>JAABUN010002424.1_pt1 | contig 33351 bp, 27 predicted proteins | sample 5559311 | NCBI WGS metagenome assembly JAABUN01 (sample SAMN10711877, study PRJNA513370) | rock metagenome | isolation source: Antarctica rocks | place: Antarctica: Victoria Land, Siegfried Peak sud | reverse complement strand
TACGTGCCCGCATCGTCGGCGCGGGCCATCGCCGCCAGCAGCGCGGCCGGGCCGTACCGCTCGTGGAGGGCGTAGACGGCGAGCAGTTCCTCGCGCAGGCGGTCCCGCTGCCGCCGCGACAGCGCGCCGATAAAGGCGGGGGCGCGCCCGCCGAGGGCGAGGAGCAGCTCGCGGTAGCGCATCGCCTGGGCCCGCCGCTTCTGGGGGAAGAGCGGGGCGAAATGCGCCGGATCGATGACGCGGCGGCGCGCACCCTCCGGGGCGCGGGGATGGTCTGCCAGGCAGGCGGCGTCGCGCCAGATCCGCACCCGGTCGCGGTGGACCCGCACCGTGACCGGCGCGCCGACATGGGCAACCGGCACCGCATAGCGATTCCCGGCGACGGCGACGAGCGCCTCCGCCGAGACGAGGCCGCTCGCGAGCAGCCCATAATCGGCGGCGGTCGGGGGCAACGGCCCGCCCGTGGCCGCCTCGGCCGGGAGGCGCGTGAGCGGGGCCTCGCCGGTGGCGGCCGAGGGGCGCGTATTCGCGAACCGCAGCCAGTCGGTCGTCTGCGCGGCGAGGTCGGCGTCATCCGCGAACCGGCGTCCCGGCAGCAGGTTGGATTTGACCCATTTGACGAGCGACTCCACGCTGCCCTTCTGGTTGCCCGCCCCCGGGTCGCAGGCCTGGGGATGGAAGCCGCACTCCCCGGCGAGCTGCGCGAGCGCCGACGTCCAGACCGGCTGCCCGGCGTGGTCCCGCCCGCTCGTCACCGTCTTCATGTTGTCGAAGACGAGGACCCACGGCACCCAGCCGAGGGCCAGGCAACAGTCGACCAGCCCCCGGAAGAGCGTCTCCTGGCGCATGTCGGCGGTGAAGCGCACCCAGGTCCAGCGACTATATTTCAGCCGGCAGGCCAGGAAGTAGCGTGTCGCCGCCGGCTGCTGGGTGAACGGGAACACCCGGATCTCCCCCCAGTCGACCTGGAGATACTCCCCGGGCAGCCCCTCGAAGCGGATCGGCACGTCCGACGCGGCTTGTTGTTGTTGTTCCAGCCGCACCCGGCGCACGTAGCCCCGGAAGACGCTCTGCCCGCCACGGTAGGGCCGCGCGGCGTCGGCGCGCGCCAGTTCCAGCATCCGCTCCGCCGTCAAGCCCTCGCCCAGCCACCCCGCGATCTGCGCCCGGTACGGATCGACCTTCGAACGGCGGTACCGCTTGGTCGGCGGGCGCTCGACTGGTTCCTGCAACACCCGGCTGATCGTCGTCGGGCTACGCCCCAGCTCCGTCGCGATCTGGCGGATGCTCCGCCCCCGCTTGGCCAATAAGTGGATCGTGCTGCGTTCCATCTGCCGTAACATCCTCTCCCCCCGCCACTCGACGGGGTTGTACTACGGCATCGGCGGCGTGTAACACTTTTATCCCGGCATTCCATCCACCGGTGTCCACTTCCCGATCGGAGATTACAGTTCCTGTCCATCCTGGCACCCTCCGAGCGGCACGACCGCGAGAGCGGTCGCCGCCATAAGAAGCTCACCGACTGGGCGCGCCAGGCGCTCCTCCTGCTGCGACGCTGGCTACCAGAGCGGATGATCGTCGTCGTCGCCGACAGCGGCTACGCGGCCATCGCGCTGCTGGCGCGTTGCGCCCGCCTCACCCACCCGATCACCATCATCACCCGGCTGCGCCTGGATGCGGCGCTGTACGCACCCGCCCCGCCGCGCGAACCGGGCCAGCGGGGCCGCCCGCGCGTGAAAGGCGCGCGCTTACCAACCCTCGCCGCGCGCCGCGCCGACCCGGCAACTGCCTGGGCCAGCGTCACCGTGGCGAACTGGTACGGCGAAGGGGCGCGCACCGTCGAGGTCGCCTCGGCTACCGCCGTGTGGTACCACTCCGGCCTCCCGCCCGTGCCGATCCGCTGGGTCCTCATCCGCGACCCACAGGGCCAGTTCGCCACCCAGGCCTTACTCTGCACGGACCCGGCTGCCGACCCCGCGCAGGTGCTCGCCTGGTTCGTGCTGCGCTGGCAACTGGAGGTGACGTTTGAGGAAACCCGCCGCCACCTCGGAGTCGAGACCCAGCGCCAGTGGTCCGACCTGGCCATCCTGCGGACGACGCCCGCTTTGCTGGGTCTGTTCTCGCTCGTAACGCTCTACGCCCATCCGCGTATGCAGCCGACCGAAGACGTGGTGCGTCAGGCCGCCTGGTACCACAAGGCACTGCCCACGTTCTCGGACGCCCTTGCCTTGGTGCGCCGCGAGCTCTGGGGCCACCTGGCTTTTTGCCTGTCGGCCCACGACCCTGACATGCGAGAAATCCCACGCGCCTTCGTGGACCGCTTGACCGACGCCCTCTGCTATGCGGCGTGATGCATCACCAACGGCCAAAGTCGAGCCTCCTCGAGGAGGTCAACGATCGCCCCTTCTCGACCGGGCTGGCCCGGACCATCTACGACGTGGTGGAACGGGAGGTCTTCGGGCGCGCCATCACCCAGATCGCCCCGCCCGGACCGCCCGATACGCCGGGCGAGTCGGCGGAGCCGCCGCGCCCCGTCGGCGTGCGGCGACGCTCGCGGGGGCGCGAGGCCGGGCCGCCGATCGGGCAGGTAGCGCTGCAGATACCGCTGCGGGAGCAGGAGACGCCGGATTATCACCGTGCCCTGACCGAGGCGGCCGCCTCGGTCGGCGCGCTGCCACGGCACTTACGGGTGGGCCGCTCACAGTATGTCGTGCGCGCGCTGTGGGCCCTCGAACTCGCGTCGCGCGCCAATGTCGGCGCGCAGAGCGCGAGCGACATCGCGCGGCTCATCCGGACCTTCGGGGGCGAGGAGGTCGCCGAGCCGAACGTCGCCAAGTTCTTCCGCAACCAGAAGCTGCGGGGCGAATTCTCCCTATTCTGGGACGAGGACGAGCCGGGGATGTATCGTATTAGTGCTTCCGGTCGCAATGCCCTCATCACCCTGCTCGCACAATCGGTCGATGCAACGTTGTAGGTCGAGGGACGCGACACGAGAGCGAAGCAGGGGGTGACCTTCTGACCTTCGGGCGGACATACCGCCAAGGTCACGCAGGTCGATCACCACCAAGACGCTCAGCCGCGCGCATGCGGTTGAGTCCAGAAAGTAAGGCATGAAGCACGAGTGCGCCTCATGGAACAAGCTACGGCATTATCGCAGGGCAATCGAGGCATCGCCGCCGTCGTGCTCGACACGCGACTTCGCTAGGTGTGTACCACCGGTGTCCCGCCCGGCGCACATACGCGCCGGGCGGGACACCCCGAGCCAACGAGGGTCGACAACTCGCAACAGCGATTCATACCACTCACTGCGAAATCCTGGACAAGAACCGCTCGCATCGCGTCGCGTACCACTCATCGTGACAGACTAGACCTGCTAGACCGCGGTCGTAGGACCAGGGGTCACACTTGGCCCGCTGCCTCGAACAGCACCGGGTCGTGGGGTGCGAGCCCGGTACTATGCCCCCACAGTCGGAGCAACTGTGAGACACAGTCGGAGCAACTGTGAGATAGTCGGACCAACTATGAGATACTACAGTAGAGGCGGGTCCTCCCCTTACTCGGGCTTCGGCAGCAGGCCCCGCGCGATGGCGTAGACGGCGGCCTGGGTGCGGTCGCGCGCGCCGAGCTTCTGGAAAAGGAGCGAGAGGTTGTTCTTAACCGTGCTCTCCGCCAGATCGAGCTCGCTCGCGATCTCCTTGTTGCTCTTGCCGTCCACCAGCATCCGCAGCAGCGTCATTTCGCGATCGTTCAGCCGCTCCACCTTCGGCGTGCCGGGGTTGTTGACGAGGCGATGGAACTCGCGTAGCAGGCTCGGCACCAGCGTCGGGTCGATCATCGACGCGCCCTGGCTGGTGACGCGCACCGCCCGCACGACATCCTGCGAACCCGCGTTCTTCAGCAGGTAGCCCCGCGCGCCCGCGCGCACCGCCTGGAAGGCGTAGTCATCCTCGCGGTACATCGTGAGGATGACGATGCTGGTGCGCGGGAATTCGCTGAGGATCGAGCGGGTGGCGGTGATGCCGTCCACATCGGGCATATTGATGTCCATCAGCACCACGTCCGGCCGGAGCTGGCGCACCATGGCCTGCGCCTCCTGGCCGTCCGAGGCGTCGCCGACGACCTCGATGTCCTCTTCCAACTCGAGCAACTGGCGTAGCCCCTGGCGAAAAAGGGCGTGGTCATCCGCCAACAGCACCCGGATCTTCTGCCCGGCCACCGGGCCCAGCGTCGGGTTCGTCGTGAGGGACGCGTCGCTCGTGTACGGCCTCGACATACCGATCGTTCCTGACATGGTCGAACACCCCTGTTTTCCTGCCCTGTCTCGGGCTCTTTCTTGTTCTCACGTCGTGTCGGCGGGCGGACGCGCGGCGTCGCGGTTCAGGCGCTACTTTTCGGCGACCGGGCGACGTGCGCCGCGCCCGCGCCCGGACTCCCCGCTTTGAGCGGAATCAACGCCTCGACGCGCGTGCCGGACCCTGGTTGGGACTCGATAAAGAGATGGCCGCCCAGTTCCTGGGCCAATTCGCGCATTTGCACCAGACCAAAATGCTGTCCTGTATCGTGTTCCTTTTCGGCCACCTGGAAACCTTGCCCATCGTCGCTCACCAGCACGCGGAGCACATCATCCTCGCGCGCCAACTCGACGCGCACACTCTTCGCCTCGGCATGTTTGCGGATATTGTGCAGGGCCTCGCGCACGATCCCGAGGATGGTGCGCTCGACCTCCGGGGCCAACTTGGTGCCGCTGATCTGCTGCATGGCGAGTTCGAGGCTGGGCATATCGCCGAGCGAACTCGCCAGCGTGCGCAGTTGCGCCGTGATCGCCGCGCCCTGGCCGGAGGCCGGTCGCCGCAGATCGCCGATGCAGCGCCGCAGATCGGTCATCGCCGTTTGCAGGAGTTGCTTCACCACGGCGGCCTGCTCGCGTGCCGCCGCCGGGTCGCGCTCCACGAGTCGGTCGAGGAGTTCGGTCTTGAGGTTCAGATAGGCGAGGTTCTGCGCCACCCCATCGTGGATCTCGCGCGCGATACGCCGCCGCTCCTGGGTGATCGCCTCCTCGACCTGTTCGGGCAGGACGGCCTTGGCCATCTGCGCGCGCAGGAGGAGGGTGTGAAGGGTCAGGCTCATCGTCGTCACGAGCGCGATGACCTCGCGCTCGGTCTCGGCATCGAGTGGGTGGGCGCATTCCTGCACGACGACCATGCCGTGCAACGCGTCGTCGGCGACGAGCGGGATCACGACGCCCGACGGTCCACCGGGGAGATCATAGGGGCGCGAGCCGCGTGGCGGCCCGCTGCGCTGCACGGTGGCGAGCCACCAGCCCTGCAGCTGCTCGGCGACGGCGAGCGGGGCGACGGCGTCCCCCTCCCGCCCGGGGGCGTCGAGGCGATGGGCGAGGCCCAACTGGCCGTACTCATCGCGGTCGAAGACGAGGCAGCACGAGGGAGCGAGCAGTTCGCCCAGCGCGGCGCAGCCACGCCGATAGACCTCGGTCACGTCGCGCGCCGCGGCGATGCGGTCGGCGGTCGGCACGTTGGCGAAGCGCCCGCTCGCGCGCCCGTTCGCAGGACCGCTCGCAGGACCGCTCGATGTCGATGGCAGGGCTGTGCTCAGTGGCATGTCACCAGTCCTACTGTCACTCACGACGCAATCCCAGGGTGGCGGTGGCCGGGCGGACGGGCGGCAGCCGACGAGTGGGGCGGGGGCGGCAGGCAGGCGGCCAGCGCCCACATCTCGGTCGATCGCCCCCGCCCGCCGCGCGCTCCCGCGTTGCCGCGTCCCGACTTCCTCATTTCGCCTCTGTTTTCTCGCGCAGGACGCGCGGCAGGATGATCTCGATCCGCGTCCCTGTGCCGGGGCGACTCTGGATGTGGGCCGTCCCCCCGAGGCTTTCAGCCCCCTCGCGAACCGCGTGGAGGCCCATGCCACCGTCGCGATGCAACGTCGTCTCGGCCTCGAAGCCGATCCCGTCGTCGGTCACGCTCAACAGCACCTCTTCGCCGACCAGGCGTAGCTCCACGCTGACCGTCTTGGCGTGCGAGTGGCGGCGCACGTTGGCGAGGAGTTCCTGCGCCATGCGATAGGCGCGCGTCTCGACCGGACTGTCCAGCCGTTCCTTGAAGCGTCCCTGGAAGCTTGCCAAGATACCGGTCTGGCTCTGGAACGCGGTCAACTCGTCACGCAGGACCGATTGCAGGCCGAGGAGGTCGAGGTTGGAGGGGCGCAGGCCGCCGATCATCGTCCGCAGATCCTCGATCCGCCCGCCGAGTTGGTGCCGGGCCTGCCCCAGTTCAGCGCGGCAGCGGTCGTGGTGGCCCAGCTCCGAGAGGCGGATGCAGAGGTCCAGCCGGTAGCTGCACGAGGCGAGTTCTTGCAGCGCGCCGTCGAGCACCCCGTCCACGAGGGACTTGCGCTCGACCTCTTGCGACTGGAGGGCCTGGTCCAGCAGGCGCCGCCGCACCTCGCCCTTCGCGCGCATGACGCCGTAGAGGCGACCATGTTCGAGCGCCACCGCCATCTGGGCCGCGACGGTGGTCAAGAACTCCACCTGCTCCGTGGAGAAGGCGTTGGCGCGTTGGCTGAGCACCGCGAGCGCGCCGAACGTGCGCCGCCGCAGGCGTAAGGGGAGGTAGACGGATGATTGCGGTGGATTGTCCGCGAAGGGCGCGGCGAGCGCGGTCGGCAGCGCCGCCGATCCGTCGAAGGCCGAGGTCGCATCGATGTAGACCCGCTGCCCGCCACCGATCGCCGTCGAGAGGGCGTCGGTCGCGAGCGGGATCGCGGTATGCGTCGCGATCGGCGCGTCGTCGTGCGCCCCCCAGATCGTCATCGTCGCGCCCGCCCGCCCTTGCCCCTTGGCCCCGGTTTTGCTCTCGGCTTTCCCCTCGGCTTTGCCCTCATCGAGGATCGCCAGGTAGCAGGATCCGTTGACCACATTGGCGACTTGCGGTTGTAGGCGCGCGAAGAGCGCGGCGGGCTCGCTGCTGGACCCGGCGGCCAGCGCCAGGCCGATCTCGTTCAAGGCTTCGAGGCGGAGGGTGCGGCGGCGTAGCTGCTCGTAGAGGATCGCGTTCTCCAGCAGCAGCGTCAGTTGCGCGGCGACCGCCCCGGCCAGCCGTATCCGCTCCGGGGTGAGGGCGGTGGTGCCATCGGCGGGTGGGTCGAAGTCGAGGAGCAGGACGCCGATCGCCTCGCGCGCCAGGCCGCGGATCGGGACCAGCAGCAGCGCGCCCATGCCGAGGGCGTCGGCCACCGTCGGCGGTATCAGCGCGCTGGCCCCGGCGTCGTCGATCGTCACCGGCCCCCCGGCCCCGATGGCCTCCGCGAAGGCCGGGATGGGCGCGGTGCCGGGGATGAGGTCTTTGAGGGCGCTGACCGCCGTGTCGCTCAACCCGACGGTGGCGGCGGGGGTGAAGCGCTCCCCGCTCCGTTCGCGCAGGAGCGCGTACGAGCGGTCGCAGCCGAGCGCGGCGTGGATTTGCCCGACGACTTCCTGCAAGACTTCCTGCGGCGTCGAGCCGTGCCCGAGGTCGCGCTGGATCGCCAGGAGCGTCCGCAGTTCCTCGTTCTCGGCCCGCGCAAGGCGCAGTTCGTCGCCGACGGGCACATCGTGCATCGTCGCCGCTCGTGCAGACCGTCTATGGGCGGGGAGCACCGTAGTCACGGCGTCACCATACTCTCCTCGAACCTGAAGCTGTGCCGCTTGGTGGGGTGCGCTGCCGCGTGCCGACTCGGCGGTACGCGGTCCGGCGGCGTGGTCAGGCACCCTCCCGTACATTGTACTGTCCGCCCGTGGCGTGCGGCGTCTTTGGGGACGGTACTTATGTCCTGCTTCGTGGGTGTCAAGGGTCGGTTCGGATGTCTGGGCCCTGGCGCTGGCCGTGCGGCCACCGCCCCGACCCGCGCCGTCGCCCGGAGCGTCGCGTCGTGGAATGGTTCCTGCGCCCGGCAGCGGGGGGCGGAATAACCGTTCTTGCTCCCCGTTACACGATGGGGAAGCGGTCGGTATGCGCGGTCCGCGCACATGGTCCCGCGCCAATCACCCGTATCGACCACCCACGTCGACCACCTACACCGATCCCCAACCCCATATCAAGCAAGGAGTACCCATGATCTTCCGTGGCTTCGGCAAGCGTCGCCATTCCCCCGAGATCGAGGCCCGCATCCCGCCCGGCCAGACCCTGACCGAGAAATGGCCGATCCTGACCTATGGGCGTGTTCCCCGCTTTGACCCCCAGACCTGGGACTTCCGCATCTCCGGGCTGGTCGAGGAGGAGCGACGCTGGACCTACGACGAGTTCATGGCGCTGCCGCGCACCAAAGTGACCGCCGATATCCATTGCGTGACCACCTGGAGCCTGCTCGGCAGCGAGTGGGAGGGGGTGCAGGTGCGCGATCTCCTGCGCGACGTGCGGATCAAGCCCGAGGCGCGCTTCGTGATGCAGCATTGCGATGGTGGGTACACCACGAACCTGCCGCTGGACATCTTCATGGATGACGATGTCCTCCTCTGCTATCGCCGCGATGGCGAGGACATCACGCCCGATCATGGCTGGCCGTTGCGCCTGGTCGTGCCGAAGCGCTACTTCTGGAAGAGCGCCAAATGGGTGCGCGGCCTGGAATTCATGCAGCAGGATCGTCTCGGCTTCTGGGAGAACCTGGGCTACAACAACGACGCCGATCCGTGGAAGGAAGAGCGCTTCTCCTGACGCTCGCCGCGCTCGCGGCGAGCGGGCGGGCGAAGGGCCTCGCGACAGACGGTAGCAGGCCCAGCCTCCGCATACGCGGGATGCGCTTCGGGTCTTTACGGCGGAGTCGCGGACGGCGCTGCGGGCCTGCTCGGGGCGGCAAGGCGCGGGTGCTTCGCGGCGACTCAGCATGACAGTTCCTTCCGTGCTTGGCCGATCACCGAGGTCTTGCCATTCTGAGCCGCCGCGAAGCATCCGCGCCAACAGCCTCATCACTGCTCGCCACTATCGGTGCCACCCCGTCCCAACCACCCACCCAAGACGTTGCACCGCATCCTCGCATGTGTACGTCCTCCCCAAGTCCCAGGGGCGCGTGCTACACTTCGTGGCGAGGGTGCCTGACCGCAATCGTGCCGACTCTTGCTCGCGGCCCCTGGCCGACGAGCGCGCGAACCTGCCACCCCAGCGCAAGTCCTCGCGCACCTGTCGAGTATCATCGCTACCGTACGGGAGTCGGCTATGGATCTGCAATTTTCCACCGCCTGCCTGCCGCGCCTGCCGCTCCGCGCGAGTTTCGCCACCGCGCGGTCGCTCGGCCTGACGGGGGTGGAACTCGCCCTCACTCCTACCCTCCAGCGGCGCGGCCCCGCGCGCGTGGCGGCCCTCGCCGCACGATCCGGGGTACGCGTGCGCAGCATCGATCTCAGCCTGTATGCGCGGGCGCTAGAGTTGCGCGAGGTGGCCGCGATCTCAGCATTCGTCGCCGCGCTCCCCGAGTGCGCGGTGGTGGTCCTGGCGGCCCCGCGTGCTGTCGGCGGGACGGGCGGCCTCGGCGGCTATCTCGAGTTGCTGCGGGCGTATGGCGAGCGGCTGCAAGGACGCGCGGTGGTGACGATCGCCAACGCGGCGGACGGCGCGCCCGGCACGCCGGGTCCGCTCGGGCGCTTCTCGCAGGTCCGGCGGGTGGTCGAGGAATGGGATCTGGGCTACACCTTCGACACGAGTCACGCCGCGAGCGCCGGTTGGGTGATCACCGAGCCGCTGCCGCAGATGGGCGCGCGCCTGCGTAATGTCCACCTGGGGGATTTCCGTCGGCAACTGCGCCCAGATTCGCCGAGTTCCACCCTCTTGCTGCCCGAACGGGTCGCGCCGTGGCAATTGCATCGCGCACCAGGCGAGGGGGTGCTGCCGTTGCGTGCCTTCCTGCGCGCATTGCGACAGCGGGAGTACACGGGCCTGGTCACGCTTAAGCTGCACGAGGTGGGGCCGCGCGCGTGGTGGCCCCCCGCGTTACACGGGCAACTCGCCAGCGCCGTACTCTTCTATCGCGCCGCCCTCGACGCCTATCGACCGCGTCACACCGACCGACCGCTGGGCGCGATCGAGCTAGAGAACGATCGGCGCAGGCCGTAGTGTGCCGGTGATGCCGGGTGCCTACTGCTCGTTCTTGCAGGTGGAGTGCCGGGCGATGCTGGGCGACCTGTTTCGCGGATGCGTCTGCGGCTAGGACGCCGGGCTGACCCCTCCCCGGGCCCGCTTCGCTCGCACCCGTGAACATTGTGCCCTTCACGGGTAGGGCAGATGCTCCCGCCATGACGGGACAATGCCCGTTGCGACGGGCCTGCCATCCCTTTGGATGGGGAGCCACCAGGCGCGGCCACCAGGCGCGGTGATCCAGCAATGCTCCAGAGACACCTGCCCTTGCCGCCGCAGCGACGACCCTCCCCTGGAAGGGAGGGAAGGACGGCCCAGGCCAACCTGGCGAGCAATGGTGAAGCGCAGCGCCAAGCCGCCCCTGGCGCGGTGGCCTGACATGGCTGATGTGGGAGAAGGGCGATGCAGGCTGTCGGTGGGCCAGACGATCGCGGTATCGGCCCGCGCGCACTGATCGCGCGGGCGGTCGCCGCGCCGCCGCCGGTCTGGCTCTTCTTCGGGCTGCTCGCCGCGTCGATGCTGGCGCTGGTGGTCGCGCCGTGGCCGCTGGCGGCGAAGTTCCACGCGGTCGTTCACGGCCTCTGCGCGCAACGCCCGAGCCATTCGTTCGCGCTTGGCGGGACGAATCTGCCGTTCGACGCGCGGATGACCGGCATCTACGGCGGCACGCTGACGACGCTCCTTTTCCTGGTCGCGCGCGGGCGTTGGCGCGCGCTACGCCTTCCCTCGCCCGTGATCATCGCGGTGCTGGTCCTGTTCGTCGTGCTGATGGGTCTCGACGGCGTGAACTCGACCTTGCAGGACTTCCGGCTGCCCTACGCCTATGAGCCGAATAACGGCTTGCGGCTGGGGACCGGCCTGCTGCTGGGTATCGCCCTCGGCGTACTCGTCGCCTATCTGCTGAACGCGACCCTCTGGGCCTGGGGGACGCCCGCACGCCTGATCGAGGGCTGGGGCGAACTGGCGGGGTTGGTGGCGGCGACGGGCGGCTTCGCCCTGCTGGTCGCCTCGGGCTGGGGCTGGCTCTACCTGCCGCTCGCGCTCGCGCTCGTCGGCGGCGCGGTCGGCGTTGTCCTAACCCTCTCGCTGACCTTCCTGATCCTGCTTTACGGGCGCGAGAACCGCGCCCGTCGGGCCAGCGACGTGGCCGGTTTCGCCACCGCCGCCCTCTTCCTCGGCTACGCCGTCATGGCGCTGATCGCCTTGGGCCGCTGGTACCTGGAGACGACGCTGGGGATTGAACTGCCCGTTTGAGTCGTAAGGCGTATGACGTAAGTCGTAAGGGACTATGCGGTGGCGATCCCGCTCCGTGCCAGTGGCAACCCCCTTACGTCTTACGTCTTACGCCCTACGCCTCGCTACGGCCAGCGCGTACCCGGCCAATTAGCGGTATTCTCGTCGTCCTCGCTGAGATCGCGCTCTAATTCTTCGAGTTCCTCGCCGACCGCGACCAGTTCTTCGTGCAGGTTGAGCTGGCGATCAATCAGTTGGCGACGCTGGCGGGCGCGCATGACGCGCAGATCGGAACTCGGCAACTCGAAGCGGTGATCGGGGTGTTCCTCGAACTCGCGGTCCCCGGCATGGTGGGCCTGACGATACAGCCAGACCGCGTGCGGCTCGTCGATCTGGACCAAGCGGCTCGTGCCATCGGGCAGCGTCAGCCAGAGGCGCAACTCGGCGGCGGGTGTGTTGACATAGACCGAGGCGCTGTAGCTCAGTTCCAACTCCGCGTCGGTGATCGTCGCCCCTTTGAGGAGGTCGGCGGCGGGCCAGAACTCGCTCGGCGGCTCATCGCCATCGTCTTCTTCGCCGTCCTCGTCCTCGTCATCCTCGTCATCCTCGTCGTCGGAGTCCACCGCGCCGACCAACGCATCCTCGTCTTCGTCCTTGGCCTCTGCCGTGAGGGTCGCGTCTGGGGCCTCGGCCTCCTCGTCGTCCGGCTTGCCCGCCGCCGTGTCCGCTGGTCTGTAGCGATAGCCGCGCCGCTGACCGCCGCGTTCCTCGTCGTCGCGCCCTCCGCTCATCGATCCGCTCCTATCGCGATCGTGCCTCGCGCCACCTGCGCTGGCTGTCTCTGCCTTACCGTCGCTGTCGTCCGCCGGGGCACGCCAGGTTAGACGCGCGCCGCCGCCTTCGCGCGCTTGCGCGGCGCGGCGGTCTCGGGCTCGGGGTTGGGAGGCGGTGTCGAGGCGGGGGCGTTACGCTCCGCCTTCCAGCCTTCGACGCGCGCCAGCATCGCGCGGGCATTGGCGCGGGAGGCTTCGGTGAGCGGGACGCCATCGAGCATCGCGGCGATCTCGTCCACGCGCGCCTCGCCGCCGATACGTTCCACATTGCTGATCGTGCGCTCGTCGGTCTGCTGCTTGCTGATGCGGAAATGGCTGTCGGCGAACGCGGCTATCTGCGGCAGGTGGGAGATGCAGAGGACCTGATGACCCGGCGAACCTGCCGTCAGCCCCCACAGCTTCTCGCCGACGACCTGGCCGCTACGCCCGCCGACCCCCACATCCACCTCGTCGAAAACGAGGGTCGGCGTGGTGTCCACCTCGGAGAGGATCGACTTCAGGGCCAGCATCAGGCGGGAGGTTTCGCCGCCGGATGCGACGCGCGCCAGCGGCCTCAGCGGCTCGCCAGCGTTGGCGGCGAGGAGGAATTCGACCCGGTCGACGCCGCGATCGTCGAAGGCCAAGCGGCGCTCGCCGTCCTCGCCGCCCTTGCCATTCTCGCCAGCGACGGGGACGCCGCGCGGGTCGTCGGTGTGGGCGAGCTGGACGGCGAAGCGGGCGCGGCCCATGTTCAGTTCGCGGATCGCGGCCTCGACGGCGGCGGCGAGACGGTCGCCCGCTTCGGCACGCTGCCCGCTGAGGGCGGCGGCGCGCAGGCCGATGTTGGCGAGCAGTTCGTCCTCGCGGGCGCGCAACTCCTCGGCCCGTTCCTCGCCGCGCTCGATCTGCGTCAGCTCCGCCTCCGCCTCCGCGCCGAAGGCCAGCACCTCCGCCAGCGTCGCGCCATACTTGCGCTTGAGGTCCTTCAGCAGGGTCAGCCGCTCCTCGATCTCCTCCAGGCGGCGCGGGTCGGCCTCCACGCGCTCGCGGTAGTCGCGGATCGCAGAGGCGGCGTCTTCCAGCAGATACAGTTGCTCCTCCACCGCCGCGCGTGTCGCCTCCATCGCGGGGTCGAGCCGCACCAGTTCGGTCAGCGCGGTATCGACCTGGCGCAGCAGATCGAGCGCAGCGCGCGGGGCCTTGCCGCCGGGGAAGTCGTCGGCGCTCCCACCATTCAGCTTGCGATAGGCGAGTTCGGCCAATTCGGTCAGCCGCCCGGCGGAGCCGAGGATCTGGCGCTCGGCCAGCAACTCGGTCTCTTCTTCGGCGCGCATCGTCGCGGCGGCGATCTCGTCGGCCTGGAACCGCAGCAGATCGATCCGGCGGGCCAACTCGCGCTCGTCGTGATCGAGCGCGGCCAGTCGTCCGCGTACATCGCGCAGGGAGCCGACGGCGGCGGTCAGCGCCTCGCGCTCGGTGGTCAACCCGGCGTAGCGATCGAGCATGTCGATGTGATTGGCGGGGCGCAGGAGGGTCAGGTGGTCGCTCTGGCCGTGGATGTCGACCAGGCGCTCACCGAGCTTCGCCAGGGTGCCGGCGGTAATGGTCCGCCCGTTCACGCGCGCGGTGCTGCGCCCGCTGGCGGTGATCTCGCGCGAGAGGATCAGCGGCTCCTCCACGCTGGTGTCGTCGGCCAAGCCGAACTCGGCCAGCGTGGCACGGATGGCCGCGCCCGCCTCGCCGATCTCGAAGACACCCTCGACCCGCGCGCTGGTCGCCCCGGCGCGCACGAACTCCGCGCCGGTGCGCTCACCGAGGATCGCGCCGAGGGCGTCGATGATGATCGACTTGCCCGCGCCGGTCTCGCCGGTAAGGGCGTTGAAGCCCGGCCCGAAATCGAGTCGCAGGCGCTCGATAATCGCGAAATCGCGGATGTTCAGTTCCAGCAGCATGTCCCCCGCCTGTGCCTGCCCGCGCCCGCCCGTCTCCGCTCGCCGCGCCGCGCGGTCGTGGTGTCCGTACGTCAGCGGTAGTATACCAAGGGCGGGGGCCGGGCATCCGCCGATTCTGGCCGCTGGGCGGGGTTCAAAACCCTGCGCGATGGCGGAGTCGCCGCTACCACACTAGGCAGGCGGTGGTGGCCCCGCTGCGCGCTGCCACCACCGCGCCTCGGGGTGCGGCGGCACCACGAAACCCGTCTACGCGGGTTAGGGGACGATGTACCGGCGACGGTCCTAACCGGCGCAGGCCGGTTTCGTGGCCCGCAGGCCCCGAGGCGCGGTGGTGGCAGCGCGCAGCGGGGCCGCAACCGCCTGCGTCACCACCGCACCCTTTACAAGCCATCAAGTTTCACCCTCGTCCGCTCCTATGGCAGCGGGTGCCGCAGGAGCGAGAGGGCGACGGCGAATGCCGCCAGGAGTGCGCCGACACCCGCGAAGATGACGCTGAGTTCGGTCGTCTCGGCTCTGGTGATCAGGGAGGTCGGGAGGTTGCGGAAAACCTCCGTCAACTCGCCCGCGCTCTCCGCCGAGTAGTACTCGCCAGCGGTCAGCTTCGCCACCTGCTGCAAGGTCGCCTCGTCGATCCCGCGCCGGAATTGCCCGCCGCCGCCGCCACCGCCGAAGGTTCCGCTGCCGGGCGGCGGCTCCCCACCCTGGACGCGCGGGGAGCAATTGGGCAACTCCGAGCCGCGCGCGGTGCCGAAACCGATCGTGTAGACCCGCACCCCGCGATCCGCCGCCTGGCGCGCGGCGATCACCGGCGTCGGCCCGGCATTGCTCGCGCCATCGGTGAGCAGGACGATGATGTCGGGGGCGTAGGCCCCCTCCGGGACCGGCACGGCCTTGGGCCCCGAGCCGGTGACCGGGTCGCTGGGCGCGACATTCGGGTCGATCTCGGCGATCACATCCAGCGATTTCAGGATCGCGCTGCCGATCGCCGTGCGACTGCCGGTCAGCAGGCTCGCGATGGCGTCTTGCAGCAATTCCGGGTCCGTTGTCGGCGGCTGGACCAACTCAGCGTACCCGGAGAAGGCGACGACACCGATCCTGGTGCCGGGCCGCTGACTGCCGATGAACGACAGCGCGGCGGATTTGGCGGCTTCGAGGCGGTTGGGCGCGATGTCGGTCGAACACATGCTGCGCGACACGTCCATCGCGAGGATGATCGTCGTCTGATTGGTGGGGACGCTGACGATCGCCACCGGGCGCACGAGGGCGAGGATCAGGCTCGTCAGCGCGAGGAGGAAGAGGGCGAAGGGTATATGCCGCCGCCAGTTCGCGCGCGGGAGGACGTCGCGTACCAGCGCGAGGCTGGAGTAGCGCACCGTGAAGCGCCGCCGCCGCCGGAGCAGCCAGAGATAGGCCGCGATCAGCAGCGGGAGCAGGATCAGCAGGAGCAGGAATCCCGGCCAGAGCAGCTTCACCGGCGACCTCCAGGGCGTCAGGGCGTCAGTCGGCGCGCGCCCGCTTCAGGGCAGGCGACCGAACCACAGGGCGGAGCAGAGCCCGCCGAGCAGCAGCACGAGGAGGCCGATCCCGGCGAAGATCGAGGTCACCTCGGTTGTCACCGGCTTGATCACGAGGTTCGTCCCGAGATTCTCGTAGACGGCGCGCAAGTCTTGCGCGGTCGCGGCGTTGTAATAGACCCCGCTGGTCACCCCGGCGATCCGCTTGAGGGTCGCCTCGTCGAGCCGCGACTGCACGACGAAGCCCTCGATCCGCAGGGGCACCCCGGTCGGGCTGCCGATGCCGACGGTGTAGATCCGCACCCCGCGATCGGCGGCGAGCTGCGCGGCGGCGAAAGGGGTCGGCGGCGCGGTGTTCTCGCCATCGGTCAGCAGGATGATCGCGGCGGGCGTGTATGTGCCCTTCGGCACGGCGGTCGGCGCGACGGTCGGCACGGGGGTGCGATTGCTGTAATAGCGCGCGCCTTGCTTGTCCCCGGCGACGGTAATCGCGTCGAGCGAGGCGAGGATACCGCTCGAGAGCGAGGTGCCGCGTGCCGGGGCGAGGCGATTGATGGCGGCCAGCACCTCGGCCTGCTCGTTCGTCGGCGCTTGCACCGACAGCCCCCCGTCGCTGAAGGTAACAACGCCGATCTGCACCGTCGCGGGCTGGCACTCCACGAAGGCGCGCGCGGCGACCTTCGCCGCCTCCAGGCGGGTCGGTTTCAGGTCGTCGGCGGCCATGCTGCCGGAGACGTCGAAGGCGAGGATGACCGTCCCCTCGACGCGCGGCAGATTCACGGTCGCCTGCGGTCGCGCCAGGCCCAGGAGCAGGGTCGCGAGGGCCAGCAGGAAGATCGCCGGGGGGACGTGGCGCCGCCCCCGCAGTGCGCCGCCCCCCCCCGTGACCGTGCCGAGACTGCCGTAGCGCGCCGCCAGGCCGCGTCGTCGCCGCTGCACGCGCAGGTAGAGGGCGACCAGGAGCGGCAGCGCCAGCAGCGACAGGAGCATCGTCGGCCAGATAAATGACATCGCTCAACCCGCGATCACTTGCGGCGCAGCCGTCGCCGTGCGGCGAAGCGCGCGATGGCGCGCACCATATCATCCTCGGTCGAGAGGGCCAGGGTGTCCACCCCGGCCCGCTTGAAGGTGGTGGTCAGCGCCGCCTCGCGCTGCCGCGCCGCCTCCTGGAAGCGCTGGCGGAACGCCTTGTCGCGCGTGTCCACGTAGAGCTGTTCGCCGGTCTCCGCGTCTTCCATGATGATCGGCCCGACATCCGGCAACTCGGTCTCGCGCGGGTCCCAGAGGCGGATGGCGAGCACCTCGTGCCGCCGACTCAGCAGCCGGAGCCGATCTTCCCACCCCGGCGCGCTGATGAAGTCGGAGACGATGAAGATCAGCGCGCGCCGTCTGATCGTGCGCAGCCCGGCGTCGAGCAGGAGGCCCAGGTCGGTGAACGGCGCGCGCGGCAGGGCGGGTTCCTTGAGCAGATCGTCGGTGAGGCGCAACACCTGGAGCCGCCCGCCGCGCGGGGGGAGGGTGCGCCCGACCTGGCCGCCATAGGAGATCGCGCCGACCCGATTGCCCTGGCGCGTGAGGAGCCGCGCCAGGGTCGTGACGAAGTCGACCAGCGCCGACCGCTTCAGGTGCCGCGCCGCGCCGAAGTCCATCGAGGGGCTGAGGTCGACAAGGAACCAGCCGGTGATCTCGCGATCTTCGATGAACTGGCGGACGTAGGGGGTGTCCATCCGCGCGGTGACATTCCAGTCGATGTAGCGGATGTCGTCCTCGGGTTGATACTCCCGCAAATCGGCGAAGTCGAGCCCATGACCGTGGAAGAGTCCACGGTAGTCGCCCTGCAAGAGGCCATCCAGGCGACGGATGACCTGCCAATCGAGGCGTTGCAGGACGCGCTCAGGCGTTGGCGCGGAAACTGGTGTGCTCATGCAACGGCACCACAGGTAGCGGAATGCGGTCGAGGATCTTCCTCAACACGTCGTCGGCGTTGATGTTGTCGGAGAGGGCTTCGTACGAGAGCATCACCCGATGCCGCAGCACGTCGAAGAGCAGATCTTGAACATCTTGCGGCAGCACGTAGCTGCGCCCGCGCACGAAGGCGAGCGCGCGCGCGGCGAGGATGAGGTTGATCGAGGCGCGCGGACTCGCACCGAAGGTGATGTATCGGGCCAGTTCGGGGAGGCCGACCTCCTGTGGCTGGCGCGTGGCGGTGACCACGCGGATCGCGTACTCGATCAGCTTGGGATCGGCGTAGGCTTTGTACGCCTGCTGTTGCAGCGCGATCAACTGCTCGATCGACAGCACCTCGCGCACCGCCTGGAGGAAACCGGTCATCCGCTCGACGATCACGAACTCCTCGGTTGGCGTCGGGTAGCCGACGATCACCTTCAGCATGAAACGGTCCACCTGCGCCTCGGGCAGCGCGTAGGTCCCCTCCGTCTCGATCGGGTTCTGCGTCGCCAGCACCAGGAAGGGATTCGGCACCGGGAAGGTCTCGCGCCCGAGCGTTACCTGCCGCTCCTGCATCACCTCCAGCAGCGCGCTCTGCACCTTGGCGGGCGCGCGATTGATCTCGTCGGCCAGCAGGAGGTTGGTGAAGACCGGGCCGCGCGAGGTGTTGAACTCGCCCGTTTTCTGATTGTAGATGCGCGTGCCGATCAGGTCGGCGGGGACGAGATCGGGGGTGAATTGGATACGTTTGAACTCGCCCCCGATCGCCTCGGCCAGGGTCTTGATCGCCAGCGTCTTGGCGAGGCCCGGCACCCCCTCCACTAGGACGTGCCCGCGTGCCAGCAGCGCGACGATCAACCGCTCGAGCAGATGATCCTGCCCGACGATGACCCGCTTCACCTCGTAGAGGACCCGTTCGAGCGGCAGATGGTCGCGGGATTCTTCGCGCTGCTCCATGTGGCTCCCTCGGCGTGTCCCGTGCGCCCCCATGGCGCCGTCATCACTTTCGGCGGCGTGGCCCGTCGCTCGCACGGGCGGGGTGCGGCTAGTAGGGCGGCAGGCCCGCCGCCCCGCCCGCGACATCGATCGGCACGGCGAAGCCGAGGCCGACGAAGAAGTTTTGGTCGGTCGGATTGGCGAGGCCAGTGACGATGCCGATCACCTGACCGTCGCGATTCAGCAGCGGCCCACCCGAGTTGCCGGGATTCACGGCCGCGTCGAATTGGATGAGCCCTTCGAGGCGTCGCTGGCTGTCCGGCACGGCGAACGAGCGACCGAACCCCGAGATCACCCCCGCGCTCAAGGAGCTGTAGAGTCCGAGGGGATTGCCGACCACGAACGCCTCGTCGCCGATCTGCATCGCCTCCGGGTTCCCGAGCGTCGCGGGCACGATCTGGGCCGGAGGCCGGGTGGGTCGCAAGACGGCGATGTCGTGCTCCGGCTGCCTGGCGGTGATCTGCGCGCCCGACTTGCTGCCATCCGCGAAGGTCAACTGGATGTCGGTGGCCCCCTCGACGACGTGCAGGCTGGTGAGGATATCGCCGCGCTCGGTGACGACGACGCCGCTGCCCAGGCCGCCCTCGGCCTTGCCGTCCGCGCCGGTGCTGCGCGCCTGGATGAGGACGAAGGAGGGGCGGATCGCCGCGTAGACGCGCGCCGAGTAGGCCGACGCGGGCGTGACGGACGCCAGGGCCTGGGCGACCGAGGTGTTCACGTCGTCCGCCGTGAGTTGTCGGGGTGCAGGCGTGAGCGCGTTGTACAGCAGGAGCGCCACGAGCGCGGCCACCACGCCCAGGGCGAATGGCCCGAACGCCCGTGCGCGGGTGCCGACCTGTCGCAGACGTCTTCGCCAGCGCGCGGCTCGCGCGGGAGACAGCTCGCTCATCGATATCCCATGTTCATGGCGCGCTCGGGTCCGGCGGGGGGTAAGAGGCCACGCCCCATACGCGATCAGTATACCCAATGTGCGCGGCGAAGCCCAATCAAGCGAGCGGGGGGGCAGGCGGTTGAGGCCCCGCGTTGCTCTGCCACCACCGCGCCTCGGGGCCTGGGGGCCACGAAACCGGCCTGCGCCGGTTAGGAGGCAACGCACCGACGGCGGTCCTAACCGCCTGCCATCTCGTCGTGATCACCGTCTGCCCTCGCCACGCACGACATTGAACCGCACCCGAGCGGCGGCGACCCCTCCCCACCGCTGCGGCGGCGACCCTCCCCTAAAAGGGAGGGCAGGAACGGGTGGGCGGCCATCCCAATGGGTGTCGGTGCCCAGAGAGGGGCCGTGTAATACGGCAGGCGTCATCGTATCCGGTGCCTGTGCCTCCCTGGCACGACACCTGCGCTGCTGACCCTCGGACGAGTGGTGCGCGCCCTCGCCCGGCCCTGCCGCCGGTCGCTTCCCCGTTCGGCGGCAGGGCCACTACATTGCTCTCGCAGCGGTTGGGTTTTCCCGCGCCCGCCTCGTCAATGTCGGTGAGGTTACGCCTGACGAAACGAACGCGACCGACCTCCTCGACTCGCTTTCAGCCAGGGCCGCGCTCCAGTGCGCGGCCCTGGCTTTTGCGCGCCGCGCCGCAGTTCAGCCTGGCTCACCGGCGATCCCGGCGATCCGCGTGGCGGCTTCGGCGATGGCCTCGCCATCGCGCAGCGCGGTGAGTTCCGTGCGAAAGGTCTCGGTCTCGCCCGGCGCGAGGATACGCAGCGCCCCGGCCTCGCGCGTCGCGCGTCGCCCGCCCGTCAGCACATTCGAGGGTTCGAGGCCCATCACGTACTCGCCCGGTTGCAGGTTGCGCCATTGCCAGAGGAGCGGGAAGGAGTGCCGGGTGTAGCTGATCGCCACCCCGATGCCCCGGTGTCCCCGGCCCCAGTCGAAGTCCCGGTTCACCAGCGCGAGGTGTGCCAGGCCCGCCGCATCGGTCGGGAGTTCGTGGACGAAGACCTGTGGTGCCGACGCGCCCGGTGCCGCGCCGTGCCGCCAGATCAGGTCCGTCGGCGTCGTGCGTGTGCCGGCCGGGAGCAGCAGTTCGCTCTCCGGCGCGACCACCGGGAAGCCGAGGTTGAGGTGGTGGAGCAGCAGCACCGGCTCGGGCCGGTAGCCCTCGTTGGCGACGGTGTCGGTGACGGTGAGGGTGTCGCTGCCGAGCCGGGTCTCGATCCGCCGCGTCAGCAGCAGGTTCTCGCCGTAGAGGTTGGCCTGCCGCACGCGGCCCTCGATGGCGAGGAGATACTCTTCTCCCTGCCACACGCCATCGTACCGGACATGGGTGGCGGGGAGGTGGTTGATCCGCCCGTGCTGCGGGTAGGTGACGCCTTCGTCCTCGTGTTGGGCTCCGGCATTGTCCAGTCCACAGGTCGCGAGGAGGCCACCCCCGAAGGTCCGTTCCCAGCCGCGTCCCTCGCGCTCGTGATAGGCGGGGTGGGCCACGCCCATCGCGGATTGCCAGGCGAGCGGCACCCCGTTCAGGCGGGCGTCGCCGATGTCCATGGCCCGATCCGGCAGCACGGTGAAGGACAAGCCGCTGCCCGTCTGCACGTCCAGCGTCCGCACCCCTCGCGCCGTGCCATCGGTCCGTTCGCCCGCCGTGATTCCCGCGAGTTGCCCGATCGTGCCGGTATACCGCCGCAATTCGTCCGCGCGCCAATCCCGTCCGTAGAGCCGGACCATCGTGTCCCCCTATCGTTGAAGCGAATCGCGAGCGCCGCACCCGGCGCATCCACAGCATTCTATCCTGGTCCCGCCTGTGGCCGGGGCGACTATGCCGCCTCAGCCGCCTTGTCCGTCTTGGCCGCCTTGGCCGCCTCAGTCGATGAAGGCCAGTGCCGCGCCGCCGAGCGCGCAGAAGATGACGACGACCCAGGGCGGCAGCTTCCAGGTCAGCAGCAAACCGAGCGCCGCCACCGCCAGCCCGAAATCGACCGGTCGCCGGATCGCGCTGGTCCAGACCGGCGTGTACAACGCGGCCAGCAGGATGCCGACCACCGCCGCGTTGATCCCGCGCAACGCGCTCTGGAAAGTGGGGTGCGCACGCAGGGCCTCCCAGAAGGGGAGCGCGCCGAAGATCAGCAGGAACGATGGCAGGAAGATCGCCAGCAGGCCGATCGTCGCGCCCGCCAGCCCGTTCGGCGTGGGGCCGCGCACGGCACCGAGATAGGCGGCGAAGGTGAAGAGCGGGCCCGGCACCGCCTGAGTCGCGCCGTACCCGGCGATGAATTGGTCGTTGGTCAGCCAGCCGGGCGGCACGACCTCGGCCTGCAACAGCGGCAGCACGACATGCCCGCCGCCGAAGACGAGCGAACCCACGCGATAGAAACCGTCGAACAGGGCGAGCACGCCGCCCGCCGGGCCGGGGAACACCAATCGTGCGAGCGGCAGGGCGAGCAACAGGCCGAAGAAGAGGAGCAGGCACGCCAGCCCGAACCGCCGATCGAGCGGCACGCGGGCCGGGGCCGGTCGCACGTCGTCGTCGGCCGGGAAGAGCCACCAGCCGACGACTCCGGCGACGGCGATCACCAAGATTTGCCCGAGCGCGCCCGGGACCGTCAGGGCGGCGAGGGCGGCGAGAATGGCGATGGTGACGCGGGCGCGATCGGTGCAGAACTGCCGCGCCATGCCCCACACCGCCTGCGCGACGATCGCCACGGCCACCACTTTCAGCCCATGCATCCAGCCCGCGTCGGCCACATCGAAGCGCCCCACGAGGAAGGCGAAGGCGGTCAGCGCGAGCGCCGAGGGCAGGGTGAAGCCGAGCCAGGCGGCCAAGCCGCCGAGCGGCCCGGCGCGCATGGTGCCGATCCCGATCCCCACCTGACTGCTGGCCGGGCCGGGCAGGAACTGGCACAACGCCACGAGATCGGCGTAGGTCCGCTCATCGAGCCAGCGGCGGCGGACGACGTACTCCTGGCGGAAGTAGCCGAGGTGGGCGATCGGGCCACCGAATGAGGTCAGCCCCAGGCGCGTCGAGACGCCGAGCACTTCCAGCACAGAGCCGCGAGCGGGCACCGGCGGCGCGTCGACCGGGGTGTCACTTTGCGGCGTGGCGCTCGACGCGTCGTCGCTCATCGCTGCCCCTGCTCATGACCCCTCCCCGCCGCCACCAGTCGCGGCCACCAGGCCCGGTGGTCCAGAGATACTCCAGAGACCTGCGGGCGGCGACCCTCCCCGACGCGGGGAGGGTGGGGACGGATCGCACCAGGCCGACACGTATTCGTGGAACGTGGCGCTTCGCCGCCTCCGGGGTGCCCGCTTGCGGGTCGGGTCGGGGTTGCTCGTCCCGCGTTCCGCCTGGAATGCGGCCCCATAACGGGCGATGGCGTCGGGATGGCGAGCGTGGTGACGCTTTTAGCTTTCCTCGTCCCCCAATTCGACCCAACCGACGCGCGCGCCGCCGACGATTTCCACCGGGTAGACGGTGGCCTCGCGCCCGAACTGCGCGCGATACCCCTCCACGATCGCCGAGGTGAAGGCTGGGAGCGCATCGCGCCGCAGCAGGGTGAGCGTGCTGCCGCCGAAGCCGCCGCCCATCAGGCGCGCGCCGAGGACGCCGGGGACATGACGCGCGATCTCGACCAGCGCGTCGATCTCCGGCACGCTGACCGCGTAGTCGTCGCGCAGGCTGGCGTGCGAGGCGTAGAGGGCCGTGCCGACCGCCGTCCAGTCGTTGCGTTTCAGGGCGTCGATCGTCTGCTCGACCCGCCCGTTCTCGGAGACGACGTGGCGTGCCCGGCGCAGGATCGTCTCGTGCTCCGGGCCGAACGCGTCGGTCGCCGCGCGCAACATGAAGGTCGTCACGTCGCGCAAGTTGGCGATCTCCGGGTAGCGCCCCTGCAACACCGTGACCGCCTCGGCGCACTCGAGGCGACGGCGGTTGTACTCACCCCCGGCAATGGCGTGCTTCACGCCGCTGTCGCAGACGACGAGCGCGAGCCCCGCTTCCCGCAGCGGCAAGGGCACGGCCTGCGTCGCCAGTGAGCGGCAGTCGAGGTGGATGGCGTGCTCGGCCTCCCCGAAGACGCTGATGAACTGATCCATTACCCCGACCTTCGCGCCGACGAAATCGTTCTCGGCGCGCTGGCACAGCAGGGCGACCTCGCGCGCGGTGAGGCTGAGGTCGCTGGCGAGGGCGAGCGCGAAGGCGCTCGCCACCTCCACCGCCGCCGACGAGCTGAGCCCGGCCCCGAGCGGCACGGTCCCGGCCAGTGTCGCGTCGAGCCCGAAGAGGCGATGCCCGTCGCGTTCCAGGATCGCCGCTACTCCCGCGACGTAGTCGTGCCACGCGCCGGACGGCTCCAATGCGTCGAGGTCGAGGTCGGCGAAACCCTCGGCATTCAGCGATTGGAGGCGCAGGCGGCGGTCGGGGCGCGGCGTCGCGACGAGGACGACGTCGCGGTCGATCGCGGCGGGCAGCACGAAGCCGTCGTTGTAGTCGGTGTGTTCGCCGATCAGATTCAGCCGCCCCGGTGCCTGCGCCACGATCGTCGGCAACACGCCGAAGGTCTGGCGGTGCGCCCCGACCAGCATTTGCAAGCGTGCCTGTTCGATCTCAGCCATCCGTCCCACCCATCTGCGTCCACCCCTCTATTCATCGCGCCCGAACAGCGACCATCACGGCCATCAATCGTCAGCGTGCCGATTATGGCGGCGATCGGGCGAGTTGCCAAACCGCGTAGGGAGATACGGGTGGATCGGCGTCGTTCATGGTGGCGGTGGTGGCGGTGGTAGCGGTGGTGGCGATGAAAGGCGCGGATGCTTCGCGGCGGCTCAGCATGACATTCCGTTTGTGATGGGCCGCCCACCGAGGGTCTGTCACAGGGGTTACGCGGTTGCGCGTGGATTCGGCCGGGATCACGCCCGCCTCGCCCTCAACCGCGTAACCCCTATGACCGGCATGTGACCGTCACATACGCAGTCGGCCATGTGCCTTGGATCTGTCATGCTGAGCCGCCGCGAAGCATCCGCGCCTGCCAACTTGGGAAGGCTCGCCACGCTGCCCGTGCTCCCCCATGCACGCCGTCACGCCGCACCCAGTGGGGCGCTCTTTAGTGAACATGGGTGCGGCGCGGATACTCCACCCGGCGTCTTCGTGGCGTGCCGCAGGCGGTATGCTATGCTCGCTAGCTCCGCCCGCGAGGATCGGGGCGGCGTGGCTGGTCGGTGCGGGGGTAGGGTGCGGATCCCTGCCGACACCGATCTGCCCAGGTGTGCGCGCGAGGGAACTGGCGGCGCGGACGATGCCGGGCTACGTGGTGCCGCGATGCCGCGCTGCCGCGCTGCCGGGGATTGGCACGGCTACGGCGGTGTCCAAAGTTTGGACACTGCTGCTGCCACGGATCACGCACTCCGCCCTGTCCAAACTTTGGACAGTACAACGTGCGGGATATGCGGCGCAGGGATGATGAGGAGGAACGGCGATGTCAGCCAGTCCGATCATGGTGGTTCTCGATACCGCACTCGGCGCGATCACGGTCGCGCTCGATGCCGACCGCGCGCCGCTGACGGTCGCCAATTTCCTGCGCTATCTCGATGGTGGCTTCTACGGTGGCAGCTACGGGAGCGGGGGTGACACCGGGGGCGAGAGCGGGCGTGAGGCGGGCGGGCGCTTCCACCGCACGGTAACGCCCGAGAATCAGCCCGACAATCCGGTGCGGATCGAGGTCATCCAGGCCGGGCCGAATCCCGAACGCGCCGCCGAGACTGGCCCACCACTCACGCTGGAACGCACGACCGTCACCGGGCTGGCCCACCGCGACGGCACGATCTCGATGGCCCGCTTCGCGCCCGATAGCGCTGTCGCCGACTTCTTCATCTGCATCGGCGACCAGCCCGAACTGGATTTCGGCGGGGCGCGTTACCCCGACGGCCAGGGCTTCGCCGCGTTCGGCCAAGTCAGCGACGGCATGGACGTCGTCCGGCGTATCCAGCGCGCCCACGCCGAGGCGCAGCGCCTCACCCCCCCGATCGCCTTCCGCGCCGCCCGGCGTGGGTAGACCCCGTTCGCCCTCGCCAACTATACTTCATCGGCATCGGGGGCGACCCGCAGGGGACCGCCACGACATGCGAACTGGCTGCCCGTGGCGTCCCCTCGACGGGTCGTCGCGGATGCGGGGAAATGCGAGAGAACGATGCTACGCCGCTTACGCCAGGCCCAAATCCCGACCGCCGCGCAGGCGGGCGACGCCTTCTGGCGCACGCTCGCATCGCAGGAACCGCCGCCGCCCGAGGAGCGCTCGACGCTCCTCTCCTGCGGCGCGATTAGCGCCTACGAGGTCGTCCCCTGGGGCTCGAACTATACCTTCCTGATCGCCTTGGGCGATGAGGGCGGGGAGTCGCGCACGATCGGCATCTACAAGCCGCGCCAGGGCGAGGCCCCGCTGTGGGACTTCCCCGATGGCACCCTCTACCGTCGCGAATACGCGGCCTATCGCCTCAGCGTGTGGCTCGGCTGGGATCTCATCCCCGAGACTATCATCCGCGACGGCCCGCACGGTGTCGGCACCGTTCAGGACTATATCGAGGCCGAGGACAAGTCGAGCTACCTGACATTGCGCGATACCCACGAGGCCGACCTCCAGCGGATGGCCCTCTTCGACCTGATCACCAACAATGCCGATCGCAAAGCGGGCCACCTTTTCAAGGGCAAGGACGGGAAGGTCTATGGTATCGATCACGGCCTGACCTTCAACACCCAGCCGAAGCTTCGCACCGTACTCTGGGACTACACCGGCCAGCCGTTCCCCGAGAAGCTGCGCAATGACCTCGAGACGCGCCTCGGCGACGAGGCGGCGGTCGCCAGCCTGCGCGCCGAGTTGGCCCCCCTCCTCGACCGTGGCGAAATCAACCGCTTCTTCGCCCGCGCCCAGCGCGCCCTCAAGCTCGGCGTCTACCCCGACTTCGGCTCGGGGAATACGCATCATGTGCCGTGGGGGGTCATCTAAGTCGTGAGGCGTGAGTCGTGAGTCGTGAGTCGTGAGTCGTGAGTCGTGAGTCGTGGGTGGCTGCACGATGGCATTCGGGCGTAGCGCCAGCAGCGGACCTCTACTCACGACTCACGACTCACGACTCACGACTCACGACTCACGCCTCACGTGACCATTAGGCCATTGCACCCCTGTCCCCGCACGTCATACTGGGATGGTTCGATTCGGTGGCCTCGGTCGCCGTTGATCCTAATTGGTGCGATGCTCGCGGGGGAATATGCAGGCCAGAACCGAGCGGTCCGAGTCGAGCGACGCCGAACCGAAGCGCGGCGTCGTCTGGTGCGATGTGTGCGGTATTCCGTATGCCGCGAATACCGCCTTTTGCGCCACCTGCGGCGCGGTACTCGTCGAAGGCCAGGATAACGCCGCGAGTGCGGGCGAGCCGGTCGCCGTTCCTGCGCTCGCTGCGCCTGGCATTTCGGATGATGCGACCGCCAGGGGCCTCGCGCCCGAACCCGGTGAGGCCACCCTTCCGCCGCCCGGCGCGCGCGCTCGGCGCTTCCGCAAGCGTGTTCGCCCGCTGAGCGACGGCGAAGTCGAGGCCGCCGCCGCCGCGATCATCGTGCGGGCGCGGGCGGCGAGCGCTGAGGAAGAGGCCATGCCACGCGCGCGCGACGCGATGGACTTCCTGCCCGATCTGCTCCCCGATCCGGTTGTCGAGGCGGCGCTGTTGCAACACCGCGAGCGTGATCGCCTCTGGTTGATCGCGGGGGCTGTTTGCTCGATCGTGCTGATCCTCTGCGCCCTCGCCGTCAGCCGTTACCTCGCGGGGGGCTTGCCGCTGCCGTAGCGGGTGCGTGGGCGCGGGAGCGGCGCCTGTTGCGCTGTGCCTGATTTGTGCGGCGAGGGGGCGGATGCTTCGCGGCGGCTCAGTGTGACAATTCTTGGGTTGTGGGCCGACCCCATACGTGCGATGAAGCCATCACCAGCCCCTGCACCGCCGTTTCTCGTCACGGCGATAACTATCCCGACCTCTCCTACGCCCCTCGCCGCATGTTGCTCCCCCATTCGGGTATGATGGCGTCCGCGCCGGTCCGGCGGACGAAAACAGGGGGTGGCGTGGCATGGCGGGACGGGGCAAGGGGGCCGAGGTCGTCGTGGTCGGTGGCGGGGTGGTCGGCTGCTCGATCGCCTATCATCTGGCGCGGGCGGGGGTCAAGACCATCCTGCTGGAGCGGCGCACGATCGCGGCGGCGGCGTCCGGCGCGAGCGCGGGTGGCACGCGCCAGCAGGGGCGTGACCCGCGCGAACTGCCCCTGTCCATCCTGGCCTGCGCGCGCTGGGCGACGCTGGAGGAGGAGTTGGGGGCCGACATCCACTACCGGCGCAAAGGCCACCTGAGCCTGATCGAGCGCGAGGAGGATCGCCCCGCTCTACTCGCCGCCATCGCGCGCCAACGGGCCGACGGGCTGAATATCGCCCTGGTCGAGGGCGACGATCTGCGCGAACTCGCCCCCGCCATTTCCCCCCATCTGCTCGCGGGCAGCTACACCCCCGACGACGGCCACGCCAACCCCGCGCTGACCACGGCGGCCTTCGCCGCCGCCGCTGCCCGTGCCGGGGCCGACATCCGGGTCGGCGTGACCGTCCAGGGCCTCGCGGTGGCGAATGGGCGCGTGACGGGCGTCCTGACCGCTGACGGGCTGTTGAGCGCTGATGTGACGATCCTGGCGGCGGGGGCCTGGAGCAAGACGCTGGCGGCGACCGTGGGCCTCGATCTGCCGCTCGCGCCGCTGGGCCTGCAAATGCTGCTGACCACGCCCGCGCCCCCCTGCCTCGATCAGGTCGTCGGCTGCGTGGGGCGTCGCCTCAGCTTCAAGCAACTCCCCGCCGGGAACTTCCTGATCGGTGGCGGCTGGCCGGGCGATTGGAGCCTGGAAGGGAGTCGCGGCACCCCGCTGGCCGCGAGTGTCTGGGGGAGCGCCCTCGCCGCCAGCGCGATCATCCCCGCCGCCGCGACGGTCGGCCTCGCCGAGGCGTGGGTCGGCATCGAGGCCCGCACCGCCGACGACGTGCCGCTGCTCGGCCCGGTGCGCGAGGTCGCCGGGTTGGTCCTTGCCACCGGCTTCTCGGGCCACGGTTTCCAGCTCTCCCCGGCGACCGGCCAGGCGATCGCCGAGCTGATCGTCGAGGGCGCCCCTTCGGTTTCGCTCGACGCGCTCGGACTCGATCGCTTCGCTGGCCTGGATGTAGGCGCGTTGGCCGCGCCGTTCGCGGGGTGAAAGGCCAAAGGTGCCCGGGTATTGGAGGCGATCGGCTGGGCACCCTCACCCCCGGCATCGCTGCGCTCGCCACCCCCTCTCCCCATCCGAGGGAGAGGGGGGAAGCAACCTGACAAGCAGTGGTGAAGTGCGGCGCGAGGCGCTGTCGGTCGCCCGTCGGCGGTGTGCGGTCAGGGGGCTTTGGTGGCGGCTTCCGGCGTGGGCGGTGCCTGTCGCCTGGTGCGGCCGTCACGCCGGGGGGCGGGAATCTGCGGGGGCGGCGCTGAACGCTTGCACGGCATTGAGGTGTTTGAGGGTGTTGGGATTGTGTTCGCTACTCGCCGCCGTTGCGCCTCGCGCGCGGCCCTGAGCGCCGCCGATGGATGCGCCCCTGGCGCTCGTCGTCCTCGGCGCGATCGCGGCGTTCGCGCTGGCATTTGGCGCGGGGTGGGGCCGGTGGCCGCGCCTGCGTGGGGCGCTGCATCTCCTGGCGGGGGTGGGGGCGGTCGTCGCAGCGGGGCGTTTCCTGGCCTTCGTGGTGGGGTGGCTCCCGACCGATTCTCCGGCCAATAGCTATGACTTCAAGGTCTTCTATGAGGCCGCACTCGTGGCGCGTGGCTGGGGCGAGCTGTACGATCTGACCGGCATCCGGGGCGATCCGGGCACGATCATCGTCTATCGACACGCCCCGATCGGCGCGGGCCTCTTCGTGCCCTGGACCCTGCTGCCCTACCAGGTCGCGCTCAACGGCTGGCGGCTGCTCAACGTCGGCCTCTACCTGGGAACCCTCTGGACGCTGCTGCGCCACTTCGCGCTGTCGCCGCGCGACCCGCTCGCCCTGGGCCTGATCGCCCTCTGGTTCGCCAGCACGCCCGCGCGCGACAGCCTCGCGCTCGGCCAGTGGGACGCCCTCTTCCTCAACCTCACGCTCGCCGCGCTGATCCTCTTCACCACGCGCCGCGACCGCGATCTCCTCGTCGGCGTGCTGCTGGCCCTGCCGATCGCCCTGAAGTTCTACCCGGCGCTACTCCTGCTCGCGCCGTTGGTCGCGCGGCGCTGGCGGGTTTTCGCGGGCAGCGCGCTCGGCGGGGCCGCGCTCGTTTTGCTCGGCGCGCTGCTCGCCGGGCCGCGCAATAGCTGGGTCTTTCTGAGCCAGGTCGTCCCGGCGGTCGGCGGCGGCACCCTCTACGCCGAGAATCAGACCCTCTACGCGTTCATCGGGCGGCTCCTCGCCAGCGATCTCCCCGGCAACGGCGTCGGCGCGGTCTACCCGGTCATGTTGACCCGTCGTCTCGCCCAGGCGTTGGCCGTGCCAGTGGTGCTGCTGACCGGCTTCGTCGCGGCCCGGCGCGGCGGCGGCGAGCTGGCCGCCGCCCTCCGCTTCGTCCTGCCGATCCCGGTCGCGTTGCTGATCGTCCCGACCGCGTGGACGCACTACAGCGCCTGGGCCTTGCTGCCGCTGGCCGTCCTCGCCGTCGCCCTGGCGCGCGGCACGTCGCCGTGGCCGCTCCTCGCGCTCTTCGCCCTCGCCGCGACGCTCCTGACGCTCGGCTCCGAGCGGGAGGTATGGCGCGGTGCCACGCACGACGGCCCGATTCGTCTGCTGCTGACCTACAAAGTGTATGGCCTGTTAGCCCTCTGGGTGGCCCTGCTGCTGGCCGCCTGGCGGGCACCCTCCGCTTCGTATGACGGCCCCGAGCGTCGGCGGGCTTCGCTCCTATTCGGGCGCGGTGGGGGGCGGTGAGCGTGGCCCTGCTGGGCTATGCCGCCACGCCGCCCCACTCGCGTGCCGCCGCCAGCGCGAGTTGCCCGAACGTCTCGTCGGCGGCGAAGGGGCCGGGCAGGGCGGTGGCGATGCCGACGATCAGCAGCGGCCCGCCCGGCGTGGTGATGATCCCGGCGTCGAGCGCGGTGCCGGGGAGGCCACCAGTCTTGCCCGCGTAGCCGAGCGTTTCCGGCAGGTGGCGGGCCAGGCGCTCGCGGTGATTCTGCGCCCGCAGCAGCGCCAGCATCCGCGCGCAGGCGTCCGGACTGGCGGCGGTCCCGGCGAGGATGGCGTGCAGGAGGGTCGTCAGGTCGCGCGCGGTCGTCAGATTCTCCGCCTCGCCCGCCTGCGCCGCCCGCCCCAGGAAGCGCCGCCCCAGGACCGTCCGCGTCGCGCCGAGGTCCGCGCAGACCGCGTTGATCGCCGCGAGTCCCCCGGCAGCCGTGATCACCAGATTCGAGGCGGTGTTGTCGCTGATCGCGATCATCAGGTGGGCCACGTCGTGCAGCGTGGGTCGCAGCCCCGCATCGAGCGCGGCGAGGACGCCGCTGCCGCCGACCTTCTCCTCGTCGCGCAAGGCGATCCGCTGGTCGAGCCGCGCCGTCCCCGCATCGACGGCGCGAAAGAGGGCGATCAGCACGGCGAGCTTGATCGTGCTGGCCGAGAGTCGCTGCTCGTCCGCGTCATGCCCCCAGAGCGGCGTGCCATCGCCGCGCGCCACGGCCACGTTCCAGCGACACGGCGAAGCGGCGATCAGTCGCGCGCCGGTCGCCCACTGCTCGGTCATCGGCCGACCTCCTTCGTTTCCCGCGCGCTATGGCAAGACGGCGCGGAGATCATCGCGCGGGGCGGTCAAGAACCCTGCGGCGGCTTGATCGCGCCGCTCCAAACCACCCCGCCATCAGCCCGCATCCTCGTCTTCGTCCTTCTCCTCCCGCTCGGCGAGCGGCACCAGCGGCTTGATCTCGTACGGGATCGGGATGAAGGTTCCGGCGATGATCTGCCGGAAGAACTGATCGGCCAGTGCGCGCGCCTCCTCCAGCGACCAGACCGGGGCGGCGCGGTGAATCAGCCGACCCGGCGCGATCACCGCCGCCATGTAAAGTCCGTCCGCCACCTCCCCGACGCGCATCAGGTCGATCACCGCGACCGTCCAGGGATTGTCGTCCGGGTCCAACGCCTCGGTGAGGTCCACGTAGACGCTATCGTTGTAGCGCCCTTCGAGCGCGCTGAAACTCATCCTCGCCCACCCCCCGCAAAACGCCCATATCTCGTCAGTAGTGTACTATGCGGGGGTGGGGTCGAAGGTTTCGGGGTCGAAGGTTTCGGGGTCGAAGGTCGAAGGTCGAAGGTCGAAGGTTGGCGGGGCTTCGACCGACACTGAGGCCGCATACCGACGACCGCCCCTTGCGACCTTACGACCCCTTTGACCTTCGACCTTCAACCCGCGACCGGAGGGCGCCCCATGTCCGTGATGGCCGAGATCAGCGTTGTCCCGATCGGTACCGGCGGCCCGAGTGTCAGCGCGCTCGTCGCCGCCGCGCTGCGCGCGTTGGAGGGGCATCCCGGCGTGCGGCACGAGTTGACCGCGATGGGGACGACCCTGACCGGCGAACTGGCAGAGGTGCTGGCCGCTTGTGGGGCGATGCACACCGCCATCCTGGCAGCGGGTGCGCCGCGCTGCTACACGATTATTAAGATGGATGAACGGCGCGACAAGGCCGCGACCGCCGAGGAGAAGGTCGCGGCGGTGCAGCGCCACTTGTAGGGTGCCGGTCTGCTGCTGGGGCGTGGTCAGACGCTATGGCATGGTGGCCGTCGTCACGGTAATCGCAAGCGGGGACCGGGGAGTCGTTCGCGCTCCGTCCTGGCTCACGGCAGCAGGAAACTGGTGTCGAGGACGGTCGCCCACGATCGCCCGTTCGCCGCCAGGAAGCGCAGGACACCCCCGGCCAGCGCGGCGGCGAGGGCGTCCTGCCGCCCGGTCAGGAGCGCGCGGTCGCCCGGATTGGTCAGGTAGCCCAGCTCGAAGATCGCCGAGGGGGTCTGCGGCGAGATGATCGAGCGGTAGAGTCGCGCGTTGTAGGCGTAGTAGCCGGTCATCGGGCGGGTGATGTTATCGTCCAGGCGCAGGCCGGTGGCCGCGCCATATGCCTCGCTGAGGCTGGCGATCAGCAGATCGTCCGCGATGGGAAGCTGGCTCGCGCGGTAACGGGCCAGCTTGTAACCGTTGGCCCCCGTGTCGGCGCTGGCGTCGCAGTGAACCGCGATGAAGGCGTCGGCCTGGTAACGCGGCGGCACGGCGGCGGGCAGGATGTCCACCGTCACCCCGCGCGCTTCGAGCAGCGCCGCTGCCCGTGTCACGACCGCCAGATTCACGTCCACCTCGCGATAGCCCCCGCCGCTGCCGCCGGTCTGGCCGCGTAGTCGGGCCTGATCGTCGGGCAAGTCCGCGATCCGCAAGTGGCCCACCTGCAACCCGACGCGCGCGCCGACGGGCGGGATCGGCCAACCATCGGGCGTCGCGGCGCGCGGCGCGGCGGCACCCGCTGGTGCGAGCATGAGTATGGTGAGCAGCGCCGCGAGCAATGTGACGAGCGGGCGACGTGCGAGAGTTGGCGACATATCCGCTCCGGGTGGCAACGTGGGCGGGGACTCGATCGCCCCACGATCTTAACTGCGGTTTCGCACCGTTGGTAGCAACGCGCCGACAATGCCGACGATGCCGACGATGCCGACGATGCCGACGATGCCGACGATGCCGACGATGCCGACGATGCCGACGATGCCGACGATGCCGACGATGCCGACGATGCCGACGATGCCGACGATGCCG
>JAABUN010002422.1_pt1 | contig 33353 bp, 27 predicted proteins | sample 5559311 | NCBI WGS metagenome assembly JAABUN01 (sample SAMN10711877, study PRJNA513370) | rock metagenome | isolation source: Antarctica rocks | place: Antarctica: Victoria Land, Siegfried Peak sud | reverse complement strand
GACAACATCCAGATGGACGTGGAGCTGATCGTCCCGGTCGCCATCGAGCAGGGCCTGCGCTTCGCCATCCGCGAGGGCGGCCGCACCGTCGGCGCCGGCGTCGTCACCGAGATCATCAAGTAGCGCGCATTCCCGGCGCATGTCGCCGGTCCAGCGGCGGCGACCCCGGCCCACGATGCTGGGCCGGGGTCGTGCCGCCCCATTACGAAAGGGGTGTATCCCGATGGCGAAGCGAGGCAAGGCCGATCGCATCGTGATCACGCTCGAATGCACCGAGTGCCGCGAGCGCAATTACACGAGCGAGAAGAACCGCCGCAACGATCCGAATCGCCTCGAACTCCGCAAGTTTTGCTCGCGCTGCCGGAACCACCGGCTGCACCGGGAGACGCGGTAACACGAGTTGGCAGTCGTCGGTTGGCAGGAAAAGATGAGCGGGCGTGGAGCTTATTTCCACGCCCGCTCATCTTTTTTCATCTTTGCCGCTTGCGATCCCTCTCTGCCGACTGCCGACCGACGACTGCCGACTATTTCAGCCATCCCCGGTCCAGCAACAACTCCCGCCCCATCAGACCGAGGAGCACCTGCGATTTACCGGTGTTCTCGGGGTGATATTCGAAGCGCGCGCGCTCGAAGTACTGCACCATGTACTCCTTGCCGTCGGTCTTGCTCCGCTCCTTGAACTCCTCGGTGAGCGGCAGGCCGTAGATGAAGAGCCCCCCATAGGCTTCCCAGTAGCCGCGGAAGGCACCGCCGAGGTTGTGCCCGGTCTCGGCGAAGAAGCGCTGCCCGTCGATCGCCTTGGTGGGCGCGTCGGGCGCGTGGTAGAGCCGCCCCAGCAGGCCGAGGAGCACCTCGTAGTCGGTGCCGACGTTCTCGGGATGCAGCTCGAAGCGCGCGCGCTCGAAGTACTGGACGGTATACTCCTTATTGTCCGCCTCGTTCTGCTCGGTGAATTCCTCGGTCAGCGGATAGCCGAACTGCGCCAGCCCGCCGAACTTGTTCCAGTAGCGCAGGGTGGTGCCGCCGAGTGTATGGCCGGTCTGCGCAAAGAAGAGCATGGTATCGCCGAGGTTCGTCGGTTTCGCGACCGGATCGACCGGATTGCCGATCACCCGCACCGTCGGCCCCGCCGTCTTCTCCCCCCACGGCCCCACCGTCTCCTGAACCAGCCCGAAGGTCAGCGCGCGGGTCCCCCCGGAGGTGAAGGTGATCCGACAGGGGACATCGACCGTGTCGCCCGGATCGAGCGACTTCCCGAAGCCCCAGCGATACGGCTCCTTGCCGGGTGTCTTGGCGGTCGGGCTGTCTGCACTATCGGCGACGATGCGAAAGCGCCCCTGCACCGGCCCCGCTTTCTTCGCGTTGTAGTCCTCCCCCTCCGTATACGTCAGCCCCTTATCGAAGTAGGAGGGGATCATCGCCGTGCCGACATTCTTCACGGTGACGGTGGCGGTATAGGGGGTCTTGGCGGCGACCATCGTCCCGTTCCCCTTGACGCTGACGATCGCCACGTCCATGCGCGGCGTCTCGCCGTTGATCGCGGCGACGCCGGTACGCACGGCGGGGAGGCGGCTGTAGAAGTTGTCGCCGGGGCAGGAGGTGCTGAGGACGTCGCGGTGCCCGACGATATTCGGGATCATCTTATCGATGAAGAAGTACCTGCCTTGGGGATCGAGGTAGCGCCCGCAATAGGCCACCAGCTGGTACAGGGCCCCCTCCATCGCCGCGCTGGCGACCGGAGATAAAGTCGGCGTCGGGGGCAGCTTGGGCGTCGGCGTGACGGTGGGCGTGCCGGTAGGCGTGCCGGGGCGCGGCGTCGGGGTCGGGGTGGGGGGCGGCGTGGGGCTGAAGTCGCCGATCAGGGCGATCCCGACGCTGCCGTAGTTGTACTGGAGCGCGTGCCCGGCCACGACATTATCGCCGCCGTAGCGCCCCTCGTAGATCACCCCGTTCCGGTCGATCAGGAAATTGTAGCCGATGTCGCCCCAGCCCTGCGTGACCGCGTGATAGTAGTAGACCGCGCGGATCGCCTGGATCGGATCCTGGCCGTTCGACGTATCGGTGTGGTGGATGATGATCTTCTCGGTCGTGTAATACTCCCGCTCCCAGAGCTCCTGCCCCTTGCCGTCCAGGCGGAGCTTCTCGTCGCAGCCCCACTGCGCGCGCGTGACGATCGGCGGGCGACCGGCGGCGAAGGCGCTGAGGGCCGGTCCCGGCGCGGACGATGGCCCGGCGCTGGCATCGATGTAGACGAGGCGGAGATCGGCGGGGAAGGGGCGCGGCCCGCCGTCGCCATCGACGGCGCGGCAGCGGACCCGCTGGCTCGGCGCGACGATCAGTAATTCGCCGAACCGGCGATCGGGACGCCCCGGCGTCTGCCCCGCGTCCGGGCCATGCCCTTCGGGGTGGAGGATTTGCCAGGCGCTCCAGGTCGTGCCGTCGGCGCTGGTGCTGATCGCCAGGTGGGTGTCGGCGGCGGCACCGGTCGCGGCCCAGTGCGCGCCGAGTGCGCCGAAGGTGTAGGGCGCGGTGAACTCTACCGCGCCATCGCCGAACGCGCGCACGCTCGTATCGAGCGCCCATTCTCCGGCCTGTGTCTGTGCGCTCATGTTCGGCGCGGCGGCGGCGTCCTGCGCCGCGAACTGCGGCCCGAGGCCCCGCGCCAGCGGGAAGAGCGGTGTTATAAAGAGGCTATAGCCGCCGTAGCGCAGGAGTTGGCGGCGGGTCAGTGCCCGCCCGGCGGGGCGGCGTTCTGCTTCTTTCATCGTCTTTGCCCTGTTGCGATGCGACCGCTGACCGGCGCGGGCGACCTGTCGGTGGCCCGCGTACATTTCCTAACGCCATTGTAGGGCCGTGGTTGTCCGTTGTGGAGCCATTGAGCGGAAACTTGGGACTATAGTGGGGGGGCGCGGCCTCGCACAACTCGTGATTGGTCGGCGAGAAGCGATTTGTGCATCCCGACCAAATCGTCATATTGGGGTTATGCGCGTCTCCACTTGCGGGGGTATGCACAAACGACTACGATACCCGAATACCCGGCGATTATAGTGGGGCGACGGGGGTTGTGTGGGGATCCCCCGGCGTGCTGAGCGATGATCGGATGGGAACGATGAGCGCGCTGACGGGTGGTGCTTTGGTCGCGGATTACGCGACCGGCGGATTCTACGATGAGATGTTCGTGCCGCGCGCCGATGGGGGCGTGGAACCGCGCCCGCATTACCGCGCGTTGGTGGAGCGCTTGAGCGAACTCGATGCCGGGGCACTGCGCCGGGCGAGCGATCTGGCGAACCGTTCCTTCCTCCATCAGGGGATCACCTTCACCGTCTACTCGGACGACGCCCAGGGAACCGAGCGGATTTTCCCCTTCGATCTAATCCCGCGCCTGATCCCCGCCGACGAGTGGCGGATCATCGATGCGGGCCTGCGGCAGCGGATCCGCGCCCTTAACCTGTTCATCCACGACATCTACCACGAGCAGCAGATCCTCAACGATCGGATCGTGCCGCGCCGCCTGATCGTGCAGGCGCGGCACTTCCGGCGCGAGGTCGTGGGGGTCGATGTCCCGCACGATCAGTACATCCACATCGTCGGCAGCGACCTGGTGCGCGACCGTGAGGGACGCTACCTGGTGCTGGAGGACAATCTGCGCTCGCCGAGCGGCGTCTCCTATGTCCTCGCCAACCGCACCTCGATGACACGCGTCTTCCCGGATTGGTTCACCGGTCTGGGTGTGCGCCCGGTCGACCACTATTGCGGGCAACTGGTGGAGAACCTGCGTGGCCTCTCGCCGCGCCCCGGTGGCCGTGGTGCCCCGACCGTGGTGCTGCTGACTCCCGGCACCTACAATTCGGCCTATTTCGAACACGCCTTCCTGGCGCAGCAGATGGGCATCGAGCTGGTCGAGGGGCGCGACCTCTTCGTGATCGACAACCGCGTCTACATGCGGACGACGAGCGGGCGACAGGCGGTGGACGTGATCTACCGGCGCGTGGACGATGAATTCCTCGATCCGCTCGCCTTCCGTCCGGACAGCATCCTGGGGGTCGCCGGACTCCTGGGCGCGGTGCGCGCCGGGAATGTGGCCCTCGCCAACGCGATCGGCACCGGGGTCGCGGATGATAAGGTCGTCTACCACTATGTGCCGGCGATCATCCGCTACTATCTGAACGAGGAGCCGATCCTGGGGAATGTCCCCACCTATCTGCCGACCGATCCGGAGCAGCGCGAGTACATCGTGGACCACCTGGACGAGTTGGTCGTGAAGGCGGCGAACGAGAGCGGTGGATACGGGATGCTGATCGGCCCGCGCGCCAGCGAGGAGGAGATCGCCAAGTTCCGCGAACTCGTCCTCGCCGATCCGCGCAACTACATCGCCCAGCCGGTCGTCCCCCTCTCGCGCGCACCCTCGTTCGTGCCCGATGGAGACGAAACGGGCGGACACCTCGAAGGGCGCCACATCGATCTCCGGCCCTACATCCTCAGCGGCGCGCGCGACATCACAGTCCTACCCGGCGGACTGACGCGCGTGGCGCTGCGGCGCGGCTCGCTGGTGGTCAATAGCTCGCAAGGCGGGGGGAGCAAGGACACATGGGTGCTGCGATGATCGAGCGGCACGGCTGGCGAGTGGCGGGCCGCGATGCTTAGTCGGATCGCCGAATCGCTTTACTGGATCGGGCGTTACGTGGAGCGCGCGGAGGATACCGCGCGGATCACCGATGTCAACTTCCACCATACGCTGGAAATGGGCACCTCGGACACGGCCCAGGTGCGGCGCGGGCGGCACTGGGACGCGCTCGTCACGATCGTGGGCGATAAGGAGCGCTTCTATCAGACGTACGCGGAGGCGGATGAGGAGACGGTCCCGTTCTTCCTGACGTTCGCGCCGCAGAACCCCCTCTCGATCGTCTCCTGCGTGGCGCGCGCGCGCGAGAATGCGCGGACGATGCGCCATCAGCTGGGCAGCGAGATGTGGGAAGTCCTCAACCGTTTCTATCTTGATTTGCAGCGCCACGCCCAAACCGGCGAGGCCCAGCGCGGCGAGGAGAACGCGCACAATTTCTACCGTTGGGTGATCGAGTTCAGCCACCTCTTTCAGGGCATCACCGATAGCACCATGCCGCGCGACGAGGGGTGGTATTTCCTCCAGTTGGGCAAGTTTCTGGAACGGGCGGAGAAGACCGCCCGCGCGCTCGACGCGAAATACCACCTGCTGATCGCCGACTCGTCGCCCGAGCAGGCCGCGCAACTCGCCTCCGCCGATGCCGTACCGCGCGAATGGCACCAGTGGCTCGCGTTGTTACGTTCCCTGTCGGCCTACGAGGCGTACAACAAGATCTACCGTAGCGCGGTGCGTCCGCGCGCGACGATCGAGATGTTGACCCTTTCGCCGATCTTCCCGCGCTCGATCCGCTTCGCGATCGACGAGGTGGATAACGCCCTGCACTTCCTCGCCACCCACATGACGACCAGCCCGGACGACGATGGCTACAGCCTCCTCGGCATGGGGCGATCGAGCGAGGCGGAGCGCGCGGTCGGTCGGCTGAAAGGGGTACTGGCCTACCAGCGGGTCGAGGAGGTCTTCGAGGCGGGGATGCACGCCTACCTTCTCGATTTGCAGCGCCAGTGCTACCGCATCGGCGAACTGATCGAGGCCCAATACTTCGCCGGGCGCGTTCTCCGCGCCGAAGAGGTCGTCGTATGAAGGAAGCCAGCGTGGTCAGCATTGTGCATGACTCTGGGGTGAGTAGGCAGTAGGCAGTAGTCAGTGGCGGTGCTATTACGGGCACCGCGCCAGCAACGAACCCTTATGACTACTGCCTACTGCCTACTATCTCTCACGACCCACGACCCACGACCCGCGACTCACGACTCGTCTGAGGAGCCCTATGAGGTATCGCATCGTTCACCGGACAACCTATCGCTATGTCAGCCCAGTTTACGAAAGCTTCAACGAGGTGCGCTTGCAGCCCTCGTCCATGCAGACACAGAACTGTCTCAGCTTCGATCTCTCGATCGATCCGCCCGCCACGATCATCACCTTCATGGATTATTACGGGAACACCGTCCACGATTTCGGGGTGCCGTATCTGCACGATCATCTGACGATCGAGGCGACGAGCGACGTGGTCACCTTCGCCGACGCCGATCAGCCGCTGGGCGGCCCGCGCCCTGGCGAGCCCGATAGCGCCCCGGCGCTCGCGGCGCTCGCCGACGACGAGCTGATCGCCGATCAGTGGTCGGAGTTTCTCCATGCCAGCGCGTACGTCGCACTGGAGCCGCAGGCGCGCGCGCTGGCCCTGGCGATCCTGGCGGAGGAGCCCGACCTGTCGGCCTTCGCGTTCCTGACGCGCGCGGGCACCTACATCCGCGAACATTTCACCTATCAGGTCGGGGCGACGAATGTGCGGACCACCGTGGTCGAATTGATCGCGGGGGGGAGCGGCGTCTGTCAGGATTATTCGCACCTCCTGATCGCCCTGTGCCGTCACGTCGGCCTTCCGGCGCGCTATGTCAGCGGCTATCTCGGCAGCGTGGGGCAGAGCGGCGCATCGCACGCCTGGGCCGAAGCCTACGTGCCACCCTACGGCTGGATCGGCATCGATCCGACCCTCGGAACCCTCTGTACCGGGCGGCACGTCAAGATGGCGATCGGGCGCGATTATGCCGACGTGCCCCCCCTACGGGGCACCTATCGCGGGGGGGGCGAGGCGACCCTCGATGTGGCGGTGCGCGGCGAGACGCTGGGCGATACCCGCGACATCGCCGCCACGCGGCCCTTTGCCGAGGAGCCCAATCGGAAGCGCCTGGTCCAGTATCAGACGTTGGGCGCGGCGGCGCAGATGCAGCGCCTCGGGGCGATGACCCAGACTCTCGGCGGGATGACGCAGACCCTCGGCACGGCGGTATTCAACGAGGGGATGGGGATGCGCTTCCAACAAGGGGAAAACGAGGTGCCACGCCAGCAACCGCAGCAGCAGCAGCAGGGATGGCGAGCGTAGCCGCAGCACCGGGCATGATGAGCGGGATGTGAGGGGAGACCGAGACGATGGAACTGCGCGTGGGTTGTGAGTTCGAATACGAGGCCACCGCACCCACCCCGGCGATCATGCTGATCGCCCCGCACCCTGAGGGGGAACACGCGATCGCGCTGGAACGCTGGGAGTCGCACCCACCGCTGGTGGGCCAGGAATTCGCCGATATCTACCAGAATCGTTGTCGGCGCGTGGTCCTGCCGACCGGTGAGGTGCGACTGCGCTACGACGCGACGGTGGAGGTCACCCGCGAGCCGGACCGGCTCGCGCCCAACGCCCGGCAACTTCCGATCGAGGAGCTGCCGAGCGAGGTATTGATGTACACGCTGTCGAGTCGCTACTGCCACTCGGACGCGCTGAACAGCACGGCCTGGCGGCTCTTCGGGCACACCCAACCCGGCTGGGCGCGCGTGCAGGCCGTCTGCGACTGGTTGAACGTGAATATCACCTACGGCCTCTACAGCACGCCGCTCACGACATCGACCGATGTCTACGTGGCCTCGGGCGGCATGTGCCGCGACTTCGCCCACCTGGCGATCACCTTCTGCCGCGCGCTGAATATCCCCGCGCGCTACACCTTCGGCTACATGCCCGATATCAGCCTCGCGCCGCCCTACCCGGCGATGGATTTCCATGCCTGGTTCGAGGTGTATCTGGTCGATGGCGACGAGGGGCGCTGGTGGACCTTCGATGCGCGGTTCAATCGCCCGATGATCGGGCGCATACCGATCGGGCGCGGGCGCGATGCGGTCGACGTGGCGATGGTGACGAGCTACGGGCCGGTGCGCTTCAAGCGGATGAGCGTTTGGTGCGATGAGATCGTGGCGGGCGAACAGGCGGCGAAGTAACGGCGAGGAGATGGGATTGGAACGGCACAACCTGGATACGCTGATCGCGACCCTCGGCACGGTCGATCATCGCGGGGTCGATTGGCCGCGCGTGCGCTGGACCGCCTATTTGATCCACCAGCAGCTGCGCTACGAGTATCCCGGCGAGGTGCGCGATCTGCGCCAGCGCCTGGTGATCGTCCCGCCGGAGCGCCACGGCGGGCAGCGGCTCGTCACGCATAAGCTCGAAATCTCTCAGCCAGACGTCGAGCAGGACGACACCACCGATCGGTTCGGCAATCGTGTCCTGTCCTTGCACGCGGCGCACGTCGCGAGCAAGATCACCTTCACCGCCTGGATCGTGGTGGAGCGCGACGCCGATGCCGGTCCGATCGCGATCGCCAGCGCGGCATATCACGATCCGGCATTCCACCAACCCTCCCCACTGACGGTGCCGGACGCCGCGCTCCTCGCCGCCGCCGCCGAGTGGCGGGCGGAAGGACTCAGCGGACTGGCCCTGGCCCGGCAGATCAACCGGTGGGTCCACGGACAGATGCGGTACGCGCACGGGCTGACGGGGGTGAAGACGAACGCGACGGAGGCATTCGCGCTGCGGCAGGGGGTCTGTCAGGATTACGCCCACGTGATGATCGCCATCTGTCGCGCCTGCGGTCTCCCGGCGCGCTACGTCTCGGGGCATCTGCTTGGCGAGGGGGGCACCCATGCCTGGATGGAAGTGCTGCTGCCGGGTGAGGATACGGGAACCTACATCGCACACCCCTTCGATCCGACGCATGGCACCGAACCGGGGCTGAATTACATCACGATCGCCGTGGGACGCGATTACGGGGATGTCGCCCCGACCTCCGGTACATTCCGCGCCCCCTACGGCGGGCAGCTTTCGACGAGCAAGCGGGCCGGGGTGACCGCGCTGGAGTATTTCACCACCCCGGTCTAACCTCCCGACAATCAGCACCATACCTGCGCGGTATCTACCCGTCCTCGCGACGGGCGATGCCACTCGGCGTCTCAGTCGGCGGCATGGGGGTGGGCGTGGGCGTGGGGGGTGGCAGTGATGTCGGCGTCGGAGATGCCGGTAGGGGCGTTGCCGGGGTGGCGGGGATCCGTTCGAGCTGGACGCGGATGCTCTGCGGCGTATCGACGCGGAGGTCGCTCGGGACGATCACGTTGGGCGTGAGGGTGTAGGTGCCCGCGCCGGTGTACCCGCGCAGATCGAGTTGCACCTGCACGTCACTGGCGTTGAGCTGGCGGATACTGGCGAGCGGCCCGCTGACCGTCACGGCGATCTCCGTGGGGGCGATGTTCCCGACGATCCGCAAGCCCGGCTCGATATTGACCGGCGTGACCCGGAAGACGCCGACCTGTTGCCGTTGCTGCTCGGCGTCGACCTGAACCTCCACATTAACCGTATTCCGATCGATCACCTGCAAGCCAGCGGGGAGGGTGAGCGCCACGTCGTAGACCGAGAATGATTCGCTCCGCCCGCTGACGTCGATCGGGGCGGTCGAGATGACGACCAACTGCGCGAGAACATCCGCCGGGCCGTTAACGGTGACCGAGGGCGGGCTGACCTGGGTATTGCCGACGCGGAAGCCCGCCGCAGGCGTCCCCTGGACGTTCGGGACGATGTTCACCGTGCGCCCCACACGCTCCACCGTCACCGTCGCAGTCACGCCGCCCGGCTCGACGGTCAGGCCGTTGACCCGCGTGCCGGTGTTGTCGCGCGGCTCCGGGGTGAACGGTGCCTCGAAGGTGTTGCGGCGGTCGCTGAGATTGATCGGCAGCACGACGCGCGTGACCCTATCGAGCAGCGCTTGCGGCCCGCGCACCGTCACCTGCTTGGGGTTGTAGTCGACGTTGCCGATGCTGTAGGGCGGCACGGAGGCACCCTTATCGACCTCTAATGGGAAACCCTTGCTCACGAGACGATCGACGCCGACCGCCACCCGTGAAGGGGTCGAGCTGACGACCCGCACGCCCCGTCGCGGAGTAACCTTGGCGTCCACGGTAATCTCGGTATCGCTCGGGCCGCGCACCTCTCCGAGGTTGAGGCTGGCCTGGATATCCAGGGCGGTGAGTTGGTTGATCTCCGAGCGCGGCCCGCGCACCGTGACCGCGACGGTGGAGAGGCGTGCCTCGTCCACGATCACCAGATCGTCGGCCTTGTTGGTGATGGTGGGGGTGATCCCCTGGAAGGGGCGATCGATCTCCGGGTCGTCCTGCGTCGTCACCCAGCCCCAGAGGAGGGCCGCCAGGGCGAACGAGAAGAGGACACGTGCCAGCAGGCCGGGGCCGAGCCGGGCGCGGAGGTTGGCGAGCCGCTGCGCCGCCATCCTTCAGCTCCGACCGCGCGGGCGGATCATCCGCCTGCGCCCATTGAAGCCCCCGTCGGGCGGCTCGATCAAGGTGAGCAGCGAGGCGCGCAGTTGATCGCCGGTCAGTTCGCGGTCGATCTGCGCATCGTGGGCGAGGGAGATGCCGCCGGTCTGCTCGGAGACGATCACCGCGACAGCGTCCGATTCTTCGCTGATGCCGAGGGCCGCGCGGTGCCGGGTGCCGAACGAGCCGGGGAGCACCCCCTCGGAGAGGGGCATGATGCAGCGCGCGGCCACGATGCGGTCGCCGCGCACGATCACCGCGCCGTCGTGCAGCGGCGAGTTCTTGAAGAAGATGTTGATCAGCAATTGGCGGGTCAGGGTCGCGTCGAGGCGCACCCCTTTGGCGGCGTACTCTTGCAGGCCGCTCTCGCGCTCGATCACGATCAACGCGCCGATGCGCTGTCGCCCGAGCGACACACAGGCGCTCACCATCTCCTCGATCGCGGCGGCACCGGGATGGGGGTGATCGGTGTTGACAAAGGGGAACGAGGACCAGGTGCCGGTGTGCCCGAGTTGTTCGAGCGCGCGCCGCAATTCCGGCTGGAAGACGATCGGGATCGCGAGGAGCAGGGCCGGCAAGGCGCTGCGCAACACGTAGCGCAAGGCATTGAGCGGCAGGACCGTGCTCAGCAGGACGAGGAGCACGATCAAGATGATCGCCCCACGAACGAGCGATCCGGCGCGTGTCCCCTGGGCGATCGTCAGCAGCCAGAAGAAAATCGCGGCTACTACCAGGATGTCGAGTGCGGCAGCCGGGTTGAGCCGTGCCGCCAGCCAGAAGAGATCAGGCATGCAACTCCCTTGCGAGTCTGCGGGGGAGGTTGTCCTTTTCCCTTATTCTACCATCAGAATGTGCATCGGCGTCGGGCGGGGGAGTTGCGCCGCGCGCTTCGCCGCCGATAGCGCTACGGACGGGGGCGATTCTCGCGGACGAGCATCGCCATCGCCGCCTGCTTGGCCTTCGCCACCGGATCATCCGGGGTGAGACGCACCAATCGCCGATAGACACGCTCGGCCTGCCCGTACTCGCCCACGGAGGCGAGCGCCTCGCCGAGGAGGCCGTACGACTCGGCATCGCGCGGGTCGAGCACGATCACCTGGTGGAGGGCGGCGATCGTCTCCTGGACGCGCCGAGCTTCCCAGAAACGGCGCGCGATCGAGCGCTGCTGTGTGGCCGCTTCCGGCTGCCGCCCCGCCTGGAGGAGGCAGTTGATATATGCCTGCCGCAAGGTCACATTTTCCGGGGCGAGCGCGAGCACGCGATCGTAGAGGGCGAAGGCACGCTCGTGCTGGCCGATCATCCAGGCGGTATCGGCGGCCTGCCGTAGGGCATCGGCGGCCTCATCCGGTCGCCCGGCGCGACGTTGGATGTCGGAGATCCGGTCCAGCTCGGCGAGTGCCTCATCCGGGCAGCCCCGGCGCAGATAGCGATCGACCAGATGGGTCTTGACGGCCAGGTTCTCCCCCGCCAGCGCGGACATCTGATGCAGCGTCTCGATCATCGCGTCGAGGCGTCCGGCATTGAGTTGATGGGTGGAGAGATCGTCCAACTCATCCAGCGCCTGTCCCAGTCGCCCCTGCTCGTTGTAGAGGCTCGCCAGGCGGCGGCGGATCGTGGCATCCTCCGGCAGATCGGCCTTGGCCGCTTCGAGGACGATCGTGGCATTATCGAGCTTCCCTGCTCGGATCAAGCTCTCGGCCAGCCCGACATGGAGGGCACCGACCGAGATCGGCTCGCCGAAGAGGCGTGTCTGATCGACGAAGGTACGAACGCGCTCGTCGCGCAGCAGATCGGCGGCGTGTTGCAACCACTGCCGCTCGTTGGGGCCATCGCCGAGCGCACCGTACGCCTGCCGGAAGGCATAGGCCATCGCGAAGCGCACCGCAGGCTTCAGGGATTGTCCGGCGCTCCCGGCCTGCCGCAACGCCTCGAGGTGCGTCACCGCAGTCTGGGGGTCGTCGCAGGCGAGGGCGACGAGCCCGGCGGCGACCTGCACGTTGCCGCGCCGACTCGACTCCAGGTTATCGAGCGTGGACTTATAGATGCCCACGCAGGCCGCACGGGTCGCCGCGTCGCGCCCACGCAGGGCGGCGGTCAGCGCCTCCAGCGAGGGCCAGTGGATCGTCCCCTCGATCAGCGTCAGCGCCAGGTTGGCACCGGCGATCGCGATCGCGTCGTGGCGGTCGCGTCGCAACAGCGCCTGGCACTGTGCCAGGGCGCGATGGGGATTGCCCGAGCGCAGATGCATCCGGGCCGCGAGGCGGATGGCGGTGGCACTATCGGGCTGGTGGCGCAGCAGCTTCTCGGCGTACTCGAGGGCGAGTTCATCCTGACCCTGGCGTTCGGCCTCCTCGACCAGCGCCCGGATATCCTCGCTGAAATCCAGGGTCGGGTCCGCCGCTTGCGCGAAATAGCTCTCGGCCATCGCGAGCAAGTGCGGCAAATTGTGCGGCTCGATCGCCCCCAGGAGACGCTGCGCGCGCAGGAGATCGGTGGGCTTGCCGATCTGCCCATAGAGGAGCACCAACTGCTCGCACTTGGCCGCCGCCTCCCGCCGCCGTCCCTGCAACGCGTATGTCTCCGCGAGGCGCAGATGGGCCGGGAAATACTCCGGTGCGAGGACCATCACCTGGAGGCAGTCATCGACCACGGCGGTGTAGCGCCCTTCCGCCAGATCTTCCGCCGAGCGCGAGAGCAGGGCGCGCACCTCCGCCGGTTGGCCATGCTCGTTCGGGAGCGGGATCGTCGGGGTGATCGGTACCGGCGTGCGGGTGAAGAGCGGGGTCGGGCCGAACGAGCGTGTCCCCATATCCGTAGGGGCGACGCTCTGCGCGCCACGTCCGAGCAGGGCGCTGCCGGGTGCTTGCTGCCGGGTGGCATTTACGTCGAGCGGGCCGGTGGCGCGGCGATAGACCGTACGTAAGCGCCCGGTAGTCATCGACGCGCGATCGGACGTCCCGGCCTGCGGCGTCTCTGTCTCTACCTCGGCGGGGGTTTGCTCCTGCGGCGCGTAGGCGGTGGCCCCATTGCGTGTGATAGTGGGGGCGGGCGGTGCGCTCAGCCCGTGCGCCGCGAGGAAGTCGGCCTGGAGTTTGCCGAGCACGTCCGCGCGCTCGGTATTGTCGAGCGCGCGGTGTGTGTCGATCGTCACCTGGAGGACGTGACTGACTTCGCCGACCTGCTCGGTCGGGATTCGATCGAGCGCGAGACGGCTGACCGCGCGATCGAAGTGCTCGCTCGCGGCGCGCAGGCTACCGAGCGCCAGGTGGCACTCACCGCTCGCATAATGCGCCGAGGCCCCGTACTCCTGGGAATCGAGGCAGCGTTGCAGGAGGGTGAGCGCATCCTCGTAGAGGAGTTGTTGCTTGTAGAGGAGCGCGAGATTGTAGCAGACCTCGACGGTGGCGAATCCGGCGAGGAGGGCTTCCTCGTAGGCGTTGACCGCGCCGTCCAGATCGCCGGTTTCTTCCAGCTCGCTCGCGCGCTCGATGATGCGGCGTAGTTGGGCTTCTTTTTCCCCACCGGCAAGGGCGGCGGTATCTACCTTGGCGATCATGGATGACTCCCGTTCCTGACGCCCAAGCCACGCGCCTGGTCGATGCCTCGCGAGCGCTCGTGTCGCATCAACAGCGCGCCATTCGATCCAGGGAACGCTGACAAATGCTCACTTGCGAGTATAGGGAAAAATGGGTGAGCGCCACAAGGCGACCGCGTAGTACTTTTGCCTGGTAGTGCGACAGTATTTCGTCCTGAGTCCCAGGCTGCTCGTGCGAACGCTCAGTAATGCTGCCCACCGCGCCCGTTGGTCCGCCGTGGTTGGCGCGTATTCAACCCCGCCGAGGCGATCGTGCGCCCGCGCAGGCGGTAATCGTCGGCCTCGATCACCACGTCCTGGCAGAGGCCGCCGTCGAGGAGACGCGAGACGATCCGCTCGTCGATCTGGCTGAAATCGTGGTTCGTGGTGACGACCGTGGCGAGGCGCTGATTGTAGCGGTGGTTGAAGATCTGGAAAAGCTTTTCCTTGGCCCACGGGGTCGCATTCTCCGTTCCCAGATCGTCGAGGATCAGCAGCGGCACGGTGCGCACGTCCTGGAAGCGCTGATCGTAGGAGACACCATCGGTCGCCGCCGGATTGAAGGTGGCGCGGAGATGATCGAGGAGATCGGGGACGATCGTGAAGAGCGCCTTCCCCTCCTGGTGCGTGATGTAATAATTGGCGATCGCCGCCGCGAGGTGGGTCTTGCCGGTGCCGCAGCGCCCCATGAAGAAGAGCCAGGGCTTGCCCGCGCCATACGGATCGGCGGCGTACCGCAGCGCGATCGACCGGGCCTCGCGGATGTCCTGGTTGATGCCGGGGTCGAAGTTATCGAACGATTTGTCCTCGAACGGGCCGAGATTGCCGATTTGCAGCAATTCATCGTGCTTGCGCTCGGCCTGCTCGCGCAGGCGACATTCGCAGGGGACGAGCTGGCCGAAGCGGGGGTCGGTGACCGGCACGTCCATTCGCAGGAAACCGGCGTCGCGGCAGATCGGACAGGCCGGTGCCTCAATCGGCACCACCACCGCGCCAGCGCCGGTATTTCGCGGGATCGAACGTTCCATTGCTTTGAGGACGTCCCCGATGCTCCTCATCCCGTTCCCTCCGCCCGTCGGTCGCCCAGCGCTCCAGGATTGTATGCACGTAACGCCAGCTGCGTTTATTGTTCTCGACCGCCTCGCCGAACGCCTCCTCGATCCAGTCGAGCGGGTAGCGTTCGGTCGCCTCGATCAATTGGTCGGCGATGATCGGCGTCAACAGCCCGATGTTCTGCTCGTAGAGCCGAAAGACGTTCGGGCGTTCCGGCTCGATCAGCGGCGCGGGCGCGTCGTCGCGGGAGAGCGGCGGCGGCGGCGCGACCACCCCGCGCGACCAGCGCGCCAGGGATTCGCGGTTGCGCGGCGTATTGAGCAGGAACCAGCTCGGCCCGCGTCCGTTCGCGCCTCCCAGGACATCTGTTGCCATAAAGCGTAGCATAGTGCCCCGGCTCACCGCCAGCTCCAGCCCGCGCCCGATGCTCTCGTCCGGCTCCTTCGGCGAGCCGAGCCGTTTCAGGCTGGCGCGCAACGCAGGGTGGCGATAGACCGTCTCCTCCGCCAGCGGGGAGTCATAGCCGCCCGCCTCCGCCAGGAGATCGAAGAGGCAGAGGGTGACGCGCAGCTCGACCGAGTCCGCGATCTGCGGCAGCACCTCGTCGATGAAGACGCGCGGGATCTGCAAGGAAGGCTCCTCGCTGGTGAGGAAGCCCCCAAAGCGGCGGGTCACTGGCCCCGCCTCCATCCCGGCTCGTCAGCGTTCGACATGCTAGAACTCCGGCTCGCGGTAGAGTTCCAGGTCGGCGAAGCGGGTTGTCTTCTCGAAGAAGCGGAGGTTGACGACGCCGAGCGGGCCGTTGCGGTGCTTGGCGATGTGCAGTTCGGCCAGCCCTTTCTTCTCCGTCTCGGGGTCGTAGAGTTCCTCGCGATAGATGAAGGTGACCATGTCGGCGTCCTGCTCGATCGAGCCGGACTCGCGGAGGTCGGAGAGCATGGGGATGTGGCTGGAACGGCTCTCGACGCTGCGGGAGAGCTGCGCCATCGAGAGGACCGGCACGTTCAACTCGCGCGCGAGCCCTTTCAGACCGCGCGAGATCTCCGAGACCTCCTGCACGCGGTTGTCGCTGCGACGGCTCCCCTGCATCAGCTGGAGGTAGTCGATCTGCACGAAGTCCAGGCCACGCTCGGCTTGCAGTCGGCGCGCCTTCGAGCGCAGCTCCATAATCCCGATGCCGGGCGTGTCGTCGATGTAGATCTGCAACTCGGAGAGCTTGCCGAAAGCGCGCGAGATGCTCTCCCACTCCTCGTCGTTGATGTGGCCGAGGCGCAGGCGGTGGGAGTCGATGCCGGTCTCCATTGAGAGGAGGCGCTGCACCAGCTGCTCGGCGGGCATCTCCAGGTTGAAGACCGCCACGATCTTGCCCGCGAGCGCCGCATTGTACGCGAGGGCGAGCGAAAAGGAGGTCTTGCCGACGCCGGGGCGGGCGGCGAGGATGATCAGGTCGCTGCGCTGGAAGCCACCGGTGAGTTGATCGAGATCCTGAAAGCCGGTCGGCACGCCGACGACCTCGCCGCGATGCTGCTGGAGGAAGTCGAGCTTGTCGAAGTATTGTTCCAACACCTCGCCGATCGAGACGAAGTCGCGCCCGCTGCGCCCCTGGGCCACCTCGTGGATCGCGCGCTGCGCCGCATCGAGCGCCTCATCGGTCTCCATCCGCTCGTTGTAGCCGATGTTCACGATCTGCGTACCGGCGGTGATGATCTTCCGCAGGGTCGCGGTACGCTCGACGATCTGGCTGTAGAACTCGACGTGGACCGAGGTGGGCACCTTGAGGGCGAGATCGGAGAGGCCCGCGCGCCCGCCGACGTTCGCCAATTCGTCGCGCCGATCGAGTTCGGCGGCGACGGTGAGGAGATCGGCGGGCTCGCGGCGGTTGTAGAGATCGAGGATCACGCGGTAGATCGCGGCGTGGGCACCGCGATAGAAGTCCTCGGCTTTGAGGGTGGACGCGACGCGAATGATCGCGTCGCGGTCCAGCAGCAAGGCCCCGAGGACCGATTCCTCCGCCTCCAGATTGTGGGGTGGCAGTCGAGTCTCGCTGATCGTCTGCACAGACCGCTCCTCTGGGGCGCTGCTCCTGGCCGCGACGTGTGGCAGGCCGAAACCGGTGCCCCTATGCCTCGTTTGTCTCGTCCTCGCTCGGCGCGGTGCTCATGAACTCGTCGGCGGTGACGCCGCCGGTCAGGTCGCCCTCGGCCTCTTCGGCCTCGCTGACCGGGTAGCCGCCCTCCGGGACGACAATGGCGACGATCTGCGGCTTCAGCCGCCCGACGAGATTGATGGTGACCGGGAACTCGCCGACCTCGTGCAGGCCAGTCGCCAGGTCGACCTTGCGGCGATCGACCTCTTCGCCGACCTGCTTCGACAGCGCCTCGGCGACATCCGCGCTGGTGATCGAGCCGAAGAGACGGCCCGTCTCGCCCGCACGGGCGGTGAAGGTGAGACGAACCCCCTGAATGCGGTCGGCCAGCGACTGCATCGCGACTTCCTGCTTGGCGACGCGGCGCTGCTCGGCGGCCTGCCGCTCCTGCACCTGCTTGATCAGGCCGACGGTGGCGACCTGCGCCATCCCCTGCGGGATCAGGTAGTTGCGCGCATAGCCGGGCTTGACTTCCTGTAACGACCCGGCGGTGCCGAGCTTCTCCACATCCTGGGTCAGAATAATCTTCACGGCGGTGTTCCCTTCCTCCGAACCTCGGCGCTTCGGCACGAGTCGGTCCTTTCGCACGCACCCGGCCCTCAATTGCCGGGGCGTCATGTTCAGGCCATTCGCACGTACGGGCGCGCAGCGGTTCCGCTACTTATCGACCAACGTGGGCGGGGTCCGTCATGGCGGTGTACGGACACCTGGCATCATCGCCATACTATAGCGGGCGAGGGGCATTTTGACAAGGATACGTACGGGGTCAAAATCGTGCAAGAGCCGACCAATCGCCGTAAAAGCTCTCGGAAGACAGGCGCATCGCGCCCTCTCTGATCGTAGGGTGGTCCCAGGAGGTGCGTCGGCCGTCGTTTGACAGCGTTCATGTCCATCTGGTAGCCTCCCTGGTAAGTGAATATGTACGCGATGGTGACGCCCGTCCCCGCAGCGATCCGGGGATGGGCGTCGAGCAGGGGAAGTCCGGTGCGAAACCGGCGCTGTCCCGCAACTGTGAAGTGACGGCACAGGCCGTTGCGAAGCCAGGCTACCTGCCACCAGCGCTTGCCAACGACCGTCGCGAGAGCGGGCGTGGGTGGGGCTGAGCGTCCGTAGCGGGCGATGTCCCGCCTTCCCTCCGTCCTGTGGACGGGGGGTTTTTGTATGGGCGGAAATCTGTTCAGCAGCCTCCTGCACCGGGGGCGACCTTGCGCGATGCGTGGCGAGCGATGAAGCAGTTGCGGGGTGCGTGGGTCGATGCACGGGACGCCCCAGGAGAGCAAGGGATGACACGACGAATAGTGGCACGGACGAAAGTGTGGTTGTTAGGGACGTTCCTGGTGTTCCTGCTCACCGCCTGCAGTGGTGCCACGCTGCCGACCGGCACGACCGGCGGTGCGATACCAGCCGCCGCGACGGTAGCCTCTACCCCGGCCAACGCCACCAAGACCACCGCGGGAACGACGCCACCCGCAGCCACGACGACGCGCTCAATCGCGACAACGGCGGCGGGCGCGACAGCCACGCGCGGCGGTGGCTCCGTCGCGGCGACCGCCAGCGCGCGGGCGAGTGCCACGCCGCGCGCGACGAGCTATCCGCTGACCGTCACCGACGACGCCGGGCGTGCGGTGACCGTGGCGCGGCGACCGCAGCGGATCGTCTCGCTGGCCCCGAGCAACACCGAGTTGCTTTTCGCACTCGGACTCGCTGATCGGGTCGTGGGGGTGGACAAGTATTCCAACTATCCCCCGGAGGCGACGCGGAAGCCGCAGATCAGCGATTATTCTTCGACAAACCTGGAGCAGGTGCTGGCAACCGAGCCCGACCTGATCCTTGCCGCCGGGATCACCAGTCGCGATGTGATCGCGGCCTTCGAGAGCCGGGGGCTGGCGGTCGTCGTCCTCGACCCGCCGACGCTGGATGGGGTCTTCGGGGACATCAACCTGCTCGGGCAGGTGGCGGACGTGAACGGCGCTGCCGCGACGGTGCGCGGCGATCTGGAAAACCGCCTCGCGACCCTCACGGCGCGGCTGGCGACAGCGAGCACGAGGCCGCGCGTCTTCTTCGAGCTCGATGCGACGCAGTTCTTCACCGTCGGCCCCAAGTCATTCATCGACGACCTGATCGCGCGGGCGGGCGGGGCGAACATCGCCGCCGATGCCGCCACTGCGTACCCGAAGCTGAGCGCCGAGCAGATCATCGCCAAAGACCCGGAGATAATCATCCTCAGCGATGAGGGGTACGGCGCGACGGTCGCCACGGTCGGGACGCGACCGGGCTGGGCCGGGATCAGCGCCGTTAAGAACGGGCGCGTGGTGGCGATCGATCCCGACCTGACGAATCGCCCCGGCCCGCGCGTCCTCGACGCGCTCGAACAATTGGCGCGGGCGATCCACCCCGAGCTCTTCCGCTAGTGGCGGCCAGGCGGCGGGGATCGGCACAAGTACCGATGGCCGCGACACGATGAAGAACCGCGCACACGGCGGCACTCCTGACATGCGGCGAGGGATAGATACGATGAAGGCGGAGCGGGGCGCGGGGGCGGGGCAGTGGTGGCACGAGTCGGCCCCCGCGCGCCCCGCCGCGACCGGCCTCCGGCTCTTCTCGGTCGGCTGGCCGCGCCGCACGACGATCCTGGCGGGGCTGGCGCTGCTGCTGCTCGGCGTGATCCTGGCGGCGACCGCGTGGGGCTCGGTGCGGATCCCGGTCGGGACGATCGCGCGGATGGTCGCGCTGCGCCTCGGCCTGCCGGTTGGCGCGGCGGATTGGCCCGCCTCCTGGGAGACGATCATCTTCACCATCCGCCTGCCGCGCGTGCTGCTGGCGGGGATCGTCGGCGCGTCCCTCGCCCTCTCCGGCGCGACCTACCAGGGCTTGTTCCGCAATCCGCTGGCGGATCCCTACCTGATCGGCGTCGCCTCGGGGGCGGCGCTCGGGGCGACCGCCGCGACCGTGCTGCAACTCCCCGCGCCCTTCTATCGCTTCGGCGCGACGCAGTGGTGCGCCTTCGCGGGGGCCTTGCTGGCGGTGGCGCTCGTCTACGGGCTGGCGCGCGTAGGAGGAGCGACGCCGCTGACGGCGCTCCTCCTGGCTGGGGTGGCGGTCAGCGCGCTCGCGTCGGCGGCTACTTCCTTCCTGATGTACTGGCACGGGGAGAAGCTGCTCGCCGTCTACGGCTGGCTACTCGGCGGTTTCAGCACCGCCTCGTGGCCGCAGGTCGTCCAGGTCGCGCCATATCTCGCGCTCGGTACGGTCGCGCTCCTCCCCACCGCGCGCCTCCTCGACGCGCTGCAACTCGGCGAGGAGGGGGCGCTGAGCCTCGGCATCGATGTCGAGCGGCTCAAGATCGCGCTCGTGATCGTGGCGACGCTGATCACGGCGGCGGCGGTGTCGGTCAGCGGCCTGATCGGCTTCGTCGGCCTGATCGTGCCGCACATTAGCCGCCTGCTCTGGGGGGCGAACCATCGCCTCCTCCTCCCGGCCTCACTCCTCGGCGGGGCGATCTTCCTGATCGTCGCCGACGGGATCGCCCGCTCGATCCTGCGAACGGGCGAGATCCCGGTGGGGGTGCTGACCGCGCTCTGCGGCGCGCCCTTCTTCCTCATCCTGCTGCGGCGGGGGGTGAGTCGTGCGTCGTGAGTCGCGGGTCGCGGGTCGTGAGAGAGGCGGCGGTCGGCGGTCGGCAGTCGGCAGCGAGCGCGGCGAGGGGCGCGGTGGGGGTGGCTGAGGTGGTCGCCAAGGACGGTGGTGTCGAAGCGGCGATATCGCTGCGGGGCGTGTCGTTCTCCTGGCCCGATCGCCCGGTGCTGGCGGGAATCTCGTTGGCAGTCGAGGTCGGGGAATTCGTCGGTTTGTTGGGGCCGAACGGCTCCGGGAAGAGTACGCTGCTGCGCCTGATCGGCGGCACGCTGACGCCGTCCGCCGGTGAGATCACGGTGGCAAAGGTACCGGTGGGGCGCGCGAACCGTCGCGAGCTGGCGCGGCGCTTGGCGACGCTGGCGCAGACGCCGATCCTCCCGGACGCCTTCACCGTGGCCGAGTTAGTTCTGCTCGGGCGGACCCCGCACCTGCGGACCTTCCAGTCCGAGGGGCCAGCCGACTATGCGGCGGCGCGGCGCGCGCTGCGTGCCGCCGAATGCCTGCCGCTGGCGGGGCGACGGGTGGGCGAACTCTCCGGCGGCGAGCGGCAGCGCGCCTCGCTGGCGCGGGCGCTGGCGCAGGAGCCGCGCGTGCTCCTGCTCGACGAACCGACCGCGCACCTCGATCCGGGGGTGGGGCAGGAGATCATGGCGACGCTGACCCGGCTGAATCGTGAGGAAGGGCTGACGATCGTCGCCTCCTTCCACGACATCAACCTCGCCGCCGCGCTCTGCCCGCGCCTCCTGCTGCTGCACGAGGGGTACTTGATCGCCGATGGTCCGCCCGCCACCGTGATCACCCCACCCCTGCTACGCCGCGCCTATGGCTACGACGCCCAGGTGATCTCGCACCCGCAGACGGGGCGACCGGTGGTGCTGCCGGGCGTCGGTGCGGCGCTGTGACGGGGAAGAGCGCGATTCCCCATCGCCCGAGGGAGTGAATGCTTAAGGCGATCATCTTCGATTGGGGGCGCACCCTCTACGACAGCGAGCAGGGCGCATTGTTCCCGGCGGTACCGACGCTACTCGCCGAACTCTCGCGGCGGTATACCCTGGCGATCGTTTCGTTGGTGAGCGGCGACTATGCACACCGGGTTGCCGCACGACGAGCGACCATCGCTGCGGCCAACATCGAGCGCTTCTTCGCGGCGATCGCGTTCGTGCCGGACGATAAAGAGGGTGCCTATCGTAACGTGCTCGCGCGGCTGGCCCTGCCAGCGACCGACGTTGCCATCGTCGATGATCGTGTGCGGCGCGGGATCGCCTGGGGCAACGCGCAAGGGGCGACGACGATCTGGCTCCGTCGCGGTCGTTTCGCCGCTGAATTACCCGACGCCGCAACCGGCCTACCGACGTACACCATCGGCGCGGTCGAAGAAATAGCGACGATCCTCTGAATCAGCCCGTGGTACGTGGATACTGCGAGAACAAGGGAGGTTCTGTGCCAGCTATCGAAGAGGTGATCGCGCGGATCGGCCCGCTCGATGAGGGGGCGCTGGCGCTGGCGCTGGAGCGAGAGGCGGCGTTGACGAAGCCCGCCGGGAGCCTCGGTCGCCTGGAGGAACTGGCGATCCAACTCGCTGGTATCCTTGGCACGGAGCGCCCGCGCCTCGCCCGCAAAGCGATCGTAATCATGGCCGCCGATCATGGGGTGACGGCGGAGGGAATCAGCGCCTACCCCGCGGAGGTGACGCCGCAGATGGTGGCGAACTTCCTGACGGGCGGCGCGGCGATCAATGCGCTCGCGGGCGGCGCGGGTGCGCGGGTCACGATCGTCGATCTCGGTGTGCGCGGCGCGATCCCCGAAGTGTCAGGTGGCGCGGATGGCCCTATGTTGCTCCGACACCCGCTCGGGCCAGGGACGGCGAACGCGGCGCATGGCCCCGCGATGACGCGCGAGACGGCGCGACAGGGACTCGTGGTCGGGATCGACGTGGCCGGAGCGGAGGTCGGGCGCGGCCTCGATCTCCTCGGCGTCGGGGAGATGGGGATCGGCAACACCACGACGGCGAGCGCGATCGTGGCGGCGCTGACCGGCCTGCCGCCCGAGCGAACTACCGGCCACGGCACCGGCGTGATCGGCGCGGCCTACGATCGGAAGATCGCCATCGTGAGGCAAATGCTCGCGACGAATCGTCCCGATCCCGCTGATCCGCTCGATGTGCTGGCGAAGGTCGGCGGCTTCGAGATCGCCGGACTCGTCGGGTTGCTGCTCGGCGCGGCGGCGGCGCGTGTGCCGATCGTGCTCGATGGCTTCATCACCGGCGCGGCGGCGCTCGTGGCGGTCCGGCTCTGCCCGGCGGTGCAGCCCTATCTGATCGCTGCGCACCGCTCGGCGGAGCCGGGTCACGCGGTCGTCCTCGACGCGCTCGGCCTGACGCCGCTCCTCGATCTCGGCCTGCGCCTCGGCGAGGGCTCGGGCGCGGCACTGGCGTTCGGCCTCGTCGATGGCGCGGCGCGGCACCTGGCGGAGATGGCGACGTTCGCTGAGGCGAGGGTGAGCGAGGAGGCGTGAGAAGGTCGGCAGTCGGCAGTCGGCAGTCGGCAGAAGGTTCGCGATGGCACCGCCACTGACTACTGACTACCGACTACTTGCCACGGACTACTTGCCACGGAGTTGACAATGGCTGAGCACTCGCCATGCTGACCGCGTTGGGCTTCCTGACGGCGTTGCCGGTGCCGCGCCGGGTGACGGATGCGGCGGCGTTGGCCCGCGCCCTGATCTTCTTCCCGATTGTCGGTCTGCTCGTCGGGGCGCTCCTGCTGGCGCTCGACTTGCTCCTCGCACCCATCCTGCCAAGCGGCGTGCGGGCGGCGATTCTGCTCGGCGCGGGGATCGGGTTGACGCGCGCGCTGCACCTCGACGGGTTGATGGACTGCTGCGATGGCCTCTTCGGAGGCTTCACCCCGGAACGTCGCCTGGAGATCATGCGCGACAGCCGCGTCGGGGCGTTCGGCGTGCTCGGCGCGATCGTCGTCCTGCTGCTGCGTTTCAACGGCCTGACGGCGCTCTCCGAGCACTGGTTGGTCGCCGGCTTGCTCCTCCCGCCGACCCTCGGGCGCTGGGCGCTGGCGCTGGCGATCGTCGCCTACCCGTATGGGCGCGAGAGCGGACTCGGCGTCGCCTTCAAAGAAGGGGCCTCGTGGCGGCAGGTCGCGCTCGCGGCCCTTCTAGCGACCGGGGTGGCGGCGGCGCTCTGGTGGCCGTGGGGCGTGGCGGCGCTGCCGGTCGCCGCTGCCCTGACGGCGGGCCTCGCGCGCTTCATGCGCGGGCGGCTCCCCGGCCTGACCGGCGATTGTTACGGCGCGATCAACGAGATCGTGGAGATCGTGCTCCTCCTCCTGGTGGTTGCGGCGCAGACGGTGGGCGGGCGATGAACGGACGTGTGCTGGGGAGCGATGTGTGGCTGCTGCCCCTGGCCGTCGCCTGGGATCTCCTGCTCGGCGAGCCGCCCAACGCCGTCCATCCGGTCGTCTGGATGGGGAACGTGGCGTGGGCGATCGAGCGCCGAGCGCCGCAGGAAGGCCGCGCGCCACAACTCGCGTACGGCGCGCTGCTGGCGTTCGGCCCTCCCCTGGCCTATGCCGCGCTCGTCGCGCGCGGCGGGCGCTGGCTGCGCCCGTGGCCCCCGCTGGCGCTGGCGCTCGGGGTGCCGCTCCTCAAATCGACCTTCGCGATCCGCGAATTGCGGCGCGCGGGGGAGCGGGTGCGCGCGCCGCTCGCAGCGGACGACCTGAATGCCGCGCGGGCTGGCCTCGGCTGGCTCGTCAGTCGCGACGCCAGCGCCCTCCCCGCACCGCTGATCGCGGCGGCGGCGGCCGAGTCGCTGGCCGAGAACCTCAGCGATGCGATCGTCGCCCCGCTCTGCTATTGGGCGATTTTCGGGCTGCCGGGTGCGGTCACCTACCGGGCGATCAACACCCTCGACGCGATGATCGGCTATCACGGGCGCTACGAATGGCTCGGCAAGGTGGCCGCGCGCCTCGATGACGCGGCCAATGTCATCCCGGCACGACTCACGGCGCTGCTCCTCGTCGGGGCGGCGGCGCTCCTCGGTGAGGATGCGCCGCGCGCACTGGCGACGATCCGTCGTGACGCGCGCGCGACCGAGAGCCCGAACGCGGGCTGGCCGATGGCGGCGGTCGCCGGGGCGCTTGGCGTGGAGTTGGAGAAGATCGGGCATTATCGCCTCGGCGCGGGCGGCGCGCTGCCCGACGCCATCACGATCGCGCGCGCCGATCGGCTGGTGCGCGCGGTCGCGGGCGGCGCGGGCGTCCTGGCCTGCGGGATGCGGCTGCTCGTCGGCGCGCGGCGTGGTGGAGCGCAGGGGCGCGGCTGATCCCGCATTGTCGGCCAGCGGCTTGGGCAACGAGTGATGCAGAATCGGCGTGAGGAAACGATGGGCGGGGGCGAACTGATCCTGATCCTCGGGGGGGCGCGCAGCGGCAAGAGCGCCTACGCCGAACGACTGGCGCGCGAGCGCGGCGGCGCGGTCCTCTTCATCGCCACCGCGACCGCCGGGGACGACGACATGGCGCGGCGGATCGCGGCGCACCGGGCCGGCCGTCCCGTCGCCTGGCGGACCATCGAAGCACCGGAGGGGATCGCGGCGCGGGTCGCCGCCGCGAACGACGCGGCCCCGACGATCATCCTCGACTGCCTGACCCTACTGACCGCGAATATCCTGCTGGCGCACGAAGGGGCGGGGGAGGATGCGATCGCGCGCGCGCTCGACGCGGAGATCGACGCGCTGCTGGCACGGATCGCATCCGATAGCACGACCTGGATCGTCGTCTCGAACGAGGTGGGGATGGGACTGGTGCCGCCGTACCCGCTCGGTCGCGTCTACCGCGATCTGCTGGGACGGCTCAACGCGCGGGTGGCCGCGCGGGCCGACCACGCCTACCTGCTGGTGGCCGGATTGCCGCTGGACCTGAAGCGCCTGATGGCCGAATAGCGCCGCGCCGCGCCGCGATGCCCGTCGGTGACAGCGTTTGGTGCAGGGCCGGTGTCGTTGACGGCGAGGGCATCGTCGAGCGCCAACACGGCCCGAGGCAAGGAGTACCACCGCGATCACCTGGAACGGAACTTTTTCGCGAAGCATGGCTCCTGAATATCCATACAACAGCCACCCGCCCCTCATACGCAAAGAATGCGCATACCCACGTCCCGCCTCTTGTCAACGGGTGCTTCCCCTGGCTCCCGCTATAGCACCTGTCCAACGATATATGCTGTAGTACACTTAAGACGTTGTAGCTACCGAACCACGCGCCGCATCCGCCCGCTCGCGCCCTGAACCGCAGCGATACACCAGGGCGGACGGGCGATTCACTGAGGGAGTCCGATCCATGCGTAAGTTCCTCACCAAGGTCTTCGGCGATACGACGAGCCGGACCCTTAAAGAGAGCAGCGGCCAGGTCGCCAAGATCAACGACCTGGAGCCGCAATTCACGAAGCTCACCGACGACCAACTCGCCGCCAAAACTCTCTCCTTCAAGGAGCGGCTCGCGAAGGGCGAAACCCTCGACGACCTCCTCCCGGAGGCGTTCGCCGCCGTCCGCGAGGCGAGCAAGCGCACGAGCGGACAGCGCCCGTACGACGTGCAGCTGACGGGCGGCATCGTCCTCCACAGCGGCAGGATCGCCGAGATGCGAACCGGCGAGGGGAAGACGCGCGTGGCCTCCCTGCCGCTCTACCTCAACTCGCTCACCGGGCGGGGCGTCCATCTCGTCACCCCCAATGACTATCTCTCGCGCCTCGGCGGCGGCTGGATGGGGCCGGCCTATACAGCGCTCGGGGTCAGCGTCGGCGTTCTCAGCCACGAGTTCGCCGGCATCTACGATCCCACCTTCGAGGATCCCACACCGCACGGCGACGACCGCCTCAATCACTGGCGACCGGTCGAGCGCAACGAGGCGTACGGTGCCGACATCCTCTACGGCACCAACAACGAATTCGGCTTCGATTATCTGCGCGACAACATGGTGGTGGACATCGCGCAGACGGTGCAGCGCCCGCTCTACTACGCGATCGTCGATGAGGTCGATAACATCCTGATCGATGAGGCGCGCACGCCGCTAATCATCTCCGGCCCCGCCGAGGAGGCGACCGACCGCTATTACCAGTTCTCGCAGCTCGTCAAGCAGCTCCGCCAGGAGCGCGACTACGAGATCGATGTCAAGCGCAAGACGGTCCAGGTGACGGACGAGGGGATCGATCGGGTCGAGCAATTGCTCGGCCTGCCGGACGGCACGTCCCTCTACGACGACCGCTACAACGATCTCGTCCACTTCCTGGAGAACGCGCTGAAGGCGAAGGCGCTCTACCAGATCAACAAGGAGTACATCATCGAGCCGGACGGCGAGGTGGTGATCGTGGACGAGTTCACCGGGCGCAAGATGCCCGGTCGGCGCTGGAGCGAGGGGCTGCACCAGGCGATCGAGGCCAAAGAAGGGGTCCGTGTCCGGCGCGAGAACGTCACCCTGGCGACGATCACCTTCCAGAATTACTTTCGCATGTATGAGAAGCTGGCCGGGATGACCGGCACCGCCGAGACCGAGGCGGAGGAGTTCGCCGCGATCTACAACCTGGAGGTGGTGCCGATCCCGACGAATCGCCCGGCGGTCCGCGAGGACTACGCCGACCAGATCTACAAGGACGAGGAGTCGAAGTTCCGCGCGGTCGTCCGCGAGGTCGAGGAGATGCACGAGGTCGGGCGACCGGTTCTCGTCGGCACCACGTCGATCGAGACGAGCGAACGGCTGAGCAAAAAACTCAATCAGGCCGGGATCGAGCACGCCGTCCTCAACGCCAAGCAGCACGAGCGCGAGGCGATGATCGTCGTCGAGGCCGGGCAGCCGGGCGCGGTGACGATCGCCACCAACATGGCCGGGCGCGGCACCGACATCCTCCTCGGTCCCGGTGTCGCCGATAAGGGTGGCCTGCACATCGTCGGCACCGAACGGCACGAATCGCGCCGGATCGACAACCAGCTGCGCGGTCGCGCCGGTCGCCAGGGTGATCCCGGGTCTAGCCGCTTCTACGTCTCCCTCGAAGATGAGTTGATGCGCCGCTTCGGCTCCGACCGGATCCAGGGGGTCATGGGGCGACTCGGCCTCGATGAGGACACGCCGATCGAGGCGGGGATCATCTCCCGCTCGATCGAGAGCGCGCAGACCAAGGTCGAGGGCTACAACTTCGACATGCGGAAGCACGTCGTCCAGTACGACGATGTGATGAACAAGCAGCGCGAGACGATCTACACCGACCGCCGCAAGGTCATCGCCGGGGAGCCGCTGCACGACCGCATCCTCGACATGGTCGCCGAGGAATTCGACGACATCATCGGGGCCAACTGGCCGCAGGAGCGCAACGCCGAGCCGGATATGCCGGCGATCCTGCAAGCGGCGGCCACGATCCTCCCGCCGGAGAGTGTGCGCGATCTGACGCCGGAAAGCCTGGAGCACTACGATCGGGAGGGGTTGGTCGGCTTTTTCACCGAACTGGCCGACACCGCCTACGATCAGAAGGAGGAGAAGCTCGGCGAGGAACTGATGCGCCAGGTCGAGCGCCTGGTCTTCCTCAGCACCGCCGACCGCCTCTGGATCGATCACCTGACCAGCATGGACGAGATGCGCCAGGGGATCGGCCTCCAGGCCTACGCCCAGAAGGATCCGCTGATCGCCTACAAGACCGAGGGCTACCGGATGTTCCAGTCGCTGCTCGTGAACCTGCGGCACGACATCACGCACCAGATCTACCATGTGGAGATCGTCCGCCCGATGCGCCCGCGCGCGATGGACGAGGCGGTCGCCAACCGCAGCGACGATGGCGAGGAGCGACGTCCGAAGCGCGCCCCGGCCAAGACGCAGCAGAAGATCGGGCGCAACGATCCCTGCTTCTGCGGCAGCGGCAAGAAATACAAGAACTGCCACGGCGCGACCGCGAACGTGTAAGGGTTGCGTCACTCCGAGTTTCATCTGATGGTGCCCTCTCCCGCCCTGGGAGAGGGCGCTGTTTTGTAGGGCAAGCAGAAGATTTGGGATGATCCAGTCCGCGCAGGCGGAGGTGCTCCCAAGCCGTGTCTCGGGGCTTCATGGCCGATAGCCATTCAGCCGGGGCTTTAGCCCAACGGCACCACCCACGCTAGGAGCCAGCGCTCACGCGCCGCCCCGCCACCCAACTGGCCCAACGCCCCTCCGAGGAGAGGGGGCCATCGCTATTGCTCACGTTTCTGGTTAGCGCAATATGGCAGCACCATTCCAGTCCCCGCAGAAGACTTTTACGCACAGCGACACAACGACGCTCCCCCGCGCTGCGGTATACTGCCCGGCATTGGACCGATCACCCAACCACTCGTCAGACAGGAGGGCATTTCGATGAGCGCCACGTCCGCGACCCGGTTCGAGCAACTCCTTTCGTCGCGCGCCCAGCTCGGGCGGCAGACGACCAGCGGCGTCTGGCCCACGGCACCGACGAAGTACGAGTTCGGCGGCGGCAAGCCCGATCCGGGCTCGTTCCCCTACGATGCCATCGTCGAGGCGACCGGGCGGATGATGGCCGCCGAGGGTGCGCAGGCGCTCACCTATGGCGAGCCACTCGGCTATCGCGGCATGCGGGAGTTGATCGCGCACAAGCACGAACTCTTCGAGGGGCTGAAGGTCGCCCCGGACAATATCCTCATCGCCAACGGTTCGGGCCATGCCCTCTCCCTCGTGATCAGCGCCTTCGTGGACATCGGCGACGCGGTGATCTGCGAGGCTCCGACCTTCTCCGGCACCCTCAACGCCCTGCGACGACACGGGGCCGACCTGCACGGCGTGCCGATCGATGACGAAGGGATCATCGTCGAGGCGGTGCGCGCGAAGCTGGAGGAGTTGCGCCGCGCGGGCCGTCCCTGCAAGCTGATCTATACCCTGCCGACCTTCCACAACCCCGCCGGGCCGACTGCCACGGTCGCGCGGCGCAAGGCGCTGGTGGCCGTGGCGCAGGAATACGGCACGATGATCCTGGAAGACGACGCCTACGGAGAACTGCGCTTCGAGGGCGAGACCCTGCCCTCCCTCTACGAGCTCGACGAGAGTGACGGGGTGATCCGTGCGGGCACCTTCTCCAAGACCCTCGGCGCGGGGATGCGCCTCGGCTGGCTCCTCACGCCGCAGGCGATCCTCCCCTCCCTGCAAGCCTTCAACTTCGGCGGCGGCGTGGCCCCGTTCACCTCGCGCGTCGCGACCTACTACATGCGCGACCACATGGAGAGCCATGTCGCCAAGCTGATCGATGTCTACCGCGCCAAGCGCGACGCGATGCTCCAGGGGCTCTGGGAAGTGTTGGAGGGGACCGATGTGGTGATCAGTCGGCCCACCGGCGGCTTCTTCATCTGGATCAAGCTCCCGGAGGGGACCGACACGCAGAAGCTCGGCACCCTCGCGCGCGAGGCGGCGGTCGGCTATGTGCCGGGCAATAACTTCATGCCGAACGGCGGTGCGGAGCGCTACATCCGCCTCGCCTATAGCTACGAATCCGAGGAGAATTGCCACTCCGGGGCGCGCTACCTCGCCAGCGCGATCCGCGAGGCGATGGCCTAATCACCGCGCCGGGGGACGCATCCTGCGTCCCCCGGCCTCTCCCATCCTCATCGATCGCGCCCTCATCGAAACGAACCATCCCACACTGACGTATCATTAACCGACGATCCCGCTCGGGAGCGCCGCACAGGCGGCGCATCACGGATGGTCGCCTGTCGATGCGCGTTGGCGCTGGCGAGAACAGGGTCTTGCAACGAGGTTTGGCGATGGCACCACCCCCCCCCGCGACGAATGCGCTCCGCCGCCGTGAGTCTCGGCCTGGTCGGCGCGCTCGCCTTCACCCTGAGCGGCTGCGGCACGAGTCCCGCTCAAGCGGTCCAGCGGCAATGCGTGGACGATTTCGGCCAGGTGGTGACGGAGGCACAGTGCCTGGCGACGCCGGTGGCGAACAGCTCTCCCCGTCCTGTCGGCGGCGGGGGCGGATACTACTCGTCGCCATATCGCTGGTACTACGGCGGCAGCAACTCGAGCGGGCGCGTCACAGGCGGCTCCTACGATCCGACGGCGAATTACCGCCCGTCCGGCGGCAGTAGTGGCATCGCCAGCGGCGGCACGACCGGCGGCGTCGATACCGGCGGCTTCGGGGGCAAGTCCGGCAGCAGTGACGGGAGCAGCAGTAGCAGCGGCGGCAAGTCCGGCGGGAGCAGCGGCGGTGGCTCCGGTAGTAGCAGCGGCGGGAGCAGCGGCGGCGGCGGGAGCTAGAAGATGCAGCGTCGCACCGCCACCCCACGCCCCGACGTCGATCGCATCGTGCGCGAGCAGGGATTGATCTACAACACCACCACCCTGCCCGATGGCACGACGCGCCCGTATTGGAATGAGTCGGCCTACTACGGCTTTGGGCTGGACGAGATCCTGGAGTTGGAGCGCGTCACACAAGAACTCCACCAGATGTGCCTGGACACGGTCGAATGGGTCATCAGCCAGCGCCGCTACCGCGACTTCCACGTCCCCGAGCTGGCGTGGCCCGCGATCGAGCGGACCTGGGAGGAAGATTCGCCCTCCCTCTACGGTCGCTTCGATCTCTGCTACGATGGACACAGCCCCGCCAAGCTCCTCGAATACAACGCCGATACCCCCACCGCGCTTCTCGAAGCGGCGGTGATCCAGTGGTATTGGCTCGGCGAGACCCACGCGGGCCGCGACCAGTGGAACTCCCTCCACGAGCGGCTGATCGCCTGCTGGAAGCGCCACGCCCATCGTCTCGCCGGGGGGCTGGTCCACTTCGCCTACACGGCGGCGGAGACGAGCGGCGAGGACCTGATGACCGTGACCTATCTGCGGGAGACGGCGAATCAGGCCGGGCTGGCGACCGCGACGCTGACGATGGAGGAGATCGGCTGGGATCTCGCCGCCGGGCGCTTCGTCGATCAGGACAAACTCTCGATCACCAATCTGTTCAAGCTCTACCCGTGGGAGTGGTTGTTCGGCGATCACTTCGCCGAGCGCACGCTCACGAATCTGGAGCAGACCCGCTGGATCGAGCCGACCTGGAAGTGTCTGCTCGCCAACAAGGCGATCCTCGCCCTCCTCTGGGAACGCTACCCGCAGCACCCGAACCTCCTCCCGGCCTTCCTGCCGAGTTCGGGCTACCTGACCTCCTACGTCCGCAAGCCGATCCTCGGGCGTGAGGGGGCGAACGTGGAGATCGTCACCCCTGGTAACCGCTTCGGCACGTCCGGCCCGTACGGCGAGGAGGGGTTCGTCTACCAGCAGTACGCCCCCCTCCCCGACTTCGACGGACGCTACCCGGTCATCGGCGCGTGGGTGATCGATGGCGAGGCCGCCGGGATGGGCATCCGCGAATCGGACACCCTGATCACCGACAACCTCAGCCAGTTCGTGCCGCACCTGATCGAGTAGGCGGAGTAGCACGAAGTAGGCGAGTAGGCGAGTGAAGAAAGCGGGGAAGGCCATAGCGGCTAACCCATACTCGTTCTTTCCTACTCGCCTACTCGCCTACTCGCCTACTCGCACTACTCACAGCCGATAGAAACGGCGCGCGTTCTCGGACCAGAGTTTGCGCCGGGCCTCGGGCGTGAGGTGCGCCGTGAGCATGTCGAGCGTCTCGACCCAGCGCGGGTAAGAACTCGCGCCGAGCGCCACCGGCCAGTCGCCGCCGAACATCACGCGATCCTCGCCGAAGACCGCCAGGACGTGCGCGACGTAGGGCGCGAGATCGGCGGCGGTCCAACGCTCGTGGTCGGCCTCGGTCACCAGGCCGCTGACCTTGCACTGCACGTTCGGCAGCGCGGCCAGCGCTGCCAACCCCTCGCGCCACGGATCGAGCTCCCCCCGAGCGATCGCGGGCTTGGCGATGTGATCGAGGACGAACGACACCTCCGAACACGCCGCGACCAGCGCGATAGTCGCGGGGAGCTGCGTGTGGTTGATGCAGATGTCGCACGAAAGACCGTATGCGGCGAGCAGCCGTGTCCCCGCCACGAAGCGCTCCCCGCGCGAGAAATCGGGGTCGGGTTCACCCTGCACGATCCGCCGCACCCCCTTGATCAGCGGCCCGCGCGCGACGAGCGCCGCCAGGAAGGCCCGTGCCTGCTCGCCGAATTCGAGCGGTGCCCAGGGGACGATGCCGCGTAGGCGCGGCTCCTCCGCCGCGCGGGCGAGCGCCCAGTCGGTCTCGAGCAGGGCGTAGGCGGGGTCGACATCGACCTGGAGGTAGACGAACGCGGCGATGTCGATCCCGGCGGTGTGTTCCCGGTACTCGGCCAGGCCATAGGGGCGATCGAGCAGGGCGTTACCATCGAGCCAGGGCATCCGAAAGTACCCCGGATCCCAGAGGTGGACATGGGTATCGACGATCGGGAAATCGGGCATCTGCACGCTCCTTCCGCACGCTTCTGTTGTCCCCACCGTGGCCATCCTAGCAAAATCAGCGGGCGCGATGCGCCGCCGCCGACACCCGATGCGCACAGATTGCCAGGATGGCACGGCAAGGGCCGTACGAATGCACCTTTAAGGGACTCTCCCGGAATTAGCTATCCCGGTGGATGGGAGGTGGGGGGATGTCGATGAACCATTTGCCCAGGGTTGGATGCCTGGTGAGGTGCGTCTCCACATCGGCCATGGCCGCCTTGGTCA
>JAABUN010002421.1_pt1 | contig 33363 bp, 29 predicted proteins | sample 5559311 | NCBI WGS metagenome assembly JAABUN01 (sample SAMN10711877, study PRJNA513370) | rock metagenome | isolation source: Antarctica rocks | place: Antarctica: Victoria Land, Siegfried Peak sud | reverse complement strand
GACCTCCGCCAAACGCTGGTGCGCCGCCAGGAGGCCCGCTGTGCCCAGCGCCGCTTCCGCCGCGACCCCGACGCCTATCTTGCCGCCTTGGAAGACGCCCTATTCAAGGAGAGTTTGCCGACCTAGCTAATAATAATGCTGCGGTGACGGCGGCCAGCCTCGGCATCGGCACCGATCCGTCCGCGACCGCCGCCGGGACGACCGGGAGCGTCAGCGTGAGCGGCACCGGGACCGGCGTGGTGGGCGCGGCCGTGTACGGCACCAACCCGGCCGGGGCGACCGTGTTCAACAGCAGCGGCGCCTTCGTCGACGTGATCGCCGCCGGCAGCGGCCTCACCGTTCTCACCATCACGGACTGCCACCTCAACGGCGGCACCACCGTGTCCTGGTGGGACGGCACGGCCTGGGTGCTCGCCTCCCGCCAGATCTACGATGGCTCGCGGTGCGTCACCATCACGGTGACCGCCACCACCTCGCCCAACCTCAGCCAGATGGCCGGGACGGTCTTCGCCGCCGGTAGCCCGCCGACCACCACGGCGGTGGCCACGACGGCGGACGGCAAGCCCTACACCGCGGGCACCTGGACGAATCAGACCGTCACGGTCGCGTTCACGTGCACCGCGGGCGCCACGGCAACGGACCTGGTCACGCGCGCGAGCGACCACCAGAACCAGTCCGCGAGCGGCACCTGCACCGACGGCCTGGGACAGGCAACCACGACGACCTTCACCGGCATCAACGTGGACAAGACGCCGCCGGCGTGCTCGATCCGGGTCAGCCCGACCGTCCTCTGGTCGCCCAACGGGAAGCCCGTCGCCATCACCGGGGCGGTGACGACCGGCGACACCCTCTCGGGCCTCGCCAGTGTGGTGGGTGGCGCGGTCACGAGCAACGAGGCCCTGCGCCCCGGCGATGTGCGTGGCTTCGTGGTCAACACACTCTATGCGCGCCCGCTCCAGCTCGGTGCCACCGTGAACCTGACCGGGACGCTGGTGGCGACGCGGGCGGGCGACGGGAACGGTCGCCGCTATACGCAGGAGGTCACCGTCACGGACTGGGCGGGCAACACCGCGTCCTGTGCGTGGACGGTCACCATACCCCACGATCAACGGTAACCGTACCCGACGATCGGCGGGGTCGTAATTGATTCGCGGTTGTGCCCAGGGGCGTGAACGTTATCCCTCTTGAGCCGATAGCGCTGCGGTACGAGTTTTCGCCGGTCGTCGGTGCAAATCGACATCGGCGCGGGGCGGTCGCCACGCGCTCGCGCGGGCTGTCACGGTCGGAGGGCGATCCCTCGCAGGGCGCGGTCGCCGTCGAGCACGGTGGCGACCGCGCCCTGCGAGGACCAGGGTGACCGCCTTGCCCGCGTGCGCCCGCCCGACCGCGCGCTGGTTCCCGCCGGGCTTGATGTAGCCCCGACCGGTGAGGCGGCGGACGCGGACCTGGCGGCTGGGCGTCGGGGCGAGGTGGACGCGGGTGGCGCGCCGGAGCGGGAGGTGCAGGGCGCGCGGCGTACAGGTTCTGGCGGGGTACCCCCCTGCGGGTACCCTGTCGGAACCTATGCGTGGTGGTTGAGGCACCCGGAAGGTGTGCTGCAGCTCGACGCCTCGTCAAAGAGCCTGGTGCCGCGTGGCACCAGGCTCTCTTCCATTGCGCGCCGTGCGGTCACCCCCGCATCGGATACCAACGGCGTGTCGCGCAGTTCGCCAATGGCGGCATCGCTCTCCTCGTGGGTCAGGTGAACTCCGGGCCGATCACGCAGCACCCAGCAGGGGGTGGGACGTGGGCGTACGGCTTCTGGGACGCCGCGAACTGCTTGCGCTACACGGTGAGCCAATGTCACCGCTCCACTGTCGGGGAGAGGTTTGTAACTCGACAAGCAATCATGGGACGCAGCATAGGTGTTCTCTTGCACAGAGTGGGGATAGGCAGACCGCGTTACCGCGCCCTCACCGCAGCGGAACCGTGCCAATGTTTGTGAAACGCCACACGAAGATTTTGCCGAGCACTCGACCTCGTCGTCATCGTCTGGCAGGCGCATTCGATTGCGCTATGGCTGTGGGGGGGGCCGTCCCACGTACGCCTTACGCCTTATGACTCCTCCCGCAGCCCCTCGCCGGTCACAACCGCGTGGACATACTCGGCGACGTAATGCCGCTCGTCCACACCATCGAGGATCATGCTCTCCATCACCTCGACCATTTCCGGCGCAGCGTCGTTGAGTTCGCGCACGACCGGCAGGCCGTTACGCGAAGTCGCGTTCGGGTCGGTGACGAACTCGAACAGCGCATCTGTCAGGACGGCCTCGTCCACATTCAGGCGAATGAATCGGTTCATCGGGTAGGCACTCCGTATAGGGGGTCGAAAGTCGAGGGTCGAATGCTGAAAGGGGGGCACGGGAGCGAAGGCCTTGGGGGGCTCGCTTCGGTTAAAGGGTACTCCGTCGCGGCTGCTTCGGCCACTCATGCAGGCGATGGCGCGGGTACTGTTCGCCCGCCTTCGACCTTGGACTTTCGACTTTCGACCGTTAATTGATTCGCCTCGTTCGGTCGCCCCACTCGCGCTCCCGCAGGACGAACTTCTGGATCTTGCCGGTCGAGGTCTTGGGCAGGTCGCCGAATGCGACGGCGGCGGGACACTTGAAGTGGGCGATCGTGGCGCGGCAGTGGTCGATGATCTCCCGCTCGGTCGCCGCTCGTCCCGGCTTGAGCGTGACGAAGGCCTTGGGCCGCTCGCCCCACCACTCGTCGGGGATCGCGATCACGGCGCATTCGAGCACGGCGGGGTGGCGGGCGACCGCCTGCTCGACCTCGATCGTAGAGATATTCTCGCCGCCCGAGATGATGATGTCCTTCTTGCGGTCGCGCAGCTCGATGTAGCCGTCGGGGTGCCAGACGGCGAGATCGCCGGAGTGAAACCAGCCCCCTGCGAAGGCGTCGGCGGTCGCCTCGGGCTTGTTGAAATACCCCTTCATCACGATGTTGCCGCGCATCACCACCTCGCCGAGGGTCTGCCCGTCGCGCGGCACATCGGCCAACGTTCTGTCCACCACGCGCACGAGATCGGAGGTGGCGTTGCCCTGCCCCTGCCGCGCCTGTCGCCCCCCCTGCTCGTCGGCGGAGAGGTCGGCCCACGCCGAGTGCCACTCGTTGATCGTGATCGGCCCGTACGTCTCGGTGAGGCCGTAGACGTGCGAGACGCGCAGATTCAGCGCGGTCAGTTGCGCCAACAGCGTCGGCGAGGGCGGCGCGCCCGCCACATAGACGCCGATCGGGCGGTCGAGCGCGTGCGCCGCCGGATCGTTGACCAGGCCGATCTGCACCGTCGGTGCGCCGCAATAGTGGGTGATCCCCTCGCCGACGAAGAGGCCCCAAATGGCACCGAAGTCGATCTTCCGCAGACACACTTGCGTCCCCGCGACCGCCGCGACGGCCCAAGGGAAGCACCAGCCGTTGCAGTGGAACATCGGCAGGGTCCAGAGGTAGACGCTCTCAGCGTTCAGCCCCATCCCGACCACATCCGCCAGGGCGTTGAGGTAGGTGCCCCGGTAGGTGTACAGCACCCCCTTCGGCCCCCCGGTGGTGCCGCTGGTGTAGTCGATCGCGATCGTCTCCTCCTCGTCCTCCAGCCACGCCGCGACCGCTCCCGGTGACCCCTGGGACAGGTAATCCTCGTATGGATCACCCGACTGACCCGTGTCGTCGATGCGCACGACCTGACAGTCGGTGGCGTCCCACTCCGCGATCAGCGGGGCCAACTCGGCATCGACAAAGAGGAAACGCGCGCCACAATCGTGCAGGATATGGGCGACTTCGCGCGCGTCGAGGCGCGTGTTGAGCGCGACCAGCACGCCCCCGGCGGCGGGGACAGCGAAATGGGCCTCGAGCAGCGGCGGGGTGTTAGGGCAGAGGAAGGCGACCCGATCGCCCCGTTGCAACCCTGCGGCCTGGAGACGGCTGGCGAGGCGATCGACCCGCTCCGCGAACGCGCGGTAATCGTAGCGTTGCTCCCCATAGACCACCGCGAGCTTGTCCGGGAAGATGTATGCGCTGCGGCGCAGGAAGCTGAGGGGGGTGAGTTCGCTGCGATAGACCTTGCGCTCGGACATCTGGACGACCCCCGTTCCGCGTCGTGCCGAATCGTGACGATAGCGGTGTTTATGGCCGGAGTGCCTTGGGCAGGCGGAAGATTTGTCCCACCGGCAGGGCGAATCCCGGCAGCAGCGGCGAAACGAGCGTGTCCGGCGGCGTCAGCGTCGCCGCCAGGGTCAGCGCGGCGGCGTCGCGCCGGTAGACCTCGACCGTGCGCAACAGCCGGTCGACCTCGACCGTGCGCAACAGCCGGTCGACGAGCCAGTACTCACAGATCCCTCGGCGCGAGTAGAGGGTCAGCTTCGTTTCGCGGTCGCGTTCCTCATTCTCCCGACCGGGCGACAGGATCTCGACCGCCAGGTCGGGAGCGACGTGAAACTTCCCGTCGCGCTCGCCGGTCTGCGGATTAACCGTCGCCAGCGGCAGTCGCTCGTCGCTGAACCAGAGGAGATCGGGGACGACGCCGACGTTGACGGCGAGCTTCACGCCCGCGCCCGAGACCGGCCAGCCAAGCCCGGCGGTGTTGTACCAATTCCCTACGGCGACGATGATCTGATCGAGCGCGGCTTGGTGTTCGGAATGCGGGGCGGCGGTCACGTACAACGCCCCATCGATCATTTCATAGCGACTGCCGTCCTCCGGCAACCGTGCCAGATCATCGACGGTGAATTGGTACTGCACGATCGCCATCGGTCTGCTCCTGCGCGAATCGGGGCCGAGGAACGCGCGGTCGGTCGCTTTCGTGGCGCGGGCCTACTGCCGCTCGGGTGTGCGTCGAGTATAGCGCGAGTGGGGTAGGTGCGTCCGGGACCGTCGGGACGGGGCTGCGGGGCTTCCCGAGGTGACGGGCGCGAAGCACCCGTGCCCGCCGTTACTCCTACCGCTATCACACGCGCTTTGAACCGTACCATCCGGGCCGTACCGGGCGTTGGGAAAGGGGGGGTGTGCTATACTTGTGGCAGAGTTGTGGCCCCATGCCCGCTCCCTCGCGTGGCATCGGGGCGAAGAAATGAGTGAATAATCATGTCCAGCGGCTTCCTCAGTTCCCTCTGGATCGTCCCCATCCTCGGCATCCTAATCCTGGTCCATGAACTCGGCCACTTCGTGGCGGCGCGGATCGTCGGTATCCGCGTCGAGGAATTCGGCATGGGCCTGCCGCCGCGTCTCTGGGGGTACAAAGCCAAGAGCGGCGTCATCTTCTCCCTCAACTGGATCCCGTTCGGCGGCTTCGTGAAGATGTACGGCCAGGACGACATGCGCCCCGACGGCGGCGCGGCCTACGGCGATGACTCGTTCGTCTCGAAGACCGCGCCCCAGCGCGCCTTCGTCCTCGTGGCTGGCGTCGTGATGAACTTGCTGCTGGCGATCCTCATCTTCATGGTGATCGCGATCGGGCAGGGGCGACCCGGCCCGGACAGCCAGGTACTCATCCGCGATGTCCTCCCCGATACCCCCGCCGCCATGGCCGGGTGGCAACCGAACGATCGGATCGTCTCGGTCGCCGGGCAGCGGATCACCAGCGCGGACACGCTGAAGGCGCTGACCGAGAGCTATGTCGGGCGGGCGATGCCGGTCACTGTCGAGCGCGGCGGACAGCAGGTCGAGACGTTTGTGACGCCGCGCGCCAACCCGCCCCAGGATCAGGGCCGGGCAGGGGTGACGCTGACTTCGCGGGCGATTTACGAGCGTGTGCCCTTGTGGAGCGCGCCGCTCGAAGGCGTGCGCGGTGCCTGGGAGGCGATCACCCTCCAGATCGACGGTTTGCGGCAACTCGTCACCGGGCGCGTCGGTGCCAATGCGGTCGCCGGACCGATCGGCATGGGGCAAATCACCGGCGAGATCGTCCAGCGTAGCACCCTGCCCCTCTGGGTCACGCTCGGGAATCTCGCCGCCCTCCTCTCGCTGAACCTTTTCATCCTGAACCTGCTGCCGATCCCCGCGCTCGATGGGGGGCGGCTCGTCTTCGTCGTGCTGGAGATGCTGCGTGGCGGGCGCAAGATCGCGCCCGAGCGTGAGGGGATGGTCCACTTCGTCGGCCTGATGGTCTTGCTCGCCCTGATGTTCGTGATCGGCTTCCAGGACATCATGCGGCTCGTGCGCGGTGAGTCGTTTATTCCATAACGGGGACTGACAGAGGAGTGTCACAATGCTGCCCACGCGTCGAAAGTCACGCCAGGTACGGGTCGGGGATGTGTTGATCGGTGGGAGTGCGCCGATCAGCGTGCAGTCGATGACCACCACCGACACCGCCGATGTCAAGGCCACGTTGGAGCAGATCGCCCGGCTCGTGGATGCGGGCGTGGACATCGTGCGCATCGCGGTGCCGGACAAGCAGGCGGCGGCGGCGGTGCCGGAGATCGTCAAGAAGACGCCGATCCCGCTCATCGCCGATATTCACTTCGATTATCGCCTCGCGCTCGCCGCGATCGAGGGCGGTATTCACGCGCTACGCCTCAATCCCGGCAACATCGAGAAGGAAGAGTACGTCCGCCAGGTCGTCGCCAAGGCGAAGGAGCGGAGTATCCCGATCCGGATCGGCGTGAACTTCGGCTCGATCCCGAAGATCAGCAAGGAAGAGTCGGACGAGATCACCCGCTCGGTCTCCAACACGACCGAGCTGACCGCCGAGCAGATGGTGCGCGGCGCGCTGAAGCACGTCCGTATCCTCGAAGACATGGATTACAACAACATCAAGATCTCTCTGAAAGCCTTCGATGTGCCGATGATGATCGAGGCCTACAGCCGGATCGCCGACCGCGTGGACTATCCGCTGCACCTCGGCGTGACCGAGGCCGGCACGCCGAAGGCGGGTTCCATCCGCTCGACCCTCGGCATCGGTTACCTGCTGGCGCGCGGCATCGGCGACACCCTGCGCGTCTCTCTCGCGGGCGATCCGGTGGAAGAGGTCTACACCGGCTTCGAGATCCTGAAGGGACTCAACCTGCGCCAGAAGGGCGCGACGATGGTCGCCTGCCCGACCTGCGGTCGCGTCGAGATCGACCTGATCGCGCTGGCCGAGCGGGTGGAGAAGTACCTCGAACGGGTGCAGAAGCCGATTAAGGTCGCGGTGATGGGCTGCGTCGTGAACGGCCCCGGCGAATCGCGCGACGCCGACCTCGGCGTGGCCGGTGGGCGGGGCAAGGGCGTGATCTACGCCAAGGGCGAAATCTTCCGCACCTGCACCGAGGCCGAGATCCTGCCGACATTGATCGAGGAGATCAACAAGCTGGCCGGGATCGATGAGCCGGTGACGCCCGAACTGATCGCCTCGATCGGCGGTATTCCCGGTGGCAACCCGAACGGCAACCGCGTGATCGATGGCGATACCGAGGTCGACACCGAGCGCTTCATCGTCGGCCATCAGGCCCTGCCGCTGTTCACCGGCGTGAGCAATTCGGCGCATGTGCCCGCCGGACGGTCGCACCGCCGCGAGTGACGCGCGACCGCGACCCGAGGCCGGGACGCGAAACCGCATCGATGACGTCGCCGCCCTGACGTCGCGCAGCCGTCGCCCGTGGTCGGGTGCGGTGCGCGAATGTGGGGGCGGCGATGATCTGTTCGCGGGGCGATTGTGGCGGCGCGGCGCCGCGCATCCGGGCGGGTTCCGGCGCGTTCTACCCTTGACCGCGACGCCTCCAATGCGCTATATCGGTATTTGGCGCGCGGCGTGCCGAGCGGAATCGCGGAGAGGTGCGGGCGATATGGGCATGAAGCTGATCATCCAAATCCCCTGCCTCAACGAGGAGGAGACGTTGCCGGCGACGCTGGCGACGATCCCGCGCGCGATCCCCGGTATCGAGACGATCGAGATCCTCGTCATCGACGATGGCAGCACCGATCGGACCGTCGAGGTCGCGCGGCGGGGCGGGGTCCATCATGTCGTGCGCCATGTCGGGAACAAGGGGCTCGCCGAGGCGTTCCAGAGCGGCGTCGATGCCTGCCTGCGCCTCGGGGCGGACATCATCGTCAACACCGATGGCGACAATCAATATCCCCAGGAGACCATACCGGAACTGGTCGCGCCGATCCTGGCCCACCGGGCCGACATCGTGATCGGCGACCGGCAGATCGACACGATCGAGCATTTCTCCCCGTCGAAGAAGGTGTTGCAGAAGTTCGGCTCCTGGGTCGTCCGCAAAGGCTCCGGGACGAACGTGCCGGACGCCCCGAGCGGCTTCCGCGCCTACTCCCGCGAGGCGGCGTTGCGGCTGAACGTCGTCACCAAACACTCCTACACGTTGGAGACGATCATCCAGGCTGGCAAGAAGAACCTGGTGATCGAAGCGATACCGGTCAAGACGAACCTTGTCACCCGCCCCTCACGCTTGATGCGCGGCACTTACGACTACATCAAGAAGCAGGGCGCGACGATCGTCCGCATCTACGCGATGTACGAGCCGCTGAAGTTCTTCGGCCTCGCGGGGGCCTCGCTGTTCATCCTCGGGGTGCTGCTCCTGCTCCGCGTCCTCGTCCTGAAGCTGCTAGGCGGCACCTTCGCCAGCTACACCCCCGCGATCATCGTCGGCAGCGTGATGATGATCATCGGTGTGTTCATCGCCCTGATCGGCTTGGTGGCCGACCTGATCGCCAGCGTGCGCCGCCTGCAAGAGGACACCCTCTACCGGGTGAAGAAGATGGAGCTCCAGATGGAGCGCGAGCGTGGCGAGCGCGAACAATTGCTGGCGAGCATCATCAACTTCGATCAGCACCCCGAGGACGAGCCTGCCGCCGCTCCGACCCCGACCCTGGCGTCGAACACCCTCACACGGCGTGATGATCCCGCATCGCGCGCCCGGCGGTGAGCCGATGGCTGCCGTTGTCGCCGCCGGTCACTTGCGACTCCATCTGCCGATGAGCCATTCGCTGAAGGATAAGCGTCAGGTGTTGCGCTCGTTGCAGAGCCGCATCCGCGCCAACTTCGGCGTCTCGGTGGCCGAGACCGGGGCGCAGGATGTCTGGCAGACCGCCGAGTTGACCATCGCCTGCGCGGCGAGCGATGCGGCGCACGCCCGCGCGACCTTGGAGAAGATCGCCGACTTCATCGACAACTTCCATCTGCCCGTCGCCATCGAGTCGGCGGAGAGCGAGTTGGTGTACTTCTGAGTCGACTGGGGCGGGGATAGCGCTCGCCCCGCTTCGTGTGGCGACGGGGCACCCGCACCCCGGCATCGCTGCGGCAACCTAATCACCTTCACCTCGCCGCCTGCGGGCGGTACCACCGCCCAGCGGGCACCCGCCCATCCGAGGAGCGGGGAAGGGGTGGACACTATGGGCGGTCGCGAAACGGAGCGTTTCGTGCCGCGTTTCACACATACACGTCGGAATAACCGCAGCCAGCTTCCCCTCCCTTTCAGGGGAGGGTCGCCGCCGCTGCGGCAAGGGCAGAGCGGAGCGGGGCCGGGGAGGGGTTCGTAAACCGAGATCAGCCCCCTACATACCGACACGCACTGGCGGGGCTGTCGCTCGCGTGACTCCGCCCCTCACACCGGCGCAGTCCGCCCCGCCAACTGCCGTACATCGTCCATGAACTCGGCCGTGCGCGGGGTCGAGCTGGACATACGCGCGCCCATCGCGTACAGCTCGCGCCAGTCGTGGGGGCGCATCGTGCTGTAGAAGATGACCTTGTTGGCCCGGCACGCCTCGAGAACATCGCGCTGGGCCGTCTGCATCTCCGGCCCGTATGGCGGGTCGTGGGCGAAGTCGGGGTTGGCGTGATAGCCGGGCAGCAGGTATTCCGGTGCCAGCGACATGCCCATGTCGCCCGGTCCCCACTCGGCGAAGGCGATCCCCGGCACGGCGAGGAGGGCGTCGCGCTTGGCGAGCGCCCGCTTGTTCTCGACCTTTAAGCCCAGCAGCAATTCCCCCTCCGGGTTCAGCGGCCAGGGGTCGGCCTTGGCCATATATTCCGTCACCGGCAAGCCCCAGATCTCGGCGGCGAATTGCTGGCCGCCCCCACCACGACGTCCCTCGGCGAGTTGGTCCGACTCGCGCCCGTTGAACGGGTAGCGCGTGGCGCTGACGAAGGCGGCCACCGCCTCGGGCGCTTCGGCGTGGCAGAGGAGCAGGCCGTGTACACCTGCGGCCAGCAGATGATTGATCTGCCAGGTATTGACCCGGATCGCCTCGGCGCTGGTCCCCAGCACCGGCAGGGTCGTCACGACGGGCGGCGTGCGATGCCCGGTGCGCGTGGGGCCGCCGGCCACCAGCCCTTGCATGAAGGCGCGTAGCCCAACGATGTCGAACGGGTGATGCTCGAAGTCGATGATGAAGAAGTCGGCGCGCGTCGCTGCTGCGGCGACACCGGCGTCGTGCGTCAGTGCCCCGACGTTACCGGCGAATACCGGCTGATCCTGCATGAGCAAGTCGATGACGCGATTCACTCGTGGCATTGGTCTATCCTCCTTTGGTTATTGCTGTATAGCGTACCGCTGCCCCGCACCGCCAGCGCGCCGGGTGACGAACCCCTCCCCGCCGCTGCGGCGGCGACCCTCCCCTGAAAGGGAGGGTGGAGAGGACCCCGACCGCGATGATAGTGTGAGCGCACGAAGGCAACATCCTCAGCCCTCTCCGGCGAGTTGGCCCGGCCCGGCGGGCACCAGGGCTGGGGCGGCGGTCGGGCCATCGCCGGAGAGGTCGCTGTGCAGGGCCGCAAGCTCCTCGCGAAAGCGTTGAGTGTACGCGGCGCGCTCTCCTGCCGGAAGGAACGCGGCGTCGATGGCGCGCAGGCTGAAACCGGCGAGGTCGTCGAGGGTGAAATCCTGGTGCGCGGCGAGCGCGAGGTATTCGTCGGCGAGGGTGGTGTTGAACATCGGCGGGTCGTCGCTGTTGATCGTCAGCGCGACCCCCGCCTCGTGCAGGGCGCGGAAGGGGTGTGCGGCATAGTCGGGATAGACGCCGAGGCGGAGATTGGAGGTCGGGGCGACATCGAGTACCATGCCGCGCGCGGCCAGTTCGCGCACCAGGCCGGGGTCCTCGATCGCGCGGACGCCATGCGCGATCCGCTCGGTCCCGGCCGCCAGCGCGGCACGGACACTCTCCGGCCCGGCGGTTTCCCCGGCGTGGATGGTTAGTCGCGCGCCGCCCCGCCGCGCGACCGCGAAGGCGTCGAGATAGAGATCGGGCGGATAGCCACGCTCGATGCCGCCGAGTCCGAAGCCGACGAGGCCGTCGCCGAGATTGTCGACGCACCAGTGCGCCAGGGCCAAAACCTGTTCGGGAGCGCGCCCACGCACCGGATCGCAGATGAATTGCACCCGGACGCCGTGTTCGCGCAAGGCCTCCTCCGCCCCGGCGCGCAGGCCGGCCAGGACGATGTCGCCCGAAGGATGCGGGCTCGGCACACCGATGATCGCGGGCGAGAAGGTGACCTCCAGGTAGCGCACCCCCTGACGGGCACCGTCCTCCGCGAGTTCACGGGTCACGCGCGCATAATCGTCGGGCGTTTGCAGGGCGCGCTTGATGGCGATGTAGATCTCGATGAAGTGCGCGAAGTCGCGGAAGCGGAACCACTCGGCCACCCCGGCGGCATCGGCGAACGGATAGGCGACGCCGTGCTGCCGACCGAGTTCGAGGAGCGTTGCCGGTCGGACGCTCCCCTCGATATGGATGTGCAACTCCGCCTTCGGCATCCGCGTGATGAAGGCGCGTTCAGGATCGGTGAGTACGCGCGGCATGGCCAGTCCTCCTCCGTGCTGCCCCTGCCGCCGCCCCACGCCGCGCCCCTTGGTGATCTGTTTCGCCGTAGCCTGCAGCCTTGCCACCTTCCCCCTCTCCCTCGGATGGGGAGAGGGGGTGGCGAGCCGCAGCGACGCCGGGGGTGAGGGTGTCCGCAGGCGGCGTACCGTCCGTACCCCCACAGGCTCTCGTGAAACAGACCCCTTAGCGCAGCACCCCCGCCGCCTCGACGTAAGGACAATGCATGACGAAGCCGAGGCGCGTGTAGATGTGCATCGCCTCCTCGTTTGCGGCGTCCACATTCAAGATGACTTCGCGGCACGGCCCGGCCAGGAGTTCGGCGGCGACGGCGGCTGTGGCCGCACCCCCGAGACCGCGTCCGCGCGCCGCCGGGGTGACGTAGACGTTGCCGATCGCGCCGATCCCGTAGCTCGCGGCGACGACATGGGTGCCCGCCGCCGCGATCAGGGCATCGTCGGCGTAGACACCGTAGAAGACCCCGTTCGTGAGTTGGTCGGGCGTGAACGCCCCGGCGGTATATTCGCCGTAGAGCGCACGCAAGGCCGCGAGATCCCGTTCGCCGAGGCGGGCGACCTGTGGTGCAGCGGGGGCGGGCGGTGGTTTGAACGTCGCGCGATCCACCGCCATGCGGATCATCTCCTGCTGGCCCTCGGGGAAGGCATAGTGTTCGAGCATGGCCGGGAGGTGTTCATGCCGGGACAGGATGAAGGTCCGGGCGGGCAACTCGCCCGCCTCCCCCCCTGCCGCCAGCAGCGCGGCGAGCCCTGCCGGGTCGCCATGGGGGATCGTGGAGTTGAATTGCGGGTGCTGATAGAAGAGGCAGGCCGCCACCGCGCCATCCTCGCGCTGCGCTAGGGCGACGCGGGTCCAGGCGCGCAACGGCGGGGCCAAGTCGGCGATGCTATAGCCATTCCAGCGGCGATCGACGGCGAACGCGGCGTAGGAGTGCTTGGTCGCGCCGTCGCGCGTGATCTGCCAGGCGTCTGGTGCGGGCGTTGCTGTCACGGTTGATGCGCTCCTTTCGTCGGCATACAATCGCCGTTCGCCCCGGCAAGGGCGTATGGTAGCACGCCGCTCGGATGGGGTAAAGGTTCGCCGGACGAGCGCACAAGCCGTCGTGGACACCCGCACCCCCGGCGTCGCCGCTTCTCGCCACTCCACCGCCCACCGGGCACCTGCCCATCCGAGGAGCGGGGGAAGAAGCAAAGCGACAGGCAATGGCGACGTGTAGCGCTACGGGTAGGTTGACGAGCAACCTGCCCACGTTGCCTTTCAATAGTGGCTCCGCCGGAGAGCGCCGCTGAGTGAGGAGTGGGGAACGGTCGGCATATCAACACGACAATGCCTACGATGAGGTTTCCCGCTCCCGCCTACGTGCAGTGCGTCGCCGTCTTAGTCATACGGCACTCGGCCTATTTTCCAGGTATCGTCCTCCAGAACCAGGGCGATGACCACAGACTCTCGACGATCGCCCCTGAACTCGAGGGCACCGTCAATGTAGGCGGTGGTGGCGTTGATTTTATGCGGGTTCGGGTCGAGATTGATCACGAAGCGCGCCACCTCCCCGCCACCCGACCAGAGGCCCTGCAGGTCGCCGGGAGTGGTCGTCGCCTGCAGCGCCGCCGACAACTCCCCCTGGGCCGCAGCCCAGTCCCCCGCCGCGACGGCGTGGACGTGGCGCGTCGCGACCTGGCACGGCGCGCGCTGCGGCTCCGTGAGCGGCGTGACACCGCACCGCGCCTCGCCCTGCAGCGAGAAGAACAGGCGGGCCCCCAGGAAGCCCAGCACCGCAACACCGACGAGTATCCCGATCAGGGTCCGACGCCCAGGGTACTCCAGCCTGCGCGCCGGTGCGGGCGATCCACGGGCAGGGCCTCGATTATCCATTAATGAACTTCAGTTAGCGCAGATCCTACATGCTCCTGCGCCTCGCCCTGCGCGGGGCGGTGGAGCGGGTCGTCGGCGAACGAGCCGTAGGTGTCCTCGAAGAATCTCACGGGCCATCCTCGCTCATCGCGCGCCACCGCCACCGACTCGTCCACCAGCACGATCGCCCGGTGGCGCCCGGCGGGGAGGCGGAGGGACCCATCGACCGTCGCGAACCCATCGGCAGCGACCGTCACGGAGGTCTCGATGGTGCGCATATGTCCCGCCTTCCGATACGGTGTGGCGTTCGCGGCGAGATAGCGCCGCGACGAGTGGGCGGCAACTGACAGAGGAAACGGCTCGTCGCCCGACCGCAGAATCCGAGACCCACGCCCCTTGCGGGGCTCGACTCCATGAAGTATGCCGCATGTATAGGGGCGAGGCCATGTGAAGGGTAGTGTCGCTATGGCAGTCGCTCGACGTTAGTCCCTCACGATCCGGCGTGCGTGGTGAGGATGTCTTGTGATAACGCTCGATTACGCTATGGACGGGGGCGCGGCGTGCTAGCGACGGGACACCGCGCTCACAGGGCGTGCAGATTCGTGACCATCCGCCAGACGCGCGCCTGGCGTTGGAGGTCGTCCCAGCGGTCGAGGACGTCGTCGTAGATGGCGAGGTTACGGCGGAGCCGCGCGGTGAACACGTCCACGACGCGCGGGTCGAACTCCTTGCCGGACCCGTTGGCCAGGAGTTGCAGGGCCTCGGCGGGGGCGAAAGCGGCGCGATAGGGGCGGATGCTGGTCAGCGCGTCGTAGGTCTCGACCACGCGGATGATCCGCGCGCCGAGCGGGATCGCCTCGCCGCTGAGTCGGTGCGGGTAGCCGTCCCCCTGCCAGGTCTCGTGGTGATGGAGTACCAGCGGCAGGATGTGGCGCAGTTGGGGCACTGCCGCCAGCATGTCCGCCCCCAGCACCGGATGGTTACGGATCGTGGCGACGTCGTCAACGCCCAGGGTCCCGCTCTTCTGCAGGATCGCCTCCGGGACGCTCAGCATCCCGATATTGCTGAGGAGCGCCCCCAGGCGGATCGTATCGACCTGCTCCTGGGGCAGGAGGAGGGCGCGGGCGGTCGCGACCGCATGCAGCGCGATCTGCCGCGAGTGCGCCACGATCGTCGGTTCGCGCGCCTCGATCGCCTCCATGATCGCCATGAAGAAGGCCAGTGGGATCGACCGCTCATCGTCTTCGGAGTCGGCGGCGGGGGTCGGCTGTCGCATCGGCATCAGCAGCTTGGACTGAGTAGACATATCCCGTTAACCCCTATTCCTTATCACACCGCCGGTACGCCACGCCTGGGCCTTCACGCGATGTCCGGCATATTTCGCTCGCTATCATGCGTCGATGCGGTAGCTCTGCGGGCCTTTTGTATTCGCTACTTCTCTTCCGCCTTTACTGTAGCGGTGCCGCCACCTCCCGACCATGACCCAAAGGGCTGATTCGTGGCGCTGTTGGTATCAGACGTTCGGGCCGGGCCGTTGCTGGTGAGAAGGGCCGGAGGTGCTGCCCGGTCGTGATGCCGGGCGTAGCCCCGCCCGCCGCGCGTACCCGAGCGGACAACGCGCGACCGCCCCGCGCCGACAACGGCGCGGGGCGGTCGGTGGGGGAAGTGCCGTGCGCCCCGTGGGATGTGCGTTCAGCGGAGCAGGCCGGTGGTCGTGGCGGCGACGACGCGCCAGGCACTGGCCGAACTTTGGAGGCTGTCCCAGCGGTCGAGGACCTGATCCCGTAGCGGTTCTTGCTGCATCGACTGTTTGAAGGCGTGGACCACCCGTGGATCGAACTGCCGACCGGACCCGGCGGCGAGCGCCTTCATCGCCTCGCCGAGCGGGTAGGCCGTGCGATAGGGTCGCTCGCAGGTGAGGGCGTCGTACGTCTCGCAGATGCGGATGATCCGCGCGCCGAGCGGGATGCGGTCGCCGCTGACCCCACTTGGGTAGCCGTTGCCGTTCCAGTCCTCGTGGTGGTGCAACACCAGCGGCACCACTGCGGCTAATTGCGGCATACTCGACAGCAGTTCCGCGCTGTAGACCGGATGGTGACGGATACGCGCCTGCTCCTCCTCGGTCAGCGGCTCCGCCTTGTCGAGGATCGTCTCGGGGATACGCAGCATCCCTAGGTTGCAGAGGAGCGCGCCGAGGCGGATCGACTCGATCGCGTCATTGCCGAGTTCCAGCACGCGCGCGATGGCGACCGCGTAGGTGGCGACGTTGCGGACGCGGCTGCGCGGGTAGCGTCCGCGCGCCTCGATCGCGTCCATGATCGGCAGGAGGACGGTGATCGCCAGCGCGCTCGGCCCGCCGCTGCCGAGCGGCACCGCGAAGTCGGCGGGCGACGGATCTGCTCGCGGGTCAACGTCCAAGCCAACTCCTCCTCCCGGTGGCGACACCAGCATGTGCCTCTTCAACACTGTAGCAAGCGCCGCGCCGGAACACCATGCCCCGGAAGGATTGTCCGTCCCGCCATACGCACGGGACGTTTGGCTCTCGGTCGAGCACGGAGGTCCCATCCTGGTCCCAGGCGCGCGCGCGACAGACGGTGTATAGTGGCGGAAGTACTGTTGGACGCGTGAGGGACAGGGATCGGGGCCGCGAGGTTCCCGTGCCCGCGATGGTGACCGCAGAAGGGGAGGTTGAGGATGGTTCGTCTGCGCCTGCTACTGGTGGCCTTGCTCGCGTCGATCGCCCTGGGCTTGGGCTTCACGCCGACCGGCGCGATCAGTGCGCCCGACGATCTGACGCTCGTCAGCGATGTGCGCCACATCGATCCGCAACGACTGGCCACGCTGCCCTTCAACGGGGCGGGTATCTCGACCGCGCGCGAGGAGCAACTGCGCGCGCTGACCACCTACGAGGTCGGCGCGACCCGACTCTTCCCCGCGCTGAATGATGCGCTCGGGTTCTACGAGTTCCGCACCTTCACCCTGCGGGGGATCGGCACCAGCGGCGAACTGTGGATGGCGGTCGATCTCCAGTTCCCGCTCGGCGATTGTCGCGGGATCGTCGAGGTCACCCAGCCGCAGGTGGACTACCTGCTCAAGGAGTTCGATCGGCAGATTCGTCCGACCGATACCGGCTACTTCGGCGAGCCGAAGGTCCGCGATGGCAGCAAGGCCACGTTGCCCAAGCAGGTGGGCTTGGCTCCCGACTATTATGCCGGCGCGACGCGCGACATCATCCTGGTCGATAACATCCGCGACGACAATTTCTATTCGTTCGCGCAGGCACCCGGCTACATCGCGGGCTTCTTCAGCCCCGCCTTCGCCACCGCCCTGCACCGCAATATCATCACCGTCGATGCGTTCGACTGGCAGCATCGCACCGGCGCGACCCCGCCGAACGAGCCGAACGCGAACGCTTGCCGCAGCCGCGCCGCCCGGCCCTTCCTCTACGAAGCAACCTTTGCCCACGAGTATCAGCACCTCATCCACAGCGACTACGATCCGGGCGAGGCGACCTGGGTGAACGAGGGGATGTCGGACTTCGCCCAGACCCTCAACGGGTACGCATTCCCGGACCGCTCGGTGAACGAGATCGGCTACGACAGCCACATCCAGTCCTTCCTCGGTTTCGTGTCGACGGTGGTCACGACGCCGGATGGGCGCAAGGTACCGATCGCCAGGTCGGGGGCCGAGAACTCGCTGACCACCTGGGGCGATCAGGGCGACGGCGAGATCCTGGCCGACTACGGGATAGCCTACGCCTTCATGCACTATGTGGACGAGCATTTCGGTGGCGCGAAGTTCATGCGGGCCTGGCAGAACGGCGCGGAACACGGCATCGCGGGCTTCGAGAAGACCCTGGCGCAGTTCGGTTACCGGACCACCTTCGCCCAGGTCTACCACGACTTCGCGGTGGCGATGGTGACCGACTCGCTGATCGACGATGGCGCGACCGGGCCGGGTCGCGAGCAGTTCAGCGTCAAGGCGCTGCACGCCCAGGTCAGCCTCAACACCATCCAGGCGTATGGCACGCCGGGGGCACCGCCGTGGGGCGCGGACTACGTGAAGATCCCCGATCCGACGACCATCGGGGCGCTGAACTTCACCGGCTCGCCCGATCTCGTGCGGCAGACCCGGTGGACGTCGCGCAGCAGCGGCCCCGCCGGTTGGCAGGACGGGGCCGTCCTCTGGTCAGGGAGCGCCAACAATTACGATGCCTGGTTGCTGCGCGAGGTCGCCCTGGGCGAGGGGCCGCAGACGCTCTCGTTCGACACCTACTTCGACATCGAGAAGTGCTTCGACTACGGCTTCGTGCGCGTCTCGACCGATAACGGGCAGACCTTCACCAGCCTGTCCAACGGCGACACCGCCAAGTGCGTCTCCGATGATCCGGACAACTCGACCGATCCGCGCGTCGTGGCGGCGCTGCCCGGTTTCACCGGCCAGACGACCGCCTGGAGTCGCACCGAATTCGATCTCTCCGCCTATGCCGGTCGCACGGTCATCCTCGCCTTCTATTACGTCCAGGATCCCGGCGCGTCCGGGAATGACACCGTCGTCGCGAACAACGGGTGGTGGCTCGACAACCTGATGCTCAACGACACGCTGTTGAGCGACGGCAGCGCGGCAAGCCTGCGCAACTTCGCGGACATCACGGCGACGCAGCCGATCCGCACCGCCTTCTCGGTGCAGATCATCGGCGTCTCGGCCTCGCGCTACACGGTCTTGCCATTGGCGCTGACCGCCGACAAGGCGGGCACACTCTCCGCCGAACAACTGGCCGGGCTGGCTGGCTACGACTATCTGGTCGCGGTCGTGGTCTACGACGCCCCGCCCGACGCACGAACCGGCGCGCCGGTGAGCGACTACGCGCCCTACGCCTTGACCGTCACGCGCGGTGGCGTGACGACCACGTTGCCCGGCGGCGGGAGACTACCGGCTCGTTAGCGGCTCGGTGCCGCATGTTTGGGGCGGCGGGTGGGCGGCACTGCGAGCCTCCTTAGAGCGGGCGTGGGGGCGGATTCTTCGCGGCGGCTCAGAATGACAGTTCGTCGGTGGTCGGCCACACACGAAAGGAACTGTCATTCTGAGCCGCCGCGAAGAATCCGCCCCCACGCCCGCTGTGCCCGCCGTTGTACCTCATCTGTCCATCTTGGTACATCCCTTGCCCCAGGCAGATCCATGCCTGCCCGAGCCTGCCTGCGCCTGCGCCGGTTGTCCTGGCGCTTGGCGTAACCATACGCGCGGTCGAACGTTCATCTTGGTACGAACGGTTATTCAGAGCGGATGAGGCAAGTGGTCCGCTGGCCGGGGGTGTTGCGCGGGGAATCGGCCCCGCGCTGATTGTCTGTCTGTGATGGTATGCGAGGCTGCTGCATGGCGAACCCTGCCGCCCCGAGCCGTTGGAAACGCTTGCTCCCGTTCTGCTGCCTGTTCTTCCTCCTGCCGCTGATCCCCCCCTCGTCGCCGCTCCGGGCCGCGCAGGTGGACGCCCCCGCCCTCCAGGCGCAGACGCGCGGCCCCGACGCCGAGTTCTACGGCATCGTCGGTCGCGATCCCTGGTTCGAGTGGGGGACCGATCCGGCGCGCTATCCGAACGATGTCAACCGCGCGGCCCTGGAAGGGATGGCGCACGACCTCGCCTTCGCGGGCGCGGGCTGGGTGCGAATCGAGTTGCGCGCCGAACACGACGCCAATTCCCCGTCCGGTCCCGGCTACCTCGATTATCGCAAGTGGGACTGGTTCACCAAGGAGTGCGCGCCGAAATACGGCCTGAAGGTGCTGCTGCTGCTCGGCTCGGCGCTGCTCCATCACAGCTCGACCGATCCCTCGGCCAGCTTCTCGCGGATCAACGACGAGCCCGATCGCCCCGACGACACCAATAATTATGCGCGCCTCTACGCCGCCCGCGCCAAGGAGGTCGCCGATCACTTCGGCCCCGCCGTCGCCGCCTACGAGATCCTGAACGAGGCCAACATCAGCGACACCCTCTACCAGGAAAGCGGCGGCAAGGAGGTCGAGTTCAAGCCGAATATCTACGGCGCGTTGCTAACCGAGGTCTACGGCGCGATCAAGCCCGCCCATCCCGAGGTCCAGATCATCGTCGGTGGCCTCCTGTACGGCTTCCGTGGCGCTGGTGGCTCGGCCGATTACGATTATCTCTACGTGCTGTATCAGGCGCGGCGCGTGCAGGAGTATCGCAAGGCGCATGGCCGCTATCCCTTCGATGGCGTCGGCGTCCACGCCTATTACGTGGGCAAGCCGCGCGACATCGTCGACCATTTCTGGCAACTGCGCGGGGTGATGGCGTCGGTGGGGGATACCGGGAAACTCTGGCTGACGGAGATCGGGATCAAGGGCACCCCGCCAACGGTGGCGCCGAGCTTCCTCGCGGCCACGCCGACCAAGAGCGAGGAGGAGCAGGCGCAGTTCATTCGCGAACTCTTCCCGCTCCTGCTCAACGAGACGCGCGGCTTCGTCGCCAACGTCTTCTGGTTCAAGTATGAGGACTTCCCGCTGCCGGGCGGTTGGGTCGAGTTCGGGCTGGTGCGGCTGCCGATCGGGCCGCAAGGCGCGTATCAGCAGCCCCCCGCGCCGCGCAAGACCGCCTTCGCCGCCTTCCAGAGCTTCGCCAACCCGGGCGCGCTGCCGACCGCGCCGGAACTCGCCACGGCGCAACCGGCGGGCGCGTTCTCCTTCCCGCAGACGAAGCACGCGATCAGCGGTGCCTTCCGCCTCTATTGGGAGCAGAATGGCGGGCTGGAGCGTTTCGGCTACCCAATCACCAGCGTCTTCGAGTCCGGCGGCATCCGCGTGCAATATTTCGAGCGGGCGCGCTTCGAGTATCATCTGGAGAACAGCGATCCGCGCTATCAGGTGCAGCTCGGGCTCCTCACCGCCTACCTGACGCAGGGGCGGTCCTTCCCGCAGGCCGCGCCGATCCCACCGCCCTCGCCCTCGCCCTCACCCCGCCCCGCCGCGACGCCGACCACGAGTTGCCCCCCCTCGGCCTCCTGCACGCCGACGTCGGCGACGCCGAGCCTGCCGACCGCGACCGCGGTGCCCGTAAGCGCCTATTTCCCCGAGACGAAGCACAACCTGCGCGGCCCCTTTTACGCCTACTGGAAGGCGCGCGGCGACCTCGATTCGTTCGGCTACCCGATCTCCGAGGAGTTGCGAGAAGTCAATCAGGCCGACGGCAAGACCTACACGGTGCAGTATTTCGAGCGCGCCCGCCTCGAGTACCACCCCGAAAACCTCGGCACCCCCCACACCGTCCTCCTCGGCCTGATGGGCCTGGAGACGATTAATACCGGGGGGTGGTACAGGTGAGTCGTGGGTCGTGGGTCGTGGGTCGTGGGTCGTGGGTCGTGAGTGGCTGGGCGGTGGTGTGCGGGCGTAGTGGCTGACGAGCGGACCTCGACTCACGACCCACGACCCACGACCCACGACTCACCCCGCCCAGAACCCATTCACAAACAAATACGCGTGGTACAGGCTGAGGAGCCCGCTGAGGGTGAGCAGGGCGAAGCCGATGGCGGGGCGTCGCCCGGCGACCGCGAAGGCGATTGGGAGGGGGAAGAGGATCAGGGTGTAGCGGTTGAAACTCTGTGGCGAGCCGGAATAGGCGGTCAGGAACACCCCGGCCAACACGAGCAGGCCGTATGATACGCGCAAGCGGAAGGTGACCAGCAGGCCGACGCCGAAAGCGACGAGCAGGAAGCCGAGGTCGAGCAGCATGAACGCCCCAGCCGAGGGGAGGGTGGTGCGCCCCTGGGGATAGAAGTAGTTGGTCACGCCCGCCCCCTCGCCCCGCAGGAAGGCGCGCAGGAAGCCCCAGCCATCGGTGAGGAAGGGCTGAAAGAAGCCCTCGCGGAACCAGACCACCTGGGTGGCGAAGTAGACCTGATAGCTGCCGAAGTGGACCTGGAGATAGCCCAGGTAGGCGACGGTGCCGAGCGGCACCAGCGCCAGCGCGACGAGTTGCCCCGCCCGTTGCGCCGGACTCGCCCCGCGCCAGGGTGCCGCGCGCCAGTACTCCCAGGCGAGCGGCACCAGCGCGACGACGCCGATCGTCTTGGTCAGGCCGGCCAGCAGGCCCCACAGCCCCGCCGCCCACCATTGCCCGCGCCGCGCATGGTAGACCGCCCCGAGCAGCCCCAGCAGTAGCAGCGACTCGGTGTAGATCGCGGTGAGGAAGATCGCGGTCGGGTAGAGCAGCAGCGCGACCACCGCGCGCAGGCCCGTCCGGCGGTCGTGGTCGAGGCGTACCAGCGCGTCCAGGTAGAGGACGGCCCCGGCCAGCGCCACATGGACGACGAGCATCCCCGCCAGCCGCCACGAGGGGATCGCCAGGTGGACCAGCCGAATCAGCAGCGGCAGGAGGGGGTAGAACGCCACGTTCGCCTGCTGTCCGGGGCCGCTGGGCAAGGCATACCCGTCGCGCGCGATCGCCAGATACCACCCCGCATCCCAGTGGTCGAGCCCCCGCGTCACCGCGTCGCCCAGCGTGGCGGGCGGACCCGTCCCCCCGAACTGGCTCGCCACGATCGCCACCAGCAGGCCGAGGGCACGCCAGCCGAGCAGGAGGGCGAGGGGCGCGACGGCGTTCCGCAACGCGGGGGGTAGCGCGAAGCGGGCGCGGGGTCGCCCCACGCTCGCCGCGCTGGCCCGGCCCGCCGCTTCGCCGCTTATCCGCATTCGGCCTTCCCGCCCCAAGGTGTCCCCCGATTCGCGCCAAGCCGCCATCATCCGGCCCAGAAACCATTGACATACAGGAAGAGTGTCAGAGCCAGCAGGGCGAGGCCGAGCATGGCGAACAGGTAGCCCGTCACCGGGCGGCGTGTCCACGCCGCCAGCGCCAGGTATAACGGGGCCAGGGCGAGGAGGTGACGTGCGCTGCCCGGCAACCCGGCGAGCAGCGCGACCGCCAGCGCGCCGCCCAGCACGAAAAGCCCATACGAACGCCGCGACCGGAAGGTCAGCCAGAGCCCCGCCAGGGCGACGAGGCCGAGGATCGCGGCATCGATCAGCGCCGGGATAAGGGTGGTGGGGAAGGCGGAGGCGGAGGCCGGATAGCCCCGGATGGCGGGGGCGGCGTCCGCCAGGATCGCGGGCAAATCGAGCAGCGTGCGCAGGCCGAGCGCGCCGCGCAGGTTCCCGGCGGACAGCGCTTCCTGCGCCCGGAAGAAGGCCAGCGGCGAGCCGACCCGCCAGCCGAGCCAGGCCAGGAAGCCGCAGAAACCGAGCGGCGCGGCGACGACCGCCAGCGGTCCCAGGAGGCGTTGCCAGGGCGTCACGCCCACACGCGTGTGCCGCTGGGTGAGCCATTCGGCCAGCAGCGGCACGACGAGTAGCAGGCCGAAGCCGCGCGTCAGCCCCGCCAGGGCCGCCCAGCAGGCGACGCGCGCCCACTGGCCGCGTCGAGCATGGTAGATCGCCGCCGTCACGGTCAGCAGGAGCAGCGACTCCGGGTAGACGACGCCGAGGAATGGCGCGGCGGGCCAGAGCAGGGCGGCGGCGACGGCGCGCAGGCCGGTGTCGCGATCGGCGTCGAGGCGCACCAGGGCGATCAGGTACAACAGCGCCCCTAGCAGGGCACCGTGCGCGATCAGCGCCCCCGCCAGCGACCACGACGGCACGAGCGGCGACGCCAGCCTGATCAGCAGGGCGAAGAGGGGCGGGAAGGCCGCCGCGTTGGGGCCGTGCGCCGCCGGGTCGTAGCCCGCCTGCGCGATCCAGACGTGCCACAACGCCTCGCCCTGGAGCAGCGCTCGATTGAAGAACTCCGTAGCGGTCGTGGGGGGATAGAAGCCGTCGCCCTCGACGCTGGTGGCCGCCAGCAGGGCGAAGAGCCAGGTGGCGACCCGCCACCCGCCGAGCAGCCCCAGCACCGTGGCGAGGTCGGCCCATGCCACCGCGCGGAGGCGGTCGCGCATGGCGACGCGCACTGACGTGGGCCGAACGAGTAGGGCGGGCGTGACGATCGCACGCGACTGTTGGTCGGGTGAGCGCTCCATAGTGGGCCAGTATACCAGCGGAGTCGCCCGCCGCTCGTTGTTTTCGACGCGGGGGGGCGCCGATTCAGCATCGTGCGGGGCGGGGAGCGCGGGCGCTCCCCAGTCCACGGAGGTGGACTTCGTGGTCGCGCTTTCAGCCGGGACGATGGCAGAGCCCGGCGGGGCCTCAGTCCAACGGCATCTCCGCGCCGTACAACCGCCCCCACCCCAACGGCCTCCCCGCGCCGTAAACTATCTCCCCACCCCCACAGATCCCCGCCTCCGCCGCGCACGATTGTGGACCGTACCCGACGCGGAGGTCCTGGCGACTACCGCCGCTAGCAGGTGGTTGAAATCGCCGTGGCGGGAAAACGGCGCGGGTGGCGTTCCGCATAGGCGATTCCCTGCCCCGAACCCCCACCGTGTCGCCGGTCAGTCCTGCCGGAGCGCGCGCCGTAGCGCATCCAGGCAGTCGCGGGTGTAGGCCTGAGACACCCGCGCGTCGGCCGCCATGTTGAAACCGTGGTAAGCGCCGGGGTAGACGTGCAACTCGGTCGGCACGCCCGCGCGCATGAGCCGCCGCGCGTACTCCAAGTCCTCCTCCAGGAACAGGTCGAGCGCGCCCACGCAGAGGTACGTGGGTGGCAGCCCCGCCAGGCGCTCCGCGCGGGCCGCTGCGGCGTAGGGCGAGGTGTCCGGGGCACCGGGTTCCCGCCCGAGATAGGAGGTCCACCCGAAGCGGTTGGCGTCGTGGGTCCAGATGAACTCGCCGGTGTAGGGATGCGGGTCGGGGTGGGTGGCGGTGCGGTCGTCGAGCATGGGGTAGATGAGCAGTTGAAAGGCGAGCGGCACCGCGCCGCGATCGCGCGCGAGCAGCCCCAGCCCGGCCGCCAGCCCGCCGCCCGCGCTCGCCCCGCCGATGGCCAAGCGGCCCTGATCCACGCCAAGTTCGGTCGCGTGCGCGTGCAGCCAGGCCAGCGCCGCGTAGCAGTCCTCGACCGGGCCGGGGTGCGGCGTTTCCGGCGCGAGGCGGTAGTCCACCGACACGGCGACGCAGCCGACGGCATCGACGATGCCCTGGACCACGGCATCATCCCGCTCGGCAGCACCGAGGATGTAGCCACCCCCGTGAATCCAGAGGAACGCGGGCAGGGGGTGGGAGGCGCGCTTCGGGAGGTAGACCCGCACACGCACATCCGGCGCGCCCGTCGGCCCGGGGATATGCTGCTCGCGTACCTCGATGTCGGGGAACACGGGCAGGGAGGCCCGCATCTGGTCGAACCGCTCGGCCCCGATGGCGCGAATTTGCGGCAGCGTCTCCGGGGTGAACTGCGAAGTGGGGAACTGATCGAGGAACGCGGCGAGTTCGGGGTCCACGAGATGCCTGGTATTCATCAAAGCCTCCTGTGTGCGACCGATCGCTCCGCAGCACGCGCTCCTGGTAGAGCAGCGCACTCCACCAAGCCTGCCGTTGGCCTTGTGACAGACGGGTCATCAACCCTCGCGCGAAGCCTCGGCCCGCACCCGGACGGCCATCTCTCCCAGGACTCTGGCGGCTTTCCCTGGACGTGGTACATCCGCCGGCCGCAAAGAGCGAGGGCGTGGCCTGGTAAGCCACGCCCCCGGTTTGCGTACTGCGCAGCGTGCCGCGTCTCAGCCCCAGTACCCCAGTTCCATCCGCGCATCCTCGGTCATCCGCGAAGGATCCCATGGCGGGGTGAACGTGAGGGTCATCTTGGTGTTCTTCACGCCCGGCAAGGTGCCGACAACGCTCTTCACGTCGCGCTCGATCACCGGGCCGAGCGGGCAGCCCATCGAGGTGAGAGTCATGATCACCTCGATATTGCCACCATCGTCGATGTCCAGCCCGTAAACCAGGCCGAGATCGACGATGTTCACCCCCAACTCGGGGTCGTAGACGAGGCGCAACGCCTCGATCACTTGCTCGTCTTCGATGTGGACCGCCATTGTCTCCCCACTCCCTACGTCGCTTGCTGGCGTTATCGGCGGGCGCTGCCGCCCCGCACTTTCGCAACGTTATCGTCCTAATAGTAGCACGCGCCGCCCGGCCCTACCACCGTCATTGGCAAGCGCAGTACGGCGACGCTGACTGGACAGCAGCGATCGGACGCGGCGTGCCTATCCTGAACCAAATCACACCCTGGCACACATCCTGCACCCTGTCTGGTGGAGACTGTATTCAGCAGCGATGGGGTGCCATGATCGAACGCGACGGCCTGCCTGAGATCCTGATCGCCGATGACAATCCGCTGATGGCACGCCTCCTGACCGAGATCGTGGCCGCCGAAGGCTACCTCGTCGCCGCAGTCCCCTGTGAGTCCGTCGTCGAGGCGGTGGTGGCCGCCCCGCCCAGACTCCTCCTGCTCGATGTGCTGATGCCCGGCGTGGGTGGCCCGGAGGCCTGCCGCCGCCTGCGCGCCGACCCCCGCACGCGCGCCGTCCCGATCGTGTTCGTCAGCGCGTTGCCGCCTGGTGCCCTGGCCGTGCAATTGGAGGGCTGCGACTATGATGCGCTGATCGCCAAGCCGTTCGATCTCGCCGAGGTCGTCGCCACGATCCGCCGCCTCATCGCCGCCCCGCGCCCCTGAGCGGCGGGGCGTTGCCGCGCCCCCAACCTCTACATACGCCAGCAGCCCGCCGAACGCGAGAATGTGGGCAGGATCGAGGCTCTTGCCGACATTCGATGATCGCCTGTAGCCCGTTTTACGCATCGGGCGGGGGAGTTCCCCTTGCTCGATGCCACCATGGCAAGGCTGTCGGCGATTGCCAAACCAGCCGCGCTGCTGCTCAGAAGAAGTCGGCATGAGATCATCGAAAGCCGGTGAGACCTTTCATCGGTGACACCGACGTGTACCTGAAATGACAGCATAACTGGCCGGTACGAGCGGCAGGTTGGGCGCTGGAAAGCCGTTGCGCGCTCGCCCGAGGGGTGATTTTCCTGCCACGATGATTACACGCTGGTGTCACACACCATGTTGCGCGGTGTGCGCAAGGCTTCTGCACTGCGAAACAACTGCTGGAAGGTGAGGGGTTGTCGCAGTTACGCATGCCTCTCGAAGCGTTCCCTGGCGCGCGCGGCAATCTCGTCCGCTGCAAGGAAGCGTGCCCAGGCCCAATCCGAGCCATTATTGCGCCGCCCTTTGCGGACCATGCTCCAGAGTTCACCAGCGCAAGCGACGATAGAGCGGAAGCGAATGGCATCCGGGAGCCGGTCCAGCTCATCTCGGCTGAGCTGGTGGTGTCGGCAATACCCGTCAACGACTGCGGCCATGCGGCGGGGGTCGGGCAGGAGGCGGTTTGGCCTGAAGGCTTCAATCTCACATGAGACGAGCAGGAAGCCAACATCGATGATCGCTGCCCCGCACCCCGCACCCTCCCAGTCGATGAGCACGACCTGGGCGTCCGGCGTCCGCACACTATTAGCGGGGTGACAGTCGTTATGAATCAGGGTGAGCGGTAGGTCCTCTAGGAGGTCAAGGGCGTGGCACGCCGTCTCTAGCTGCTCAAAGCGTGCCCGATACACGCGCGGTACCCGCTCGCGGACCTCGGCCAGCCAGGCGTGCGCGGCGACGAGTTCGGATCGAGGCAACATGTTTGCCGGGGGAAGCACTTGTGTTTCGGTTGCGCTTGTTAGGGTGGGCAATGGCAGGGCGTGGAGCCTCCCGAGGGATTCGCCGAGCAGTCCCAAACTCGCGGGCGAGTAGTCTGTCGATTCCCCTGTGATATAGGTGGTGATAAAGACAGGGCGCTCCATGCACTCGGTAACTGTCACGCCGTCGAGTGCTGGCACGATGCGGGGTGCGGGATAGGCGTGACTCTCCAGAAATGTGAGGATAGCGGCGTCTCGACGGAAGGCGTCAGGGCTTGCCTGTGGAGCTGCGGCCCGTAAGAGCCAAGGGGATTGTCCAGTCCGCTCGACACGGTAGACGCTCTTCTCGTCGGCCTGAACCAGTTGGCGCAAGGTTACGCCTCGAGCACCGTAGCGCTGCGCGAGGAGCGCGGAAAAGGGCTCGATAGCGTCAACCGATGGGGAACTTGTCATATCCGATGATACCACGCCGCATTAAGAGATGGCCCTATGGCGGCCACCCGCCGCCCGTTCACCCTCAGGGCCAGCGCGACCCGGCGCACCGCCTGTTTCGCCGACGTCTCTTCCGCCGAGACCTCAAATACAGCCGCGCCAGCGGGCAGCTCGTCGGCGAGATGCTGCCATTCTCTCTTGCAGGGGAGAAGGGACGCCGACACGAGGGTGATGTCGTCTAGCCGGACCCGTTTCAACGTTGGCCTTCGCCACGGCCGGATACCACATTCGGGCCATGCTCGTGCGGCAGACCAGCAGAGGGCGATGATCGAATGTCGGCAAGACCCAGGATCGAGTGGTGTGTATGCGCCAGGCGGTGCTTCGCGACGTATGTGCCGCTCGTATCTCCGGCGGTTCGCGCCGTGTTCTTTGTTCCCCCATCGGGATGCCTTGTCGCCGTCTCCCGCCCGTGCTATTCTCCGAAGTGGGAACCGATGGGATTCGCGCCCGCCCATATATCTCGCGCTCGTCCCTCCCGATGGGGGCAGGGTGCGTCGGAGTCGCGCCGCGCGCGGATCGGTGCTACGATACGAGTGTGCCACTCACGACCGTCGCGCGTCGCCCGATGGGGTGGCTAAGGCAGAGGAGGGTGAATGAAGGTCGACGGGAACGTCACGATGAGTGGCCCCCAGCAACAGGTCTACGACATGCTCTCGAATCCGGAGTCGTTGCGCCAGTGCTTGCCTGGCTGCGAGAAGTTCGAGGAGATCGCGCCCGGTCGCTACGAGACGGTCCTGAAGGCCGGGGTCGCCGGCATCAAGGGCACCTTCACCGGCACCGTCACGCTCAGCGAGGCCAAGCCGCCGGAATCGTATATCCTGACCGTGGAGGGTTCTTTCTCGGGAGGGTTCGTGAAGGGCGTCGGCAACATTTCGCTCGCCGCCGATGGCGATGGCGCGAAGACCAAGGTCACCTACGTCGGGGATGGCCAGGTCGGTGGCCCATTGGCCTCGATCGGGCAGCGCCTGATGGCCCCCGCCGCCCGGATGGTGGTCAATCAATTCTTCCGCTGCATGGACGGGCAGCTCAAGGTGTCCGGGGCGACCAGCGCGCAGACGGGGGATTAGGGTTTCGCTGTTCGTCGGTTGCCGATCGTCGCAGGGCTGCAAGCAGCGCCCCCGCACCGCCGACCGGCACACATTCACCATGGCTCTCGGCTCTGGCGGGCCATGTGGCACGCCAGCGATGGTAATAAGGAGAACAGGCACGCTATGACGATGCATCCGATCAGCCTCACCATCAACGGGAAGGTGCAGCAGAACGAGGTCGAGTCCCGCAAGCTGCTCGTCCACTACCTCCGCGACGATCTCGGCCTGACCGGCACCCACATCGGCTGCGAGACCAGCCAGTGTGGCGCATGCACGATCATCCTGGATGGCAACGCGGTCAAGGCCTGCACCCTCTTCGCCGTTCAGGCGAACGGTGCCGAGGTGATGACGATCGAGGGCCTGGCGAAGGATGGCGAGCTGCACCCGATCCAGGAGGGCTTCTGGGAAGAGCACGGCCTCCAGTGCGGCTTCTGCACCCCCGGCATGATCCTGAGCACCTACGATCTCCTGCAGCGCAACCCCGACCCGGACGAGCATCAGATCCGCCACGCGCTGCACGGCAACCTCTGCCGCTGCACCGGCTATCAGCACATCGTCAAGTCGATCCAATACGCGGCGAAGAAGATGCAGGCCAACAAGATGCAGAGCGTGGCAGCGGACTAGGAACGGATTGTCGGTCGTCGGTCGTTGGTCGTCAGGGACTGCGCGGCGGCGATCCGGCACCGCGCCGCACCACAAACCCCACTGACTACCGACTACCGACTACCGACTACTCTCCAGGAGGTATGAATGATCCCGAGCGAATTCGACTATGTCAAAGCCGGCAGCGTGCAGGAAGCACTCGGCCTGCTGGAGCAGCACGGCGACGACGCCAAGGTGTTGGCCGGCGGCCATAGCCTGATCCCGATGTTGAAGCTGCGCCTCGCCAATCCCGCCGTGCTGGTGGACATCAGCGGTATCGGCGAGATGAAGGGTGTCAAGACCGGCAGTAGCTCGGTCACGATCGGCGCGCTGACCACCCATGCCACGCTCGAACACGATGCGGGCCTGAAGGCGATCTTCCCGATTATCGGCGAGACCGCGACTCTGATCGGCGACCCGATGGTCCGCAATGTCGGCACCTTCGGCGGCTCGCTCGCCCACGCCGACCCGGCGGGTGATTGGCCGGCGGTCGCGCTGGCGCTCGATGCCACGATGCACATCATCGGCAAGGGCGGCGCGCGCACCGTCGCCGCCAACGACTTCTTCATCGACCTGCTCACGTCCGACTTGCAGCCCGGCGAGTTGCTGACCTCGATCGATCTGCCGATGCCGAGCGGCAAGTCCGGCCAGTCGTACCAGAAGTTCGCGCACCCGGCCTCCGGCTACGCGGTCATCGGCATGGCGGCGGTCGTCACCCTCGACGATGCCGGCAACTGCGCCCGCGCCCGCGTCGCCGTCACCGGGGCCGGTCCGAAGGCCGTCCGCCTCACCTCGGTGGAGGAGGCCCTGGTCGGCAAGGCGTTGACCGAGGAGAACGTCGCCGCCGCCGTTGTCGGGGCCGGCGAAGGGATGGACTTCCTCGGCGACATCTACGCCTCCGAGGAGTACCGCGCCCATCTCGTCAAGGTCTACGCCAAGCGTGCCGTGCTTGCGGCGGCGGGCAACGTCGTCTAACACGTCTCGCAGACATGGGCCGCTGGCAGGGTACTGGGAGTACCCTCGCCAGCGGCCTTGTCGTTAAGGGCGGTATGCTAGACTGCGCGGGTTGCGGCGACCGGCGTTCGCATGGCGGGAGGCAGGCAAGCGGGGGAGGGCGAGGGGCGATGAAGATCGAGCGGATCGACCTGCTGATCGTGCGGCTGGAACTGGTGCGCTCGTTCGCGACCAGCTCCAGCCAGCGGCGCTACCTGGACCATATTCTGGTCAAGGCCCACGCCGCTGGCCTGGTTGGTTGGGGCGAGTGCGCCAGCCCGATCGACCCCTACTACTGCGAGGAGACGACCGAAACCTGCTGGCACATGCTGAAAGATTTTCTCGGCCCGGCGGTCCTCGGGCGCGAGTGGGCGACGATCGAGGAATTGATGGTCCCGCTCCGCAAGGTGAAGCGCAACAACTTCGCCAAGGCCGGGATCGAGATGGCCTGCTTCGATCTGCTCGCTCAGGCGCAGGGCCAGCCGCTCCACGCCCTCCTCGGCGGCACGCGGGGGGAGATCCTCTCCGGCGTCAGCCTCGGTATCGAGCGGGATACGCAGCAACTCTTCGCGCTGATCGACCAATTCCTCGATGAAGGCTACCGGCGCGTTAAGCTGAAGATCGGCCCCGGTCACGACGTGGCGGTGATCGCCAAGGTGCGCGAGCGTTATCCCGATCTGCCGCTGATGGCCGATGCCAACTCGGCCTATCGCCTCGACGATCTGCCACTCTTGCAGCGACTCGACGCGTTCGGCCTGATGATGATCGAGCAGCCGCTGGGGCATGATGACATCATCGATCACGCACAGCTCCAGGCGGGTCTCCGCACGCCGATCTGCCTCGATGAGTCCATCCACAGCGCGGAGGATGCCCGCAAGGCCCTCGACCTCGGCAGCGGCAGGATCATCAACATCAAGGTCAGCCGCCTCGGGGGTCTGCTGGAGGCGAAGAAGGTTCACGACCTCTGCTTCGCGCGCGGCGTGCCGGTTTGGTGCGGCGGGATGCACGAGTACGGGATCGGGCGCGCGGCCAACGTCGCGCTGAGTACCCTCCCCGGCTTCACCCTTCCCGGCGATGTCTCCGGCTCGGACAAATACTATGCCGAGGACATCGTCGATCCGCCGCTCCTCGCCACGCGTGGGGCGATCGCCGCGCCGACCGGCATCGGCCTCGGCTACGCCCCGAACGAAGGGCGGATCAAGCGCGACACCGTGCGCTCGCTGACCCTGACCGCGTAGGTTTGGAGCGCCCACGGCCCCAATGACCCGAGGGCTGCGGCTTCGAGCGCCCGACGACAAGGAGGAACGAACACCGATGACCGATTACCTCGGCTACTTCCAGCAGCGCCAGGATGCCATGCTCGCGTTCCTCACGCGGCTGGTCGAACACGAGTCGCCGACCCTCGACAAGGCGGCGGTCGATCGATACGGCGACTTCCTCTGCGACGCCTATCGCGCCCTCGGCGCGACCGTCGAGACAATCCCGCAAGAGCGGTACGGCGACCACCGTCGGATCACCCTCGATCCGCCCGGCGGCGCGCGTGTCGCGGGACAGATCACCGTCCTCTGTCACCTCGACACCGTCTGGGCGCTCGGCGAACTGGCGAAGCGGCCGATCCGCGCCGCGGGGCATCGCCTCTACGGCCCCGGTATCTACGACATGAAGGGCGGGACCATGCTGGCCTATTACGCCCTCCGCGCCCTGCGCGAGCAGGGACTCGCCACGGAGCGCCGGGTCGTTGTCCTGCTCACCAGCGAGGAGGAGATCGGCAGCCCCACCTCGCGCGCCACGATCGAGGCGGAAGCCGCGAAGAGCGCCTATATCCTCTGCCTGGAGCCGCCGGTCGCGCCGCACGGGAGCCTCAAGACCGCGCGCAAAGGGGTCGGGCGCTTCACCATGATGATTGGCGGGCGGGCGGCCCACGCGGGCGCGGACCACGCCAAGGGGATCAGCGCGGTCACTGAACTGGCCCATCAGGCGCTCGCCCTCGCCGCCCTGACGGACTATGCTACCGGCACCACCGTCACCGTCGGCGTCGTACATGGCGGCACTCGCTCGAACGTCGTCCCCGCCGAGGCGGCGGCCGAGATCGATCTGCGCGTCGCCACCGTCGCCGAGGGCGAGCGGGTCATCCCCGCGATCCTGGCGCTGCGACCAACGCTCCCCGGCGCGACCGTCACCATCACCGGCGGCCTCAACCGCCCGCCGATGGAGCGCACGCCCGGCATCGTCGCCGCCTTCGAGCGCGCCCGCGCCCTCGGGGCGGGCTTCGGCTACGAGGTCACGGAGGCAGCCACGGGTGGCGGCAGCGACGGCCAGTTCGCCGCCGCGCTCGGTATCCCCACGCTCGACGGCCTCGGCATCAACGGCGACGGCGCGCACGCCGACCACGAACATATCCTGACCGACTCGCTCGCCCCCCGCGCCGCCCTGATCGCCGCGCTACTGCACACGCTGTAGGGCGGACTCGGTACAAAAGCGGAGCCGGATTATGACCGAGCAAGAGGGGAGCGCGATCGTGAAGCGCTGTCAGACGGAGCTTCCGTAAGGACGGGAGAAATCAGGCGTATGGCCCGAACCGACCGATTCTTGAGCGAGCGCCCGTGTGTGGCGGAAGAACGCCGGGATACGCTCTCCATGTTGGAGAAGCCTCTGCGCAAAGCGATCTCTGGGTTCGGCAATCTTTCTTAATGGACCGGAAGAGAGCGCGCTTGCTCAAGATCGAGGCTGACATACCTGCGTACGGGGCCTTCCAACATCAGTTAGGGCCTCGCGTCGAAATACGTATCCCGTGCGTGGTAGACTCCGGTCGGACGGAGGGGCGGGTGGCGTGCGGGAGGAAGGCGTGGTGGAACTCACGGAAGCGGTCAACGGGTTGCTGCGGGAGG
>JAABUN010002420.1_pt1 | contig 33391 bp, 25 predicted proteins | sample 5559311 | NCBI WGS metagenome assembly JAABUN01 (sample SAMN10711877, study PRJNA513370) | rock metagenome | isolation source: Antarctica rocks | place: Antarctica: Victoria Land, Siegfried Peak sud | reverse complement strand
CACCGTAGTCAAAGCGGTCGGCGGCAGCGGCGCGGGCGGGCAAACCGTAACGGTGCAGATATTAGTCGACGCACAGGGCACCGAAACCGGATTCGGTTTTAGCTTGAATTTTAACAGTCAGCTCTTAACCTTTAATTCGGCAGTGCTCGGAGCGGATGCACAGAACAGTTTTCTGCAAGTCAATAGAAATAATGCCGCCAACGGACAAATCGGAATCGGTATCGTTCGGGATACTCCGGTGGCGGCGGGCAGCAACAAACAAATTCTGATTGTAACGTTCACGATTGCGGCGGGGGCGGCGGCGCAAACGACGCCAATTACATTCGGGAATACTCCGGCACAGGAAAGCGTGAGCGACGCGAACGCTCAACCGGTGGCGGCGACGTTTCAGGACGGAGCGGTGACTATCACGAGAAATGCGCCGACGGCGGCAAGTGTCGGGGTCGGCGGGCGCGTGACGACAACAAGCGGCAAAGGCATTCGCAACGTCGTCATCACGATGACAGACGGCGACGGACAAATCAGAACGGCGACGACTGCTTCGTTCGGCTATTACCGATTCGATAATGTCGAAGTCGGACAGAGCTATACCTTTAGCATTCGGGCAAAGCATTACAGCTTTACCGAGCGCACGCGCCTCTTGAGCATTAACGATGAAACCAATGACATCGACTTTACCGGCACTGCCGGCAAATAGAGTTCGATTGTTTGGATGTACAAAGTTAATTTTACGGCGCGGGTGAAAGCGCGTCTCAAAGCTCCAATTAATTAATCTAAATCGATTGGAAGATAAAGCGAAACAGCAGGCTGCGATGATAAATCGCAGCCTGCTGTTTCGCTTTTGTTTTTAATCTTAAACGGCTATTTTCTATTTTATAAGAACCGGAAAACCAAAACGTCGGCTGGTAGTAGTTCGTCAAAGGCAATAAAGTATGGCTTGACGTTATTAACAAGGGATTTTCATTTGATACGCGATTGAGAATTATGGACGGAAAGTTTAACCATAATTAACAAATAAAAGATAAAAAACTGATAGATTTTATTTCTCATCTGTAGATCCTTTTATCAATCGCATAACTCTATAAAACTAAAAGGTAAAATTTTTTTTGAAACTTTAAGTCATAATTTAGTTTAATCTGCACGCGATATTCAAAACTATGAGAAAACTACTTCTATCATTATTGACCATATTTTGCCTCTCTTTTTGCGTAATTGCCCAAGCAAACAATCGAAACAAAATCAGCGGTGTCGTCAAAGATCAAAACGGCGCGGTTATTGTCGGCGCGAACGTGTTTGCCCTTAATAGACAGACACGAATGGAGCGCGCTGCCGTTACCAACACAAGCGGTTCTTTCGCTTTTGAAAATTCAATTCCGGGCGAATATGAAATTCGGGTGGCGGCTGAAGGATTTGCGATGCGGAGACAATCGGTTCAAAACATTTCGGGCGCGGCGGAAAATCTGGAAATCGTTTTAGAAATCGGAGAAAGCCGCTTAACCGTTTCGGCTGAAGTCGGAAAAGCCGCCGAGCGCGAAAATGTTCCGCAGGCGGTAAACGTTATCTCTTTAAATCAAATCTTGGAGCGGGCGACGACGGTTTTATCGAGAGTCGGCAGAGAAGAAGCCGGATTAAACGTCCAGACGACGAGTCCGACCATCGGCGCGGTAGTAGTTCGCGGCTTGACCGGCAAAAATGTCGTCAATTATGTCGACGGCGTGCGTTTTACCAATGGAGCACAGCGCGGCGGGATCAACACTTTTTTCAATTTGAACGAGCCGAGCGGTTTGCAGACGATTGAAGTTCTGCGCGGTCCGAATTCGGCGCAATACGGTTCGGATTCACTCGGCGGAACAATCAATCTTTTAACCAAATCGCCGATTTACGGTTCTGACAAAGCGGAGCTTCACGGCGACTTTAATCCGTTCTACAACAGCGCGGACAACAGTTTCGGCACTTCGACTCTGTTAAGTTACGGAACGAATAAACTCGGCGGTTATATAAATCTCGCCGCCCGGCGCATCAATACTTTGCGCCCTGCAAACGGACTCGATTCACATGCGGCGGTTACGCGCTTTCTCGGTTTGCCGTCGAGTGTAGTTAACGGCGAACGCCTGCCCGATACGGCATTTACGCAATACAGCGGCGCGAATCGCGTTAATTACGCGCCGCGCGCCGACCAGCAAATCAGTTTTTATTACCAGCGCAGTCAGCAGGACGGCGGCAAACGCTACGACCAACTGCTCGGCGGCGACGGTAATTTGATTGCCGACCTGAGAAATCTGATGCTCGACTTCGGCTACATTCGCTACGTCAAGCAAAATTTCGGCTTTTTCGATACTGCGTCGTTCACCGTTTCCTATAACAGCCAGCGCGAAGAGCGCGTCAATCAAGGCGGGCAGGGAAATCCGCTCGGAACCGTGACGCATCAATACGAGCGAACGACGGCAACCGGCTTCAGCACTTTTTTCGATAAAGAATTGCCGTTACGCAATTCATTTCTTCTCGGCGGCGATTTCTACCACGAAAAAGTAAAAGCTCCGGCATTTACTTTCAATCCGGCGAACAACACTTCTTTTCTTTCTCGACCGCGCATTCCTGACGGCGCGCGTTTCGACACCGGCGGAATTTTTGTCCAGGACGCGTGGCAGGCGATTCCCGACCGCTTGCGGATAACCGGCGCATTGCGCTACGGCGGCGCTTTTTATCAAGTCAAAGCCGAAGACAGCCCGCTTGTCAACGGTCAGCGGCTATTTAATAATGACAGATTGCGCGTCGCCAATTTTTCGGGCAGAATCGGTGCAGTCCTGCGCGTCGCCGACGGTTTACGGCTGGCATTTAATTACAGTCGCGGATTCCGCTATCCGAATATCACCGATTTGGGAACGCTCGGTTTGACCGGCGACGGTTTTGAAATCGATTATTCGACGGCGATAAATTTGGGCGGCTTAATCGGCTCGACTGCCGGAACCGACGCCGTTTCGACCGGACTCGCCGTTGCCCGACAGCGTTCGGAATTCAGCAATAATTTCGACGCGGGCATCCGTTATTCAAACAAGCGTTTCGATACGGAATTAACTGCTTTTCGGCTTGATATAAACGACGCGATTACCAAACAGGCGTTGATTTTGCCGCCAGGCTCAATCGGCAGATTGCTGGGCGACCAGCCGATTACGTCGCAATTGGCGAACGGCGTTGTCTTCGTTCCGCTCTCGACCGCGCCGGTGCTGGTGCGCTCGAATTTTTCGTCGGCAAAAATTTACGGCATCGAATACGAACTCGAAGCTCGCTTGACCGCCGAATTGAAATTTCGCGGCAATTACACCTACATTCACGCCGCCGACAAAGCGACCGAACTGCCTCCGAACATCGAAGGCGGAACGCCGCCGCCGACCGGATTTTTGAGTCTCCGTTATTCACCGAACGGTAAAAGATTTTGGGTTGAAACCTACGCGACACTCGCCGACCGACAAGATCGCCTTTCGAGTCTCGATTTGAGCGACCGGCGCACCGGCGCGCCGCGTTCAAGAGCGCAAATTCAAAATTTTTTCCGGCGCGGCGCGTGCGTGCGCGGTTTGACTACGCCCGGCACAACCGGACAATGCACTTCGGCGGGCGGCATTTTAATTGCGACCGGCGAAACGCTGGCGCAAGTTCAAGACCGCTTGTTGCCAATCGGCGCGATTGTCAACGGCGTGCGCGTCATCAACAACGATACTTCCGTCCCGCTGTTTACGCGCTTGCCCGGCTACGGTTTATTCAATTTGCGCGGCGGATATAACGTCAATGAAAAATCACAAATTTTTATCGCGTTCGAGAATATTTTCGACCAATTCAACCGCAATCCGAGTTGGGGAACCGACGGCGCGGGCAGAAATTTGATGTTGCAGTATCGTTACAAGTTTTAGAGCGCTCTCATATATTTAAGAAATTTATTGAGAGAGTTAATAGGGTTTTCTTAAAAAACATCTGCGCGAGGTTTTAGCAACAGTTTTCCGATTAAATTGCTTTGAATAATAAAAAGAGCAGTCGTTTTAATTAAAACGACTGCTCTTTTTATTATTGGTCGGGGCGAGATGATTTGAACATCCGACCTCTCGGTCCCGAACCGAGCGCGCTACCGTGCTGCGCTACGCCCCGTCAAATGCGACTTTCAAAGTTTATGTCAGACGGGATTTGAAGTCAAACACGAATATTTTAGATTTGGGTTTTAGATTGTTTCGACAACTTTTTTCTTTCCGAATCGATGTTTTAGAATTTCGATAATCGGCGGCAGAATTGAAAGTAAAACAACGATGATAACGACTTTTTCGATGTGGTCTTCGAGTTTGATGCCGAATGCGCGTTCGACCACGCCGCCTAAAAAATAACCGGCTAAAACCATACTCGAAATCCACAGCAGACCGCCCAAAATGCTATACGGCAAAAACTTTCGGTAAGGCATTCCGGTCGCGCCGATGACGAGCGGCGCGAACGTTCGCACAATCGGCACGAATCGTGCCATGACAATTGTTTTAACGCCGTATTTTTCAAAAAATAGTTTTGCTTTCTCGACGCGGCTCGGTTTGAAAATGAACGAGTTTTCCCGGTTGAAAATCGTTTTGCCCATCGCTTTACCCGTCCAGTAACCGGTCGAATCGCCGATTACGGAGCCTAAAAAGAAGGCGAGCAAAACGAGCGCGACGTTTAGTTTTCCCGCCGCCGCGAAAAGTCCCGAAACGACCAGCAATGAGTCGCCCGGCAGGAAAAAACCGACTGCCAGCCCGGTTTCGGCAAAGACGACGAAAAATAATCCCAGGTAAACATATGCTCCGAGCAGATTTAATAAATAATCTATTAAAAATTTCGGATTGAGAAAATCTTTCGCCGCGTGTAAAAAATCCGTTAATGATTCCATAAACTAAAACGACTTGAGCGAAGAACATTCGCCAAGCCGTAATATCGTATCAAATTATTTTCAAATCCGAAATTGTTCAGTCTTCATTTTCAAATTCGACGGGGACGCGCGAGGAAAGCAGATTTTGACCGGCAAAAAGACCAGCCCAAACTAAAATCGCCGCCGAGGAAATCGTCCAGCCGAAATTGGCGATTAAATTATCTGCTGCCAGCAGACCGAAAATAATCACGGGGAAACCGAAAAGAGCGATGCGCAGCGCGGTTTGCTTTAAGCCGTCCAGATTTTCAAGCAGGTTGACGCGACTGATTTCCATTTCCATATAATCTTCATCATCGTTCAGCCGCGAAAAATACTCGCTCTCGCCTTCGGTCCAGCGACGCAGCGCGTGTGTTTCAGGCAAACGGCGGGCGGTTTCAAAATGATGAATAACGTGAGCGATTTTGCCTTCCCTGAGAGCTATTTCCGCCAAACCTCTGATGGAACGAAAATTTTCTCCCGCCGCCTCCGCCGCGTTTTGAAATGCCTGGCGCGCCCGCTGCCATTTGCCGTATTGAAAATAACATTCGCCGAGACGCGCCAAAAATTTTCCGTCGGATTGTCCGCGTTTTTCCGCCAGCCGAAGCGCGGCGAGCGACTTTCGTTCGAGACGTTTATTGCGTTCCGAACTGGCGAACGAATGAAGACAGCGCGCGAAATCGAAAATCAGCCACGCGTCTTTCGGATTCAAAACCAACGCCCGGCGAAAGGCTTCGAGCGATTGCAAAAGATAGCCCGACAATCGAAGCTCGTTGGCGAGCCGGTGCAGATAATCCGCTTTTTCTATTTCTTCGGCGCCGGTTGCTTTATGTTTTGATTTGACGTGCCGGTGCGAGCGAGCGATTTTGGCGTTATTTAAGGAACTTTGCAAAACATCAGCCGAAGGAATCTTGGCAAACTCGGCTTTCATTAAAATTTCCTTCGGGTCGAGTAGATAATCGCGCAGCTCCAGCGAGCGATTGTCGAGAGTGTTTTCCGGTAAAAGCGGAAAAATTCGGTGAATCATCCGCCGGTAGTCCTCGCCGCCCGAAGCGAAAGTGAACTTTACATTTTTTCCTTGAATCGAAGTTCGATAGCGATAAAATACATTTCCGCCGCGTTTTAAGGCACGCAAAGATTGCGTTTCTATTTGTTCGATGTCTGAGAGTTTGAGCCGGTAGCGAAAATCGTTCGACCAAGCCCAGAGGCACGGCAGAAATCCGGTGCGTGTCAACCTTTTCCCGTCGAAAACTATTCGGTCAGTCCAAAATAAAATTGGAAGTAACGTCCACGAAGCGGCAAAAACCGTTAATCCAGCCGTATCGCTTTCCAAATAAAACAGCAGCGCCGAGAAAAAAGCCGACAACAGCAAGGCGACGAAATAACTGTTCGGTGACACTCGAATGCTCGTAGTTTTATGCAAATTTGCGGCGGCGGCGGAAGATTCCAACGCCGCAGAATTCACGGTTTTCACCGCTGCTATATCGTTCACGTTTAATTAGTTTCCTTTTGGATAAATTATAACTCACAAAAAGAACTAATGGAACAGGGTTTTTAGACTTATTTTTATAGAAGGCAAAAATATTTGAGTCGGCGGGTAAAAGGAGCTTTCTAAACACAAAAAAAGTTGCTGAAGTGAGATTATCAATTTCAGCAACTTAGCAAGCCTTTATTGTTTGTCGATTTAACTTTTGCTATCGAACCGGTGAACAAAATTTCAAACTGTCATCGTGATTTGCCAAACGGTTACGGCAAAATTAAAAGGTCATTGTTTTAGTCTTCGTACTGTTTATGGAAGCCGGTCTGCCGCCGGTCGGCGCTGGAGGTTCAGGCGCTTTTATTTCCTTCGCCTTTTCGGGATTTAATGCTTCGAGTTTTTTCCGGGCGTCCTGGGCGGTCTCGGACATCGGAATCGGTTTGTCGTCCAAATCTTTGGCTTCGCTCGCCGGTTTAGCAATGTTGTAATAAAGCTCGGCGGCTTCGGCATTTTTGCCCTGTTTTTCGTAAATTTTCGCCAGCTCGAAATTGATGGTGTCTTTCGCTAAAATCGGGTCCGACGAAGCGGCGAGTTGCTGATAAAGCGCGGAGGCTTCGTCTAATTTTCCATCGCCGGTTTTTGTCTGCGCGAGCGCGAATTTGGAAAGCGTGCCGATTTCGCCGCTGTTTTTCGACAATTCTTCAAGCTGTGCGACGGCTGCCGGGCGGTCAATCATTAGACGATTGACGGCGATAAAATAATTCGCTTTGTCTTTGACCGGACTGCCGTATTTATCGGCGACGGCTTTAAATTCGGGAATCGCGGCTTCGGCGCGCGCCTTTTCGGTTTTGAATATTTTGTCGGTCGATGCAGCCGGAGCGGGCGATTCGCTGACCTGCGCCTGCGAAGTTTCGATAGCTTTTCCCAGAGCGGTTTGCGCGGCAGCGTTTGAACGCCGGTTATAAGCGTAAAAAATACCGATTAACATCGCTAAAACGGCGACCGCCGCGAGCGCGTAAAGGAGATTTTTGCCTTTGCCTTCAAATTGCCTGCCGAAATCTTCGACTTGGCGGCTCATTCCGGTTTGAAATTCATCTTGATAAACCGGTTTGTTTTTGTCTTCTCGAACCGGTGCTTGGAACTGTTCGGGGATTTGTCTCTTTTTTCTCGCCATTATTAAATTATTTGAAAAATTACCAGTTAAATTACTGCAATTATCTTTTGTCGAATCGTTATATAATCGAAAGTAAGTTTTTTGTAAAAGAGTCAATTTATCGTAAAACGCTGATGATAGCAAGCGAAAACAAGGCGAAATTAAAAACGCTAAGCGCGCGAATGGACGGACCGAAAAAAAAATTTTTTCGGGAACAATTTTGAAAATACGGTGTCTAAAGATACAGTTCGCGGAAAAAGCGGGCGAGCAATTTGAAATTCTCCGGTTTCGGGAAGGGAAAAAGGACGGAAGATGTTCTTCAGCAAGTCAATGACATTTGACGAAGAAGAAATGGCGGCGGTCGCTTTGGGGACGCGCGCCTCTTATGCCGGTTTATCCGCCGAAGCCGAGTTCGTTGAAAAATTAAAATCAGGCGACGCGGCGGTTTTCGACACGTTCGTCGTGCGTTATACAAGCGACATTTACGCGCTTCTTTACCGTTTAACCGGAGACGCGGAGGAGGCGAGCGATTTGACGCAGGAAACTTTTCTGCAGACCTTGAAGGCGATAAAAAGTTTTCGCGGCGAAGCGGATTTGAAAACGTGGCTTTTTCGGATTGCCGTCAACCAATCGCGCAATCGCTTTCGCTGGTGGACGCGCCGCCGCCGCGAGAAAACGGATTCGCTCGACGCGCCAATCGGTGAAAGCAAAACGCCGTTAAGCGAAACGATTTCGAGCGATTCAGCCAGCCCCGAAGACGCGATTCTCCGGCGCGAACGCGAAAATGTTTTGGCAAAAGCATTGCGGGATTTACCCGAAGTTTTTCGAGAAGCCGTCGTTTTATGCGACATCGAAGGTTTGAGCTACGAAGAAATTGCCGTCGCCCTGGAAATAAACATCGGCACCGTTAAATCACGCATCGCCCGCGGACGCGAAGAGTTGAGACGAAAGTTAGCGGATATTTGAAAAAGAGTTTACAGAGTAGAACTTATCGGGTGGAAATTTTTAACACCTTCTACTTTAGAGACTCAAAAATTGAATGATTGACTCGCCCCGGTTTCACTTTAATTTAACCAAAATCGGTGCCAACCAAAAGGTCAAAGGTGACGAAAGTGGTTCGGAGCGAAATTTGAAAGGAAAGAAATGTTTTCGGCTTTATTTGAAAAATAGACCAACAACAACCAAATGATCGAAGACGTTAAATTGCCAATTGAACTCGCATACGGACAAACCGTTGTTTTCTCGGAAACGCGTGAGAAAACAGCCGGGGTCAGTGAGTTATTCAATTTTGGATTTTAGATTTCGGATTTTGGATTAAAACAAAAACTTAAATTTTAAATTAATTTATGTTATGTGAAAATTTACAATTTAATTTGCCGGTTTATCTCGACGATATTTTGACCGTCCAAGAGCGGGCGGATGCGGACGAACATTTGGCGCACTGTCCTTTGTGCCGGCAAAAAGCGGCGGAATTTCAATCGCTGCGAAACAATTTGCGCGTAATGCTGCGTCCCGAATTGCCGAATGATTTGTTGGATTCTTTGAGAAGCCGCGTGGCGTCTGAAACGAGAGCGTACGAGCAAAAACCGGCGATTATTTTTACGGAGAATGTTCGCCGGTGGCTTTTGATGCGCCTGATGCCTTACAGCGTCGGCACGGTCGCGGCGGTCGCTCTGACCTTCGGGCTTCTGTGGAGTTTACTTCTCGACCCGAGCAAAATCGGGCAGAACAATGAGTTTGCCCGATTTCAAACGGCGGATAAATCAACAGTTTTGCTTGCTAACGCTAATCCGAAAGCGAATTTAGGCGAACTTGAACTAAAGGGGGCGGATTTCGCCGCGCCGCGTCTTTCCGTTTCCGCCGAGTCGCCTTCGGTTAATCCGCAGGGCGCGCTGATTGCTTTGACCAAATCGTTTGTACGCGGAAAAATGAAGGACGATGAAGTCGTCGTTGTCGCGGAAGTTTTCGGCAGCGGTTTAGCGAGAATCGATGAAGTCGTCGAGCCTTCGCGCGACCGCCGCGCCGTGCGTGAACTCGAAAACGCCTTGAAATCAGACCCGAATTACGCGCCTCCGTTTGTTCCCGCCAATCTCGACCAGCGCTCCGGTTCAATCCGCGTCATCCTGAAAATTCAGAGCGTCAATGTCGATACGCGCTTAAAGCGCCGGTAAATTTTTCGCCTGCCAAATCCACTTGTCCTCACTCCAATAAAACATTTATTCGTAACTCAAAGCCTCGACCGCATCCAGACGGGCGGCGCGAAGTGCCGGATAAAGCGCGCCGAGCGCGCCGCCGACAAGCCCGGCGACGAATGTGACAATTAAGACAAAAGGACTTATTTCAACTGTCAAAGTCGTGACACGGGCGAGCAAAAATCTCAGAACAATCGTCAGCAAAATTCCGCCGACAATACCGCAAAAGCTAATCAGCAAGGCTTCCTGCGTTACTATCCAGGCGATTCCGGCATTCGATAATCCGAGCGATTTCATAATGCCGATTTGTCTGGTGCGTTCGGTGACGGTCGTGTACATCGTCAGCAAAATAACGAGCGCCGAGATGACCGCCGCGACGCCGATTACCACGTTGAGAAAAACATCGAGCGCGGGAATGCCCTGCATATAAAGCTCTTCCAAATCTTTGGTCAGAAGAATTTGATTATCGGGAAATGTTTTATGTAAAGTTTCGCCGACTTGTTCGGGCTGGAAACCTTCTTTGATTTTAACTAAAAACGCCGACGCTCTGCCTTCGCCGCCGAGCTGCGCCTGCATCGTGGCGAGCGGAATTTTGACGCGCGCCCCGGCTGCCGGTTCGTAGCTGCCGACGATTTTGAAGTCGCGCTCGTATAGTTTCAGGGTGTCGCCGATTTTTAAGTTTTTCTGTTTCTGCCAGCCCGTATCGATAATCGCTTCGTCACCCACCGCCGCCAGTTTTTGTCCTTCGATAACGCGAAGACCGACGATTTGCGAGTATTCCTCGAAATTTACGCCGTCAATCAGGCGGCTTCCGGTGTTGCTGTCGCTGGCTGTGACGGAATTTTGGGCAATCGGCACGACGGATTTAACGCCTTCGCTGCGGGACAAATCGCCGATCATCGAAACGGGCAGGCGAAACGATTCCGCGCCACTCATTCCGGGCTTTCCGGCGGCGTAAAACATAATTTCCGCGCCGACGTTTGCTTCACGCGAAGCGCGTTCGCGCATCGAACCGTTCGTCAATCCGACGGTGAAAACAATCAGCAAAACGCCGATGGCGATGCCCGAAACGCTGACGACGGTTCGCGCCGGACGATGAAGCATATTTGAGAAAACGAGATTGTTCATAAAATTACGAATTACGAATTACGGATTTCCGAATTTAAGAAAAATTCGGAAATTCGTAATTCGTAATTAAATCACTGCGCTTTGCCTTGCGTTACTGCCGAATTCGTGTTCGCGCTTGCCGTCTGGTTTTGGGCTGCCGGTTCGTTTTTCATTTCTTCCGCTGATTTCCAACCGGCTTTGTGCAGCAACTCGACGGCAAAGCGAATCGGAATCGCCATATTCGCTGCGTTGCTTCCGGTGAAAACGCCGAAATTAACGCCGATGACTTTTCCCGTCTGCCCGAAAAGCGGCGCGCCCGAGCCACCTTCCGCCGTTTTCGCGTCGTGGACGATGCGCCGCGAATCTAAATCCGTGATTGCCCCGATGGTCGTCAGCGGAACGATTTTGCGCGATTGCGCCAGAAAATTTATCAGCGCTTGACGCGAACCGCCGAACCGCTGGTTGATTGATTTGGCTTCGTCGTCGTCGACCATCGCCAGCAATCGGTCGGGTCCGTTCGGAAAACCCATCGTGACCACGGTTTTGCCGACCGAAGCCGCGTCCGAATCGGTTTCGAGCGGCAGCACGGGAATATCGGGGGAAACCGCGTTGGGATCGAACGAGCCGACTGCCAAATCTTCACGCGCGCCGACGCCGCGAACTTTTAACGGAAACGGTTGCGGGAAATTCGGGAAATAAACGACGAGGCGTTTGATTCGCGCCCGACCGTTGGCGTCGCGCATCATCTGTTTGACCAATTCGTCTTCCGCCCACGGCTGAACGACGTGGCGATTCGTTAAAATAAAACCGTTTCCGACGTGAAACCCGGTGCCGATGAAATCATACTCGACAGGACTGCCGCCGCCTTCGGTCGTCAAGCCCATCTGAACCGGTTGATTCGGTATTTGTTCCTCCATCGGCGCAGGTTCATACGGACTCGGCTGAAATGTCTGCGGGTCTGGATAGCGCAGAGTTTTGCCGTTTTTGCGGTCAACAAGATCATAAACGCCGACAATCAGACAGACGCCGTTACCGTATTCGAGCCGCACGTTGCGGGCGTTTGAACCGGATTTGATTATTTCCTTGTTAGTTTTATCAATCTCGCCGATTTGGTTGTTGGTTTGCCCGATTCTTTCCTGCAACTGGCGAACGATTTCGTTTTGCTGTTCGGCTTGCTGACGATTTTTTTGCAGTTCCTTGTTAAAAGCGAAACCGAGATAGAAAATCCCGCCGATTGTTCCGACGACGACCGCAAAAATTGCGAATTTGGTCGCCCACGAAATCTCGCGCGACAGTTCGCGGACAAACTCGCGCAAAAATGCTTTCGCGTCGTCGCGCTTCGGCGAAAATCCCGACTCCAGCGCGGCTTCTTCGATAAACTGCGCGATGTGCGGCTGTTCACGATTGGTCGTGATGAGAGTCGATTTCGATTCGAGCGAAAAAAAGGAAAAGGAAATTTCCGTGTCGGGAATATTTATCGTATCGCCGTCCGCAATAGCGATAAAACGGTGCAGCGGCTCGCCGTTAAGCGTTAAGTTAAGCGATTTTTCAACGAATGTTACTCGGTAAACGCCGTTTTCGAGTTCGAGTTCGAGCCAACTGCCGGGGACGGCAATTTTCTTCGAGTGAATTTGCAAATCGCTCGTCTCGCTCGAGCCGATACGGATATTTTCCTCAGAAAAAAATTCCGTGCGTTTTTCCGCGCCGACCGAAACGTGAATGATAATACCGACTGCCATTTTTATTACAAATAAAGGTTTGCGAAACCTAAAGATTTGACCAAGCAATTTTATCATATATTAAAAAATAAATTGCCTGCTTCGGTTTGAATTTGCAGTTATATGAAAACGAATCAATTGATTTAGTCGGACAATATTAGTAGTTCGCCATTAAAAACTATCCGAGAATAAATACATTAAATTTGAAGATTTTTCTGCTATACTCGGAAAATCTTAGAATGAAGGCATAACCTCGTAGAACCGCTGGATAAACAACTTAAACTCGTCGGCAAGATTAGATTTTGAAACTATTTGTGGTAAATATAAGTAGATTCTAAAAATTCAAAATATCGAGGTTTAATAATTATGCAGCGAAATCGGCGCATTCATTTTCTGGTTCTTTCATTAGTTGTTTTCTTCGGAGCGCAAATAACTGCAGCGCAAAAAGGAAGCCTCCAAATTGATTATACGGTTTCGCTCGCCGCGCCCGAAAAGCAAGTGTTTCACGTCACGACCGACATCAAAAACATCAAACAGCCGCGCCTCGATTTATCGTTGCCGACTTGGACGCCGGGTTGGTATACGGTCGAAAATTACGCGAGGAATTTTCTGCGTTTTAAAGTTACCGACGCGAGCGGGAAATCTTTGCCGCACACAATGTCGCGCAAGCAAACCTGGAATGTTGAGACGAAAGGCATCGGCGAAATAAAAATAGAATTTGATTATCGCGCTGATACACTCGCGCTCAATCAAGCAAAGGTTGCAAAGGATTTTGCATTTTTTACCGGAACCGAACTTTTTTTGCAGCCCGAAGGTCATCGCCAAAACCCAAGCACGGTTCATTTCGCCGTTCCGCAAAACTGGAAAATAATCTCGGCTTTGAAAGAAACACAAGACCCTCTGACTTTTACGGCGACCGATTACGACACGCTGGTTGACGCGCCGACCGAGATGGGAGATTTTGACGTAACTAAATTTACCGTCGAAGGCAAACCGCATTATTTCGTTGCCACGCCCGCGGGCGCGTTTTCAGCCGACAAGTCGAAAAAATTTACCGATATGCTGGCGAAAGCCGCGAGCGCGGAAAGCCAAATTTTCGGCGGCTTGCCGTATGAAAAATACGTCTATTTTTATTTCTTTCTGCCGCCCGAATCAAACGCGAGCGGCGCGCTTGAACATTTGAATTCGCACGTCAGTTTCGCGCCGCCCGGAAACGTCGCGCAGCCGGAAAGAATGATAAACACGGCGGCGCACGAATTTTTTCATCTCTGGAACGTCAAACGCATTCGTCCGGCTGAAATGTATCCGTATGATTATTCGACGGAGGACGAAACGCCGCTTCTGTGGGTTTCCGAAGGCTTTACGAATTATTACGCCAACATTGCAACTTACCGCGCCGGAATTATCACACAAAAGGATTTTCTCGACGCTGCCGGACGCGCTATTAGCGGAGTGGAAAACAACGAAGCGCGCGGCTATATTTCGCCTGCCGAAGCGTCCGCTTCAACCTGGCTCGGCTATGATTCGCCGACTGCTTTCGGCATTTCCTATTACACGCAGGGACAAAATTTGGGCGCGCTACTCGACCTTTCGATTCTCCGAGACACCGACGGACGCGCAGGTTTAGACGACGTGATGCGCTCGCTCTACAAGGATTTTTATCTGCGCGACAAAGGCTTTACGACCGAAGATATGATTTCGGAAATAAATCGTTTGACCCGCAAAGATTATCACGATTTTTACCGTCGTTATGTTTTCGGCACGGAAGTTCCGAACTACGACGAGATTTACGGTTACGCCGGTTACCGAATCAAGAAAAAGGTTCTCAAGTCGCCGGTTTACGGATTCGGCATCAGAAACCGTAACGGCGGGCTTTTGATTAACAGCATCGAGGTAAATTCTCCGGCGGCAAACGCCAATCTGCAAATCGGTGACATTATCACAAAAGTGAACGGCGCAGATTTGCAGCGTGTTTCTTTCGGCAACTTTGCAGGAAAAACAGTAAAATTAACAGTCAAACGCGAAAACCAGGAAAAGGAAATTTCGATGAATGTCGGCTCGCGTGACGAAACGAATTACACAATCGACGAATTGACGCAACCGACGACGCAACAATTGAAAATTCGGGAAGTCTGGCTCAAACGATAAATATTGTGATTTGTCTGAAATATATTTTTACTTGTTCCGAACGTCAAAAAATCTTGCTCTCAACAGATTTTGACTGTTGTTAAAAGAATCGGAATTTTTCTGCTGCGAGCGACGCAATTGTTTTTGGTATTCGGGCGGTAAGCGTTTAATTTTCAGGCAATCTTCCGAGCAGCAGCCTTCAAACTTTTCGCGGCATTTTTCGCATTGAATAAACAATAAATGACACGCGCTGTTTTCGCAGTTTTGATGTGTGTCTGATTTTTCGCCGCATTGGTGACAATTACTGATAATTTCATTTGTTATTTGTTCGCCAAGACGATTATCGAAAACGAAATTCTTGCCTTTAAATTTATTTTCCAAATTTTTTTCCTTAACCTGTCTGACGTATTCGATAATTCCGCCTTCGAGGTGAAAAACCTTTGTAAAACCGTTGTGCAGCAGATACGCGCTCGCCTTTTCGCAGCGAATGCCGCCGGTGCAGTACATAATGACATTGCTGTCTTTTTTATCTGCGAGCATTTCGACCGCCATCGGCAATTGCTCGCGGAAAGTATCTGAAGACACTTCGAGCGCGTTTTCAAAATGCCCGACCTCAAACTCGTAATAATTGCGCATATCGACGACGACTGTTTCGGGATTTTCGGCAAGCTCGTTAAACTCGGCGGCGTTCAGATACGCGCCGCGATTTTCGACGCTGAAACTCGCGTCTTCGATGCCGTCGGCGACAATCTTTTTTCGCACTTTGACGTTCAAAACCCAGAAAGATTTGCCGTCGTCTTCGAGCGCGATGTTGAGTCGCACGCCTTCGAGAAATTTTATCGAATACAAATAATCCTTGAACGCCTGAAAATCCTTTTCGGGAACGCTCGCCTGCGCGTTGATGCCTTCGTTCGCCACGTAAATTCTTCCCAAAACGCCGAGCTTTTCTAAATTTATATACAATTCGTCTCTGAACTGTTGCGGATTTTCGACAGGAAAATATTTATAAAACGAGACGGTAGTCCGCTTTTCGTCGTCGGTTTGCAGACGCTTTTTCAATTCTTGCTGCGATGTCAGATTGCGTAATTCTTTCATAAAGAAAAGCCTGTCTAATTTCTTCCGCCGCTTTTTATTTTAGAAAACTCTTTCCATAAATTCAAAATACAATACTGCAAAGCTATTTTGTTAAAAGCCGAAATGATTTCAATTATAAATTCTTTGGAATTCGTCCGGTTTAAAAGTGCAAACCGGAAACTTGTTAAGTTAGAATTAAGCGAAAGGAAAATGTGAGCTAAAAAATATAAATCGGAGAATTGAATTTAAGAAATGGATAACGCACCGGAAAACAATAAAGATTATTTGAATAAAAATAAGACGATGCGAACAATGCGAGTTGTTTGGATGGTTCTCATCGTCGTTTTTACGGCGTTCGTTTTTTTGCGATTGTATAGTTGGTCGAACGGGCGGGAAAACCTGCGCGGCATTTTATCGCCGCTCGGAATGATTTTTGTCGGATTGGGCGCTATTATTCGCCCGCGCAACCGGATGCTGTCTTACGTCTTTACAGGCGTCGCGCTGGTTTTGGTTATCTCAGGATTGGTACTGATGCTCGTCTATTAAATTTTATATTGTTTATTTTGGTATATAAAAAAGAAGCCGCCAAAATTTTTGCAGCTTCTTTTTCAATCAGGTTTTTGAATTATCTAAGCAGATTTCGATAAAGTTTCCATATCTTTTTTCCAGCGCAGAACGGGCTTTCGTGCGGCGGTCGCTTCGTCCAATCTGCCGATGCGCGTTGTATGCGGCGCGTCAATGACAAGCTGCGGATTTTCCTGCGCTTCTTTATTTATATCTTTCATCGCTTCTACAAATGCGTCTAAATCCTGTCTGCCAACCGATTCGGTCGGCTCGACCAGCATCGCGCCTTCGACAATAAGCGGAAAATAAATCGTCATCGGGTGAAAGCCATAATCAATCAGGCGTTTGGCAATATCCAGAGTGTGAACGCCTTTGCGCGATTGTTTTTTGTGCGAAAAGACGACTTCGTGCATCGGGTCTGAATCAAACGGTTTGTCAAAATCTTCCTTTAACAAATGCGCCAGATAACGCGCGTTCAAAACCGCTGCTTCAGTCGCTTCTTTTAAGCCTTCTGCGCCGTGCGTCTGGATGTATGAAAGGGCGCGAACCATCATTCCGAAGTTTCCGAAAAACGCTTTCACGCGACCAATTGATTCGGAACGATTGAAATCCAACTTAAAGTTTTCACCGTCTTTGACAATACGCGGAACAGGCAAAAAAGGTTCGAGTTCCGCCGTGCAACAGCAAGGTCCGCAGCCTGGACCGCCGCCGCCGTGCGGTGTGGAAAAGGTTTTGTGCAGATTCAGATGAATCACGTCTACGCCCATATCGCCCGGACGCGCAATGCCGACGAGCGCGTTCATATTCGCACCGTCCATATAAACCAAACCGCCCGCCGCGTGAACGCTTGCGCAAATTTCCTTGATATTCTTCTCGAAAATTCCGACCGTGTTCGGATTCGTCAGCATCAAACCGGCAATTCCGCCTTCGTCGCACAAAGTTTTCAGATGTTCCAAGTCGGTCAAGCCTTCGGCTGTTGATTTAACCGTTTTAACCGTAAAGCCCGCAAGCGCGGCTGAAGCCGGATTGGTGCCGTGCGCCGAATCGGGAATCAGCATTACGCGCCGATTTTTCGACGCTTCGCCGTCGCGCTTATCCAAAAACGCGCGAATCAAAAGAACGCCGGTCATTTCGCCCTGCGCTCCAGCAGCGGGTTGCAGCGAAACGCCGGGCAATCCAGTAATTTCCGCCAAATCTTCCTGTAATTTGTAAATCAATTCGAGCGCACCCTGCGATTCTGATTCGGGCGCGAGCGGATGAAGATTGGCAAAACCGGCAATCCGCGCCGTTTTTTCGTTCAAGCGCGAATTGTATTTCATCGTGCAGGAACCGAGCGGATACATTCCCAAATCAATCGAATAATTCCATGTCGAAATACGCGTGAAATGACGAATCACGTCAACCTCGCTGACTTCGGGGACGCCTTCGAGGTCGTCGGTTCTTCTCAATTCAGGCGGAATCAATTCGTCCAAGTTTGTTTCTTCGACATCGAGTTTCGGTAAGCGATAACCGATTCGTCCCGTCTGCGAACGGTCAAAAATTAACTCTTCGTTCTGCGTCGGATGCTGTGTAACTTTTTTGATACTCATTTATTAAAAATTATTAGGAAATTTCTTTTAATGCTTCGACCAATGCGTCAATTTGCGGGCGCGAATTTGTTTCCGTTACGCAAACGATAAAATCATTCACATTGTCCGAAAAGTAACGCGCCAGACTCAAACCGCCGACAATTCCTTTTTCGCTCAAAAGTTTTGATAAAACTTCGTCGGCTGATTTTGGTGCGCGAACGACGAATTCGTTAAACTTCGGCGCGGAAAAGGGAAGCGAAAAGCCTTCAATCTCGGAAATACGTTTCACGGCGTAAGCAGCTTTTTGCGCATTCTGCACGGCGACTTCCTGCAAGCCTTTTTTGCCCATCGTTTCCATATAAATCGTTGCGGCGAGCGCGATTAAACCTTGATTGGTGCAAATGTTTGAAGTCGCTTTTTCACGTCTGATGTGTTGCTCGCGCGTCGCTAAAGTCAAAACAAAACCGCGATTTCCGTTTTTATCGTAAGCTACGCCGACAAGTCTGCCGGGCAAATTGCGAACATATTTTTCTTTGGTTGCGAACAATCCTAAATAAGGTCCGCCGTATGATAAAGGAATGCCGAAAGATTGACCTTCAGCGACGACAATATCCGCGTCGCATTCACCCGGCGATTTTAACAAGCCGAACGAGATTGCTTCGGTTACGACTAAAATCAGCAATGCGCCAACCGCATGAGCTTTATCCGCCAATGCTTTTATGTCTTCGATGCAGCCGAAAAAGTTCGGCGATTGGACGACGAGCGCGGCGGTTTTGTTGTCGAGCTTTGACAAATCATCGCTCAAAATTCGTCCTGATTCCTTGTCGAAATGAACGGTTTCAATTTTCAAATTTCCGTGCTGCGTGTAAGTTTTTGCGACTTCCAAATATTCGGGATGAACCGTTTCGGCAATCACCACCTTTTCGCGGCGCGTAACTCGCTGCGCCATCAAAAACGCTTCCGCCATTGCCGTCGAACCGTCATACATCGAAGCGTTTGCCACGTCCATTCCGGTTAATTGGCAAACCAGAGTCTGAAACTCGAAAATGTATTGCAGCGTGCCTTGCGAAATTTCCGGCTGATACGGCGTGTAGCTGGTAAAAAATTCCGAACGCTGAATCAAATGGTCGACAACCGTCGGCGAATAATGCGAATACGCGCCCGCGCCGAGAAAACTCGGACGTTTCGCCGCCGCATTTTTGCCGGCAAGCGTTTCCATTCCCGCTAGTAATTCCATTTCGGAAAGCGGTTCAGTAACATTCAAGGCGCGATTTAGCTGAACGTCCTGCGGAATCGAGCGAAAAAGTTCTTCGGCGGAATTTAGTCCGACAAGTTTTAACATTTCGCCGCGCTCTTCGGGCGAATTCGGGATATATCTCATTTGGTTTTTGGTCTTTGGTCTTTGGTCTTTGGTTTTCGGTCAATAATTTCATTAGCAAATTTCTTCTAAGACCAAAGACCGAAAGCCAAAAACCAAATTTATTCGTTATCTGAAAGAAATTCTTCGTATTCAGCGGCGTTGAGCATCGCGTCGGCTTCAAGCGCGTTTTCCATTTTGACTTTTATCATCCACGCCGCGCCGTATGGGTCGGAGTTGACGTTTTCGGGCGTATCGTTTAAACCGTCGTTGACTTCGACGATTTCACCGGCGACGGGCGTGAAAACTTCTGAAACTGCTTTCACCGATTCGATTGAGCCGAATGCTTCGTGTGACGCCAGGTTATCGCCGACGCGCGGCAAATCAACATAGACGACATCGCCGAGCGAATGTTGCGCGTAATCTGTAATGCCGACGGTTGCCACGCCATCTTTGACTTCCACCCATTCGTGGTCTTTGCTGTAATGTAAATTCTCTGGAATATTGTTTGCCATAATTTAATTTTGTTTTTACGTAAATATTGAATCGCCTGTCGTTTCTACAGTTGCGTATGATTCCAAAAAACCGCATCTGACGCAGCGCAGGGTTTTCACTTGATAATGTTTTTTATCGTTGATTTTCGTTCCGCTCCAGAACGATTTGACCGGCTCGCCTTCAATCCAATTACTTGCCAGATTCGCGCCGTAAGTGTGATCAACTATGAAACCTTCTTCAATTTCCGTGCTGCATTTCGGACAATTGGTATTAGATTCGTTCATATGAAAAGTGTTTACTTGCTCCGTTTATAAAATGGAAGCGGCACGATTTGCGCTGTCAAATGTTTGCCTCTGACATCAATTTTAATTTCTTGCCCGACATTTGCAAACTCAGAAGGAACAAAAGCCAGACCGATATTTTTTTTCAAAAACGGCGCGGGCGAACCGCTCGTTACTTTACCGACTTTTTTATCATTGATATAAACGTCAAAATCGTCGCGGGCGATGCCTTTGTCGGTCATTTCAAAGCCGACGAGTTTTCTTTCCAAACCTTTTTCTTTCAATTTCGCTAACGCGTCGCGTCCGAGAAAATCTTTGTTTAATTTACAAATCCAGCCCAAGTTTGCTTCGAGCGGCGTGATTTCGTCGGAGATTTCGTGACCGTAGAGTGACATCGCGCTTTCTAATCGTAAAGTGTTTCGTGCCGCGAGTCCGCACGGCAAGATTCCGTTTTCCGTGCCGTAGTTTCCGATTTCAAGAAATTTGTTCCAAAGCTGTTCGGCATATTTTTCGTTGGCATAAACTTCAAAACCGTCTTCGCCCGTGTAACCCGTGCGGGAAATTATTGCGTCAACACCGTCAACTTTCCCGACCGTGAAATGATAATACTTAATTTCATCTAATTTTTCGTCAGTCATCTCCTGCAAAATTCCAATCGCGTCTTTTCCCTGAACGGCAATCTGGCAGTAATCCGCGCTGACGTTGGTCAAAGTTATGTTTTCATCTTTCAAATGCGAAGTTATCCAATCCCAGTCTTTTTCAGTCGTTCCCGCATTTACGACTAATAAAAGTTTGCCTTCGTCAAAACGATAGACGAGCAAATCGTCAACGGTTGTCCCGTCTTCGCGCGTCAAAGCCGAATAATGTGCCTGCCCGTCAACGAGTTTCGTCACGTCATTTGTCGTCAAACGATTGACAAATTCGACGGCATCTTCGCCTTCGACCCAAAACTCGCCCATATGCGAAACGTCGAAAAGACCCGAATGTTCGCGCGTGCGCAAGTGTTCTGCAATAACGCCCGAATACTGAACAGGCATATCCCAACCGCCGAAATCAACCATCTTTCCGCCCAAATCTCGATGAGCTTTGTTGAGCGGAGTTTTCTTTAGATTTTCCATAGAATTTTTACGAAAATGTGTACAGAAAAAACTAACACTCACAGCTTGCAAGCGTCAAGAATGGCTGGATTAGAAAATCTGTTTTGCGGATTTTGTGAAACTTATCAGCTGCGTGAATTATCTTTTTTCTTTTTCTTTTCTTTTGGCATCTCTTTCGGAATTTTCGCCGAAGCCTCGATTATTTGATTGCAATAATCTATCGCGCCGAGAATTGCGCCCTTTTCTATTTCACTGTTGGTTTTGTCGAGTTGAGATTTAAATTGCGGCAGAAATCTGGCGGAAGCGTCGGCGAGAATGTGGACAGCTTTTGGCAAGAGTTCGCTTTTCGCGTCGCGTTCCGCTAGATTGTCAATGTTGTCAATCGCTTCCTGCAAGATTTTTTCAATGTCGAGGAGCAGTTCGGCGCGCGTGCCTTTGGGCAGTTCGCCCCATTTTTCCAAGTCTTTTTCGACTTTTTTCGATTGCGACGTGTCATTATTGATAACCAAAAAACGGCGGTCAATCGCTTTGACGTAGACAGCGGCGCGTAAATCGATTTCCTGCGCGTCGCGCACGAGTTCGCTTTCCATTTCGCTCAATTGGTCGCGCCGTTGGGCATTTGCCGGAAAGGGAAAAAGCAAAGCGACGCAAAAAAATGCGGTTAGTGCAAAAAACGCGGCTTTTATTTTCGTTTGTTTCAAATTCATATGTTAATTGTCATTATCTTTAACGACGGTGTTTCCGAAAAACGGCTCAATTGCCTTTGACCGCGCGCGGCGAACGTTTTTGGCTAAATCTCTGACGTAAAACTCAAATCTGGCGGGTAAATCGCGGCGGATAAGTTCGAGACGCGGAAGAAAAGCCCGCAAAGTTATTTCGACGCGCTTAAAGTTATTCAAAATCTTTCCGCCGCCGTTGTCTTTGCCGTCGAGAAACTCCAAAATTTTATCCATCAGCGCGTGGAAACCGCCGAGTTCGTCGAACATTTCCGTATATTGTTGCTGCGAGTTTAAGGTCTCCGCTTTTTTCAGGCGAATTTCCATTAAGTCCAGTGCGAGTTTCGTTCGCTTTTTGATGTCCGTCTCGGCGTTTAACTGTCTGGTTTCTTCTTTTGAAACGATTTTCAGCGGCGGCGGCGCGGTGTCTTTTAATTCCTCATCCTGCGCTTGAGCGGTCAACAGTGAGCAGTAAGCAGTTATTAATAAAAATAAGCCGACGATAAAAAAAATACGATAATTAATGACTGATAACCGCTTCATTGTTTTTTACCCTTTTTTTGTTTGATTAGCTTTTCCAAATCCGGCAGTCGCAGATTTGCTTTTTCGATTTCGAGCTTATTTTGCGTCGAATCGGCGGTTTTCAAAAACTGCTGATAGTTTGCACTTGCGTCCAGATATTCTCCCAAATTATCGTGTGCAATAGCAAGAAAATAATAAGCAATCGCTAAATTCGGCTGCTTTTCCGTCAGCCGGACGTATTCGATTTTCGCTTCATTAAAGCGTTTTAATTGGAAAAGCGCGGTGGCGAGATTGGCGCGCGCGGTGAAATTGTCGGGCGCGATTTGCAAAATTCGTCTGAAAACCGTGACCGCGTTTTCATATTGCTTTGCCTGCACGAGCGCCGCGCCAAAACCGACCGCGTGATTGACATTGTTCGGTTCGACTTCGGACGCGCGGCGGCAGTAATCCAAAGCCCGGCTCGGGTTTTCGGTGCGCAGAATCGTGCAGAGCCGCTCGAGAACGGCGATGTTTTTCGGATTATTTTCGAGTTGTTTTTCTAAATCGCCGGTGTTTACCGCGCCGCTCGCCAGGATTTCGCCGCGTAAAAGCGCAACTTCGGGCGTTTTATTTTCAATCGAATCTAAAAATTTGATTGCTTCTCTGATATTTCCGTTTGAAGCGGAGATTCGCGCCTGCAAAAGTTTGACGGCAATCGAATTCGACGCGATTTTTTCGAGCGTCTTCGCCGCCGCGAGCGCGGTTGTTTGATCGTTTTCGGTAAGAGCGATGGCGGCGCGTTCGAGCAGCGCTGATTTATCGTTCGGGTTAATCGAGAGGGCGCGGTTCAGGCTCGTTTTCGCCGCTGCGTTGTCACCGAGAGTTTTTTCCAGAGCGGCGCGTGAAGCCCAAATTGCGGCGGTCGGATTAGCTTTGGCAGTTAAAAATTGAAGTTTGGTCAAAAGCTCTCTTAAAACGTCGCTGCTTGCTTTTGTCTTTAAGCGCAGCTCAGTCAAAGCGGAATAAGCGGCAAAGTTCGATTCGTTTTCCCGAATCGCTCGGGTCAAAAGTTTTTCGGCTTCATCAAAATTATTTTTTTGGACGAGCAACGCGCCCAAATTCGTCATCGGCAAAGTCCAATCGGTGCGCAATTCGAGAGAGCGCCGGAATGCTTTTTCGGCTTCGCCCGTTTTGCCGAGAGAAAGCAGGGCGTTTCCGCGCTGGTACTCGGCTTCGGGAAATTCGGGCAGCAGTTTTATCGCTTGGGCGTAAAGATTGAGAGCGATTTGCAAATCGCCTTTTTCGTGTGCTTCCTGAGCTTGATTGAAAAATTTAACGGCTTCGCCCGTTTCATCCTGCGCGCGGCAAACCGAAGTGAGCGAAAACATTAGAATTACGGCGCAGACGACGGCTAATAAAAATTGGCGACGGCTAAAAGTAAAACGCCTCGAAATAAATTTCATTTCAGTTTTTGCATTCGATAAAGATATGAAAATTTTACCATTCATCGTTCGTCTCGTCTAACTTTCACCGAACGATGAAAAAAGTTTTCAGTTCGATGCAGTTGCGCGGGCAAGCAGCTGTAAGATAAAATTTTCAACTTGACTGCTCGCTCCCGATTTACTTTGAGCGAGACTTTTTCATTCGCAGCAAAATAATGGCACAGCCGCAACCGAGCTACAAAAATCAGGTGACGCTCATCGCCGCCGAAGAAAAAGAACGAAACTTACGCCGTATGATGCGCGAAATGCGAAATGTCTTGGTTGCCTATTCGGGCGGCGTGGACAGCGCGTATCTGGCTTTGATTGCCACGCAGGAACTCGGCAAAAACGCTGTCTGCGTTACGGGCATTTCGCCGAGCGTCTCGGCGATTCAACGCGCCGAAGCCGAAAAAACAGCCGAAGAATTTAATTTTAATTTTGAAACGATTCAGACTGACGAACTCGAAAATCCCCTTTACCAATCCAATCCGAATAATCGCTGTTATTTTTGCAAAATCGAACTTTACGGCAAACTTTCAAATTTAGCAAAAGAAAGAAATATCCAATATATTCTAGACGGAACGAATAAGGACGATACGAAGGATTATCGTCCGGGAAAAGCCGCCGCGAAGGAAAAAGGCGTGCGAAGTCCTTTGGTTGAAGTCGGTTTGAGAAAAAGCGAAATCAGAGAATTAAGCAAAAAGCATCGTCTCTCGACCTGGGATAAACCGGCAAGTCCGTGCCTTTCATCGAGAATCGCTTACGGCGTTCCGGTGACGATTGAGCGGCTTTCAAAAGTCGAGCGTGGCGAGGAAATTCTGCGGCGCGCCGGTTTCAGAGAATTTCGAGTGCGCGTTCACGACGAAATTGTCCGGTTGGAAATTGCGCCGGCGGAAATGACGCGGGCTTTGAATTTAGAGACGACTGAAAGTCTGGCAAAGGATTTTAGAAAACTCGGTTTTAAGTTTGTGACGCTTGATTTGCACGGCTATCGAAGCGGTGCGATGAACGAAGTTTTGAAGGAAGAAGTAAAAAGTAAATAAGTAAGAACAAGAGCTTTTACAATTAAATTCGGCTTGTTATTGAAGCCCAAATATAAAATATTTTAAGAAGATTGGAGATATTATAAAAATGGCAAATCCGATGGCTGATGAAATGCGACGTTTCAAAGGCAGCGATGAAAAAAATCCGTTTGAAGCGATGAGCGAACGCTTTGACCGCGCCGCGCAACTACTCGGTCTAGACCCTGATTTATACGCCGTGATGCGTGTGCCGAGCAGGGAATTAAAAGTTTATATTCCGGTGCGAATGGATTCGGGACATATCGAAGTTTTTGAGGGTTTCCGCGTTCAGCATAATTTCGCGCGCGGTCCGGCAAAAGGCGGAATCCGATACGCGCCGGACGTGACTTTAGATGAAGTCAAAGCGCTTTCGGCGTGGATGACCTGGAAATGCGCTGTCGTCAACGTGCCGTTCGGCGGCGCGAAAGGCGGAATTATCTGTAATCCGGTTCAGATGTCACAGGGCGAACTCGAACGGTTGACACGGCGTTACACCGCTGAATTATTCGATTTTATCGGTCCCGACCGAGACGTTCCCGCGCCGGATATGAACACCAACGAACAGACGATGGCGTGGATTATGGACACTTATTCGATGCACGCAGGACATACGGTGACGGCGGTCGTAACCGGAAAACCGATTGCTCTGGGCGGCTCACTCGGCAGGCGTGAAGCGACCGGACGCGGCGTTTTATTTTGCGTTAACGAAGCTATTAAGCGATTTAAATTAACACCTCAACAAACTTCGGTCGTCGTGCAGGGTTCAGGCAATGTCGGCGGAATCGGCGCGGCTCTGATGCACGAACAGGGTTACAAAGTCGTGGCTATCTCGGACGTCGGCGGCGGCATTCATAACTCAAAAGGCTTAAACATTCCTGATGTCTTGGATTATCTTCAACAAACAAAATCGCTCGAAGGTTATAAGGAAGCCGATTATTTGAGCAACGGGGAATTGTTGGAAATCGAATGCGATGTATTGGCTCCGTGCGCAACCGAAAATCAAATCACTTCGGAAAACGCCGACCGCATAAAGTGTAAAATTATGGCGGAAGGCGCCAACGGTCCGACGACACCGAAAGCCGACCAAATACTGCACGATAAAGGAATTTTCGTGATACCCGATATTCTCGCAAATGCCGGCGGCGTCACAGTTTCTTATTTTGAATGGGTGCAGGACCGGATGGGATATTTCTGGCGCGAAGACGAAGTAAATCAGAGATTGGAAGAAAAAATGGTGGCGAGTTTTATCGAATTGAGCAATTTAGCCGAATTGCATAACGTCGATACGCGCACCGCCGCTTATATGCTGGCGATTGACCGAGTGGCTTTCGATACGAAAATGCGCGGGATATATGCCTAATGAAACAATTGTAAAAGTTGCTTCAATCTTGTTAAAACACTTGCTATTGCGGTGAATATACAGTATGTTCATCGAGGCTGTGAGATAGTTTGCAAAGATTTTTATTGACTTTTATAAGGATTTTTCGTATAAAATTTACAGCTTTCAGGCTTGAAATGTATTGATTACATTAAAAAAATCATTTTTTGTGTTTGAAAGTTTTTTAGTGTATGCAATAATTGAGTAGTTTAAAAAGACTAAAGTGTTAATATGGTTTTTTTATCTACAAATTGAATAAAATTTTTAATAATATTTTCGGCGGAGGAATCTATGAAACTCGCTAATAAAGCGTTTGTGATTACGCTTACTATGTTGGCATTGATTGTTTCAATGTCAGCCCAAACTTTAAGACCAAAGGACGATAATCGAAATATCGCGCCGACCGTAGGAACAGGTGGTCCTCCGGGAGGTCCGACCGGTCTTTTTACAATTTATGATGGACAAACCTTAAGAAGAGGCGAGTTCACATTTAGTGCGGCATACAGCAATTATGACCGCGATCCGGGTGATGTCGACATCAGTGAAATACCGGTCAGCTTTCAAATCGGTTTAACCGACCATTTGGAATTATTTTTCAACACCGATGCTTATCGTGGTATCAAGGTCAATTCCCCACGCAATCTTTCCGGTTTTTCTTTACCGAATTCACGGGTAAACATTAACGGACGATTCACTACGCCTCCGGCAATCGTGTTTGGTACGGGAGCATTAGCCGGTCAATCTGTTTTCCGTCCGGCTACCGGAGCGTTTACGCAATTTCCGTTCATCGGCGGCTCGGCTGGCATTGCCGGTACTATCGGCAATCCGAGCGGTACCAGCAGCGGCGGTTTCTTCGGAAACGGTTCGGCTAACAATTTTCCGGGACTCGGCTCGCCATTCGGCAGCATTTTGCCCGGCGTCGTTCTGCAGACTACTAATGTAGCAAACGGCACAAATGGAACTATTACGGTACCGACTGTTTTCACTGCGGTTCCAAGCTATTTACCTGATGCGCCGTTTCTTAACAGAAACTATGGCACATCTGCGTTTAATACCTTTACGGTCGGCGGTAAATTTCGATTTACCGGTCCTAATAATCCGTACGGAATCGGTTTGATTCCCTTTTATCGCTTCTATGCCGATAGAGCGAACGATGCTAGCGGATTTAATCAGCTTCAACGTGGAGCGAGTCCGGGCGGAAATCGCGGAGACATCGGCTTAGTATTATTTGGTGACGCCCGTTTGCGAAAATACATAAATGTTTCGGCAAACGTCGGCTACATTTATAACAGCAGTGTCAAAGGTGACTTTGCTAATGGAAAAGCTACCTTGCTCGACAGACCAGACGAACTTATTGCCGGCGTCGGGGTAGATTTTCCGGTCAACCATTACTTTCAACCGATTTTAGAGTTTCGTTCAACTCAATACGTCGGTGGACGTACGCCGAACGCTTTTGAAAATAGCCCGATTGAAGGTCTCGCCGGAGCGCGATTCTTTCCTAGAAGCTTTATAAGCATCGGCGGTGCGTATCGTCATAGCTTTAATACGCAGGATAGAAACAGCTTTGATAACGGTAATAGTATTACTACGCGAAGTACAGTTATCAACGGTACCGGCACAAATAACACTTTTACCGGCGTTCCCCCAGGATTTAGGACTTCCAGCGATAGTCACGGGTTTATTTTTCAGGTAGCTGCCGGTCGTCGTAATGCAAAAACAGAAGGTGCTAAGCCGAATGGTTTTGCAGATGTAACTAATTTGACACTTAGCCAGGCAGAAGTTGCCGCGCCGTGTCCCGCCGGACAAGTTCCGAGAGAAGGACAGACGTGTAGCGACAATATGACCGTTAATGTTACGACAACGGCGATTGACCCGGAAAACGATGTGCTTACTTATAACTACACGGTTTCGGGCGGGCGCATTGTCGGACAAGGCGCAAATGTTTCGTGGGATTTAACGGGGGCGGCTCCGGGAACGTACACGATTACAGCGGGCGTTGACGATGGTTGCGGTGTTTGCGGTAAAACTCAAACCAAAACAATCACTGTCAGAACCTGCGATTGCGCGCCGCCGCCGCCGCCAGCTTGTGTATGCGCTGACGTTTCCGTGTCAGGTCCGGCAGGCTTAGTTAAAGCCGGCGATACGATGACGTTTACAGCTAATACTAGTGGTGGCAATGTAGGTACTTATAACTGGTCAGTCGATGCCGGCACAATTGTTAGTGGTCAGGGAACGAACACTATTACCGTTCAAACCACTGCAGGACAGACTGGAAATGTCACGGCAACTCTTAACACAACCGGCGATTGCCCGGAATGTGCTAAGACAGTTACGGCTGTAGGTAGTATTGAAGGATTGGCTGAAGCGCGATTGATTGATACAATCAATGCGGCGTCAAATGATGACATTAAAGCTCGCTTGGATGCCTTGCGTATCGAGTTAGGCAATGACCCGGCAGCTCAAGGTGTTATCATCAACTATGGCTCGGCTAAACAGATTGCAGCCCGTGAAAAACAACTTCGCACCGCAATTACATTCCTTAGAATAGATTCGAGTCGCGTACAAATAATTCGCGGCGGAGATAAAGGAACTGGAATTGAAACGCAAGTGTTTGTTGTTCCGGCAGGGGTAACACCGCCGACACCACAGCAGTAAATTAACATCGCATCTTCCCTAAGATGTGAACTTTCCAAAAGCGAGTAAGATTTCGATTTATGAAAATCTTACTCGCTTTTGTTTTTGGTAAAAAAAAGTTTGAGTTATTCGTAATTTTATGTAAGATAAGAATTGTTTTAACAGATACTTCGGAAAAAAAACCTTCAGTTATTTAATTACCGCGAAATAATCTAAGTAATACAACAATCTACGGCAAAATCAACATCTAAATAACTTGAGTGCAACGGATGATAATTCATTTTCCTGACAGTCAAATTTTCACTGTAAACGGTTAAAAAATCTAAATTATGAGTATTAAAACTAAACGTATAAACAAGTCCAGGTTAAATTCGGCAGTCGTTTTATTTCTACTGTGTTTGTGGAGCGTCGGTTCGTTATTTGCCAACGAAAATTCCAGCGAATCGGCAAAATTCAGTGATTGGAAAGTCGTCGGACCGGGCGGCGGCGACGTTCGCGTGATTGCCGTTGATCCGAGAGATAAAGACCGGCTTTACGTCAGCACGCTCGACGGGCAAATTCACACTTCCGCCGACGGCGGCGTAACCTGGCGTCTGCTCGTCAATCTCAATCGTCCGCAGCTTGTTCTCGACCAATTATTCGTCGATTCGCGCGATTCAAACATTATTTATACTTCCGGGCATCGGCATAAAGAGCCGGGCGGATTCTTTAAAACTACCGACGGCGGCTTGACCTGGAAGGAATCTAAAGAATTAAGAAAGGAATCAATCCATTCGATGGTGCAATCGACCTTTGACCCGAATGTTCTGATGGTCGGAGCGATTGACGGCGTTTGGATTTCTACTAATTCGGGCGACGATTGGAAAAAGCCGGCATCCGATTCGATGCCGGTCAATGTCGACTCGCTGGCGATTGACCCGCGAAACACCGGCACGGTTTACGCAGGAACCTGGTGGCGCGCATATAAAACTACGGACAGCGGGAAAAACTGGCGGCTGATTAAAGACGGGATGATTGACGATTCAGACGTTTTTGCCGTCACGATTGACCAGAAAAATCCCGACCACGTTGTCGCTTCGGCTTGCAGCGGGATTTACGAATCTTACAATAAAGGCGATTTGTGGAAAAAGGTCAACGGCATTCCATCGCAATCGCGCCGCACGCGCGACATTTTGCAGAATCCGGCAATTCCGGGAACTATCTATGCCGCGACGACCGAAGGTTTTTGGATGACTTCCGACGGCGGAAAAAGCTGGGCTTTAACGACGCAGAGAGATTTGGAGATTAACTCGATTGCCGTCCATCCGGACGCGCCGAACCGCATTTTTATCGGAACGAATAATTACGGCGTGCTAGTTTCCAACGACGGAGGCAAAAATTTCAAGCCGACCAACGATAATTTCACCAGCCGTTTTACTTATTCGATAAATGCCGATGCCGAAAACTCAAACCGGCTTTATGCCACGACGCAGAATACGGCAACGGGCGGCGGCTTCGTTTTTGTCAGCAATAATGCCGGAACAACCTGGCAGCAAGCGAAAAATCTCGATGTCGCTCGCATTTCGCCTTTCGCGTTATTGCAAGACCGGACTAATCTGAATATGCTTTATCTGGGAACAAATCTCGGTTTGTTTCGCTCGCTCGACCGCGGAAATTCCTGGGCGCAGGTTACCGCGCCGAAACCGCTGCCGACGAAAAAACCGATTCAGCGTAAAACGACGGCTCGAAAACCTCTCACCTCTAAAGCTACAGCAAAATCAAAAGTTGTGACTAAAATCGTTGTCGCCCCGATAACTATTGCCGCTCCTCCCGTTACAGTTGCCGCAACTACTGCGGGACTCGTTCCGGCTTTGACTGAAAAGGTGAAGGTTTTAGCGCAAACGGAAGACGGAAAAAATGGTATTTTTGCCGGAACCGACAAGGGTTTGTATCGAACTTACGATGTCGGTAAAGGCTGGGAAAAAATCTCTCTAGGTGCGGGAATCGATGAAAACATATTCGTCGTTTATTCTTCGCCGCTTCAGCCGGAAACGATTTGGGTCGGAACGGCTATCTCCGGCGTGATTGTCTCGCGCGATAACGGCGCAACTTGGCAAAAAGTCAGCGGCATACCGGAAGGCGTGCCAATCAGTTCGATTGCGATGAACCCGAAACAGCCGCAAAATATGTATGTCGGCACGTCGCAGACCTTTTATGCGAGTCGTGACGGCGGGAAAACCTGGACGCGGCGCGGCGGAAATTTGCCGCTCGGCAATTACACGAGTATTTTGATTAATCCGCGCGATTCCGACGAAGTTTATACATCGAGCGCGCTGGAATCGGACGGCGGCATATTTTATTCGGACGACGCAGGCTGGAACTGGAAACGAATTGATTCCAAAGATATGAAACTGGCAAGTCGCCGCATCTGGTCGATGGCTTTCGACCCGAACGATTCAAACCGTATTTTTGCGGGAACGCATTCGTCGGGTATTTACCGGATTGACCGCGTGGTTAAACCGACCGCTTCTACGACGGAAACCGATAGAGTCACTCAACCGAGCGGCTTACCCAACGGTAATTAGATAGAGATTGTAAACTAATCAAAAGGACGCCCTATAAAAGGCGTCCTTTTTCTATTTCTAACTTGGAACTTCGATGTCGGAACTCTATAATCTGAAAGCTAGGAGAAAAATTTGTGAAACAAGAAATAATTTGTCCCTGTCCGACCGGCGAGGTGGTTTTGCAAACCGAGAGTCTGCCGTTTTCCCAAATTCCGAATCAATCGAAACTCTTTATTGATTATCAAATTAATCCTCTGGCTCTGAAAAAATATTATCCATTAGTCGTCGAATCTCACGCGCATATTTCACAAAGAATTCCTGAAGTGCTGGCAAATTATAAAGCTGACCGCAGTATGCTCTGTGACGTTTTAGAGGAGATGAATAAATCCTGTCGGGCTAGTGAGAAAACTCTGGAGAATATCAAACTGCTTCGTAGCGAAGATTGTGTCGCGGTCGTTACGGGGCAACAGGCGGGGCTTTTTACCGGACCGCTTTATACGATTTATAAAGCGTTATCCGCCGTGAAAATGACCGAATGTTTGGTTGGGCGCGGCTATAAAGCCGTTCCTATTTTCTGGATTGCGACCGAAGACCACGATTTTGAAGAAGTTTCCAAAGCCAGCGTGATTAACTCGCAAGGCAATCTGGTTACAGTAAAAAACGAACCGAAAAGATGCCACGAAAATTTGCCGGTCGGTTATGTCGAACTCGACGATTCGATTAAACCGACGATTGAAGAGCTTTTTGATAATTTGCCGCATACCGAATTCACCGATGAACTGCGAACTTTTGTTGAAAAAACCTGGGCTTCGGGCGTTGATTACGGCGACGCATTCGCGCGTCTGTTAACTGACTTTTTGGGGAAATATGGTTTGATTGTGCTTTGTCCATTGGATGTCAGGTTAAAAAAATTAGCCGCGCCAATTTATGTCGACGCAATTAAGAAATCCGATGAAATTGTTTCGGCTTTAAGAGAGCGCAGCGAAGAGCTGCAAACGGCTGGTTATCACGCTCAGGTTTTAGTGGCGGAAGATTATTTTCCGCTTTTCTGGCAGGCTAAAAACCGGACGCGGCATGCTTTAAAGAGGAGCGCGAACGGCACATTTAAAACAAAAGATATTGAGCGGGAATTCAGCCTCGATGATTTAGCGGCGATAGCAGCCGAAGAGCCGCAGAGATTTTCGCCGAGCGTCGTTTTGCGCTCGGTCGTGCAGGATTATTTGCTGCCGACCGTTTGTTATTTCGGCGGCGCGGCGGAAATCGCTTATTTCGCGCAATCGGCGGAAGTTTATCGCATTCTTGAGCGACCCGTGACGCCGATTTTTCATCGCCAGAGTTTTACGATTATTGAACCGAAACACGCTAAGACGCTCAAAAAATATGATTTGGAACTAAAGGATTTATTTGCCGGCATTGAGAATTTGATGCCGCAAATCGTCGAACAATATCTTAACCGGGAAATGGCGCAAGTTTTTGCGGAAGTCGATGTAAATATCAATACGGCGCTTAATCGTTTAGACCGAAATTTAAGCCGGATTGAACCGACATTAGCCGAAAGTCTGGCAAATCGTCGCCGGAAAATCGCATATCATATCTCAAATCTCCGCACGAAATTTCATACGGCGCAAATGCAGAAGGATAAAGTTATCAAACGGCAAATCGAAACTGCTTTTACCGCGCTCGTTCCGAACAGACATTTGCAGGAACGCACATTAAATATGAATTCTTTTATAAACCGCCACGGGCTTTATTTAATTGATTGGATTTACCAGGCGATTGATCTCGACGACAAAGGACATCGAATAATTTATTTGTAAAGATTGTTATAATTTTCTAATTAACCCAAGTTGCCAGTTATAAGATTTGATATTTGAAATAAAGAATGTCCTCTTTTAGAATTTTGTCGCCAAACAAATTCAACCAAAAGAGGACAAACAAATGTGCGATAGCACTCTTGC
>JAABUN010002419.1_pt1 | contig 33412 bp, 34 predicted proteins | sample 5559311 | NCBI WGS metagenome assembly JAABUN01 (sample SAMN10711877, study PRJNA513370) | rock metagenome | isolation source: Antarctica rocks | place: Antarctica: Victoria Land, Siegfried Peak sud | reverse complement strand
GGCGTTTTTGCTCACGCACAGTGCTGAAGGGACTACGAGAAGCAGCGTGCGCGGGCGCAAGAAGACCGCCGCATGGAGCCGAGCCTACCTGCTACGAACTCTCGCTATTTAGATGCGCTCGCCCTGGGACCCAGAGAGTCAGGATTGCATATAATGATTCTTATAGGAAATCTGGACCAGTGCTCGGGGCCCGTCGGCAAGCCCCTTAATTTCGGGATAACGCCTTTTACTCCGTATAAACTTCAGGAGGGCAAAGGAGGAAGATGAGGTGCGTCGCTCGGCAGTGTCGGAACGGTCGGGGTGGTGATGCGGCTGCTCGGTACGCCAAGCCATCGTTGGCGCAGCGCAACCGTTCCCTGACTCAGGCGGCAGGCCGTTAGGCGTTGCTGGAGATGGTCGGCTCCAGGAGCGCCAGCAGTTCAGCGCGAGCGATCAGCACCTTGCGCAGACCAGCGACGCGAAAGGCCTTCAACTTACCCTGCCGGATGTAGGAGCGAATCGAGGAGGCGGAAAGTTGCAGGTACTGGGCTGCCTGCTCCACGGTCAGGAGTTGCCGCTCCTCGCCATTTGAGTGGATGTCGTTGTTCCTGGCCTGTTGTTTGTCGGAACTGCTGGTTTCCATGCGGGTTGCCCTGATTCACCGTACAGCACCGTACAGCAAAACACGGCGCATAAACGACTGTATGCGCGCGCGCATCACGTACATAGCATACAGGAACGGACCGCGCGCTGAGCCACGCTACGCCGCGCCGCGCCGCGCTGGTGCCGTCGCACGCTTGCTATGGTCCCGGTCCCTGCGCAGGTAGTCGCTACAAATCGCTCTCAGCGAACGGATCGGGAAGGTCGGCCATGTCCTCGCCCATGTCCTCGCCTCTGTCTTCGTCCGTAGGGGGCGGCGCTGCGATGGGGCTGCGTGCTGCTGTTGCTGGCCCAGAGGCATTCGGGCGTGGCGCTGGCGGCGCAGACGGCTGAGGGCGCTCGACTCTGGGGCGACCTGCGGACGACGCTGTTGCGGGCTGGGGCGGTGCTGTCGCTGATCTTGCGCCGCTGCCACCACGCGGCGACCCGGAACGAACCGGGGCCGGTTCCTGTTCGGCGAAGGGGTCGTCCGCGTCATCCAGACCCGATAGATCTGATAGGTCCGATAGGTCCGTTGCCGCCCCACGCGCAGCGCTGTTGCGCGCAGCACCGCTGCTGCTGCTCGTAACGGCACGGCTCACTGGCGTCGTCGCTGCCACAGCAGCCGGCGCGAAGAAGTTATCACCCGCGCCGCCCGCTGCAAGAGCGCCCGCGCTACCCGCACTGCCTTCCCCTGCTCCCGCCACGATCTTGAAGTTGTCCGCCTCGGCATACAGGTTGATGGTCTGCTCGGTCTCACTCTTGTCGCTTTGGCGCACGTAGGTGATCCGGGGGGCCGAGAACAGCAGCACGGTGCCCTTGTCCAGGCGCATTGCTAAATCGAACTGCGCGTCCGTGCCGATGATCAAGGACAGGTTGAAGAACACGGAGAGCCGCTTCTCGCCCCGGTTGCGGTTCTCCACCACGGTGAAGTTGACCACGTGCTTGCCCGGGATCTGGATACGCTCGGCAACCTCGGGCTTCTTGATGAGCCGGCCCACGATTGAGGTGATCATCTGTCACACGTCTCCTGGCGCTTCGTTGAACGCGGCAGCAGCAGGTAGTTGGTTCTGCTGGTTGTCGATGAGGGCCTGGGCATGGGCGGCTTTGCTGGCCCCGATGAGCCAGGCACGCTGTTCTTTGTCCCACTGCGCTCCCAGGGCTTTGAGCGCCTCTTTGACCGGATACGTGTTGCCCGACAGTGCCACCCGGGGGACCGACGCCTGCGACTCCTCGAAGGGATCCGGAAGATCTGCCAAAGGATCCGTCTCGTACGTCGCGTCATTCCTGCCTGGGACTGCTGCGGGAGGCGTAGCAGCAGGAGAAGGCGCTGTCCCTACGGCCGGCTGATGTTCCACCAGTGCCTGGGCCTGGGCCGCGCGTTCGGGAGCGATCTTCCAGACTCGGCCGGCACTGTCCCAAACCGCACCCATTGCTTTGAGTTGTGCGCGCAGCGCATAGGTGTCTCCGGTAAGGGCCACCAGCGTTTCGGGAGAGCCATCTGCTTTTTGCGGCGAGTCGCCCCGACGTTGCGGGGCGGTATCGGCGGTATCGGAAGCCATGATGCCCATGATGTCCCCATTATAGCACTTGAGTCTGCCGTCATTCAAACAAGCGTTTACCATCCGTGGCTTCCTGGATGGTCCCGAGAGGACTCCGCCCTGGGTTCTTGCGCGCTACCCTGCCGCTAGCCTACACCAAAACTTGACGAGTGGTAGGTTTACGAACCTTTGATTGTGGCAGCAGTTTTGGGGTTTCGGCCCGTCCATCGCACGAAGAGGAAGGGGCAGGGGAGCGGCGGCTGTCGCTAACCCCCAGGAACGGTCGTATTTGACATCCACAGACATTCCTGATGGGGGCGGCTAAAAACCGCCATCCGTCACAACCACGGGCACAGCCTAGCACAACAGGCGACAAGTGGGGGCAGAGAAAAAGCCCGTTTGGCAAGTGGGCTTGGCGACGCAATCCTCATCATCTTCGCTCTCCGCCGCCGCGTCAGGTGATCCTGGAAAGAGGCCGCGTCTCGGCCGCCTGTTTTCACGGCAGTACCCGTTAGGCGGCACCGGGCACTGGCTACCGTCGCCTGGTCAGGATGTGGAGGACGATTTCGGGCGCGGTGAAGTTAGCGCCCCGGTCGCGCGTGTCCCGGTTGCGTGTCGCGGGAGGGTATCGGTTCCCGAAGTGCGAGCAGTTCGGGGCGGGCGATAAGCACCTTGCGCCTTCCGGCGATGCGGAACCCCTTGAGTTTGCCCTGTCGAATATAGGAGCGGATGGACGAAGCCGAGAGTTGCAGGTAGTCGGCCGCCTGCTCCAGGGTCAGAAGTTGCCGCTCCTGATTTGTCTGAGTGTCTTTGTTCCCTGCCTGTTGTTTGTCGGGGCTGCTAATTGCCATGCTGGCTGCCATCCTCGTTGCCATGACTCACAGTACAGCAAAAACGGCGGATAAACGCCAGAGAGCGTTCACTTGGTCTGCCTTTTGTGTGCCGCGTGGGCACGCGTGCGCTGGCATTGTTGCACATTGCGGTTCTCTCGCGGTGCCGACAGGTAGTCGCTACAAATCACTCTCGGCGAACGGATCGGAAAGGTCGTCTATGTCCTCATCGCCAGGCGCGGGCGGTGACAGTCTAGCAGCACCGCCCCGGCTCGTTCCGGGGGCGGATCATAGCCGCCAAACGGGTCGCCCGCGGAGTTTGCCGGATCACGATCGCGCGGCGCGGAAAGCATAAACTCCCCCGTCGTCGGCGCCGACGAGAACCATTCCGTTAACGATCCGGGGAGAACTCATCACGGGGCGGCCGATCTGATAAGACCAGACCTCTTTGCCGTCCGCGAGGCGGAGCAGATACAGCCGTCCGTCCTCGGAGCCGACGACAACTTTCCCATCGGCGATCATAGGCGAACTGTCCACCTTGCCGCGCGTGCGGAACGTCCACAGCCCCTTGCCGGTCGTGCGCTCGATGCAATGAACGCGCTTGTCCCGCCCCCCGATCACCAACCGGCTGGGCGTGACGGCTGGAGTCGAAAAGTAGGGAAAGCCCCGTTCACGGTAGGTCCAGACAATCTTGCCGGTGGCGACGTTCGCGCGGATCACCGCATTCCCGTAGTGGCCCAAAAAGGCGTCGGGTCCGTCCACGGTCGTCGAGCCGGCGATATAGTCGCCGATGGGGACCGGGTTGAGGCGCTTGCCGTCGGAAAAACGGACGATGTGGAGGATGCCGTCGCAGCCGCCGGCGATGACCTTGCCGCCCTCGATGGCCGGCATACCGTTAACGTAGTTGTCGGTCTCGTAGGTCCAAACGGCCTTGCCGGTGGCGGCGTTGACGCAGTGGATGCGGTTGTCGTAACTGCCCACGACGACCCGGACGCCTGTTCCGTTCGGCGCGGGCGCGGCGTTCGCTCCGCCCAGGATTTTGTCCTCGGTCTTGTATTTCCAGCGCAACTTGCCCGTGCGCGCATCGAGCGCATACAGCGCGCCATCAGCCGACCCGACGACGACGATCCGGCCGACGACGCGCGGCGTTGCCTCCACGGCCCCGCCGGTCTTAAAGGACCAGAGTTTACGCCCGTCTTGCAGGCGCAAAGCGTACACGTGCTTGTCGCCCGACCCGATGAAAACGCGCCCGTCGGCCACGACAGGGGACGAGATGACCGGTCCGCCCGTTTTGAAGCGCCACGCCAGGGCCAGCCGGTCCGCCAGTTGTCCCGGCGCGACGCGCAGGCGGTCCTGGGCCTGGTGCGGCGCGGGCAGGGCGAGAAGGAGCAGGACGGCAAAAAGAAGGGCGAAGCGTTTCATCGGGCGGCCTGCGCGGCTGCGGGAACGGCCCAAAGCGCGAGCGTGGTCGCGTCCTTGGCCAGAAGGCGGTCGCGTGCGAAGGCCGGGCTGGCCCAGGTCGGGCTGTCGGCTACCTGGTAGCGCGCCGCCTCCTTCAGGGCGTCGCCGTTTTTTTGATAAACGATCAGGTCCGCGCCCGTCGTCAGCGCCAGCACGAACGGGCCGGCGAGCCAGATAGAAGCGTTGTCGCCCAAACGCCCTTCACCGGTCCACAGCGTTTTCCCCGTATCAACGTCGAGGCAGAACATTTGCCCGCTGCGCCGCTCGGACAGGCCGTACAAACGCTTGCCGCTGACTACGGGTGTGCTCATGTACATCGTCACGTCGCGCGTTTCCCAAACCTTTTGCGCCGCCCAGTTCGCGCCAGCCTTGCGCACGCTCACGGCAAACGTCGGCTGGCGCATTCCGGCAAAGATTAATCGGTCCCCGGCAGCGACCGGCGTGATGGAATTCTGGTCGAAGGCCGTCGTGAAGGGCAGGCTCCACAGCAGTTTGCCGCTGTCGGTGGCCAGCCCAATGCACCGCTTCTGCGTTTGCGTGACGATCTGCCGCACGCCGTCCAGCGTGACCAGGATAGGGGACGCATAAGCCGGGCCGTCCTCAGTCCAGCGCCAGCGAACGCGGCCGCTCCGGGCATCGAAGGCGGTCAGTTCCCCATCGTCGTGCCCGCCCAGGTGCGCGATCAGCAGCCCCCGATCCACGATCGGTGACATGGCCGTGCCGTAAAGCGGCGCGGTCTGCTTGTGCCGCGCCGACGCATCGTGCCGCCAGCGCACCTTTCCCGACGCTGCGTCCAAACAGGAAAGAATCCCGCTGATGCCCAGCGTGTACAGGCTTCCGTTGACATAGACCGGCGTGGACTTCGGCCCCTTGCCATGCCCCTGCGCGGCCGGGTTCATCGTGTACGGGGCCGAATAGGCGTCGCGCCAGATTTCGCGACCCGTGGCGAAATCCAGCCGGCGAGTAATCTCCTTCTCGCCCGCGCGGGCGAAAACGTAGGCGCTGTTCCCGGCGACGAGCGGGGACGCGTGTCCTTCCCCGACCTCGACCTTCCATTTGCGCGCCAATCGTGCGGGCCAGCGGGCGGGTACGACGAACGCGGTCAGCCGACCGTCCCGGTTCGGCCCGCGCCACTGCGGCCAGTCGATTTGCGTGGAGGTCGCTACTTGCCGATGCAATACAGTTTGTCCTGCGTGCGGATGAACAAGTTTCCGTGCGCGACGGCGACGCTGGAGCGGATGTCGGAACCTTCCGCGGCCATCGCGTTTTCGGCCAGCGTTTTGCCCGTCGTCGCGTCCATCACGAAAACGTCGCCGTTCAGATTGATGAGGTAGATTTTGCCGTCCGCGCCGGTCGGTGACCCCCAGCACATTTGCCGCCCCGGAACCGGCACAGTCCAGGCGACGGCTCCCGTTTTCGGCTCCACGCAGGACAGGGACTTGCGCACGTCGCTGAGGACGTAGAACTTGCTTTTATAAAAAAGCGGCGTGGGCACGTCGCTGGAAACCGGACCGCGGTTCTCGCTGGCCCAGGCCAAGCCTGAGGCGCCCGTGTCGCCGCTGCCGCCCAGTTTAGCCGCGTAAACCGGCGCGCGCTTGGGCGCGCACACGAGCACGACATCGCCGCCCACGACCGGCGAGGGCACGACGCGCCACCACGATTCGCGGTGGCCTTCGTTCCAGGTGCCCCAGCGCCACAGTTCCTTGCCCGTGTCGGGGTCGTGGCCGGTGACGACATCGCCGCCCGCGACGAGCAGTTCCTTGCGCCCGTTGTGCTGGTGCGGAATAGGCGTCGTGAACGCTTCGCGCGACTCCATCACCGCTTTGGTGGGCCGTACCTGCCGCCACAGTTCCTTGCCGGTATTAGGATCGAGGGCGAGCAGAAACGACTCCGCGCCCGCCTTCCCCCGCTCGCCGACCGGCTGATCGCGCTGGAGGATTTGCAGGTAGAGTTTGCCCGCATAAAGTTGCGGGCTGCTGGAAAACGTCCATTGAAAAGCGAAGTCGCCGTAGTCCTTCTGGACATTACGCTGCCAGAGTTTCCTGCCGGCGAAGTCGAAAGCGGCCAGATCGCCGTTGCCGAAAAAGAAGACCACGCGCTTGCCGTCACAGGCGGGCGAGGGCGAGGCGTAGTTGCTGCGGTCGTCCAGTTGCAGTTTGTTGCCCTCGCCGCCCGCCGGCTGGTAGCCGCTGCCGACCGCGTGCCGCCAGCGCACCTTGCCCGTTTTTCGGTCCAGGCACAAAGCGACCAGGGTCTCGTTTTTGGTGTCCGCACTGGAAACGAACACGCGGTCGCCGAAGATGATGGGCGTGGCCGCCGACGAACCGGGCAGGTCAGCGGTCCACTTCACGTTCTTTGTCGGCGAAAACGTAATCGGTAAGTTCGTCGCCTCGGTCGAACCGTTGAAGTTCGGGCCACGCCAGTTCGGCCAGTTCTGGGCCAGCGCCCCGCTCGACGCGAGCAGCATCAGGGTGGCGGTCAGAACAAGTTTCGGGCAGGTTTGCATGGTTTACCTCAATCCACGAAGAGCCAATTTTCGTGCGGCAGGCCGGGAACGGCTCGGAAATCGCCGTCCGTGGTCAACAAAGTCAGGCCGTACCGCAGCGCGATAACGGCAACGAGCGCGTCCACGGTTTCCAACTGCCGCCCCTGGCGCCGAAGCGCGATCTGCAACTCCGCCGCCGAAACCGCGTCCGCCTCGTCCGGAACGTAGCACGGCAACAAAGGCTGGAGCCGCGCCCACTCCACCCGGTTCTGCGCGGCACGAGGCAAGATGCCGATGCCGAACACCGTTTCAGCGACGACCGGGACGCAGACCGCGAACGTGTCGCCCGCCTCCCCAAACGTTCGAGGACGCGCTGCCGCAGCGGGTGACCCAGCGTGACGAGCGGGGAGGCGTGGTTGGTGTCGAGCAGGTAGTCGCTCACGCGGTCCTACCGGCGACCTTCGGCTACGTCGTTGGCGCGGGTCACGGCCTTCATTTCGGCTTCGACCGCCGCCCAGTCGCGGTTCCATTGCGCCAGATCAAAGTCAAGGTTCTCCGGCGCGGCGGCGCGCAGGGCGTCCGCTAACGAGCCGTGCGCGGGTCGCGGGTTGCGCGGATCGGGGGGGAGCACCGGAATGCCGGCTACAATTGCGGCCTCCTCGGTGGCCGGAAGGTATTGGACGACCGCCTTGCGAATGATGTCGGCGACGGGCACCCCTTCCCGCTCGGCGGCGGCTTGAAGGCGCGCTTCTTCGGGTGGGGAAAACTCAATCACGAGAGACACGGTTTGCCCTCTCCTTTCAAGGCGTAACGCCCTCAGTATAACCCTGCGCGGCAAGGGCGGCGCGGTACAACGCGGCGAAGTCCGCGACGGTGATTTCGCGCGGGTTGAACCGTGCCGTCCACTGCCGCGCGGCCTCGTCCGCCAGAAGCGGAACTGCTTCCTCCATGACGCCGCACACGGCGAGCGAGGCGGGCATTTCGGCCTGCCTTAAATTGTCTGTCAGGCAATCGGCAAGCGCCGTCCCCGCTCGTTCCGGCGGCGCGCTCGATTCCATCAGGCCAGTGGAAACGGCCAACTCGTGATACGCTCGCCGCGCCTCCGGCATTTCGGCGTTAAAGCGGACGACGTGCGGCAGCATCATGCCGACCGCCTGCCCGTGAACGATGCCGAAGCGTGCCGTGAGCGGGTTTGCCAGCGAATGCGCCGCGCCTAACATACTGTTCTCAATAGCGATCCCGGCATACGCCGCGCCGAGCAGCATGGCCCCGCGCGCTTCCAAATCGTCCGGCGCGTCCAGCACGCGCGCGAAGTTCGTCGCAGTCAACCGGAACGCCTCGCGCGAGTAAAGCCAAGAAACCGGGCTGCGGCGCGTCGTGACGGCGGTCTCGACGGCGTGGGCGATGGCATCCAAACCAGTGCAGGCGGTGACGCGGCGCGGCTGCGAAACGGTCAGCGTCGGGTCGAGAATCGCCACACGCGGGGCGGCCTTTGGGTCGCCGCAGGCCATCTTCTGGTGTGTTTCCTCGTCGGCGATGAGCGTGAATGACTGGCACTCGCTGCCGGTCCCCGCCGTCGTGGGCACGGCGATGAGCGGCAGCAGAGGGCGGCTCACTTTGCCGCCGACGCCCCAATAATCGCGCATCTGGCCGCCGTTGGTCAGCAGGAAGTTTGCCCCCTTCGCCGTGTCCATGCTGCTCCCGCCGCCCAGCCCGACGAGCAGGTCGGCGTTCGCCTCGCGGGCCGCCGCGACGCAGGCGTCCACGTCGCGCGTCGTCGGGTTCTCGCGTACGCCGTCGAACACAGCGACGCTCAGCCCCGTCGCCTCAAGCGCCTGTCGGGCGCGCTCAACGTGCCCGGCGCCGACGATGCCGGCGTCCGTCACGACCAGTGCGCGCCGACTGGACGAAAGTTCGCGCGCCAACTCGCCCAACCGCTCAAGGCTGTCGTTGCCGAAAACAAGCCGCGTTCGTGGCTGCCAATCGAAGCCGGTCAAAGACGCTTGCATGACCCGTTCTCTCACACAGTCCAGTCGGTGCAGGCGACGCCGATCTCCTCAAAATCCCGCAGGTTTCGCGTGACCACGATCATGCCCGCCGCGACTGCTTGCGCGGCGATACGGCAGTCCTGCGATCCAACGCGCTTTGCCCGCGCGGGCAGACTTTGAAAAATGCTCTCCGCCGCCTCGGAAAAGGGAAGAACCTGGAAATTGCACAAATCCATCAACGTCCTGGTCAAGTCCTCGTGCGCCTGGGCTGGCGTGATAGGGCCTTTTCCGCCACGCGCCCGCTGGATGTTGGCTAACCGGCCCGCCAGCGTCTCCTCCGCCGCGACCGAACTGAGCCATACCTGCTCCGGGGGAGCGGTCAGAAGATGGCGCCGCACGGTGGCGTCTCCTTCCAGAATTAGACGCAGCAGGTTGGCGTCAAGGAGGAAGCCGTTACTTTCGTCGGGCAGCACGCGCCTCCTGGCGGGCAACTCGCCGTCGGTACTCGGCGATTCCTTCCATCATCCGGTCCAGCGATGGGTCCCCGCGACGGCTGCCGAAGACGCGCGCCAGCGGATGATCGGGCGGCAATCCTTGCTTTTCTTCCTGCTTTTCTTCCGCCGCCAGTTCGGTTTGTTTGTTTTCTGCCATGACAACCTCCGGCCCCATTTTACGGCACGGGCGCTCTCGCCGTTCTTTACGCCCGCTGGATGGCGCGGCGGCGGTACAAAAACTCGAACAGATTGCCCTCGTGCGGCTGGTCCCACTGGACGCGCGTGGTCGGCAGTGGGCCGATATTGAGCCGCTCGACGTGAGGTGAAGCCAGGAGCCCATCAATAAAATTCTCGTCGCGGGTCAGGGCGGTGACGACGAGCGAGGGGCCGATCACGTCCAGCATCTGCGCCTGCGGAACCTCGACGACGCTTGCGTACGGAAACAAAAACTCGCGGTTCGCCAACGGGTGCGCGAACGATTGGCACCGGACCAGGGTCGGCAAAAGGTAGGTGCTTCCCTCCTGAGTCATCCGGCGCGGGCCGGAGCGGTATTTCGCCGTCACCTCGTCGGCGCCGGGTGTGCCCAGGCCGGTCTCGATAGTGGCGTCCATCATCTCGGCCATCTTCGGATTGGCGAAGCCGGCGAGGGTCGCCTGTTCGTCGTCAGCGGCGCGTGGCTTTATGGCGGCAAGTTTACGTGCGAGGGCATCCGCGATTTCGTCGGCGTGGCGGGGGACGACGACGGCCGAGGCGTTGATGCAACTGCGTCCGCCGTTCTCGGCAATCGAGGCGACCAGGAGGTCCACGAACTCCGGCCACTCGTCCACGCAATCCTCGCCGATGAGGACCTTGCTCCAGCCCGGCCCGTGTGGCTGCACGGCCGGGTTGGCGGCATAGCGTTCGACCGTGCTCTGGTCGCCGAAGATGAGTGCGCGCCCGCAGCCTTCCAGAATCGCGCCGCTGCCCTCGTGGTCGGTCGGATAAAAGGAAAAGGCTTCCGGGGGGCAGCCCGCCGCCACGAAAGCCTGGATGATGCGGAACGGCGTCCACGGCTCCTCGCGGCCCGGCTTCAAGACGACGGGGATTTTCAGGGCGACGGCCGGCATCCACAGCGAGTTGACGCCCGGCGAGTTGCTGGGCAGGACGACGCCGAGCGCGTCCGTCACGGCGAAGTAACTGACCGGCACGCCCGCCTGCTCGCCGCTGCCCCGGTCAATGATGTTCAAATCCATGCCGCGCGTCAGCCCGCGTAGAATCGTCGGCATTTCGGTGAAGACCTGATGAATTTTCGCCATGTTGCGCCGCACCAGCGCGTGCGGCAGGCCGCTGGTGGCGGAAAGCGCCTCGATGTACTCCTGCGGCGATTGGGTTTGGCCGTTGCCGCCGAGCGGCAAGGTGGCCTCCAGAAACAGGCGGCCCGCGTCCTTACAGATGTCCAGCAGGCGCGCGACCGGCATGGCCCGCAGCGCGTCGCGCGAGGCCGCCCGGCGCAGGTCCCGCCGAATCAGCGCGGCGTTCGCCTGACCGACCGTGGCGACTGTTTCGCCCGTCCGAACGTTCTTCAGTTCGGTCTTTTCCAGGCTGTCGTAAACCTGGCCCCGACGCAGAACCGGAAGGTTTGGGAACGCCATTTAGTACACGCCTTCTATCGTCGTCTTTTCCAGCGCGCCGAAGGGGCGCACCTCGCCGACGCCGTCCCACAGGAAGCGGCCCCAGGGTTCCCGCCGGATCGCCTCGTCGCGTTCCAGGAAACGGGGCATGAAGAATTCCTTGGTTAACGTGGTCAACTCGACCCGGCCCCACGCGCCGTAATCCACGGTGCGAACGGTGTCGTCGGGGTCCACGACGCGCAGAACGGCGCGGGGCTGCGGCGCGTGGTAGGTGATGCTCCAATTGTCCTGCGGCGTCAGCGGGCGGCTGCACGCAAGACCCATCAGCGTGTTGCCATAAGTGGGGACGAACTGCGCCCGGTTGTCCAGCACCTCCTCGACGAGAAAGCGGACGACCTGCGGCGTCATCTGGGTTCCGCCGCAGAACACGCCCGTGATGCCCGCGTCCGGGACGGTCACGAACTCATCCAATGCTTCCAGCAGCAGCGGCGTGGTGAAGAGGCAGGCGACTTTCCGGTTCTTGAGGATTGTCGCGCCCTGCTCGACGACGTGCTTTTTGTAGCGTTTGGCCATCTCGAAGTCCTTTTCGGCGATCAGGCGCTTGACCCAGCGCGGGTCGAGGTCCACATGGTAGCACGACCCGCCCCGGACGTGCGCGAGGTGTTCGATGGCGAGGCGCAAACGGCGCGGGCCGGTCGGCCCCAACATGAGCCAGTTCGCGCCGCGCGGGAAAGCCGTGTCGTCGAGCGCCTCGGAAAACTCCTCGTAATCGCGCAAATGGTCTTCCCAGCCGATGCGCTGTTTGGGCATCCCCGTCGTGCCGCCGGTCTCAAAAACGTAGAATGGGCGGCCATCATATGCCTTCGGAATCCAGCGTTCGTTCGGCTCGTCGCGCAGCCACTCGTCCTGGAAGTGCGGGAAACGTTTCAGGTCGTCGTAGGAGCGAACGGTCTCGGTGGGGTCCCACCCGGCCTGCTTCGCCCAGTCCAGCCAGAACGGGCAGCCCGTTTCCGGCGAAAAGTGCCACGCGATGATGTCGCGGACGTGGGCGTCGAGGCGTTCGGCCGCCGCTGCCGGAGCCGCATCGGTCAGGGGCGAAGAGTGTGACGGCATGGGGTCCGCAACTTTCATGGGTGTCAGGGCCGCTTTTTACCAGACGGTAGCGACGGTCGAAAGAACGATGCGGCGATCCTTGCTGATGAGCGGCAAACTCAGGTGCAGCGCGGTGGCCGCAATGATACGGTCAGGCATGTCGGGAACGTCCGTCCGCGCGACGCGCGAAACCGTCGCGGCTACTTCGGCGGTCAAAGCGGCCAGAACCAGCCCGCTGCCGCCGCCGGCGCGCAGTTCGGCGTCCAGCCGAGTCTTCAAGTCCAACGGAATACGCCCTTTTTCTTGAAGGTAGATAATCTCGACAAGGCAAATAGTCGGTACATGAACGATGGCTTCGCCACGGTCGCACTCGGCGAAGGCCGTGTTCGCCGCCGGGCCGAGCCGCGGGTCGTCTTCGAGATACCAGATGAGGCCATGCGTGTCCGTCACGTAGTCCGGCATCTAAAAGTCCCCGCGCGCAAAGTTCCCCCACATCTCGCGTCGCGCCTGCGCAATGTCCTCGTCGGAAATGTCCAGGCCTCTCCACAGCCCGCGCAGAGACTTACGTTGGCCTGACGACGGAGCGGCGGCAAACTGCACCTCGCGCGCAATGTGCGGCGCGAGCCGCTCTATCAAACGGACCTTATCCACCAGAGGCAGGTGCTCTGTCATCGCCAATATCTCGTCAAAGTTCGCCGCGCCCTTTGTTGTCGCAAACGTCTTCTCAGGCATTGCGTTCTCCCTGTAACGGAAAATACTTGTCCACGGTGGCCCGACTGGGCGGCGGGGTGAGCAGGGACACGAGCGCCATCAGCAGGGCCGAGCCGACCACCATCGGGAAAACGGGCAGGTAGCCATAGATGGTGACGTTGGTCGGACCGCGCAGAAACAGGTCGCCGAGACCGGGATAAACCTGCACGGGCGGCGTGGGCCGGGGCGGGCGCGGCGGGACGGCCGGGCGGGCGTCGCCCGCGGCGACCCGGCGCGGGGCCGGCGGCCGGGGCGCGATGGGATCGGAAACGCGCGTCAGGTAGGCAGTGCCGAGCACGCAGCCCGCCACCCAGAGCGATGCGGCCAGCGCGCCCCACTTGTTACTGCGCTTCCAAAACAGGGCGGCCAGCATGATCGGCGCGAGCGCGGCGAAGCCGGAAAAGGCGAATCGGATCGCCAGCTCAAAGATGCCTGCCTTGTCTTTGAGGGCAAGGGCGATCAGATACGCGACCACGCCGATCAGGACGATAAACGCGCGGCCCGCCCACACCTCGGCCTGCGGCCCGAACCGCTTTCGCCCGCCATAATAGGCGAACAAGTCCTCGGTGAACATCGTACTGAGGGCGAGAATCTGGCTGTCGGACGCCATCACGCACGCCATGATGCCCGCGCCCAGAATGCCGGAAACAATAAGGTTCGTATTGTCGGTCAGCAGGCGAATAATCACGTCGTTCGCCTCGCCGGGCGTCAGACCAGGGTACTGCGAGGCGGCGACCACGCCCAGGTATACGGACGGCAGCCAGATCAGCGCGATGCAGATCGGATAAAAGATGACCGTCTTCTTGAAGTGCCCAATCTTCTCCGCCGTCAGGCACATGATAGCGATGTGCGGGAACATGATGGACGACAGCGGGATGAACAGGTAACTGAAAAACTCCTCGGCGGGAATCCGCTCCCGGCTGAGCAGCGGAGCGGTGCGCGGGTTCGCCCCCAGCCCCGCCATGACCTGATCGAAGCCGCCCAGGCTGCGCGCGATCAGCACAAAGGCGAGCGCGCCGAAGCAAAGGAAAAGGACCGTCTGGAAGGCGTTCACCCACGCCGTGCCCCGCATCCCCCCGAAAAAGACGTAACTCATGACCACGACCGCGACAATCGCGCCGCCCACGGCGTAGGGCACGCGGCCTCCGCTGATCGTTTCCAGCGTCGTTCCGCCGCCCATCACGCCGATGATGATGTAGGGCACGAGCATGACGGCGGTCAGGGCAAAGATGAACGTGCCGACGCCCGAACACTCCCAGCGGTCGCGCAAATACTGCACCTGCGTCATGTGTCCGTGTTTTTTCCCCAGCGCCCACAGCCGCGTGCCGATGAAAAACAGGGTCAGCGGAATCACGATGCCCGAGGACGAGGCCATCAGCCCGAAGACCCCGATGCCGCGCTGGTACGCGAAACCGGAACTGCCCAGAATTGCCACCGCCGTCATGTTCGTGCCGAACAGCGACAGCAGAAACACGGCCGGCCCCAGTTTGCGGCTGGCAAGGAAAAAGTCCTCGCGCGATGCCGTGCCCCGGCGAAACGCAAAGATGCCTATGTAGAGAACGATGGCGAGATAAACGAAAACGATGATCGCGGGAAGCATCAGCGGCGAACCTCGTCAACCGTGGCAGTGTTCTCCGGCGGCGCGGCGTAGGCGTCGGCCTCTTCCAGATGCGCGGGCCAGAGATAGCGAACCATCAGCGCCATCGTCAGCGCGGCCAGAACGGAATACGCGGCGTGGTACGCCAGCCCAGCGGGCAAAAAGCCGAAAACGAGCGTCTTGTTCGTCCACAGCCACGTATCCTGGTGCAGCACGATGACGATCAGAACCAGCACGACGAAAAACGCTTTCACAATTTGTGCTCCGGTTCGCTCCCCGCCTGCGGAGGCCAGGGGTTTATTATCCGCATCAACCCTTCCGTGGATTGAAACCCCGGCTGCGGCGAGTCAAGTGCGCCTGCGCGCACTGCCGATGTTGGATGCGAATGCTGGATTTTGTAGCCCGCGAAGGCGGACTTGAATACCGGTAGCCGGGAGTTTACTTCACGGCGAAAACATTCCGGTCGCAAAGCAGAACGTCAGCTCTTCGGCTTGCCGATGGCGTAAAGATGGGTGGGCGTGGCGACGTACAGGACGCCGTTGGCGATGACGGGCGAGGAGTAGACGGGCGCGCGCATGTCCACCCGGTTGATCTCCTTGGGCGCCTTGCCGTCCTTTGTCTTTCCGGCGGGAAGCATGATAAGATCGCCGTCCTCGGTGCCGACGTAGACTTTGCCGTCGGCAACCAGGGTCGAACCCCAGATGTGGCTCTTGGAATCGAAGACCCAGTACGGCTTGCCCGTCTCGGCGTCCAGGCAGTGGACGAAGCCGCTGAAATCGGCGACGTAAAGCAGGCCGTCTACGATGGAGGGCGTGGAAAGCGAGCGGGCGATCTTGTTGTAGGTCCAGATCGCGCCTGTTTTGGTGATGTCGCCCGCTTTCGTGGCGTCAATGCAGGAAAAGTTACCCAGCCCTTCGCCGTGTTCGGGGTCCTGCCCGATGGGAACGTAGACGCGGTTTTTGTAGAAAACCGGCGTGGCGATGACCTCGCTCGGCCCATCGTGGGTGGCGTACTTGAGCGGCTTGCCGTTCTTGACGCGGTACTGCGGCGGGTTGCAGTCGTAGCGCCACACTTCCTTGAACTGGTCTACGTCGTTCCGCTTCACGGTCTCGGTGTCCAGGCCGTAGCAGATGCCGTCGCCGCCGCCGAAGACGATCAGGTCCCGGTCACCGATCTTGCCGCCCGCAGGCGACGACCAGTTGGAGTGGAGCGTGCGCGAGGAGACGCCCGACCCTTCCTCGCCCAGCAGCGTGCCGGTCTTTTTGTCCAACATGCAGAGCGCGGGCGCTTTCGGGTTCGGGATGTTGGTGTGGCCCCAGTCCACGCCGTTCGAGGTCGTCACCACGATCTTGTCGCCGATAATCAGCGGCCCGCAGTTGGTGATGTTGTGGGGAAAAACGCCCAACTCTTCGCGCATGTCGAAGCGCCAGATCACGTCGCCGTCCTTGGGGCCGGGCGTGACGGGCGGCTTGCCCTTGTCGGCAAGGTACTTGTTTTCGTCCTGGTAGGGGCCGTCGTTGCCGTTGGCCATGCCGTTTACGTCCAGGCACATCACCTCGCAGCGGTTGGTGACGATGTAGACCCGGTCGCCCTCGATGGCGGGCGAGGAGCACAAGCCCAAAAACTCCCAGTCGCTGACCTTGCCCGTGCCCAATTTTGGGATGGCGAACTGCCACAACAGGTCGCCCGTCTTCTCGTCCAGGCACATCAGTACGGCCCGGTCGCCCTTGAGGTTCGGGTCGCGCGGCGTCTCGTTGTTTGTGCCAATAAAGACACGGCCGCCGGCCACGGTCGGGTTGCCGTAGGTTTGGGAGCCGAGTTTGACGACCCACTTAACGTTTTTGGTGGTGGCGAGGTCAATCTCTTCGGTGGCGCCCTTGTACTTGCCGGCCTCGAAGGCTTCGGGGACGCCGGTTTCGCCGGACACCATGTTGCGCGAGGCGTCGCGCCCCCAGAACGGCCAGTCCGCCGCCCGCGCTGCGGTGAGCAGGGGCACGGCGGCGCAGGCCGCGAGAGCGAGGGTCATCCATGGGCGAGTTGAAAGCGATGGTTTCATGGTTTCTTGCTATTTCCGTTCGCGCCGGTTCGTCGCGCCGCCGGGTTCCGGGCCGTAAACGACCCGTCTGCGGCCTGCGGCCAAAAGCCCCGTGAACGGGGCTGACCGTGTTCTGGTACGCCTGCCAGGAAAGGGACAGCCCGCTGAAGCGGGCTTTTCCGCCCCGGCGGGTAGACGGGTCGTTTACGGCCCGGAACCAAGCGGAACGCGGGTTCGTTACCGGTTCGGCGTGACCGAGATGTTGTCAACGTAAACCTTGAAGAGGCTTTGTGGCGAGAACCCGAAGAGACCCGGCGAGCCGTTGGTATGCGCGACGCGGTGGGGCACTTCGAGGGTCCACTTATCCGGCTCGGATTCGTCCTTTTTCCAGGCCTTCGCGCGCACCACGCCCGACCCGTCGGCGGCAACGTCCACGCGCGTCTTCAGACGGTACCAAACTTTGGGACTCCACTTGAACGGGACCGCGACTCGGATGCGCTCCGCGTTGGAGCTAACCTCCAACTCCTGCGAGTTGCCTTGCAGGATCACGAAGTAGCGCTGATTGATGACGCCGACCGAGGACATCGTGCGCCGGCTCCCGTCCGACATCACGTCCGCCTCGAAGGTGTAGTTTTTTTCGTCGGGATGGCCGAAAAAGACGGTCGCGCGCTGGAAGAAAATGTTGTCCAGCGTCTTTGCCAGCACTTTGTTGCCGTCCAGGTCGCGCACGTCGAACTTGAAGCGCGCACCGATCCAGGGCAGCGGCGGGTAGGCAAATTTTGCGTCTGGCTCGGCGGGGAGCGTTTCGGAGGGCGTGAACGCCTCGAAGGTTTCCGTGAACGGAAGGGCGGGCAAAACGCGGCCCCGAATCGTTCCCTTGAAGCCGTCAACCGTCGCCTGGAACGCGCCGGCCGAGGGCTTTGCGCCTGCCACTAATTCGCCCTGGGCGTTGAAGTCGGCATCCATCTCGGAGCGGACGCGGGCGGTCGGCGGGACGAATTTGGCCCACGTCGCCTTCGCGTTTTCAAAGGTCTGCGTAGGAAAGCCGTTCGCGTCAATTCCCCGGACGGTAAACTTGGCCGTTTCGCCGGGCCGGAGCGCTACCTCGGACGGGACGATCTGGAGCGCGACGGTCGGGCCGGATTTCGGGCGCGGCGCGGCTGCGGCGGCAACCTTTGGCAGGCCGGGATTGTTTCCCTTTTTGCCGAAGCAGTACAGTTTTTCCGTGGTGTGGACGTACACCTTGCCGTTCCACGCGGACGGCGCGCCGATACACCGACCGGCCAGTTGGACTTTGGCGAGTTCCTGCACGCCCGTCGCGGTCGGGCGCAGGATGTAGAACAGGCCGTTCTGCATCGGCACGTAAAGTTTGCCGTCCGCGTACAGCGGCGAGGCGTGCAGTTGGTCGGGGGCCAGTTTGTGCTTCCATAACACGCGCCCCGTGTCGGCGTCCACGCAGCACAGGTGGCCGGTCTTATCGGTCTGGTAAATCCGGTTCCCGACCAGCACGGGCGAACTGGAAATTGCGGCCAGGTCGTTGCGCCACGCCTCCGCGCTCTTGTCGAGGACCGGCGGGCCGGTCTCGGCGGGCTTCGGCGCGGCGTTGACCTTCAAGGCCACCATGCGGCCCGCGTCCGACGAGTCCAAATTTTCGTCGGCATATACGCCGACGACCGTGTCCTTGTACAGCATGACCGTCGAGTTCATGCCGCCCGCGGACGTCGGGTAACGCCATACCGGCTCGCCCGTGCGCGCGTTCACGCAGATGAGTGTCCCGTCGCCCGCGCCCGTGTAAAACACGCGCTTGTTCTCGCGCCAGCCGAAGATGGGGCGCGCGAACGAGTTGTCCTTGGGGGCCGCGCCGGGGCTGGACGACCAGACGATCTGGCCGGTCTTCTTGTCAAAGGCGTAAAAGCGGTCCATCGCCGCGCCCTCGCCGCCCCAGTTGCTGGTGATGCCACGCACGAGTACCAGATCGTCCTCGACGATCGGGCCGCCCGTCCGCCCGTTCGTGAAGGTCAGGCGGCCCAGCGTTTCCATCAGCGAGTGGCGCCACAGCGGCTTGCCGTCTCCCGTGAACGCGGCGAAAACACCCGCCGAGGTCAGCACGTACACGTTGCCGGTTTCGCCGTCCACGGTCGGGCTGCCGATGGCGTAACGGTCGTAGGTGATGTCGCTGAGGAAGTCGTTGAACCCTTTCTGCCACAACTTCTTGCCCGTTTCGGCGTCCGCGCAGACGAGCACTTCCTGCAAATCCGCGCCCTGACCCTGGTAACCGAAAGCGTACACTTTGCCGTTTGCGATGACCGGTGTGCCGCCTCCGGAAAGATCAAGGGTCCAGCGATGGTTCGCGCTGCCCAGCGCCCATTTGTCGGGCAGGCCCGTTTCGCGCGACACGCCGGTCTGCTCCGGCCCGCGCCAGTTCAGCCAGCCCGTCACGTCCGCCCGCGCGGCGGCCAGGGAGCAAACGGCCCCGACGCCCACTGTCGCCGCGACCGTCGCGGCTGCTTTCCTCGTCAACAAAATTCTCATTCGCTTACTTCGCTCTCAGGTCCACGCAAACCAGGGTGCCTTCGTGGCTTCGGCCGTACAGCAGGCCGTTCGCCAGAACGGGGTGCGTCCAGCAGGTCCCGTCCAAAATTTTCGCGCGGGCAAGTTCGGTGAACCGGTCCGGCGTGGCGGCTATGACAACGAGTTCGCCGCGCTCGGTCAGCGCGAGCAGTTTGTTGTTCGCGGCGATCAGGCCGCCCTTGCCCATGCCGCGCATCCGCCAGCGTTCCGCGCCCGTGCGCGCGTCCACGCACTTGAGCGTGTTCTCGTCGTTGCCGTACAGCGCATCGCCGACGCGCACGCACGAGTTGAAGTGGTTGCGCATCTCGCGCGTTTCCCACACGAGGGCGGGCCGGGCCGCGCTGATCCCGCGCAGCAGCGCGCCGCCCTTGCCGTAGTTCGAGGAGATAAAAACCGTGTCGCCGGAAAAAACCGGGTCGGCCGCGTTCACGTCGAACGAGGTCGGCCACGGGTACTGCCAGAACGGGCGTCCGTTGTTCGGGTCGAGGGCGACGATGCCCCAGCCGACGAAAAAGGCGACGCCGCGCTGCTTACCGGCCGTGTAGGCAACCGGCGATGCGTACCCGGCGACCTTGGGGCCGGAACTCCACAGCACCGCGCCCGAATTCTTGTCCAGGGCGACGCCGGCCGTGCCGACGTTGTACAGAACGGCCTTGCCCTCGACGAGCGGCGAGCCGGCGAACCCCCACTGCGGCGCCTGCGCGCGCGCCTCGCGCGCCACTTCGCGCCGCCAGACCACTTTGCCGGTAGCCGCGTTCAGGCAAAGTGCCAGCCCCTCCCGGCTCAGGGTGTAAACGTTGCCGTTGTGGACGGTCGGCGTGGCGCGTGGCCCGCCGTAGTCACCTGCCGCACACGAATAGCGATATTGCCACACGACTTTGCCGCTCGCTGCCTGCAAACAGGAAACAACGTCCTGGCCGCCCGCGTTGCCCATCGTGTACAGCCGCCCGGCCTTGACCGCGACGGACGAAAAACCCTGACCGACGTTCGCCGTCCACAGGCGGCGCGGCCCCGAACCCGACCAGCGAGAAAGCCACTGCGTTTCCGAGGAGATGCCGTTGCGGGCCGGGCCGCGCCACTGCGGCCAGTCCGCCGCTCGCGCTGCCGTGCCGAGGCTCAGCGCGGTTAGCAGCAGCAGTACGTCCGTTGCGAAACGTGCCTTGCCGAGCCTCACTTAGCGGCCCCGCCCGGCTGTTTGATGTCGTAACACAAAAGCACGTCCTGGTCGCGCAGGTACAGTTTTCCGTTGGCGATGACCGGGTAGGGCCAGGAGGGCGACGTGCTGCGCTCCGGCTGCTCCAAGCGGGCCTTTTCGACGTACTCCTTCGGGTTGGCCTCGACCAGGGCGACCGGCCCGCGTTCGCTGCGGCAATACAGCAGGCCGTCCGCGTAGGAAACGGAGCCTTTGCCGACGCTGCGATCCGACCACATCACCTTGCCCGTTTTCCATTCCAAACAGGTCAGGTTGCTGTTGTCGAAGCCGTACAGGTAATCGCCGACCAGCACCATGCCGCCGTGGTGGTTCTGCATCTGGCGGGTGAAGTAAACTTCTTCCGCCGCCATCGCCCCGCCCGCTCCGGCCGTCAACTTCGCCAGCCCGCCGCCGTGCTGGTAGGCCGAGGCGGCGAAGACGTACTTGTCGCGGTAGATGGGCGTCGAGCAGTTGATTCCCTGGCGGTTGGCCGGCGCGTCGTAGCGCCATAGCAGTTTGCCGCTTTTCGCCTCCAGGCCGACCACGCCGCCCGCCAAGAACTGGATGATCTGGCGCTGCCCGTCCACGTCGGCGGCGATGGCCGAGGCGTACGCGACGCGGCCGCCGCCCGGAACCTGCGCCTTCCAAACTACCGCGCCGGTTTTCTTGTCCAAAGCGACCAGCGGGGCCGCGTCGCCGCCGGGCGTGACGATGACGTTGTCGCCGTCCACCAGCGCGGACTCGCTGTAGCCCCAGGTCGGAACGCGCCCGCCGAAGTCCGTGACCAGGCTCTTTTTCCAGCGCACCGCGCCGTCGGAAACGTTCAAACACGCCAGATCGCCGCCGACGCCCAGCGCGTAAATCTGTGCGCCGCTCACGGCCGGCGTCGCGCGCGAACCGTTGCCGCCCTGGGTTCCTTCCAGTTGGGACACCGCGGCGATTCGCGCGCTCCAAATCTCCTTGCCGGTCTTCTCGTCGAGCGCCCACACGACCTCGTCGCCCGCGCGCAGGCCCATACCGAAAATACGCCCCTTTGCGACCGAGGGCGTCGCGTGGCCCTCGCCCAACTTGCGCGCCGTCCACGCCAACTTCGGCCCCTCGGCGGGCCAAGTCTTCAGCAGGCCGGTTTCCTTCGACAGACCGCTGCGCTCCGGCCCGCGCCACTGCGGCCAATCGGCGGCGGATACGGCTGCCGCTACCCCGATCAGTCCGGTCGCCCCACCCAGAAGCGCGAGCGCCGCCCAAGTCGCCCTTCGCCGTTTCGTCTGCTCGTTCACTTGCTTCCTCGCTCCTTGCCTCACTGGGGGATGCCCCGGCAGTCGCGCCGGCCCGCGTAGAAACCGCCGCGCGCGCCGATCTTGTAAACCTTCAGCTCGCGACCGGCGACCGGGAAGGAGAACTGCCTGGCCGTGCCGTCCGGGGCGGCCTGCATGGCTTTCACGTGGCCGTCGACGTAGCTGGCGGTGAAGGTGCCGTTGTGGCGAGCCTGCACCGGCTGGCTCTGATCCTCGATGACGTTGCCGTCGTAAATCATGACGGTGTCCGACGGACGGCCGATCTGGGCCAGGCTGATGGGGGAGGATCCCGCCGATCCAGGAAAGGCCCCGGTGACGAACAAGTCCAGGTTGGTCGAGTAGCCGGTGAAGGGTGGCGTGCCGGGGCAGGGCTTGAAGAAGAGTCCGAAGACGGCGGCGACGTCCAGCGCCTGCGGCTCGGAAGGGCACTGCGCCACCTGCTTGTTGTTCACGTAGGGGTCCACCGCCCAATAGAACGTGGCCACACAGCCTCCGACCAGCGAACCCTCCATGTAAGCCGACATCGGCAGCGTCTCGTCATAATCCTGAACGTACATCAGCGTCGCGGTCGCGTACTGACGGTTGTTGCTCATGCAGCTCGCCTTGCGCGCCGCCTCGCGGGCGCCCGAAAAGACGGGGAACAGAATGGCGGCCAGAATGGCGATGATAGCAATCACGACGAGCAATTCGATGAGCGTAAATCCGGCCGGCCGGTTGCCGCGTATCCTCACAAGCAAATCCTCCTCTGCCACTACTACCGTTGTCACTACTACCTTTACCACGCGCTATCGTTCCGCGTGAACTGACGGGTGGTTCCCTGCCGGAAGACATAAGGAAGACACCGGGGCGCGGATCGCGTACGCCGCGCCGTACCCAGCCGGCAAAACGAATCGAGCGCCCTGCTGCTCCTCGTCCTCGGTGTGCCTACCCTTCTTTTCGCCGAAGGCTTCGCGGCTCCGACTGCCTGGGACGTAGAACAAAGGATAAATGTTCTGTGGAAAACGCCCGCACCTGCCCCACTCTCCCGTTCGTCGCGCGCCGACGGGAGATTTTCCTTTTCCAGCAAGGTTCTGTCCGCTAACCCTCTGGGCGAAGTTTGCCTGGCAACGCGCCTGCCGTGTCCGAAGGCGTGCTGTTCTTCCGCACGCAGGGCTACCTCATCGCCGTTACTGGTGGCGATTTGCCACGACACTAACGTATACTGAGACAGGAGAACCTGCCTCGTGAGCACCCTGACTTCCCCCCAACATGACGCGCGGATGAACTTTCGTCTTAGCCGCGACATCAAGGAGCGCGTCGAGAAGGCCGCCCTCGTCGCCGGCATGAGCGTCAGCGACTTTGCCGCCTCCCGGCTTGCCGCCGCCGCCGATGACGTGCTGGCGCAGCACAACCAGATCGTTCTGAACGAGGCCGAGCGCGACTTTTTCCTGGCCTTACTCGACGCTCCCGATGCGCCGCCCACGGACGCGGCGCGGGTAGCGGCGGCGCGTTACAACGCCTGGGCCGCCGACGAGGCGCGCGTCAGGCAAGCCAACTCGGCTGCGCAATCATCGTGATTGCGCACCTGTCGAAGCGCCACGACCGCGCCGGCTTCAACTGCGGCGTGGCCGAGATGAACGTTTACCTTCGACAGCAGGCGCGGCAGGACGCCGAAAAGGGCCTGTCGCGCACCTTCGTGTTCGTGGCCGACGCGACGAGCGCGACGGTTCAGGGTTTTTATACGCTCGCCTTTGCCCTGCTCGCCTTCGAGGAGGTTCCGCACGAGAAGCGCCTGTCGCGCTACCCTGCCCCAGTCGCGCTGCTGGCGCAACTAGCCGTGGACGCCCGTTTTCAAAAGCAGGGTTTGGGTGAGCGACTGCTCTTCGACGCTTTGGCCCGCGCAGCCGAAGCGTCGGAGCACATCGGGCTGTATGCGCTGGTGCTGGACGCACGCGAGGAAGGTTTGTTCGGCTTTTATGAACGTTATGGCTTCCAGCGCGCAACGGGCGAGCGCCGAATGTACCTCAAAATGAGCGCCATTCGTCAACTCGGACTGCGCGCCGTGCCCCTGGTAGGAAGCACGACCGAGTAAGAAGTAGACCGGCCGGCAGCGGGAAAGCCGGTGCGCGCGTAACGAGGACACGAGAACAAAGTGACCGATACCACGCTTGGGGCAGCCACTGCGGCCGCGTCGCCCTACGCCCGTTTGCGGTTTTATTACGGATGGGTCGTTCTGCTCGTGGCCGCGCTCGCCATGGTCGGGACGCTGCCCGGCCGGACGCAGGGGCTGGGCCTGATTACCGAGCCGCTGCTCAAGGATTTGGGCCTAGGCCGGGTGGAATACGCGCGAATCAATCTGTGGGCGACGCTGATCGGGGCGCTGTTCTGCATCGGCGTGGGGCGATTGCAGGACAAAATCGGGAGCCGAACGGTGCTGACCGGGATCACGCTCGCGCTGGGCGCAGTCGTGCTGGCGATGAGCCGCGCGTCGAGCGTCGCGTCGCTGTTTGTTCTCATCACGCTGACGCGCGGATTGGGGCAAAGCGCGCTTTCGGTCGTCAGCCTGGCGATGGTCGGGCAGTGGTTCCAGCGGCGGCTCGACCGGGCGATGGCGGTTTACGCGGTCGTGATGAGCATCGGGTTCATGGCGGCATTTCCGATTGTCGGCGCGGTCGTCACGAAAAGCGGCTGGCGGACGGCGTGGGCGGGAATCGGCTGGGGCCTCGTTCTGGTGCTGGTCCCGCTCGCGTTCGCGCTGGTGCGGCGCTCGCCGGAGTCCGTCGGCCTGCGCGTGGAAGAAAATCGTGCGCACGCGGAGGGCGAACCCGCCGACGCGGCTCCGGCGACGGGCTGCTCGCTCGTCGAAGCCCTGCGCACGCCCGCGTTCTGGGTGATGGCGACGGCAAGCGCGCTGTACGGCTTGGTCGCGTCGGGCATCGGGCTGTTCAACGAGTCCATCCTCAACGAGCGCGGCTTCGCGCCGGGGACGTACTACAACACGCTGGTCGTGACGGCCCTGACCGCGCTTTTGGGCAACTTTTTGGGCGGCTTTTTGGCGGCCCGGGGCGGCATGAACCGCTTAATGGCGGTTGCGATGGCTTTTTTGATGATCGGGCTGGCCGCCCTGCCCAGCGTGCACACCATCACGCAGGTCATGGGCGTGGCTGTCGTGATGGGCGTTGCGGGCGGGTTCGTGACGGTGCTTTTTTTCTCGTTCTGGGGCCGCGTCTACGGGCGCGCGCATCTGGGCCAGATTCAGGGCGCGGCGCAAACGATGACCGTGCTTGCCTCGGCCGTCGGGCCGCTGCTTCTGGCCGAAAGCGTTGCCCGCACCGGCTCCTACGCGGCCATGTTCTACCTGCTCGCCCTGATTGTCGGCCTGACCGCACTTGCCGCCTGGGTGGTGCGCGTTCCCTCGTATGCCGCCTGAAAGTTCAATCGCGTCAGCGTGACGCCGCGCGCGGGGCCGTTTGGACGAGGAAAAGCGTTGCCCCCAAACCGGCTCCCAGACACAGCCCGTACACGCCGCCCCACAGCAGCATTCCCGACTTGCCGCCGACCGCGTTGTTGAGCAAGGAGCCGACGAAATATCCGGCCGAGTTGGCGACGAACAGCACGGCGGCCAGACACGGGGCCGCGCGCGGCACGCCGAAGCCGACGGCGAAGACCAGACCCATCAAGGCTGACCCGACGAGCGAGCCGGCCCACTCGCCGGCCGCGTTGCGCAGCGAAAAATACGCGCCGGTCCAGCCGACAGCATAGGCGAAAAAGGCGAGGGCGAACACCAGGAAAAATCGGCTCCCCCGTGCCGGTCCGACGACCAGCGGGCGCAGGGCCGCGCCGCCGAGCAGGATGAAAAGGGCGGTCCAGACGGCATACGCGCCGGCCAAACCCAGCCGCGCATACATCCAGCGTTCAGCAAAGGCGACCGTGGCGAACACAGCCACGCTCGCTAAACCAAACCCGACGCCGCCTGACAGCGCGGAGCGTCCCAGCGACGGCACAACGGCGGCCTCGGAACGGTTCATCGTCAGACGTAATCTTTCATTCGTTGCGCAGGGCGGCCAGCAGGGGCGCGCGCAGGGCGAGGGCCGTGGCTGCCCAAGTCCAGACAAGGCCGCTGACCAGAACGGCGAGGAGCGTGACGGCCAGGGAAAGGTACGGGACGTTCGCGCCGGGCGAGCGCAGGGCGGGCAGCACGGCGATCAAAGCGGAAGTGACGCCCACGAAAAGGCCGAGTGCGAGCAGCAGGGCGTGCTCGCCGAAGACGAGGCGGCGCAGCGCGGGCGCGCGCAGGCCAACGGCTCGGAGCAGGGCGAGTTCGCCCCGCCTCTCCAGCACGTTGCGTAGCACAATCACGCCCAGGCCCAGGCTGCCCACGAGCAGGCCCAGCCCACCCAAAACCGCGAAGATGGACAGGTAGGTGTTTTCCACGGTGTTGAAGGCGGCCAGGCGGTCCCGCGCGGGAGCGATACTCAGGCCCACGTCTTCCAGGCCGCGCGTCAGTTCCGCGCTGATCGCTTTTTCGGACGCGGCCGGGGCGTCCACGAGGAAAATTTGGTAGCCGCTTTGTGAGGGGAACAGGCGGGTGAAGTTGTCCTCGGACAAAATCAGGCCGCCCTGCAAAACGGAGTTCGCCAGAACGCCGACGATGCGCAACCGGTGTGTTTCGCCCCGGTCGTCCACGTAGTCGAGCGTGTCGCCCAGTTTTTTGCCCAGCGACCAGACGACGGTGTTCGTGTCGCCGACAACGGGAACCGCGCCGTCGCGCTCGGTTCGCTCCAACAGGGTCCACGGGGAGCGCCCGCCGGTTTTTGCCGCCGTTTGCGTGAATGTGAACGCTTCGCGCCGGGCGAGTTCCATCGTGTTCACGCCCATCAGTCGCGGCGTTTGCGCCCGGTTCAGGTTCAAGCAACTGGCCTCGTCGCCCTCACGCAGCCGCAGGGCGACAACGTTCGCGCCTGACAAAACGTCGCCGTCCAAACCGAACGCTTCGCGGCCTTCTTCCGTGTTCAGGTTCTGGTACACGGGCAGGGTGGCCTCGCCAAACAGCGCGAAGCCGCCCGTCCCCGACGCCCGCTCGCGCGCGTTTTCCTGGGGGTCGTGACGGTTCGCCCCAACGGCGACGACCAGAAAACTGCCGCACGCGAACAGGGCGATTGCCCCCAAACTGCGCCCCGGCCGCCGAACGGCATTGCGGACGCCGAGCGCGCCAAGCGTCAGGCCGGTTTCGCCCGCCGCCGCGCCACCCCGCTCCCACTGGGCGAGCAATGTCCGGCAGGCCGCGACGCCGCCGACAAGCAGCAGCGCGCCCGCCGCGAAAAACGCGCCCGCCGCGCCCACTCGCGCCGCACCCGCAAGGGCCAGCAGGGCGAGCACGAAGGCGACAACCGCCGTGGGCAGACCGGGCAGTCGTCGGCCGTTGGCGGAAGCGGAAAACAGGCGCGAGGATGACTCGCCCCCCGCGTTGAGCAGTTCGCGGGCCGGAACGCGCGCCTGCCGCCGCGTGACCATCCAGATGGCGAGCAGGGCCATCCCGAAGCCGGCGAGCGCGCCCACCGCGAGCGTGGACGGCTCGGCGTGATACCGAAGCGGCGCGTCCGCGACCGCCCCACTCCAAACCGTGGACAGCCCGGCAATCAGGGCGCGCGTGTACAGCGTGGCGAGGCCGGCTCCCCCAATCGCGGCAATCAGGGCGAGGGCCGCGCCTTCCAGCAAAAACAGGCGCTGGACGCGCGCGGGCGCAACTCCGACCGCGAGCAGCGTGCCGACCTCCTCGGCGCGCTGCTCCGCGCCGAACGCGAACAACAGCGTGGTCAGCAAAAGGGCCGCGACGACGAGGAAGAGACTGAAGCCGAGAAAAAGTTGGCCGAAGTCAAGAGAGGGCGTGCTGGCGGCGAGCGCCTTTTCACGGACGGGCGAAAAGAACAGACCGAGCGAGGCCGGGTTGAGCGCCTGCCGGACGCAGGCATCCACCGAAGCGCTCGCGCCGCCCGGCGCGGCGGTCACGGGATAGCGAACGGCGGTCAGGTTGCCGAAGCGGCTGTTCCAGATGCGCTGCCCCGCCCGCAGCGTGAGAAAGGCCTTGGGCGTTCCCCGGTACGTGTCCCAATAGGCCTGGTCCTTGTCGCGGATGCGGTCCAGGTTGATGGGCACGCCCGGCTCCCAGTCGCGGCAGTCCTTTTTGTCGCTCAGGCCGGGAATGTCGGGCATAAGTTCGGGGTCGCGGGCCGGGCCACTCATTGGCAAAATCCCCCGAACGCGGAACGTGCTCGAATGCTGCTCCAAACGGCGCATCGGGCCGACGACGTAGTAGGAAATTTTCAGCGCGTCGCCGGGTTTTGCGCCCACGTCGTCGGCCAGCCAGCGGTTGATGAGCACCTCGTCGTCGCCCATGTCGTTTGGCACGAGCGGGCCGCCGTCGAGGGCGGCGACGGTCGAATACGGGGTGGCGCGGTTGCCCACGCGCAGTTCGTTGACGAAGTAGGTGAGGACGCCGCGCGCGCCGGGCAGCGCCCGAGAGGCCGCCTGCCCGACGGGCGCGTCCAGAAAAACGCGGTCGGTGCGCAGTTCGACGACGTTGCGCTGGGGCAGTTCGCGCAATCGGAGGCCGGCGTCGGCGAGCCGCCAGTGCCGCCACAAAGCGCGGTTGGCGTCGGCGAGCGCGACGTTCTTTTTCGCCCCGCCGCCGACAAGCAGCGTGTTGGCCCGCCCCGCCATCCCGACGGCCCGCTGGAGCGTTTCGAGCGGCACAAAAGCGTTGTGGGGCGGGACCTGGTTTGCGTCCAGGCTGAAGCGTCCGAAATCGGCTTCGGTCACGATGGCGGCGACCGGCAGGCGCAGCGTGATTGTCGCGTCCTCGATGGTGGAAAGCGGCGCGTCGCGCGACAGCAGGCTGGGCTTGTTCACCCGCAGCAGCACGTCATCGCCGACCTTGACATTCAGCGCGCGAGCCAATCGGTCGTTGAGGACGACCGCCTCTTGAGTTTCCGTTTTCAGCGGTGAAGGGGCGTTGCCAAGTCGCCAAAAGGCATCGCTCACGCCCAGCACCTGAACCCGGCCCACGCGCACGTCGCCGCCGCTGCCGTCCGGGCGCTGCCCCGTCGCCGTGCCGGGCAGCAGAATGATGGGCGCGACCGGGGCGTCGCCCAGATCGGGCGCGACCTCGTTTGCCAACGCAACCCGAAAGAACCGGGCCGGGCTGTACAGGGCAAGGGTCACGTTTCCCAAGCGGGATAGCGCCATTTGCCGCAGGCTGTAGCGCACCGAGTCCCCGACGGCCAGCGCGCCCACCAGGATGGCCGTGCCGAGCAGCGCGCCCAGCACCACGCCGACGTTGGCGCGAGCATGGAAGCGCAGACCGCGAACGGCCAGCCGCCACAGGGTCATCGGCTCACGCCTTTGGGGAAAAGCGCGCCGTCGCGCAGTTCGAGCACGCGCCCCATGCGCTCCGCCAGATGAGGCGCGTGCGTGATGACCAGAAGCGAGACGCCCTCTTCGCGATGAATTTCCGTCAGCAGGTCGGCCAGGTTGTCGGCCGCGACCCGATCCAGCGCGCCGGTCGGCTCGTCGGCAAGCAGCAGTCGGGGCTGGTTGATGAGCGCGCGCACGACGGCCACGCGCTGCCGCTCGCCGCCCGACAGTTGCCCCGGCCGGTGTGCGGCTCGGTCCGACAAACCCACGCGCTCCAACAGCCGCCGCGCGCGCGCAGTGGGCGTCTCCGTCCGCTGCGCCGGTCCCTCAGCCAAAGTTGGCACGAGCACATTTTCCAGAACCGTGCATTGCGGCAGCAAATGGTGGAGTTGGAACACCAAGCCGATTTCCCGGCTGCGAACGCGGGCTAAATCCGCCTCGCTCAGCGTCGTCAGGTCCACGCCGTTCAGCGTAATGCCCCCTGTGTCCGGCCGGTCCAGCGTTCCGATCAGGTTGAGCAGCGTGCTTTTGCCCGACCCGGACGGGCCGACGATGGCGACGGCCTCACCAGCCGCGACTTGCAGGTCAACGCCGCGCAGGACCGGCAGGACCGCGGTTTCGCCCGACGCCGGGTAGCGCTTCGTCACCCCGACCATCTCCAAAAGCGGCGATTGGCTCATCGGGCCGCGGATTGCGCGGCGGTCGCGTCTGAGGCTGCGGCGACCGGGGGACGCGCCGCAGCCGGGGCGTCCTGGGGCCGGTACAGCGTCACCAAACAGCCGCCGACCGCCGCCATTATCAGGCCCAGCACAAACGGCCAACGAATGGCAGACAGGCCGCCGGCTGGCGGGTGCAAAGCCGTCACGACGATTGCGTTCACAATCGGCGCGCCGGCGAACACGATGGACATGACCACGGCAGGCGACCCCTTCGCCCCAAAGGCGAGCAGCACGCAGAACGCGCCGATGGCCCCGACCGTTCCCGCCACCAGCGACCAGGCCATGCCCCTGACTGGCATCTGCCACGACGCGCCGCTCACCAGCAAAACCGCCAGCGGGGCCAGCACGGCCGTCAAAAAGTACGCCAGCCCGACGAACAAAAACGCCTTGTAGCGCCCGTTCACGGGATCGCCCATCGCCATCTGGCCGGTGTGCAAAAACACGCCGTAAACGCCCCACGAAACGACGGTCATCAGCGCGAAGACCATCCACGTCATGCCCGGCGCACTCGCCGCCTGCTCATTTCCCATTCGGTCTCCTCTTCAATTCTTCGCGCAAGCGCGACGTGCGCGGCGCGTCAGTTGGTCAGGTTCTGGATGGTGACGTGGCCGCCGTCCACGGCCCGAATGTGGATGTCATGGCCGTAAAGCAAGCCCATGCCGACCAGTGGGTCGGTGTCGGCGGCCTCGACCAGGATGTTTCGTGGCGCGCCGTCCCAAGCAATGGTTGCAGCGTGGATGTCGAACTCGGTTTGGCTGCCGTCGGCGAGGAGGGCGCTGCCGCGCGAGCGAAACGGGAGACCGAGCGCGACGATGACCGGGGGCGGTAGCGTCAGCGAACCGCTGAAGCCGGTGTCGAGCACGACCTCAATTTGCTGCTCCTGCCCGCTCGCGTCCCGCACCGGCAGGCGGAGGGTCGCCTCACGGCGCGCGTTAACGACGCCAGTTATCACGCCGCCGCTCGCCCCGCCGCCGAACGGCCGCCGCCCAGGCGATAGGTGGCCGGGTGGCCGACTCGCAGCAGCCAAATCTGCGCGTCCGGCTCGCGGGCAAGCAGGCGTTCGGTCGCCGCGTAGTCGTCGTTATCCAGTTCATACGCGCCCGTCTCGATGTTAATGGCGACGAACTCGCCCTCGTGCGCCGTTTCGACGCGGGCGCGGATGTCACGTTCATAAATCGCGTTGCCACGCCGGGCGAACTCTTCTTTACCGTAGCGCGGCTGTAGAACCGTCATGGCTTTCCTTCCGATTCGGCGTGCAGAGAGCGCGCGCGCACCTTCATCACTATACGGCGCGCCGCTGGGCCGTCGCCTGCTCGAAAACGAGCGCCACGTTTTGGGCCATCGCCTCTACGCTGAACTTCTCGAAAACGGTACGCCGTCCGGCCTCACCCAGGGCGCGCGCTTGCTCCGGGTCGGAAAGCAAAGTTTCGAGGGCGTCGGCGAGCGACTGCGGGTTGTCCGGATCGTCGTACAAAACGCCGCCGCCCGTTTGGGCGAGCAGTTCGGGAAAAACGGCGTGGCGCGGCTGCACGACCGGAACGCCCGCCGCGAGCGCCTCGATGACGTACAGGCCGAACGACTCGCCGTAGGTCGCCGGGACGGACAACACGGACAGGCCGTGCAGAAAGGCGATTTTTTCGTCCCGGCTGACGTTAGGAAAAAAGGCCGCGTCGCCGCCCAGTCCTTCCGCCTCCAATTGTGCCCGGAGCCGGGCGACGAAGGCCTCGTCACCGGCCGTTTGCGCGCCCGCAACGCGCAGTTGCAGGTTTTTCACCCGGTCACGTTTGCGCAGTGTGATGTACGCTTCGACGAGGATTTCCAGGCCTTTGGGCGGGCACATGCGGGCCAGGTAGCCGAGTGTGGGCGGCGCGCCGTTTGGCGCGGGCGGGCGCGGGGCGTCGTCGTAGCCGTCGAGCAAAATGCCGTTGTAAACGACGTGGACCCGGTCCGGCGGCAGGTTTGCACGCGCGGTCATCAGGTCGGCGTGGTAGCGGCTCACGGCGATAAAGGCGTCCACGTCCCGTGCGCGCTCTGCCAGCGTTTGCCAGGCCGCGTCGCGGTCCGGGCCGGGCAGACTGTCCAGAAACGTGTCCTCGCCCTGAAGCGTGCAGACGACCAGTGCGCCCGTTTCTTCCTTGATGCGCCTCGCCAGTCCCATCAACAGCGCGTTCGACAGAATGACGACATCCGGCCTGCCATCCTCGGAAGCGAGCCATTCGGTGAGGCGGTCCAGCTCCTTGGCCTGATGGCCGTTTTCGCCTTTCAGCATGGAAACGGTCAGGTCGCCGAGTTGAGAAGCCCGCGTCATGCCGGCCCGTTTGGCCGCGCCTTTGAGCGCGGCGGGCGCGTCGAAAAAACGGTCCACCCAGCGCGGCGTTCGGCGGAATAGGCCGGATTTCTGCTGGAGGTAGACGTTGATGCCGCCGTAGAAGAGCGGCGCGCCCTCCGCCCCGGACGCCTCATCGAGGGTGGGCGGGAGGTACAGCGGGACCATCAGGGCGTCGTGGCCCAGCCGGCGCAGTGCGAGCGTCAGCGCGTTGTCGCGGATGCAGGTGCCGCAGAAAAAACCGCCCGTGCCGGGCGTCAGTTGAAGGATGCGCAACGCTGGGCGCTCGTCAATCCTCCCGGAACCAGGCCGAGGCTTCCGGGGCAAGCGACTTACGCCAGGCAACGCCCCGAACGCTGCGCGCCCGCCAGGACTGGGAAGGTCCCTTAAACCATTTGACGTGACCGTCGGCGAATGCGTAAACGGAACCGCCGCTGTGCCGGTACCGCCCAGCGCAGTAGTTGTCGGCCCGCCCGAGGATCGGCCCGCCCAGGGCGGGATAGTCCGTTTCCAACTTGGTGCATTCCGAGTACCAGTCGTCGCCGCCCGTGTTGCCGATGTAGCCCAAGCCTTCGGTCACAAGAACGACCTGGGCGGGCGCCTGAATCGCAGCCAGGCTGCTGGGGTTGCCGGGGAACCAGCCGCGCGCCAGGTTGTTGCGGTGCATGGTCGGCATGAAGTTGCCGTTGTTGATGTAACTGAGCGCCTTGGAGTAAAAGTTGGCGGCGAACGGACCCGGCTCCGGGTCGCCGGCCGCCTTCGGGTAGGACGTGTTGCCCACGCTGGGACAGGTCCAGAACGCGACCACCTTGCGGTTCGCGGGCGAACCGGGCTGCGGGTCGGCCTTCGCACCCACCTTGACGTATGGCTCGACCAGGTCCTGCCAGGTGACGGCCGCCGTCATCCCGGTAAAGACGTACGATCCCAAAGGCAGCGTCTCGTCGTAGTCCTGGGCGTACATCATCACGCCCAGAGCGATTTGTTTGTTGTTGGAGATGCAGCTCGCCTGACGGGCCTTTTCCCGCGCCTGTGCGAAAACCGGGAAAAGAATGGCCGCCAGGATTGCGATGATCGCGATCACCACGAGCAGTTCGATCAGCGTAAATCCGCTATTGCGACGTACCATGATAAGTTCCTTCCGCCCCAAGGTAGTACTGGTAGTACTGCCTTTAAGGCCCGAGCGGATCAGCGCAGTACTTTTTGATGATAGCACGAAGTTTGTCGGCCGCTTTCGGGGCGGGCGCCGCCACGGCGGCAGTAGCAACCGCATAGCCGAATCTGGCCCCTGACCCTAGTGCTTTCCTAACTTGATTATTTAATTTTGTTCTTTGACAATCGGATACAGCCGCTTCAACTTGATGCGGGCATCATCGGTCGTGAACTGCCAGTCAATACGCGTGCAGGCTGCGTTGCGCT
>JAABUN010002418.1_pt1 | contig 33413 bp, 29 predicted proteins | sample 5559311 | NCBI WGS metagenome assembly JAABUN01 (sample SAMN10711877, study PRJNA513370) | rock metagenome | isolation source: Antarctica rocks | place: Antarctica: Victoria Land, Siegfried Peak sud | reverse complement strand
CGAATTTCACTCTCACCCTTTTTTCACTTTATATATCAAAACTATAAATCTTAACTGCTTACCTCAAAGAACTATTTTACTTACTTTGCAAACATAGGAGACACGAAGTACACAAAGCTATACCCTCTGTGTGCTTTGTGGCTTTGTGGGCTAAATATTAACGACCTAATAAAGTTGACACGACGCTATATACTTCTTCTGCCGGGGGCTTTTAAAATTTATAAGCAGAATCGAAACAGGTATGAGGCAAATAAACCGAAGCTCTCTAATTCCAAAAACAAATCATTTCAATTTTAAAATCCGCCTAACTCTTCTCTTTTATTTCGCGAAACGGGTATCTCAGAACGGTTCTCCATTATCAAAAAACCGCCATCACTTTTAATAAACTCCTTAATTTTTTTAGTGTTTACCAAATAGCTGCGATGTATTCGTAAAAAATGAGAAGGAGCCAGTATTTCTTCAATTTCGCTTAATGTTTTACAGACCGTAAATTTTGGCTCATTCACTAAATGAAGAATAGTATAATTGCTTTGTGCTTCGCAGTAAATAATATCAGACAAAGAGATAAACCGGTAGCCCTTTGCATGCGGAAAAGCAATGCGGCCAGGGAATTGTCCTTTCTCCGATTCGTGTAAAATTTCAGTTATTTGTTGTAATTGTTGCGGCAGGAACTCTGACTTTTCGCTTGCTTTTTTTACAGCTTTTTTTAATTCACCAGAATCAATAGGTTTTAGCAGATAATCGAGGGCATTGAACCTGAATGCTTTTAAGGCAAACTGGTCGTAAGCGGTGGTGAAGATTAAATGAAAGTTGATTTCATCAAGATTGGATAATAACTGAAACCCATTCATCTGGGGCATTTCAATATCCAGAAAAACAATTGCCGGATGTAACTCCTTAATTTTTTCCAGACCCTCTTTACTGCCTGAAGTTGAAGCTACTACTTGTACCTGCGGGCAATGAATTGCCAATAGCTTTTGTAAATGTTGGGGTAAATGATGATAAGAATATAAAATAATTACAGCTTGATGTTACGCAGAATTATCAAGAGTGTTTAGGCAGCATCTCTTCTCTCCCCCAGTTTTTGCAAGGTTATCCATGCTGCTTTGGTTGCATGAATAATCATTAGCGATTTCATTGCAAAATGATTCTTCGAATTTCTGACTTTTAACCTTTCCATTTTAGCATAGGCTAAAATAGATGCTATAAAATGTGATTGTTGTGTCATAACTTTTTTTGTTGGAGATTTAGGAAATGCTGTGTTGCTTTTGATTATTTTGTGATACTCTTCTACTTTCCAACGTTTTTGATAGATTGTAGAAATCTGCTCATACGATAAGTTCAAATCACTACTGGTCAGATAAAGTGTGCCGACAACTCCATCTCCGTCTTTGAAGACTTGTTTAGCTATGAGTATTGGAAATTCCAATTGCTCAACATAAACTGGCCGGACACACCCTTCTGACACAGCCTCTTTGATACTTATATATTTGCCCAATAATTTATCTTCTTTACTTAATGCAACTTTTCTATTTTCTTTAAAGGCCATTATAAAATCTCTTCCACACTCTACAATAAAATTCATATTATCAGCACAAGCAAACCAGCTATCACTTAACACATATTTAAAACGCAACCTGTTACTGCTATGGCTTACTAAATCTCTAAAATGTTGATGCTTGCTGATGCTGCTTTTTCTTTTCTCCTTCCCGTTGCAATCTTTATATACCGTATCCTTTTTTATAAATGATACTCCCACAGGTAAACTCATTTCCCAACTATGATAAATAGCAGATACAAAATTTACGCCTTTCACGCTTCGTCCTTCAGTATGGTCAAAATGCCATTGGATTAAATCATTGCAATCGGTATATGGTTTTGCCTCTACAGAATCATCTATTATTAAAACAGCATCATCCTGCTGTATCTCTTCACATAACGGTCTTACCTCTGCCCATAGTCTTCGTGAACTAATGTAACCACTGCTTAATAACCGTGTTATTTTATCATGAGATACTTGTTTGTCTAACACCACCGACATACTTGTCGCCGTTGCCAACCCACAAGTTGATACTAAATAATCCGTATACAAATCCAGCAGTATATCATTTCTTAATTTCATCCCTCAAATTTATTGTGCATATTTTTGCGTAACATCAGTTACAGCTACTAATCTGATATTGAAAAAATCTCAATAAATTCTAATTTATATGAAAACAATAATTTTTGCATTTACACTTTCTCTCTTTGTCAGTTCAGCTTTTGCTCAAACGCCTGCATCTAAAAAATCAGTGTCGTCAGGCATTGTTAATATTGATGTTCCCGTATTTGATAATCCTGCCGCTACCCAATTTTATGAAGCATACGCTGCTCACGTTAAAAAAGCTGTAACAGCCATACGTAATAAAGATGAAGCGGCCTGGAAAAGTTTGGTAAAAGATGAAAAGGACCTGAATGAAAAAGAAAAACAAATGTTGAAAACAAAGTTTACACCTGCAGATTTAAAAAGAAAACAAGCATTGTTGATGCAGGCAATGCCCTACTTGCAAGAGATTGATCAATCTGCTTTTAATAAAAAGTTAAACCCTTTTTAAAATCATATTTATGAAAAAAATAATTTTGGCATTTACATTAATCCTTTTAGGTGTTTCCGCCTTCCCGCAAAAAACACCAACAACAAAACCAGGTTCAACCGGCACTGTTATTATTAATGTGCCCAATTTTGCTGACCCTGCAACCAAACAGTTTTATGAAGCTTACACTTCTCATATTAAAAAAGCTGTAACAGCTGTTGGCAATAAAGATGAAGCTGCATTTATAAAACTGGCAGAAGAAGGAAAAACACTGGAGAAAAAATTTCAATATTATATGTCGGAAAAAAAGTCTACCACAGAAGATATTAAGAAAAAACATGCCTGGAATAAACAGGCAATGCCTTACATACAGGAGATCATCCAATCTGATTTGAATAAAAAGTTAGAGCATAAGGAAGAGTGAAAAAACAAATAAAGCATAAAATATTAATAGTTACTCATTCAATAAAACAAGTTTTATGAAATCACTCATTTTATCAATTACATTTTGGTTTTTTATTACCGCTGCGTTTGCTCAAACTATAAATGTCCCTGATTTTGCTCAACCTGATGTAAAAGCATTTTATACTGAATATTCAAACCACCTTATAAAATGCATAAAAGCTATCCGTGAAAAAAATGAAGCCAAAGCAGTTGCTCTATTCAGAAATCCGGGAGAACAACTGGTTGCAAAAAGTAAAATAATAGAAAAGAAAGTGATAATGAATCTTGTTGAAAAACAAAAATGGATGCAGTTTGCTGCACAGGCGTATCCCCTGGTAAAAGAATTGGAGCGATCATCGTATTATCAAAAGTTGTATGGGAAAAAATGAGTAAAATGATAAGAAATACAATATCGGGTAAATCAAATAAAAAAGCCTCCTTTTACAGAGGTTTTTTATTTAGTACTAATTACTTATCTTCTGTTTATTGCCTTTCAGTTTGTCCTTAAACACCTTTTCAAACTTCTCAAGCTTAGGTTGTATTACATAACGGCAATACATCTGGTCGGTGTTATTGTTGTAATAATTCTGGTGATAATCTTCTGCCACGTAAAAATTCTTTAAAGGCTCTATTGTAGTTACAATAGGTTTGCTCCAGGCCCCCGATTTGTCCAGTTCTGCTTTATATTCTTCGGCTTTTTGTTTTTGTTCGGGACTGTTGTAAAAAATTACGCTCCGGTATTGCGGACCGCGGTCGTTACCCTGTTGGTCAACAGTGGTGGGATCATGGGTTTTCCAAAACACTTCAAGTATTTCATCAAAAGTTATTTTAGATGGATCGTACACGATCTGTGCAACTTCAACATGGCCGGTGTTTTTGCTGCACACCTGTTCGTAAGTTGGGTTTGCTACGTGTCCGCCGCTGTATCCGCTCGTTACTTTTAATACACCATCTAATTGTTGAAACACTGCTTCAACACACCAGAAGCATCCGGCGCCTAAAGTTGCTGTGTCGGTTTTAATGTTTGTCATACTGTTTATATTTGCGAAACTTGTTGAAAAACGATCAGTTTGTGCACAGGAGATAAGCGTGAGTGCTACTAAAAGATTGCTTATCATAAAAGGTTTTCTGGTGAATAGTTTTGACATCATCTACGAAATTTCTACATCTTTTGGATGAGGGGCAAATTTACTTTAACATCTTTAAAATGGTTGGGCAACAATTAAGGATTAACACGAATATGGGTAAAACACTTTTACTTTTAACAACCGGTTTACTTTCTGCATTTTCATTCAAACCTTTAAGAATACATACAGCAATTGAAACAACCATCTACAATACATGCTATCCGGTTAAAACCCGGTGAAGATGTAAAGCAATCACTTCAAAAATTTATTGTTGCAAATAATATAAAGGCAGGATGGATAATTACATGTGCAGGCAGCCTTACTGAATATAATATAAGATTTGCGAACCAAGCTGATGGCAACAAAGGCACTGGTCATTTTGAAATTATAAGCCTTACCGGTACGCTTGCTGTCAACGGGACTCATATACATATAAGCGTAGCCGACAGTACAGGCAAAACTATTGGCGGACATTTAATGGATGGTTGTAAAGTTTACACTACTGGGGAAATAATAATTGGCGAAAGCAAACACCTAATTTTTACAAGAGAAAAAGATGGAACCACACCGTGGGAAGAATTACAGATAAAACACCGTTAACTTTATTTAGCCGCCCAAAGGCTTTATTTTTGCATCTTTAAAAAATATACGTTCCGCCCCAATAGGGTTTTAGGTATTTATGAAATTATTTCCCGAGTCAGCAGCAGTACAATTAGAGTTCGATAAAATAAAAGTTTTATTGATTGAGCATAGCAAAAGTGAGTACGCTAAAAGCAAGGCTGCAGACCTTCGCATACATACAAAAAAAGAGTTTATAGATACAGAATTACAGCAAACGCACGAGTTCAAATTAATTACACTTAATAATCAATATTTTCCCAACGATCATGTATTAAATCTTCAGAAAGATCTAAAATTATTATCCATTTCGGGGGCTGTTTTAACGAGCGACCAGTTTGTACAAATAAGAAAACTGGCAGTAAATATTCAGTCAATTTTTCGCTGGTTCGATAACGATCGGAGAGTTGCATATCCTGCCCTTGCCAAAGTTATTGAAGACACTTACTACGAAAAAGCAATACTCGAACTGTTGGACGATGTATTGGATGAATATGGAAATGTAAAAGACAATGCAACTGAAGAGCTGCAAAAAATAAGGTTAGGGTTATTTAAAAAAAGAAATGAATTGCGACGGGTTTTTGAAAGGGTAGTGGCGCGCTTAAACAAAGCAGGATATGCAGCAGATATTGATGAAAGCTTTAGCAATGGACGCCGCGTGGTAGCAGTTTTCTCCGAATTTAAACGACAGATAAAAGGAATATTACACGGAGAAAGCGATACACGCAAAACTGCTTATATAGAACCGGAAGAAACAATTGAACTCAACAACGATATTTTCAGTCTCGAAAATGAAGAGGGCAAAGAAGTGCAGCGGATTTTGCGTAAGCTAACTGCCGATCTATTGGTGTATGCTCAGTTATTAAAAACTTATTATAATGTAGTGGGGGAGTATGACTTTATAAGAGCTAAGGCAAAGCTGGCAATTGATATGAATGGCGAGTTGCCATCAGTGGCAGATAAAGCGCATATCGAACTTGTAAAGGCTCACCATCCGCTTCTGTATTTGTATAATACGAGAGCAGGCAAACCAACTATACCTGTTGATATAACGCTTGACGACAAGAACAGGATACTGGTCATCAGTGGCCCTAATGCAGGCGGAAAAACAGTGACCATGAAAACAGTTGGCCTGTTACAAATTATGCTGCAAAGTGGTTTACTGGTTCCTGTACATCCAACTTCGCAAATGGGTATCTTTAAACAATTAATGATCCATATTGGCGATACCCAAAGCCTGGAGTTTGAACTAAGCACTTACAGCAGCCATTTAAAAAACATGCGTCATTTCATGGAAGTGGCTAACGGAAAAACACTGTTTTTTATAGACGAGTTAGGCAGCGGAAGCGACCCGAATTTAGGAGGCGCTTTTGCTGAAGTGATTATGGAGGAACTGGCTCACAAACATTCTTTCGGCATAGTAACCACACACTATCTTAACCTGAAAGTAATGGCTAACAAAGTGCCCGGTATTATAAACGGAGCTATGGCTTTTGATGAACAAAATCTGCTGCCGCTTTATAAATTAATTATTGGCAAACCTGGCAGTTCTTACACTTTTGCTATTGCAGAAAGAATTGGCCTATCAAAACATTTAATAAATAAAGCACGGAATTTAGTAGATGAAGATCATTTCAGATTAGACAAGTTGCTTAACCGTACTGAACAGGATCTTCGCGAGGTAGAAAAGAAAGAGCTTGAACTGCAAAAGCTGCTGAAAGAAAATGAGCGTCTTAAAAAAGAGATGACACATATAATGGATAAAGAGCGTCACCGCCAGCAGGTTGAATTGCTTCAGCAGCAAAACAAAGTAACTGAAGACCGCTTAGCTTACTTAAAGGATATGGAGCGTAAAATGAAACAAATCATTTTGGATTGGCGCAAAGCCGAAGACAAGAACGAGCCCATCAAACAAATGCACAACCTGTTGTTTAAAAGGGAGGATGAAGTAGTAAAAAACAAACTTGCTAAAAAAGTAGAAAACAAATACCAGGAAGTGAATGCGGATATAAATATTGGTTCAAAGGTTAAATTGAAGAAGAACTACCAGGTTGGTGAAGTTAAAGAAATACGGGGCAAACGTGCCATTGTACAAGTAGGCCTTTTGCCTATGAATGTAGATTTAAGCGACCTGGTTGTGGTGGAAGAAAAGCCGGTGTAAGAGATTTATCAACTTTCAAAAGTTGACAATCTAATAATTAACAAATCTCATTTCAATTGATAAGCTACCACCTGCTTACCAAAAAAAGTTGGCACATATACAATTTTTTTAGCGGGATCGTATCCAATATCAGCAGTGTTCTTTTTCTCAACATGAGTATCAAGCAGCGTTTTAACCCGGCCATCTGCATGAACGTAATAGATCCATCCTCCCCATGATGTAGCGATAAAATCGCCGTTACCTATTGGTTCTAAACCATCGCCGCCTTGTTCAAGCTCTGCAACTTTTGTTATCTTTTTATTTGCATCAGCTTTTACAAACGACTTGCCCGATAGTATATATAAATCATTATTCACAGCCTTCAATCCATTTATACCTGCCATATTTTTTAAGTATAAAACAGGTTTATCATTTTTAAGTTGCCATACGCTTGCCGTTTTAGAGTCTGAAACATAAACAACTCCTTTGTCGGTTACTGTTATATCATTTAATCCTTGTGCACTGTCAATCTTTATTTTCTTTTCAATCTTTCCTGCTGAAATATTGATCACCACAACTTCATTAATATCGGCTACATATAACCTGTTGCCAACCTTTCCCATCCCTTTTGGTGCGTTAAGACCAGTTATCCAGGTTGCATTATTTTTTTTGCCATCCATACTCATTTTGCCAACGCCTCCTTTACCATCTGCTTCCCACGGCTGGCCATCAATAAGTGCAACATAAAGAACCGAACTTTTAACATCGGGCAAAACAGATTCGGGAATAGCTATAACAGTGTCGGTTTCCCAAAGTTTTTGCAATGAATGTTGCTGGGCATTTGTAATGAATGCCGGGAAAACAAAAAGTGTTACGAGGAGATGTTTCATAAATAGTTTTTTCTGAAGTAAAGATATATAAAATGATAAGTAGTATTTGTTACTGCAAATTTTCCTACTGATTGAACGCACAAAAAAGTTAAAACACATTATCAACCTCCGGCCTGCTGTATTGCTCTTTGGTATCAGAGGTTTTAGGCAGGCCAAAATAGAAGTATAAAGTACGCTTAACAGAACTACTAATCTTTGTCGGCTCGCTTTACGGACCTAAAGCCGATGTATTTGAGCTGATGTTTAAAGCCAGCTTCGTGCCGATGGGCGGAATACAATCGAGGAACGAAATATTTCCAACAGGAAGTTGAGGATGTGGCCTTACTCCTGTTAGGCCATAAAAATCAAACAGCCCTTATATAAAGACCCGTGTCTTTACGGGCTACATAAAATTTACCTTCAACCGTGTTGAATTCCATCCAGGTTATGTCACCGTAATAACCTTTAAACTCCGGATAAACAAGGGGCGAATAACTTGTTTGCGTATTATTATATAAATTTTGCCAAACATTTACAGGTGTGCCTGCAGTTCTGTTTTTCCATTGGAGGTGAGGGCCTTTGCCTAACCATTTTGTGCCTAATATAAAATTCTCATGCAACTGTTTATAGAAGCAGCCAAAGGAAAGAAAGATCGGTATGTTGGATTAAGCCCTGTACTGCTGCATGTATTGAGAGCATACATAAAAAGCTGTAAAGTAAGGCCGCTTAAATATGTTTTTGAAAGTGTAACACCCGGTGTGGCCTATTCTTCGGGAAGTGCTGAAAAATATTCCGGAATGCTAAATATAAAGCAGGAATTATAAAGGATGTCACATTTCATGCGCTCCGGCATAGTTTTGCCACCCACCTGCTTGAAAAAGGAATAGATACAAGATACATACGAGATTTGTTAGGTCATTTCAGCATAAAAACAACAGAGAGGTATTTGCATGTAAAGAAAGAGCAATTAGTGGCTATAACGATTCCGCTGGACGATTTATGGAAGAAAGGTGGTATAGAATGGTAATTCGCTTGGCGGCACAACAATTTAAAAAACGGAATAGAAAAGTATGGATTATCAATATCAATTTTTTTTAGAAAATAGGTGGAATGCTGGCTATTTTTGTGTTGGTGGCAACCAAAACAAAACAGTTAAAAAAATTAAAAACAAGTTTGTCTGGACAAATTAAAAGACTGTAAATAATATGTATGCAATTAAGATTGTTTCCCAAACAATAATCAAAAACAATGAGATTAAAACTATTTAAAGGAATTTTATATCTATCAATCAATCTCCTTTTGTCCAATTTTCAAGCCTATTCACAACAACCAAATATTATCATTATTCTAAGTGATGACCAAGGTTGGGGAGATTTAGGATTTAATGGCAATATTAGTGTAGCTACACCAAATTTAGATAGATTGGCAAAGGAGGGGACAATTTTAAATAAATTTTATGTAAGCCCTGTTTGTTCTCCAACTCGTGCTGAGCTCCTGACAGGTCGCCACCATGTAAGAGGTGGGGTTTCTTCCACTTCCTCAGGGGGAGAACGTCTCAACCTTGATGAAACAACAATAGCGGATATTTTTAAAAAAGCAGGATACCAAACGGCGGCATACGGTAAATGGCACAATGGAGGACAAGCTCCCTACCATCCAAATGCAAGAGGCTTTGATGACTTTTATGGTTTTTGTTCTGGACATTGGGGTAATTACTTTGAGCCTGTTTAGAGCATAATGGCGAAATAGTGAAAGGGAATGGCTTTATTACCGATGACCTTACTGACCATGGTTTGGCATTTATTGAAAAAAACAAAAAATCACCTTTCTTTTTGTACATACCATTTAATACGCCCCATAGTCCTATGCAAGTGCCAGAACAATGGTGGAAGAAATATGCAAATAAAAATATCAATCAGCATGGAACAAAGGCTGACAAAGAAGAAATAGACCATACGAAAGCTGCCTTAGCTTTAAGCGAAAAGATTGATTGGAATGTTGGACGTATTATGCAAAAATTAGAAGATTTGAAACTCTTAAATAATACCATAGTCATTTATTTTTCAGACAATGGACCTAACGGCAATCGTTGGAACGGAGGAATGAAAGGCATAAAAGGCTCAACTGACGAAGGAGGAATAAGGTCTCCAATGATTATCAGTTGGAAGAAAAAATTACCTGCTAATCAAAAAATTGATAAGATTACTTCCGCAATTGATTTACTTCCTACATTATGCGACCTCGCCAATATCAACTATGTATCACCAAAACCATTAGATGGAAAAAGTTTAAAACCATTGCTTCAAAATCAAAAAATCAACTGGTCAGACAGGATTTTATACCATTACTGGCAAAACAAACTTAGTGTGCGAAATCAAAAGTATCGCCTTTCAGATACAGACCAGCTATTTGATATTGAACAAGATCCAAATCAACTTAAAGATATTGCTAAATTAAACATTGAGGAGTACATAAAACTTAAAAAAGCAAAGACTCAGTGGTTTAAAGATGTACTGAGTGAGCTACCCCCAAAAGATTTACGACCTTTTATAATTGGACATCCGAGTTTAAAAACTACTCAATTGCCAGCTGGCGAAGCTATCGTAACCGGTAATATAAAACCTTCAAACAAATACCCCAATGACAGTTATCTAACTAATTGGATAAATGTGCAAGACCAAATATATTGGAATGTTGAGGTTGCAGAAGAGGGAGATTTTGAGATTGAAATTTATTATACTTGTCCTGAAACAGACATTGGTTCTACATTTTCTTTAACTTTTGGAAATGCTGTCATAGAAGGAAAAATTATTGAAACAAATGACCCTCCATTGAAAGGGATGGAGCATGATAAATCGCCGAGAATTGAGTCTTACGTTAAAGATTTCAAGCCACTAAAATTAGGTCAAATTCATTTTGAAAAAGGCTCTGGTAGATTGATTTTAAAAGCTAATAAAATTTCAAGTACCCAAGTCATGGATTTTAAAATACTGACTTTAAAAAGAATTAAAGAATTTTAACTCATTTTTTCAACTTTTGGGTTGAGATAATTAGAAAAAAAATATTAATTATATGCCTAAATGAATTAGACAAAACTTGGCTGCCACCAACATGGTATTGGTAAAAAAAGGGGCGGACGGAAGTAATTGAACATTAGTAATTCTATTGAACTTATGTGCTAAGGCTGGGCAGACAGAATTCTATTTCCCCTTCTTCGCCAATACCCAAAGCGTTGTGCGTCATGCTATCGCCGGTTCAATAATCTAACGCAACGCTAAGCCTTAAAAACTTAGCTTGTATGATGACAAAAAAGTATGTTCGGTTAACCTTTGATGAACGCATTGAAATTGAAAAATTACTCTCTCACAACAAGAGTTATGCTGACATTGCAATAGCCCTCAATCGTTCTAAAAGCACTATTCAAAGAGACGTAATAAAGCAAGGCAGGGATAGTTATAAAGCCATGAATGCTGAGTGTTCAGCAGTAGGCAAATCAAGCAACCGCAGAAGTGGTAAGAATAAAATAAAAGTGTGTGAAGCATTGGAAAAGTATGTGTCGGAAAAGCTGCAGCTTCGGTGGTCGCCCCGGCAAATCAGCGTAAGTTTACAAAGAACTTTTCCTGAAAATAAAGCCATGCAAATCAGCCACGAAGCCATCTATTTATACATCTACCTGCATAGTAAAAAGGAGTTGAAAAATCTGCTCATTTCAGCGCTCCGGCAGAAAAGAAAGTACCGTGGAAATGTACGAAGAGGCGCCGATAAACGCACCACCATTAAAGACCCTGTTCGTATAGATGAACGACCCGAAGAAGTAAAAGGAAGGTTATTCCTTGTCATTGGGAAGGTGACCTGGTAATGGGCAAAGAACGCTCAAGAGAAGGAGGCCAAACGCCGGTTTTTTTGAAACTATTGTGCTAACAATTCATCATTTCACCTTTTCTGCCGCTGCTTCGTGTCAATATTGATCGTCCATATCCTGTCCACTTTATGCCAGGGACCTTCATGACAAAACATTAATAATTTAGGATCCGTTGAAGAAAACTGCACGTGACCCAACCAAGTATTTTCGGTATGAATTTTATTAAGCTTAGCGGCTTTAATATTAATCGTAAAAAGATCGTTGGGTAAATGTGCATCAAAAATGCGGTCGAAGAACTGGCTCTTCTCGGGATACTTGCGGGATATTTCTTTTTGCTCATCACTCGCTTTAGAGCCTGCAAACAAAGTTTCATCAGCATTTATCGTGGCAATACTTCCTTTGTAATCAGCAGGATAAACAAACAGCAACTTTGTTTGTTTTGTATTGATGTTTGATGAAAAGACGCTGTCTTTTACCTGGTAATATATATTGCCGGCTCGTTGCCCCACAATCTCACCGTTTATAGGAGAAGCCTAATGAGTTACCTGTTCAGCCTGCAAGGTTTTCAGATCAACTGTATATATCTGCTACCCGTTTTTACCGTTGTTATAAAAAACCATCTGATTGCGATAAAACGGGTTGTTGTGAAAATAGAAGCTGCTATTGCTTCCCGGTACCCTTGATATGGGTAAAAAGAATACAGTTATGCTCCACCTTTTTAAGAAGGCGTAAAACATAAGGTATAACCGCTACATGATGTGGGGCAGCAATGAAGTATAATTTTGGCATAGCAAAGCAGCCTGTTTATGCTGTAAAATACAGGCTGAAAGTCCCTTAGCTATCCTGATGTATCCTGAGAAAGTTTTTATGAGATGATATGCTGAAAGATTATATCTTTTCAAGGAGGTGAGGGCAACACATAAAATATGTGTTGCTGATGAACAACCAGAGGCGCCGCCAATGTTGTATTGTAAAATTTCTCTAACTGCCTTTTTTAACGTTAACGGCATTGGGTCCTTTAGGTCCCATTTCTACTTCAAAAATTACTTTGTCGTTTTCTTTAATGGGCTCCTGCAATTGATTTACGTGTATAAAAACACTCTCCTGCGTTTCGAGGTCTTTAATAAATCCGAAACCTTTGTCGCCATTAAAAAAGGTAACTACTCCCTTTCTTATAAGGTCAGCGGGGTCTGCAGCTTCTGTTTTTGGAACACCTATCTGCATGTCTTCCTGCTTAAAAATTTTCTTTTTGCGGGGGTCGGGTGGTGTAGAAGAGATATTGCCGTTTTCATCAATATAGGCCATCATTTCATCAAGGCTCTTTCCTTTTTTCGCGTTCGCCTTGCGTTCGTCCATCTTTTCCTCTTTATCCTGACGCTGTTTTTGTTTTTTCTTTTCTTTTTCCTTTTTTGCAAAGGTTTCCTGAGATTTCCCCATAGTTTTTCCCTATTTGTTTTTTTAGATGGTAAAGGTCGGGAATTATTGTGAAAAGTTGTAATTCTGTTTGGCTTTATTATATTTGAAATCCAACCCCACTGCATGTCAAAACCGCTCATTCAACAGTATTACAACCAGCTCGATCGTTCGTTTCAATTCAGCAAAAGCAAAAATGAAGACACTATAAAAAGTTACTTCTGGATGCTGATGAATGATTATGCACACAGGCAGAACTATGAAGTTGTTCGGGAAGTGGTTACAATGGGCACCAAAGGCGCTAAAGTAAGACCTGATGGCATTCTCAAAAATCTATGGGGCATCGAAATTGGTTTATGGGAAAGCAAAGATGAAAAAGATGATATTGAAGCAGAGATTGATGCCAAACAAAAGAAAGGTTATCCCCTCACAAATATTTTGTTTGAAGATTCACAAACTGCAGTTTTGTTTCAGCGGAGTGAAATGGTGATGAAGGTTGATATGAGAGATGAAGCAGCATTGGATAAGATTATCAAACAATTTGTTGCATTCAAGAACGAGACAATTTACAAGTTTGAGGACGCTATTCAAAAGTTTAAAGCTGATATACCAAGTATTGTGGAAGCCTTTCGTAAACGCATTGAGGCGTCAGGCGATAGGAACACAGCTTATGCTGAAGCAAGAGATATTTTTTTAAAGCTATGCCAGGCAGAAATCAATCCCGCATTTACATTAGCTGATGTAAGAGAAATGATGATACAGCATATTCTTACCAGTGACATCTTCAATAAGATATTCGATGATCCTGAATTTCACCGCCACAATACCATTGCTGCTGAACTGGAAAAACTGATCTCTACTTTGTTCACGTATAGCGAACGCAAAAATTTGTTAGGCAGCATCGAACATTATTACGACACCATTAATGGAACAGCAGCAGCCATTGCAGATCATCATGAGAAGCAAAAGTTTTTAAAAGTGCTGTATGAAAATTTTTACAAAGTCTATAATCCAAAAGCGGCAGACAGGTTAGGAGTAGTGTACACGCCAAACGAGATTGTGAAGTTCATGATTGAAAGCACTACCTATTTGCTGCATAAACATTTTGGTAAAACACTCTCTGATAAAAACGTAGAGATACTTGACCCTGCCACCGGAACCGGAACTTTCATTTCGGATATTATTGACCACATACCCAAACAACATCTTGCTTACAAATACAAGCACGAACTGCATGCAAACGAAGTTGCTATATTGCCTTACTACATCAGCAACCTGAATATTGAATTTACTTTTAAGCAAAAGATGGGTTATTATGAAGAGTTTACCAACAGTTGCTTTGTTGATACGCTTGATAATACAGGTGCGTTGGCTTATGCAGGTAAACAGTTAAGCGCTTTTGGATTAAGCAGTGAAAATGCAGAACGTATAAAAAGACAAAATTCAAAAAAGATTTCTGTTATTATTGGCAATCCGCCATATAATGCCAACCAGCAAAATGAAAATGAGAACAATAAGAACCGGGAGTATCCGACAATTGATAAACGGATTAAAGAAACATTCATAAAGAACAGCACGGCGCAAAAAACAAAAGTGTATGATATGTATGCGAGGTTTTACCGCTGGGCAATGGACAGGGTTGATAAGAATGGTATTGTTGCTTTTATAACCAACCGCAGCTTTATTGACAGCAGAACCTTTGATGGATTTAGGAAAATTGTGCAGGAAGAATTCAGTAACTGTTACATCATAGATACCCGAAGCGATGTACGAGCCAATCCTAAAATTGCAGGAACTACGCACAATGTTTTTGGCATCCAAACCGGTGTTGCCGTTATGTTTTTAATAAAGAAGGAAAACAAGGAAGGCAAGTGCAGAATTGAATACATAAGCATGGAAGATGATTGGAGAAAAGAAATAAAGCTGGATTGGTTTCGCAATAACAAAATAGAAGAAATTGCTTTTGCAAATATTATTTCGGATAAAAATAATAACTGGATTAATCATTCGGAAAATGATTGGGAAAAATTTATTCCTTTATGCAGTAAAGATGTAAAAAGTGGTAAATCTAAGGAAGCTATATTTAGTTTATTATCGCTTGGAGTTGTTACTAACAGAGATGAATGGTGTTATGATTTTAATGAACAGGCACTGGAAGATAAAGTAAAGTTCTTTTGTGAGTTCTATGAAAAGGAGAAAATAAAATGGAATAACTCTGATAAAAAAATTCCTATCAATGATTTTATTGATAGAACAATTAAATGGACTGAAGAATTAGAAAGTCATTTAAAAAGAAATTCAAAACTTCAATTTGATAAAAGTAAAATTAGAGTTGCCAACTATAGACCGTTCACTAAGAAATATTCCTATGTTGATAAAATAATATCACATAGACTTTATCAAAATCAAGATATATGGGGCATTGAAAAACATTTTGATAATAGAGTAATTATTTTGACTATTCACCCACAAGTTGATTTATCATTCTTTAGTTCAGAGATTCTGGTTGATCAAGGTTTTGGGTCAAGAGCAAGTACAGACTTGCCTCTCTACCGCTACAATTCAACAGGCGAACGTATAGACAACATAACCGATTGGGGTTTGCAGCAATTTATTAATCACTATGCGTCATTGCGAGGAGGAACGACGAAGCAATCTGCTAACAACAGTGCAACAGATGAGCAGATTGCCACGCCTCCTTCGTCGGCTCGCAGTGACGGGGAAATAACCAAAGAAGATATTTTCCATTACACTTATGCGGTTCTTCATCATCCAGCTTACCGTAAAAAATATGAGCTTAATTTAAAAAGAGAATTTCCACGCATACCTTTTTATGACAACTTCTTTCAATGGCGGGACTGGGGCAAACAATTAATGGACCTGCACATCAACTACGAAACGGTGCAGCCTTACAGCCTCACACAACACAATTACGAAACAAAGACAGAAACAAAAAAGCAAAAAGAAATCTTTGCCAAAGTTGAAGAACCTGAAGTTTTATATACCAGACAACCAAAACTAAAAGTGAAGCTGAAAGCAGATAAGGCATCAGGCATTATCGAAATAGATGAGCTTACCTTTTTACGCGGCGTACCCAAACAAGCATGGGAATACAAACTCGGCAACCGTTCTGCACTCGAATGGATACTCGACCAATACAAAGAAAAGAAACCTTCTGATCCAACCATTGCCGAAAAGTTCAACACCTACCGTTTTGCTGATTATAAAGAACAAGTAATTGATTTATTGAAAAGAGTTTGTACGGTAAGTGTGGAAACGATGAAGGTTGTGAGGGAAATGGAAGTAGTGGGTTAGAATTAGAAAAATTGTTGTATTCTGATTTATTTTGATTTATGGCTACAATGAATTTCAATACATCAAATCAGACATATCGCCAATTAATGGGCAACGGTTTGATTTATACTATCCCAAGATTTCAAAGGGATTATAGCTGGACTGATACAGAATGGGATGATCTATGGATGGATTTAGCAGATGTATTAGAAGGACAATCAGAAATATCTCATTACATGGGTTATCTTGTATTGCAATCAAATGATAACAAAAATTTTGATGTAATAGATGGACAGCAACGCTTAACAACGCTTAATATATTGTTATTAGCTGTTTTATCAAATCTTAAAAAGCTGATTGAAGATGGTGTGGAACCGGATAGAAATAAGCAGCGGCAAGATCAACTTAGAAACTCATTCATTGGCTATTTAGATCCTGTAACATTAATTCCGAAATCAAAGCTGGCCTTAAACCGAAACAACAATCATTTATATTAAACTTATTTAGTTTCGCTTCTTCCGGCACCCAAAAGAAATTTGAAAGCAACTGAACACCTTTTAAGGAAAGCATCAGATTGGTTTAATAGTAAAGTATTAGAAAAATATGGAAGATTGAGAGATGGATCACTTTTAGCAAAATTTATTGATCAATTAGCTGACCGCCTTTTCTTTACTGTTATTACCGTAAGTGATGAATTGAATGCATACAAGGTTTTTGAAACATTGAACGCAAGAGGTGTTAAACTTTCTTCAACTAATTTGTTTAAGAATTATTTATTTTCAGTTGTGCATGGACAGAGCGGGGATGAGCGGGAATTACAGGAATTAGAGAATAGGTGGGAAATTCTTGTAGGAAAAATGGGAAGTGAAAGCTTTCCTGATTTTTTAAGAACACATTGGAACAGCCGGAATAAGTTTGTTCGTCATTCCGAACTATTTAAGAGGATAAGAGACCAAATAAGAGACAGAGAGACCGTTTTCCGGCTTCTGAGAAATATGGAAGCCGATGCTGATACTTATGCAGCATTATCTAATCCTGAAGACATTCTATGGTCTTCTCATCAGAAGCGTTTTATTTACGACCTGAAAATGTTTAGCGTCAGCCAGCTATTTCCTTTGCTTTTGGCTGCGCACAGAACTTTTGACGAACCTGATTTTACAACTTTAGTAAAAGTTTGCAGCGTAATATCTTTTCGATATAATGTAATAGGCGGACTTGCAACAAACGAACAGGAGAGAGTTTATAATGCAGTGGCTGAAAAGATAGCTAACCAAACCTCAAAAACTATTTTATCAGTTATACAGGAATTACGAAGCATCTACATAAATGACGATCAGTTCAAGGCAGCGTTTTCCGAAAAGCAAATGAAGACTACTCAAGCCAGAAACCGGAGAATTGTGAGGTATATTCTTTTTTCTATTGAGAAACAAATCTCAGGCAATGATTTCGATTTTGAAAGTGAGATTTATAATTTAGAGCATATTATACCTGAAAATCCCGGAGAAGGATGGGAACATATAAATGAAAGAGAACACGAGCAATTGGTATATCGCTTAGGCAACTTGACAATATTAAAGACAGCCCAGAATCGTGAATTAGGTAATAGCCCTTTTGAAATGAAAAAAACTGTTTTTGCTGAAAGTGAATTTCAGATAACAAATAAAATTGCGGCTGAAAATACTTTTTGGAATGCAGATCGTATTGCAGTGCGCCAACGTTGGTTAGCCTAATCAGGCAATTAGTATATGGAAAGTATCACAATTATCTTAAGCTTTTATTATCCAATGCTATTAAGCTCGTGTTATCCTTAGTCTCAGAATATGAAAGAAAAATGAGAAGCTTATTTTAAGTTAATCCACCAATTGCCTTTACTGTTCAATAACCTTAATTAACGTTCCTGCTGTTACCTGGTCGGTAAGCTTCATGCCGTTTACAGTAGCCAGTTCTTCCAATCTTTTTTCGGGTACTTTGTATTGGCGCAAAAGCTGGTTAAGAGTGGCTGCCTGGTTTACCGTTTTTAAATGGATGCGTTCAGGCTTCTTATTAAGTTTTGAGGGATCTCTTAACTCTTTAAAATTCTGCATGGCATTGGTAAAAACAGAAGCATAATAATTAAAGTCGGTACCGCCTGATACACCAACGAGGTGATAAATAGATTGGCCATGTTGAATAAGATAAGATAAAGTTCGAACTACCTGCTGTTGTTGCTGCTGTTGTTGCTGCTGTTGTTGCTGCGGCTGTTGATCTGCTACCATTGCAATGGCATTTAACCCGTTTACATTCACTTGTTGAGATTCTACCAGCCTTAAATTATATTGTTGCAGTACACTGCTTGCCGCTTCCTGAAGCGATTTGCCTTGTGCCAGTGTCATCATCATCATTGCTTTACCATCTTTTGGCGCCATTTGTACAGCTTGCGGCGTGTTTTGGTACGCCCAGTTAGCAGGTATAGGAAACTGGAATTTTAAAACAGGATGATAAAACACATTATTTTCTACAAATCCTTGCTGCGGATCTTCTCCATAAATTAAGCCTTCAATTCTTTTAAGATAAGTGTTCCGGTTTATTTGCGGGTTGGTCAGGTTCAGCTTCTGCTTCCACTCTGTTGCTAATTTACTAACCGTAACATTTCTATCGCCGGGATTGGGATGTGTTGATAAAAACGTAGGCAATTCCTCTGCACCGGTTCCTGCAGATTTTCTTTCGAGTGTGTGAAAGAAGTTGGCCATCTGTTGCGCATCATATCCTATTTTAGAAGAGTATTCTACCCCAAGCTGGTCTGATTCCCGTTCCGCATCGCGGCCAAATTTCAACATTAAAAGTTGAAGACCTTGTGATGCCTGCTCGGCGAACTGAGCAAGTTCCGGTTTCATAATCATGCCTGCCATTAAGCCTATTTGTCCTAAAAGCACATTTCTTTGTTGGGCAACGGAGTGACGTGCGGTAATATGTCCTATCTCATGCCCTAATACGCCTGCAAATTCAGCCTCGTTATTAAAGTGAGCCATAATACCTCTCGTAAAATAAACATAACCACCAGGTGTGGCAAATGCATTAAGCACATCAGAATCAACAATTTTAAATTCGTAATTGATGTTATTGCGATGAGAGATAGCTGCCATCTCTTTACCTTTCTCCCTAATAAAACGCTGTAAGGCGCTATCGGGGTATAAACCAAACTGTGCAACAATTTGCGGATCTGCTTCTTTTCCCATTGCCAGTTCCTGCGCTTCAGACATCAATACTACCTGCCGTTTTCCGGTAACAGGATTCCGGGCGCATGAATTAAAGAGTAAGGTGATTGCAGCAACATAACTGATCAAAATAAGTTTTTTCATGGGTGTTAATTTTATAACCTTTAGCACTTTTAAAAAGAATATATAGTTCGGCTGCATAATTTATGCAATAGAAATGCCAATTATTTTTTACTCCTAAAAATGACTCTGATAAAGTTGCTGTTAATCTTGATGTTGTAATATTGGGCCTTATTGTTTTGTTACTCCAATTGTATGGATAGCTTTGCTTATTACAGAGCAAGTAGTTTTTAATTAACTTCCTTTTAAAATTTATCTTACTGTATGCAACACCTGCGCCTGCTTTTAATTGTTCTGCCTTTTCTTTTACAGTCATACCATACACCAGAAAATACTGTTAAAAAGAAGGCTGCCAAAAAATGGGTTAGCCTGTTTAACGGAAAGAACCTTAATAACTGGAAGCCAAAAATAGTTGGGTACAACCTTGGGGAAAATTTTGGCAATACGTTTCGCGTTGAAGATGGAATTCTCAGTATCAGGTATAACCAATACGACAGCTTCAAAAACAGGTTTGGCGCTTTGTATTACAATATGAAATTTACTAATTACCGGCTGAAAGTGGAATATAGATTTGTGGGTGAAACCACTATCGGCGCACCTTCATGGGGCTATCGTGATGGTGGTATCCAGTATCATTGCCAGCCTCCGGCTACATTGGGTTTAAACCAGCCTTTCCCGGTTTGCCTGGAATACAATCTTCATGGCGGCAATGGTAAAGATGAGCGGCCTTCCGGCGAAATTTGTGCTTCGGGTATGTATGTTGAAATTGATGGAAAAAGAAATACGTCCTACTGCACACTACCGGCGGTAAAAAGAACCCTGCACGGTGACCAATGGATTACTGCGGAAATTGAAGTACGTAATGGAACGATCACTCATTTTATAAATGGAGAACAGGTTCTTAAATTTACCAATCCCCGTTACGACTCCGCACAAGCCATAGCGAAAAAGTTTATTACCGGAGGAAATGATTTAGTAAAGGATGGCTACATATCCCTGCAATCAAACAGCCATCCTATTGATTTTAGAAGGATTGAGATTATGGAATATTAATCACCGGATTTGACGGATTATATTTATGATATTAATTGATTTTATCTTATGCTGATTACCTAACCATTGCAGAAAAGCTATTAATTGTCTCCCTCTTACTGGTACTGTATATAAATGGGTTTTGGAGTAAACTGCAATACTTCCTGCGGAGTATATAAACCGTTTGGATCTTTTTTAATATCGTTTTTATAGAATATTTTAAAACCGGTAAACTGTACAGGATCCTGAAATTCGTATAAAATGTAAGATGACCTTTTTAGGATTTTATCTCCCCATCCGTCCATATCCATAACAATTTGTACCTCGGGCACTTTTTTGATTCTTTCAAAACCGCGAACCATACCTTCGGTGAAACGGTGAACAACTAAAATTTTAGGAGGCAAATTATTTTTCTTTACAACCGAGGCTAAAAAATCAATTGCGCTATTAATGTCTTCTGCGTTAAAAGTGCCAATCTTACTGCCCGGAACTTCGCCGCCTTTCATCGAAAATTCAGGGTCAATTCCTAAATGAACGTTAGGCATAGATAAATATTTCTCCAGTGCAAGCACTTCGTCTCTTACAGTGCTGTGTCCAACCTGTATATCTACAAACACCAATCCGTTTATTGATTTTGCCCAATTTAAAATAGTGTCTATCTGGTGACCGGGCATGCGCAGTCTGTGCTTGCCATCCTTACCTGCCGCACCCTGGGCAGTAACTGCTACATAATGCAAAGCAGGAATAACAGGAAGCGAAGTATCCGCAGCCTGCCATTTTGCAACTTCGCCTTTTAATTTTTTAAGCATTTCATCTTTAGGGAGTTCGCCTAAAATGCCCATCCTTTTTGAATAAAGATTTCCATAAAAAGCAACAATACGATGGAAAGGTAAAATAGCACCAGATATAGGATAGGGCGCTTTAACCGGCCATCTGCCTGTAGAGTCGTTATTAGCAAGGGCCTTCATTATTTTATTATAGTCAGCAGTATCAATATCTTTTTTTGCAAACAGGTCGGGCTGGTCTTGTTGTGTTTCGTTAGCCTTCTTTTTATTCCCGGCTTTCTGCTCCTCGTCTTTATTTTGATTGGTACAGCTTATACAAATGAAGATAAAAAAAGGGAGTAACTGAAGTGTTTTGGTGTAAACTGTTCTTTTCATAAGCCCGAAGATATTCTAAAATTTTTCCTGATGATATTTTCCGGTAAAAGTCTTTTTTTATAAGTAAGCTTGTAAAGGTTTTGGTTTATACATCGGCTAAAACAATACGTTAATTGAAAACATCATTTCCCTTTATTTTAGCAACTGCCTTTCCAGAAAATCTCATGGCAAGAAAATTGAACAAAAACATGTAAAGATTACCATGAAAAAGAATATAGTAATAGCTATTGTTTCTGTTTTTTGTTTTGCCTGCAACAATGGTAAAGTTGACGAGCAAAAACTGGATGCTGCTGGAGATAAGCTTAAAAAGACTGTTGAAAAAGGAGCAGACAGTGTGGAAGCAAAATTAAAAAGACTTAAAAACAAGATAGATAGTACCAATAGAGATACAACAAAGTTGTAACAACTCTTTAAGGCAATATTATTTTGACACTCTGCCAATCATCTGTAAATGTTTTCATAGAATTATATAAAAACAAGCGATTAAACCAACCGAAGTAAGGCATAAGCTATATGCCTGATCAACAACCTCTAAAGCAGTAAAAAAGCTTATTGAAATTTTTATCATATAAAACTCAAATATTTACAAGGAGGACAATTTCAATTTCTTTTTCAATTGCAGCACTGCGGCAGCATAAAACGGTGTATTGATTGTAGCTAAAAAAAAATATGGGCGAAGCATGCCTTATTGTATAGAAAAAGCATAAAAAGCATAAGTAAAATAAAATTAATGACTATAGAAGAGCGTAGGAGCTGAAGGATAACACAAAAAAATTCCATTATTCAAAATCCTATAGCAAAAAATCTGCTTTTGAAGCGTTTTCGGACAGGCACTAACTAACATAACTATACAAAATACACCTGCTGTTACCCAAGCCCTAACAGTAAGTGGATGTGATAGTGTAGTCTTCAATGCGGCGCCATTCGTTTTTGCCAGTATCATCAATAAAGTAACGCAGCCATTAAGTTCGACAGTCGATAATTAAGCGGGACCTTCAATTATATATACCATAGAAGTTGGTCCCAAGTCTGCCAGTCTTGGTGGCTCTATCAAAGAACAAATGATTTTCAATCGATGCTCGTCGGGGACTGTCTCTGCGGTTTCTGTCAGTAACCGGCTACCTGTTCTGGTCGCTTTTCCTATTTCGCTTCCGCAGTACAATTGGCGTCTGCCACGTTTCGATAACAGTTTAGCAGCATCAGGTGCTATTTTTATATTCCATTTCGTGGTCTTTCCGACAACCCGCTCCCATTAGTGATGGCAACTTCACTTTCTTTTTTACTAATTCTCTGCCGTTAATTTGCTGTAAGTGTCGGACCGGTTTTAATAAATCAGCCCAATAACTTTTCAGGTCAGCCAAAAATTAAGAAACTTTTGTCCGCTCAGTCGCAGAATCACCTAAGTTAAAAAGTCCCCGAAATAAGAGAGACTTTTTAACTTAGGAAAGACACTTCTATTTATGTTATCATCACTGCTTAAGCAATTTAAGTATTACGCGTTTATTGCCTTGTATTACTTCAATATAATAAATCCCAGGGCGGTAGGTTGCACCGATACGAATTGTTCCATTAGGAGAAACAGCTTTTTTTGTTTCAACTTTTCGATTAAGGTTATCGGTTATTCTAAGCTGTAAATTTCCTGTATGTGAGCTATTTATAATTAGAGTGAATTCGCTTGTAGACGGATTTGGCAGTGCCCTAACTTCAAGTTCTTTTTGAACAAACAAATTTTCTTTGCTTGTTTGAACTTGTGATCCGGTAATAAGGTCGGAACGATCATGAGGCACGAGAACTGTTACAACTTCAGTGCTTACATTTCCTGATGCATCAGTGGCTGTAATTGTAATTGTGTAAACTCTACCATTGCCGGAACCTGAACGCGCTGCCCGCAGCTTTACTGTATGATTATCCAATACCTGGTAATCTGCACCCGGCTCATCGTCTTCCGGATCATTTAATTGGTCTTCATTTGATGCTACACTTAATACGCTTGTAACAGGTCCGCAGTTATCCGATACCTTATAAAACACCTTTACAGTTCTCATTTTATGATTAGGTGCAGTTAGAACTGAAGGGTTTGTATATGCATCAGTAATAACAGGCTTCTCACGGTCTTCAACTGTAATCGTTTGGGTGCACGTAGTTTTATTACCGGCAGCATCAGTTGCTGTCCAGGTAATGGTAGTAGCTCCTTTAGGATAGGGCGCAGTCAACCCTTGACTATCGCTTCGTTTTCCACCTATAGTAACACCGGGGCAATTATCAGTTGCAACCGGGTTCACAAGAGTGATAAGTGCATTGCAAACACCCGGATCTGTTCCTACTGATCTATTATTGCCGCAAGTAATTACAGGCAACTGCTCATCCTTTACTATAACCGTAAACGTTTTTACTGTCTTATTACCCGCTTCATCTGTTGCTGTGACCGTTACAGTTGTCGTTCCTTTTGGAAATGCTGTTCCTGAAGGATAATCGGAAACAATGCTGACAGGTGAACAATTATCAGTAGCACTGGTTTCATATAAAACAACAGCACTGCAAAGGTCCTTATCTGTAGCAATTGTAATATTTGCAGGTACAGTTAACGCAGGGGCTTCAGCATCTTTAACCTCTACAGTTTGGGTACACGAAGTTTTATTGCCTGCTTCATCAACCGCTGTCCATGTTATTGTAGTAGTGCCTTTCGGATACGTTGCAGTTAAAGCAAGTTGATCATTACGGGTTCCGGTTATACTTGCTACTGCACAATTATCTATAGCTTTTGCAGGAGTAATGTTTACAGTTGCAGCACATCTTCCCAAGTCAGAAGATACAGTAAGATTTGCCGGGCAAGTGATAACAGGAGCTTCCTGGTCAAGAACTTCTATAGAATAACTATAAGTTGAAGCATTACCGGAATTATCGGTTACAGTCCATGAAACTAATGTAACTCCCTTAGCAAGTACGGCACCTTGTAATGTTGCTGCTGTTACAGAGCCGCCGGTTACTCCTTTATTTGTTAGCGTGTATGAATACGAAAGCGAGTTACTACAATTATCAGTTGCTCTAATATCAAAGTCGTTGGTTGCAGTATAAGCACATCTGCCAGCATCTGCTGATACCTGGGTTTTGCTACCGATTGCTACAGATGGGTTTGCAGGTGTAATAACAGGCACTTCTTTATCCTCACCATTTACAGTAAACCTGCATGTAGACTTTTTGCCTGAAGCATCTGTGGCTGTTAATGTAATAGTATTGTTACTGATTCCATTAATAACAGTGCCGACTGCAGGAGATTGGGTAACCGTTATATTTTCAGGAGATGAAACATCATCACTTACAGGAGCCTGCCCCGTGTAATCAGGCAATGTAGCCGAGCAGGATGAGTTTAAAGAAATGGTTTGATTTTCGGGGCACGTAATAGTTGGTGGCACATAATCCGTAACATTTGACGGAACACTTTCATTATACAGCCTGTCAACAGAAGTAACAGTATAATAATAAGTTTTGTTGCTAGGATTTAAATTATCAGTATAGGTTGTAATGTCTGTATTGGTAATAAAAAGTAAGTTAGCAGTATCACTTACATTGATTACTGGGCTCTCCGAACGATAAATGATGAACTGCCTTACCTTATCTAATTCATTAGAAGTGGCTGCTGGCTTTGTCCAACTTAAGATGTAGCTGTTATCAGATTGTTTTGCTGCGGTAAGTGCTGAAGGCGCTGGTGGAGGTGTAGCGTCTCTCCAGGACATAGTTGGAGGAAGATCTGGTTTTCTGTAGATATTTAATCGTGTAGAGTCTCTATGTCCTAAAGCATTAGTAGTTAAAGTAGCAGTACGGTAGTGTATTTCACCAAACACATTCAAGTAATCCTGCAAGCGATTCATACGTAATTCATTTGGATATTGTGTAGGAATCTTCCATGCAGCTTGTTCTACCGGACCATTGCCTGTAGCTCCAAAAGTCATATTTACTTTATAAGACGCCATGCCAATGTAAATGTGCCGGCCAAACGCATTGCTGTTCCACCATGGTATCAGCTTGCCATAATCGGCAACGCTAAAACCAATATGCCAGTATACTTGTGGCGCTATATAATCGACCCACTTTTCCTGAAGCCACTTTTTCGAGTCTGCATATACTGCACTATAATGTTCTGAACCTGAAGTAGCAGAGCCTCCTACATTAACTCCATTGCGATAAATACCGGAAGGAGAAACACCAAACTTTACCCAGGGTTTTAAAGCCATAGTCTCTTCATAGACTCTTTTAATGAAGATGTTTATATTATCTCTTCTCCAATCAGCCTGGTTCATTCCACGTGGATCGGCATTATAAGTAGCTGTATCTCTTACCGGTGGAGGGGAATAGAAGTAGTCGTCGAAATGAATTCCATCTATGTCGTAACGAGAGGTTATATCATTTATCACACTCATGATGTAATCGCGAACCGCGGGAAGACCTGGATTTAAAGTAATGACCGAGCCATTATTTAAAAGCCATCCCGGATGTTGTTTCGCTACATGATTCTCAACGAAATTGGGAAGCTGCGAAGCGGTAGCCACAGCCCTGTATGGATTAAGCCAGGCATGCAGTTCCATCCCTCTTTTATGAGTTTCATCTATCACAAACTGCAATGGATCCCATCCGGGATCTTTTCCCTGAGTGCCTGTAAGAGTTGATGACCATGGTTCAATTGTACTTGGATATAAAGCATCACATTGGTTGCGAACTTGAAAATATATTGCATTCATACCTGTCGCTTTGTGCTGATCAAGGATTGAGATCAAAGCAGACCGCTGCTGAGCAGGTGTTTGAGAAGAGGTAGGCCAATCCAATCCAAAATGGGTTGTGATCCATGCACCACGAAGTTCACGCTTAGGAGTTTTTTGTGAATTGCTACAAATGGAAAGTAAAAGCGAAAAGAAAGCCAGGAGTACATTTTTTCTCATACAAAAATTTTAATTGTTAAAGAAAGAAATTGAAGGAGGCCAGAAACTAAGAAAGGTGAAAGATAAAAAATAAAGGGGTATTCTTCTAATTTTAAATAGCAAGAAAGATGGAAGGAGCAAAGATTGCGATTTATAAAGACAAGATTAAAACCGGCGGTTGCACATGGGAAAACAAAGAAATATTAGACATGTTAACTTCGTACAGCTTACCTGACGACTCGCCTTTAAGTGTACTTGCTGTAGAAGTGTTTGGAAATATCACCAGCATATTCGAGCAGGTAGGCATGTCCCCTGCGAAAATCCAGAAGCTTACCGCCAAAAAGCCTGAAATTGCAACAACGTTAGAAGCGAGGCGAAACAGAAGTAAAGGAGCATTAACAGATACTCTGAGCCAATACAGAATATTAAGAACATCACCGTTAACCGAAGTTCCTTTTGTTTGTTGCACTACTTATTAGGAGAGCTTAAGCGTTTTACGGCAACAGGGCAGCTTTTAAAAACTGTCGTTTCTTAGGAGGGTCAGGATACTGTTTTTGCCGGCGGAAACGGCGCAAGGCAGTATTTTAGAAACTGCTATATTGATGGCACGGTGGATTTTATTTTCGGAGATGCACGCGCTGTTTTTGTCTCCTGTGTTATTTATGCAAAAACACGGTCATCAGCAGGTGCCTCTTATATAACCGCCAACATAAAGCAAACAGAACCTTATGGGTATGTTTTTAGAGATGCAAGAATTCCGGCAAACAGGGGAGGAACTGTTTATTACCTTGGTCGTCCAAGGCAAAATGATGCAAACACTGCTGATGCCGCTAAATCTTATAACAAAATAATCTTCCTTAACACAACTATGAGTACTGCTATCCAACCTGCAGGGTGGAGTTATAGCTGCCGCTTACATCCCAGTTGGTGTTGGTAGCACCGGTTTGGTGCATACCATAATCGATACGCCGCATCCTTTCTGGTTGTTTCATCCCTGGTTTACGCCAACTATAAATTGTACTATAAACTTTTTAGATAAAGTGTTTAAGAAAGTAAAAGTGTTAAAAAAAAGTTCTTAAAAGCCTTAAGTTATTCTTTTAACAATGTTAGCATGCCTGCTTCATTATCTTTTATCACTTTTATAAGGTAAATGCCTCTGGGTAAATTATAGGTTTCATTAAGCGCAATAATGGCAGTGCCTGCCTTAACCTGCACCTCTTTTTGTAAAAGAACTTTACCAGACATATTCATTACAACCAGCAAAATTTTTCCTGAAGATGCAGATGTTACCTGCATCTTCAAATTATTCTTAAAAGGATTTTGAGCAGTAAGAGAAATCAATTGATTTTCGTTATTCCGTTGTATAGCAATGATGCGTGAAAATGTACTTCTGCTGTCAATATCATTTTGTTTGAGCCGGTAATATATCATTCCTTTCAGGCTTTGTACATTTTCATCAGTAAAACTATAACTGTTTGTTCCCCGGCTATTGTTGCCTTTTGCGATAACAGTATATATTGATGTAAAATCCACACCATTCAATGAGCGCTGAATTTCAAAATCTTTACTTACTTCATTTGCAGTTAGCCAGGTAATAACAATATTCGTCTTTTTATCCGCAGCATTAAGGTTGAGCAATGTAACGGGCAAAGTGGCTATGGCAAGGGTTGTAAAACGATAAGTGCGGCCAACATCAGGCAACGCAGAATTCCTTGTATTGAATTGTGTACCTGCAGCAGAATAATCACCATTGATAAAGTAAATTCCATTGGCGGTACTTAAAGGAGTTGACCAGCTATTGCCTGATCCCTTTACAAGGTTAACCGAATTATTAGTATATGAACCCTTAATACCTAAAGCAGCAGTTATGAGCGTGGCTGTATTTGCACTTGCCGTCCACGAACCATATACAAACTCAATAATGTTGCCTTGTTCATACAGCTTTACCTGAAAATTCATGTTTGAATATTGTTCCGGTGCTAATTTATCAGCTACATTTTTATACTGGATAGTACAAATTCTTGATCCGGGCGATCCGCTGGTATGCACACGGTATTCCTTTGTGGCTGTTTCCATCAAATCGTGATTATAAGGATAAAGCAAATCAGCATCAGGAGCAGTGATCACACTATTTGTACTGCCGTTAAAAGTTGGATAAAATAAAGAAGCTGATGAAGGTGCATTAGCGCCTAATTTTATAAAACCATTTGTATTAAGTACAAATTGATTGTAGGCGCTGCCATTATAATTAAAATTGAAGCCAATGTTTTGTACCGATGAATTATCATTATCAAACGTCATGGCTCCGCCGGCAAAGTTTGTAGTAATAGTGATGCCATTATTACCCAAATCGGTATAAATACCTGAAGCACTTTGGGCTGCAGCGGCATCATAATTCCAAGTACTGGTTAAGCCCTCAATTATTGCATAGTATGCCTGTTTATTTTGGTAAGTAGTATCAAATGGTAAGGGCCAGTCAGGTCGGTTGTAATTTGTAGTGATCCATGTATCAGCATCCGATACATTCCATGTTGTAATTCCATGTTGTTGCGCAGCAGGAATGTTTTTATATACACGTGCTATAAAATTATACTTATCTGCCTGCACTTGCGATAGGGCAGGTGTAAATGTAAGGCTCTGGTTCCCTTCGGGGTTCATCGAAATGTCAAGCTCAGAAATATGTACTTTCAAACTGGTTTGTGCCATCACTTTAATGGCATTTGCTATTAAGCTTGTAGAAGTATTTTTATTAATGTGCATTTGTAAGCCTGTGCCATGAACAGGCACTCCGTTCTGCAAAAAGCTTCTTAATAAACTGTCAATAGCATTTAGTTTGGCAGCGCTGTATTCGTGGCCATAGTCGTTGTAAAATAAAAGAGCTGCAGGATCAGCTTCATGTGCGTAATGAAAGCAACGTGCAATATAACCTGGACCAAGATGCTGCAACCAAATAGTGCTGCGCAAGGTGCCATTGTCGTTAAAAGCTTCATTCACTACATCCCACGAAGCTAACCTTCGGGCATAATGGCTTACCACTGTTTGTATATGTGTTTTAAGAATATTTTCCCATGCTGCTGAGTCGCCAACAAAGTTAGTTACCCAACCCGGCACTGATTGATGCCATACCAACGCATGGCCATGTATGCGCTGGGTATTTTGCAGGGCAAAATTCACAAGTGTATCTGCATTAATCCAATTGTAAGTGTTTAAGCCAGGATGTATGGGAGCCATTTTCATTACATTCTCAGGTGTAAGGCTGCTATACTCCCGTGCTGCAACTGCCTTGTAAGTTAGATTGGTTTTTAGCAATGGAACATTAATAGATGCTCCAAAAGGAAAGGGAGCTGTACTTCGCAAAGTGGTATCGGCTGAAAAAGCATTTTTTGCTATTATTGTTATAATTGTAAAAAGTAGAACGGCCTTAAAAAAAGAATGAAGCGTAGAGTTTTTCATTACTAAGGTTTTAAGGGTTGATCAAAATTTATTCCTGTTAGTATGCAAGCTACTGTTATTTATAAATTAAAGAAAATCTGAAAGCAGGATAAATGAAGCTAAAATAAAGTGGAAAAAAAGAAATTTTTTCGCGGAAATTGAAACTATTAGTTGATGTGGTACTATTTTTTTAATACAAGTATTTGTATAATACCTACATATAGTTATCTTACTGCTCTGTATGCATCCTACAGGAAGGCAACAGAGATAGTACTTAACCAATTTTATTACTAACTTTTAAATTTAAACATTATGGCAAAAGCAGCCAAAAAAGCAGCAACAGCAGCAACACCAAAAAAAGCAGCAACACCAAAAAAAGCAGCAACTAAAGAGCCAAAGAAAGCAGCAGCAAAAAAGGCTAAAGCATCGGGCGGTAAATCAGGCCGACAGGCTAATGCAGGTTTTATGAAGCCTTTGGAAGTTAGCCCTGAATTAGCTGAAGTAGTTGGAAAAAACCCTTTGCCAAGAACAGAAATAATCAAGAAGATTTGGGTGTACATTAAAGCAAATGACCTGCAGGATAAAGAAAATAGAAGAATGATTAATGGCGATGAAACATTAAAAGCTGTTTTTGCCGGTAAAGAGCAGGTTTCCATGTTCGAGTTAGCTAAAATAGTGAACAACCACGTTAAGTAATTTACCTTAAGTTCAGACGGTAGGTAGTCTTATTATGCAGGATTTTGTTCCGCGTAATGGGAGAGCTTTTAATTATAGTCTTCAATTAACAGCTTAACGGGTTACAAACTATTTGCGTAGATGAGTGTTGGTAGCACTCATTCACTTGCAGTTAATGAATATGCTATTCAATTTGCTTACCTGCTTACAGTTATTATTGGAAGCAGGTAGTAGCTATTGCGCAAGCAAGGCTGATGAATTTCTTCGAAATCAGGTATTAATACTTAGTTAACACTGGCATAATTTTTATTTTTCATACTTCAAATCGTTGTTATGAAGTATAGTTTATTTGTTGCCTCATTATTTGCAGTCATTTTATTTTCATGTAGTAAGGATGAAATTGGAAGCTTTAACGTTGCCAAAGTAAGCTATGCGCTTCCGGGTGATACACTTTTCCCCGAAGGGATAGTTTATAATAACAAAACCGGGAACTTTTATACAGGCAGCGTAAGCAATGGCGATATTTTACAGGTAAATGTTGTAAGCGGAGAGACTAAACTGCTTGCTTCAGGGGCAGCACACAACCGTAAAGCAGCTACCGGTATGAAGATTGACCAAATGAACCGGCTTTGGGTTTGCGGAGGCGCCGACAACAAAATACAGGTGCTTGACCTTGATGGAAAGCTGATTAAAAGCTGGGATACCAATGCTTTGTTTGGATCGGGATTTATAAACGATTGCATTATTGATAACACACACATTTATTTTACCGACTCAAGGGTGAGGAAGATCTATCGTACAAGCATCGCTGAAAGCCAGCCAGGCAATCTTGAAGAGTGGCTTAGTTTTACTGATGCCCAGATTATGTATGCTGCAACAGGAACTAACGCTAACGGAATTGTATCAACATCCGATAATAAATATTTGATAATAGTTATATCATCTTCAGGAAAGTTATACCGTATTGATAAAGCAACCAAGGCTATTTCAGAGATCGTTCTTAACACGCCCGTTACCTCAGGCGATGGTTTGTATCTGGAAGGAACTACATTATACGTTTCAAGAAATGCAACTAACCTTATTTTTCCGGTTGTGCTTATGGCAGATTATAACTATGGTATAGTAGGTAACGGTTTTGGAACTAACTTGCTATTCAATACAACTATTGACAAAGCAGGTGATTATTTTTTAGTAGTAAACGGGCAACTTAATAAAAGAGGAAATGCCACTACACCACCTTCGCCTGTGCTGCCGTTTAGTGTTTCAAGAGTGGCTAAACCATAGAAACGGGGATATTAAAGTTGAGATTTAGTAGGGGTAAGTATAATGTTACGGAACTCAACTGGGCCATGATCACCCTGAATGAGTAAAGGGCCCGGCTCACTTTCCTTACTTTCGAGAGCGCCACCGGTAATACCCGGAATTTCCTGGTTACAAATAATAGTCTTGCCGTTAGCAACAACTGTTATCATCCTTCCCACCAGGGTAATATCGTATGATTGCCACTCACCAGCTTCCTTTGCTACCATTTCGCTGGGAGATATAAACCCATAAACAGCGCCGAGCTGATCTTTCAAAGGTTCTAAGCCTTTACTGTCTGCAATCTGCACTTCATAACGTCCCCGAAGGTAAACACCACTGTTGCTGCCTTTGGGAAGACGGAATTCTATATGTAGTTTAAAGTCATTATAAATTTCGTCGGTTACAATATTAGAACCCGTTTTGGGGCTTCGTAAAATGCCGTTTTCTGCTCTCCATTGGTTGTCGCCCATTGCATGCCATCCTTTTAAACTTATGCCGTTGAAAAGGCTGATGGGTTTTCCCCAAACAGGTGGTGTTTGCCGACGAAGAGATGGGGCACGAACGGCTGTCCAGCTATAATTTTTCCCGTCAGGAAAGATCATAGTGCCGCTTAAACTATGGCCTTGCAGTGTACCTTCAACTGAAAGATCGTTCCCCGTCTCCCATTGCGGCGGAATAGTAAAGCTCATCTTTCCATCGCTGAAGATAACTTTTGAAATGGGTCGTGCACTTCCCGAGGTACTTACAAAATGACCCACAAGAGTATTTAAGCCTGAATGATTGACCTCCAGCCATGAGGGAAGTTCTTTTCCCTGCATGTTGATAGTTATATCCCATCGTCCTTCAAGAGGAGATTGAGATTTTACAGGTTGATTTAGGAAAACGATAGTTGTTAAGAGAAGAAGGTATTTAATCATGAAAGGTGGTTTATAGAGTTGTGAATTATTGTGAAGTTATAGCTTCAAACGAATATATTCATAATCTCGATACCTTGCTTTTATGATCCTGATCGTAGCCATATTATTTGTTTTGTCTGTATCAGAAGCTGGGCAAGCTATACGTACTAAGAGAGGATTTTGTTTTGATATATAGGTTGCAGTTATTGTGGATCTTGCCAGCCGAAACAAGATAACATTTGAGGAAGTTTGTTCTTGAAAACCTCCATCTTTTTTGCCGTGTTGCAAAACAAATAATACCGCTTCTCTAAAATGCTCCGTCAAGTAATTATAGGAAAGTTTTGTTAGG
>JAABUN010002417.1_pt1 | contig 33443 bp, 35 predicted proteins | sample 5559311 | NCBI WGS metagenome assembly JAABUN01 (sample SAMN10711877, study PRJNA513370) | rock metagenome | isolation source: Antarctica rocks | place: Antarctica: Victoria Land, Siegfried Peak sud | reverse complement strand
TCCAACGCCACCTTCGCCTTGAACGCAGCTGAGTGATTTCGCCTCTGCTTTTTCATCTTGTTCCCCTTTCTGAAAGCTTAGTGCTTTCAACTAAAGGAACTGACCGCTTTTTGGGGTCCACTTCTGTTGACTCTGCTGAAGCGCAGCTTCTCATCGGCCTAATCGAAATTTTGACAAAAGATTGGTACATCGCCCGCCATGATAGGGAGGTTCATCTCAAAAGCATCATCGACATTGCGAACACCAAGACAAAAGAGAAGAGCGTGTGAACTGTAGACTTTAGAGCAACGCTGGCTATCTGACGCTAGCGGTGCAGGGTACGCGCGCGACGCTCAAAGCTTGGCAAGACCTGGGCTGAATGAAACTAGCCCTAATGAAAAAACTCGCTTCTCCAGCGGCGGCAACTCGGTAAGCTGACCTGGTTATGGAACCCAACATTATCAACATCATCTTATTGGTCGTCACCGCGCTCGCCGTCGCCGTCGCCTGGCGCAGCACGCAAGCAGCAGCTCAGGCCACCAAAAGGGCCGGTGAGATGCAGGGGCGGCTTTCAGCCCTCGAGCGGACGCCCCCCGCGCCCGTATTGTCGAACAAAAAAGCCGTGTTCGACGTTTTTATTAGACAAGGCCCGGTAGGTAACCCTTATACGCTCATTTTGCAAAACAAGGGCGGCGGCGCAGCACAGGACTTCGACGTGATGTGGAACAATGAACTCTTCTCGAAAGCGCCCATCGACCAGACCGTGCAAAAGTCCATCCCGGAAAGCGTAGCACCGAGCGAAAGCGTCGAACTGACGATGCTCCCCGGCTTCGAGGGGGCCAAGCTGCGCGTGGTGTGGTGCGACGAAAGCGGCGAATGGCAAGAGCAAAACTTCAGCCACGCGAGCGCCCAAAAAGTTTAGGCTCTGTTGGTCCGTATGACGCAGAGTGGTTCTGGCCGCGCTGGACGTAAGGTGTTAAAAGCAGGAAGTTTTGGGGCGTTGATGCTTATCTCGTTCGTCAGGGGGTTGAGTGTGTTTTTTAAGGGGCAGTCGACGTAACCCAGGTTCAGCTTCGCTTCGGCGGGGAAGTGTAGGCTCCGGTAGCTTGTAAAAGCGTCCGTAGCGCGTTCAGAGATCCCAAACAATTCAACCTTTTTTCCCAAAGCGTATGCGGCGCAAGGTGCGCCAGGGCGTCAGCCTCGAGCCGAACGTTGGCTCGTCGGCGTATCTGCTCTCAACTCGTAGTGTCGAGCTAAAATCTCGCCTACGCGCTCATCTTCCGGCACGCCTCGAGCGTCCGCGTCGCGTCGGTACGCCTCGACCACCTCACGCCGCAACTTCAGCAGGACGGTGCGGCGGCTGGTATCTCGTTCGTAGCTGTAGAGCGCGTTGACGCCCAAAACCCAACCCGACCCGAGCGCGAGACCCGCCAGAATGTCGGACGGGTAGTGAACTTGTAAATAGAGCCTCGAGGCGCTTACCGCCAGACAAAACAGCACGCCCAAAACGCCTGCGAGGGGCTGCGCGCGCGGGTAAAGCCGCCGCACGACGAAAAAAAGGGTCAGCGCAAAGGCGGCGCTGCCGGTCGCGTGGCCGCTCGGAAACGACGGCGAGGCGGTCTGCCAGTAGTCCACGTCGGGGAACAGCTGCGGGCGGGGACGGGCCAGAATAATCTTGGTCAGTCCCATGATGATCGCCGCGCCGCCCATACTCGCCGCAAAAAACACCGTTTCCCGGTGGCTTCTAAACCAGAGCAGGACGCTCAGCAAGACCGCCGCGCCGACCATGACCTCGAGGCCGCCCACCGTACTCAGCGCGAGCGCGATCTGGGTGCGAGCAGGGGAGATGAGACCGTAAAACCACGCTAAGACCGGCTCGTCGAAGAAAAACCCCTGTTTTTCGTAAACCTCGTCGGTAAGTTCGGTAAACACCCAGACGCCGCCTGCGAGCACGCCCCAGTAGAGCAGCAGCCGCCACGAAAGCCGTGCCAGCAAGGTTTTGATAACGTCCACGCTCTACAGCTTAAACCACCAGCTCAAACCGGCAGCTTAAATGACCGCGAGCCGAGTGGCCTCCAGGCGCGTTTTGATAACGTCCATGAGCAGCGGATCGTACGACAGGTAGTCGGCAAGCGTTACGTGTGTGTTCGGGTGCTGTTCCGTGACCCCGGCGACGGCTTCGGGCAAATCTTCGACGACGTGACCGCCGAGCTGCAAAAAGTACGGTGCGGCGACGATGCGCGCTGCGCCTCCCTGAACCAGCTCGGCGGCGGCGGCGGCAATCGTCGGGGTGTTGACCTCCATAAACCCAAGTTGGACGTGTGGGTAACGCGTTCTCAGCGCCTCGGCGACTCTGTGAATCGGCGCGTTGGCGTGTTCGTGCGGGCTGCCGTGCGCCATCAGCAACACGGCGTCGGCGTCCGGGTCGGCCTCGTAGACGCGTCTGCGGGTCAGCTCGAGCAGCGCCGGGTGATCGTCGAACGCTTTTGCCACGCTGAAAGTCACGTCCGGATAGGCAATTTGGGCCTCTTCCACGAGTTTGGGAACACCGACGCTCACGTAGTAACCGGAGATTAAAAAGTACGGCTGTACGAAAATCCGGGTCGCTCCCTTTCGGACGCAGCGCGCTACGGCGTTCATAAAGGTCGGCTGGCTGAAGTTCAGAAACCCGGCGGTAGCGATCTCGAAGGTGCCGTCTTTGCGGAGGAGCGCGGCAAGCCGGATCATCGCCGCGCCGGACGCTTTACGCAAGCTTCCGTGACCGACCAAAATGGCGGCGTTCACCGAAGGCTTTCGTGAGCCGCGTAAGTCGGTGCGGGGTCGAGCAACGCCTCCCGGTCGAACCATCTCAGCTCGCCTCGGAGCCGCACCACCTCACCGATGACGAGCGTGGCGGGCGCTGTTATTCCGGCGCGGCGCACCACGGTGGCGATACTGGCGAGCGTCCCGGTGACGGTCTCTTGCTGCGCCGTGGTTCCCCAACGCACGACGGCGGCGGGCGTGTCGGCGCGTTTGCCACATCCTAAAAGTGTTTCGGTAATGGCCTCGATGCGTCCGATTCCCATCAGGACGACAAGCGTATCGAGCCTCGAGAGCGCCTCCCAGTCGTGCGACGACGGACCTTTGAGCGGGTCTTCGTGTCCGGCGACGATTCCCACCGACGCCGAAACGTGCCGGTGCGTCACCGGAATTCCGGCGTAGGCGGGCGCGGCGACCGCTGAACTGATACCGGGGACGATCTCGAACGGGACGCCCGCCTGACGCAGCTCGAGCGCCTCCTCGCCGCCACGTCCGAAGATAAAGGGGTCGCCGCCCTTGAGCCGCACCACCTGAAGGCCCGCGTGCGCCCGCGTGACGAGAAGCGTATTGATACGCTCCTGAGAGCAAGAGGCGTGCAGCGGGTTGTCGCCGTGCTTGCCGACAAAGATCAGCTCGGCGCTCGCGCGGCATTCTCTGAGCAGCACCGGGTTGGCGAGCCGGTCGTAGGCCACCACGTCGGCTTGCCGCAACCTCCGCAAACCCTTGACCGTCAGCAGGTCGGGGTCGCCCGGGCCAGCGCCGACGAGCGAGACGAAACCGTTTGGAGATGGGTGCATGGGGCTCCTCAGGGGGTGGGGTCACAACCTCACCGCTACCTACACGTTACGTTTAGTTGATAAAACACGTCAAGTACTTTTGTGACAGGCCGGTTTTGGTGGAGCAGGCTCTAGGCTGTTTCTTGCGTGCTGCGAGCGAGGGGCTTGTAGCTTGTGGGTTCTTATCCCTTCGCCACTCGTTGCCGTTCTCCTTCAGAGCGGTAAACGTCGGATGAGAGCCTAGAACCGACAGAACCTAGTCGCGTAACAGGGCGCGGTAGTGCTCGGCGAGCGCGACCACCATCGCGCCCATGCGTTCGTGTTCGGGTTGCACGATATTCGGTACGCCCGCCTCATGGAGCGCCGCGCTCGTCATATGCCCGACCGAAACGGCTTGTACCGGGTTTTGGGTCGCCCCGGCAAAGGCGTCTCGGAGCGCGGCGGCTCGGCCGAAGCGTTCGGCGACGGCGAAGAGATAATTTACTTGCGTGTTCGAGGTAAACGCTACCGCGTCGAGGTCTCCGGAAAAGATTTCGCCCAGCAGCGTCTGCACTTCGGCGTCGGAGGGTGGCTGATAACGGTAGACGGGAATCTCAAACACCGACGCGCCGCTCGACTCGAGCCACTCGGTCAGTTCAGGGACGCGCTCACCGTGCAGCTTAAAGGCGACTCGAGCGCCCGCAAAATCGTAAGGCTCCAACTGCCGCCGCAAGCCTTCGGTGGTGCCGTCGTCGTCTTGAACCACGGGTTTTAGCCCCAGTTCTTTAAGCGCCTTGACGGTTTTGTAGCCCCTCGCGGCGATCTTCGCGCGTTGCATCTGCATCAGTAAATCGTCCGCTCGTCCAAGCGACTCCGCTACCGCGACCATCGCCCGCGTCCCCATCCCCGTAACCAGGACGAGCCAGTCGCAGCCTTCATTACAGAGTTTGAGAATGGCTGCGGTCGTCTCGGGGTCGCCCAGCGGCGCGCTCCGCATCATCGGGCGCGAAACGGCTTCGCCGCCCTGTTTGGTGACGAGCTTTTCAAGATCGCCGAACCGGCGGTCGCCGCAGATGGCGACGCGGCGGCCCAGCAGCGCGCCCGGACGGGTAGGTCTTACAGGTATGGACATAAAACCTATGGTTTCACATCCGCACGAGAGAGCGGGGCCGTGTGGTGACGTATCCTGTTCGGCCTATTAGTGAGCGCAGCTCGAGGCGTGTCCGCCACACTACTTGATAGCTTTGGTCAACTACTATAGACTGACCGGGTGAACGCGGCTCATCGCCACACGCCAAGGACACCCCGCCGCAACCGGCGTTGTCGACGTTTCACACATCGCTAAAAATAGGCATACCCCCGAAGGAGGCGCGTGATGGCGACCCCTGCTAAACCCGTGCGACCAGCCAAAGCTAAAAAACTGTCTGTCGAAGAAATCAAGGAAGCCTCGAATTATCTTTCCGAAGGCGTCGCCGACAGCGTTTTCGACCCTACGACCGACCATGTAGACGATTCGGTCTACCAGCTGCTCAAGTTTTCGGGGATGTACCAGCAAGACGACCGTGACCTGCGTAAACAGCGCCGTCAAGAGGGTCTGGACAAGGCGTATTCGTTTATGCTCCGTTCGCGCGCGCCCGCCGGACGGCTGTCGGCGGCGCAGTATCTGGTTCACGACCGCCTCGCCGATAGCGTGGGCAACGGCACCCTGCGCCTCACCACGCGCCAGGGGATTCAGCTGCACGGCATCGTAAAGGGCGATATTCAGAAGACCATCCGGACGCTTCACAGCGAACTCGTGACCTCGCTCGCGGCCTGCGGCGACGTCAACCGCAACGTGATGGCCTGCCCCGCACCTGAAAGCTCGCGTCGGCACGCGCTCTTGAACGAGGTGGCAGACGAACTCGACGCGCGCCTGCTCCCCAAAACCGAAGCGTACTATCAGCTCTGGTTGGACGGCGAACGCCAGCCGCTACCCGCTGCTGCCAACCCTGAGCCAGTCGCCAAAGCCGACGACGTAGAGCCCGTGTACGGCAAAACCTACCTGCCGCGTAAATTCAAGATCGCCATCGCTTTTCCCGAAGACAACTGCGTCGACGTTTTTACCCAGGATATCGGTATCGTCCCGGTGATGGACGGTGACACCTTGCTCGGCTTCAACCTGCTTATCGGCGGCGGTTTGGGTATGAGCCACACCGACCCCGACACGCGGCCCTTTCTAGCTAAGGAACTCGGGTCGGTAACGCGCGAACAGCTCGCGCGGACCGTCGAGGGCATCGTGACGGTGCAGCGCGACTTCGGCAACCGTGAGGAGCGCAAATTCGCCCGGATGAAGTGGCTCGTCGAGACGCGCGGGATTCCCTGGTTTCGGGCAGAGCTCGAGTCTCGCCTCGGTTTCGCCCTTGGCGACTGGGTTCCGGTAGGCCGCTTTACGCTCGACGACCACCTTGGCTGGCGCGAGCAGGGCGACGGCAAGTTTTATCTCGGCCTGCACGTCGAAAACGGACGAATCAAAGACGACGGCAGTTTGCGCCTGCGTACGGCGCTACGTGAGCTGCTGGCGCGGTATCCGCACGAGATTCGCATTACCCCTCAGCACAACGTCTTGCTTACCGACCTCAGCGCCGAGGACGAAGCGCCGATTCGTGAGCTTTTGCGTGCTCACGGTGTGAAAACGAAAGAGGAGCTGTCGCAGGCGCGGCGTTTTGCGGTGGCCTGCCCCGCCATGCCGACTTGTGGGCTGGCGTTGGCGGAGTCCGAGCGGATGCTACCGGGCGTGATCGACGAGCTCGAGGCCGAACTCTCTACGCTGGGTCTGGGCAGCGAAGAAATCTCTATCCGTATGACCGGTTGCCCGAACGGGTGCGCCCGCCCCTACACCGCCGAGCTGGCCTTCGTCGGCAGATCGCTCGATAAATACAACGTCTACGTCGGCGGATCGTTCGAGGGGACGCGGCTCGTCACCGAATACGCGGACATGGTCGCGGGCGGCGACCTGGTCGGGACCGTTGCGCCGCTGCTGAGCTTTTGGCGCGACGCGCGGGGCGACGGTGAACGGTTCGGCGACTTTTGCCACCGCGTCGGGGTCGAACGACTCCGCGACCACGCTGCTGAAACCGAACGAGAGGTCGCCGCGTGAGCACGCCCGCCATGCTGGAAAAACGCCTTCTGGAAGCTAAAACCCTGGAGACGGTTCGGTGGGCGCTCGAAAGTTATCCCGATCTGCTGATGACGAGCGGTTTTAACCTAAACGGCACGGTGCTGATCGACCTGGCGGTGCGCGCCGGGTTCCGCGGCGAGCTGGTCTTTATCGACACGCTGTCGCACTTTCCCGAAACGCTTTCGACCCGTGATGAAATTGCCGCGCGCTACCCCGAAGTCACCCTTACGACCCTGACGCCCCTCACTTCCGACTTGCCCGAATGCGGCGCGGCGAATTGCTGTGAAGTTCGCAAGGTTAGGCCGTTGAAAGCGTTTTTAGAGGCGAGACGACCGGCCGCCCTGTTAAGCGCCCGCAGCCGTTTTCAGAGTGAAACCCGCGCCATTCTCAACACCGTCGAGGACTCGGGCGATTACGTCAAGGTCAACCCACTCGTCGAGTGGTCACAGCGCGACTTGGAAAGCTACGCCAAAAACGCCGAACTGCCGGTCAACCCGCTTTACTGGCAGGGTTTTTTAAGTATTGGCTGCGCTCCGACGACGCGGGCCGTAGGAGCGGGTGAAGATGTCCGGGCCGGACGCTGGGAAGCTCAGGACAAACTCGAGTGCGGGCTCTGGTGGGGTGAAAAGGCGATCTAATCCCATCACCGAAACGCTCGGGCGGTCACTCAGGTAAGAGGGTGACCGTCTTCTTGCTCACCACTTGCTTACAGCGCCGCGCTAAACTTCACTTACCCCGGACGAGACGCGCCGTACCCGGTTACGACAAGACGACGCACATGCTGTAGCAATATGGAGGTGCGAGATGGCGTGGTTTTGGCTGATCGTTGCAGGTCTTTTAGAGGTGGGTTGGGCCGTCGGCCTTAAATATACCGAAGGGTTTACCCGCCCGCTACCGAGTGTGCTGACGGTGCTGGCGATTGTGGGGAGCATGGGTTTGCTCTCGCTCGCCACCAAAACGCTGCCCATCGGCGCGGCTTACGGCGTCTGGGTTGGGATCGGCGCGCTCGGGGCAGGGGTTTTGGGTATCGTTTTGTTTGGTGAAGCGGCGACGCCGAGCAAGTTTTTCTTTCTGGCGCTGCTGCTCGTCGCAGTCGTCGGCCTCAAGGTGACGAGCGGTGCTTGAACGTTTATAGCAGAAGCAAGACGCGCAGGTCGTTAACGTTGGTATGGGTGGTCCCGGTGACGAGCAGGGCGTCTCGTTCTTTGAAGAACTCATAACTGTTGTTCGCTTCTAGAAGCGTCCGGGCTCTCGCCTTGTCAAGGCGCTTGAGACTGTCCGGCGTTACAAAGACCCCGGCGTTGTCTTCGCTGCCGTCTATCCCGTCGGTGTCGGCTGCGAGCGCGTAGACCCCCTCCAAGCCGCCGAGCTCGAGCGCGAGCGCCAACGCGAACTCGCTGTTGCGGCCCCCCCTGGCATCTTTCCGTCTGACCGTGACCGTCGTTTCGCCGCCGCTGATGAGGGCGCAGGGCCTCCCGAACGGTTGAGCGTGAACCCTGACCTGCCTGGCGATAGCGGCGTGCATTTTGGCGGCCTCTCTGGCTTCTCCTTCGACGCTGCTGCTTAAGATATGGGCCGGAACGCCCCTTTCCCTGAAAAATTCGGCGACGGCCTCGAGGCTCCTCTGGTTGCTGGCGATCACGGTGTTGGAGACCGCCGCAAAGATGGGGTCGTCCGGCTTGGGCGTTTCAGGGACCCTACCGGCGACGCCGTTCTGGAGGTGAAGACGGGCCTCCGGTGCCTCAATACGGTAACGGTCGAGAACCGCCAGCGCGTCTTTGTAAGTCGTCGGGTCCGGGCTCGTCGGCCCTGAGGCGATGCTGGCCAGGTCGTCACCCACCACGTCGGACAAGTAAAAGCCGTAGACCTTGGCCGGTGCGGCAGCCTTTGCGAGCAGCCCCCCTTTGACGGCGGAAAGGTGCTTGCGGACGGCATTAATTTCATGAATCGTCGCGCCGGAGCGTAACAGGTCCCCGGTCAGCGCGGCCTTTTGTTCCAAGCTTACGCCTCGAGGCGCGGTGAGCAAGGCTGAGCCGCCTCCTGAAACGAGGCAGATTACTGTATCCTCTTCGCTCAGGTTACGGAGCAGCTCGAGCATCTGCCGGGTTGCCAGGTAGCCTGCTAGGTCCGGCTCAGGATGTGACGCCTCGAGCACCCTGACGCGTTTTGTGGGTAGCTTGTGGCCGTAGGGGGTGATGACCAAGCCCTCGAGCTTGTCTGATGGATAGCGCGCCTCTACAGTTTGCGCCATGGTCGCCGCCGCCTTGCCCGCGCCTACGACGACCAAACGGCCTGCGGGTGGCTTGGGCAAATGCTTTTGAAGGTGCGCGCCGGGATGCGCCGCCGCCACTGCCTCATAAAAAGCTCCGCGCAGCAGCTCGAGAGGGTCTTCCAGAACGGGATTCAAGGCCCTCAGCCAAGCTCTTTCATCGCCCGCTCGAGGTGCCGGTGCATCGCCCCCTTTGCCCCCTCGACGTCCTGGGTTTGCACAGCCCCCAGGATGAGCTTGTGCTCCTCGTTGGACAACCTAGGCTGACCGGGCTTGCGCGCCAAGGCTGCGCGTACGGATGAGCGCACAAGGTCGCTGACACTTCCGATGACCCGAGCGAGCGCGCTGTTCGCGGTCGCTACGACCAGATAGCTGTGAAAACGTGCGTCCTCCTCGTCCCCGAGCCCTCCTTGTTCAAACGCCCGGTCCATATCGCCCACCGCCTGTTCGAGTTGCTCGAGGTCGTGCTCGCTACGGCGAGACGCAGCGAGTCCGGCGATCTGTACCTCGAGCAAAAGGCGCAGCTCCCAAACTTCGTCCAGCTTGGCCTTGTCCGATAGGGTGGACGATTTGATGTTTTGCAAAAGGAGTTCAAGGGGTACCTTGCTTACAAAAACACCTTTTCCCTGACGTACATCGATGATGCCCTGGCCTTTAAGGTAGACGACGGCCTCCCGAACGACACTGCGAGAAATTCCGTACCTTTGAATAAGCTCTTGTTCAGAAGGCAGCGCCTCCCCTGGTCCCAAGTGCTGCTCGAGGATGCCGTCTCGGAGGCGGTCTGCCAAGACCTCCGCAAGCCGGGGTGCTTTAAGAGGCTCGACAGGTTTACTCACGCCGCCCCTACTCGAGTCACGCTCGGCTCTGATGATAAAAGGGAACTGAAAAAAAGTTTTACCCCCGGTGTCATAGCGTCTTTACCCCTCATAAAAAAAGTATAGCACCTGTCAGATATTAAATCTCAACTCGTCAGACGTCTGATAAACGTATTGACATATGAACTGCCGAATGCTACGGTTTGCGACAAGCTGAAACTTAGGCGCGAGCACCCTTCGGGGTCAGCTGAATTGAGGTGGTTCGTTCATACGATGGCGCAAGTGGTTTGGGTCACTTTCAGGTTGCCGGGTGACAAACACCCAGCGAGGAAACGGCAAAATGGCTTTTGTTGCTTTACGGAGAAATGTCAGGTGCGCTACTACCGAGCTGCATCTACTGAAAGGGAGGCACTATGTCCGGCTGGTTACTTATTGGACTTCTTGTTCTGACCATCGTTTTTATCGTCCTTTCGACGGCGCGCTTTAAACTCCATCCTTTTCTTGCGCTCCTGGTCGCAGCCTATGGGTTGGGTCTGCTGGCAGGGCTGCCGCCTCTGGAGGTTATCACCGCCATCACCGAAGGGTTCGGGGGAACAGTCGGCTCCATCGGCATCATCATCGCGGCGGGTACGATTATCGGCGTGATCCTCGAGCGTTCCGGCGGCGCGCAGGTCATGGCCGACACCATCATCGGTTGGGTCGGTCAAGCGCGCTCGGTGTTCGCCATGAGCCTGACGGGCGCGGCGGTTTCGGTGCCTGTCTTCTGCGACTCGGGCTTTGTCATCTTGGCTCCGCTGGCGCGTTCGCTGGCGAGCAAGTCGGGGCGGTCGATGGCCGTCTACGCGACCGCGCTGAGTATGGGTCTTTACGCCACGCACGTCTTTGTTCCGCCCACACCGGGGCCGATTGCCGCTGCGGCTACCTTGCAGGCGGACATCGGTCTGGTCATCTTGCTGGGTTTGGTCGTCACCTTGCCTGTTCTCGTCACCACCTACCTTTTCGCCCGTTTTATGGGCGACCGCATCTTCCTCGACCCGGACCTCGCCACACCTGAAGGCGCGGCGGTTGGGGCCGCTGCTGCCGGGCCGCCGCCACGCTTGCCTGCTGCGTGGCGAGCATTTCTGCCTATCGTCTTGCCGGTCGTCCTCATCGCCCTCAACTCGGTCGCTGCGTTTCCCACCGCGCCTTTTGGTGACGGCGCGTTCGCCGGGCTTCTCAACTTTCTCGGCAACCCCAATACCGCGCTTTTACTAGGCGTCGCTGCGGCTTTTTTGGTGACCGCGCAGGTTAGGGGAGAGGCGCTCACTCAGGACGCCGTCTCGACTTCGCTGCGGGTCGCCGGGCCGATCATCCTCATCACAGGGGCGGGCGGCGCGCTCGGCAGCGTGCTCAGGACGACGCCCATCACGGACTTTCTCGGAGAAAACCTGGCACTCACGAGCTTGGGGATATTTTTGCCCTTTCTGCTGGCCGCCGCGCTTAAAACCGCGCAGGGCTCCTCGACGGTCGCCATCATCACGAGCGCGGCTATCATCGCGCCGCTTGTGACCACCCTCGGTTTGGGCTCCCCGACGGGGCTCGCGCTGGCAACGCTCGCCATCTCCGCGGGCGCGATGATGGTCTCGCACGCGAACGACAGTTATTTCTGGGTTGTAAGCCAATTCTCGGGAATGAGCGTCTCGCAAGCGTACCGCTTGCAGACCGTCGGCTCTGCGGTAGCGGGTATCACGGGTATAGTGGCGGTTTTTGTGCTGAACTTGTTTTTGTAGCGGTTCAGGTTTTCGAGCTAGTCAACGCTGAACCTGAAACTTAAAGTACGGGCGGCGTCGACCAAGTGGACACCGCTCGCCTCTACGCACCGCCTGGCACAGCCCGGGTTTTAGAGCAGGACCTCTTGTCCCGGCTCGATTCGTTCGGGCAAGTCGGCATCTCTAAGGTCTTCAGCGGACAACGCGGTCAGCGGGCCTATCTCGATCACCGCGTCCACCACCCCGTCTTTGTAGGGAATTTCGACGCCGTGAACCTCCAACCAACGCGCCGCGCGCGCCGTTTGCAGGCGGCGGCTGCTTTCGGGTGAGTCGGTACCCTCGGCGTTTTTGATGGGCGCGAACTCCTCGGTGCGGTCGGTTTCCAAGATGATGCTGTGCTCGGCTAATGGCAGGGCGTCGAAGATAAAACGCTCGAGCTTAACCGCGTTGGGCGCGTCCGGTTGAACGCGTTTACCTGAATCCGGGTCGATATACGGTACCGCTTTTTCGGCGCGGTGAAAGGGCAGCTCGAGCTGCTCCCCCCGGCCCCCGGCGAACCTCTGCGCGAACGCGTGCGAGATCATGTGAATCGCAATCGAGCCCGCGTCGAAACGGAGCGTGCCGTCTTCGTTTTTGGCTTCGGCGAGCGCGTCGGGCATGTCCGAGTATTCGATCACACAGGGTTTTCCGGCAGCCACGCAGAACACACCGACTTTTTCTTTCGGATTCGCCTTACGGAGCATTTTCGACGACATCTGCGCGCCGTCCCCCACGTGCAGGCCGATAAAAAGCGGGTCGATGCAGCGGACGTTGGGGTTATCGACCTGAAAGTACGAAATCTGGGTGACGCCGCGCCGCGCCATATCTGCGAGCGCGCCGCTTTTAGCGAGCGCCGTCAGGCTGCCGCCGTGTCCGTCCGGGTTGAGCGCCAGCGCGTGCTTGTCGCCGAGCAGCAACTTGCCGTCGAAGCCGATGCTCGGAATCATGCCCTGCGGAAACAACGTTACGTTGTCTCGGCCCAGACCGAAAAAGTCGTGCGCCTCGAAAAAGTCCTGGGTGACGGCGTGGTTCGCCCCGCTCGTCATGATGTACCACGGCACCGGCGCGCCGTAGAGCTGCTGGGTTTTGCGGAGCTGTTCGGCAAAGAGTTGAAACAGGGGTTTGCAGCTTAGCGGCGTGCCGACGAACGTCCCCTTGGGGTCGTCCCAACCGAGCCGGGTACCCTGCCCACCGGCGACGGTAAAGGCCGCGACCTGACCCTTGCGGATAAGCGTCTCCCCGAGCTCGCGGGCGCGCCGGTAGACCGCCTCGTCCTCTGCTACGACCGGATAGTAGGGCGCGGGGGTGATGGGTTCGGGGGCGCTGAGATCGGGTTTTTGCCGCACGTGCGTCTCGGTCAGCTCGCCGAGATAGTCCCAGTCGAGCGCCCCGAGTTGCGCCGTAAGCGCCCGCTGCTGCTCCGGTGAAAGCTCGTCGTAAAACGCCAGCAGCTGCGTCTGCTGCCGCGCGTGGAGCGTTTCTCGCAGGCGCTCTTCGCCCTTCTGAACCGTTTCATTCATACTGTCCCCTTGCTTCATAGCGTTGACCTCTCGGGAGGTTTGTGCGCGCAGTGTAACGCACGTTTTAGGCGTTTTTATGTACCTGTAAGCCCTGTAACCCTAAAGTGAGGGCGCAAACTGGGCCGCCGCAGCTGAGGGGCTGAAGATTGCACCCCTGAGTATAACGCGCCGGTCGCTCCCGCTTAAGTGCCAGACTAAGCGCCGGATTGAGTGCTGGGTTGAGTGTCCGGCGCGGCGCTCACGCCTACCGACCAGCATAAGGTTACGCCGCTGCCAGGGCGCGCGCGCGGGCGGCGCTATAGTAAAACCATGACTACTGTCCTCGAGCCGTTTGCCGTCCGCGACGCCGCTCTAGCCCCGCTGGTCGACAAGGTGCTCTCCGGCGAACGCCTCGATTTTGCCGAGGGAATGACGCTTTTTCATACCCCCGACCTGCCCACGGTCGCCCGCCTAGCCGACGCGGTGCGGGCGCGTCTGGTCGGTGACAAAGCCTACTTCGTCCACTCGCTCCGGCTTTCGCAGACCAACATCTGTTACGTCGGTTGTACCTTCTGCGGGTTTCAGCGCAAACTCGGCGAAGAGGGCGTGTGGGATATGGAACTCGCCGACGTGTGGGCGTACGTCGACGAGCACCACCACCCCGACCTGACCGAAATCCACATCTCGTCGGGACATCACCCGAAGCGGAACTTTCAGTACTATCTGGATTTGGTACGCGGCCTGACCGAACGCGGCTATCAGGTCAAGGCGTGGACGGCCGCCGAGATTCACCACTTCAGCAAGATTACGCGTCCCCGGATGAGCTACCGGGAGGTCTTGAGCGAACTCAAAGGTGCCGGGCTGATCGCGCTACCGGGCGGCGGCGCGGAGATTTTCGCCGAACACGTAAGGCGGCGTATCGCGCGCGCCAAGGTGACGGCGGAGGGTTGGCTGGACGTTCACCGCGCCGCCCACGAACTGGGGCTACCGACGAACGCGACTATGCTCTACGGTCACGTCGAAACCCTCGACGACCGCATGGACCACATGCTACGTTTGCGTGCTCTGCAAGACGAAACCGGCGGCTTTATGTCGTTTATCCCGCTGGCCTTTCAACCCGACAACAACGACCTGGCGCGTGAACTGAAAAAGTCGGAGTTTACCACCGGCTTGGACGACCTCCGCAACCTGGCGGTGTCGCGCATCATGCTCGACAACGTGCCGCACATCAAGGGCTACTGGATTATGATTACGCCTGAACTGACGCAGGTGACGCTCTCGGCGGGCGTTTCGGACATCGACGGCACCATCAAAGATGAGCGCATCGCACACGCCTCGGGAGCCGCCACCGACAAGGGCATGAGCGAAGACCAGCTGGTGCGGCTGATTAAGGAGGCCGGGCGCGTGCCGGTGCGCCGCGACGCGCTCTACAAAGAACTCAAGGTGTTCGCGTAGTGGAACTCGAGCTGCTCCCTGAAACCTTTGCGGTATGCCGTTTGCCTGCGGACGCCGACCTCCCGGCTTGGCTTGGTGGAGCACTTCAGAGCGTCACGCGCACTCCTGAAGAACTCTCTATCGTCTGCGAAGCACAGCGTGTGCCGGAGCCACTTCAGGCAGAGCGAGACTGGCGCTGCTTACGGGTATCGGGAACGCTGGCATTTCATCTGACCGGCATTTTGGCGGCACTCACTGCGCCACTTGCCAATGCGGGAATCAGCATCTTTGCTCTTTCGACTTTTGATACAGACTATCTGCTGGTTACGAACGACTGTCTCGAGGAGGCGGTCACTGCGCTTACCGTTGTGGGACACACTGTCCGCAAGGCGGCGTGAACGCGGTCGTTCGCGTCGGGCAGCCCGAAGACTTCGTGGGTCTCGACGAACGGGCGGCAGAGACGATTTTAGAGTCTTTCGACCATCCCGACCTGACGGCTGCTGGGCGTGCGGAAAACCGGCGTATCGTGGCGATGACGCAGCAGTCGTGCCTGGCTGCTGCCGAAGACCCAGATTGTGAAGTCTTCATAGCTACCGTCTCCGAACGTTTGGCCGGTTTCGTCATCGTCGCTGCCGAAACCGAACCGCATTCTGAAATAGACACGTTTATCGTTTTTCGTGAGTTTCAGGGGTGCGGCGTCGCCCACAAGCTGATGGTGGCTGCGCTCGAGTGGCTGGGAGAAAACAGCGTGCAGCTGGGGGTCATCCACCACAACGCGCGCGCCCTAGTTTTTTATAAAAAGTATGGTTTCACGGATACCGGGCGGATGATCGAAGGCCACGAAATCCCGCGCAAATTGATGGTGAGAAGGGTTCAGTGAGATGAAGCTGACGCGTACCCGTTCCAGTCCGGTGCAAACGGCGGCTCAAACCGAGCGTCTCGGCATCGTCTCTTATACAAACGTCGCGCCGCTCTACTGGGGGCTCGAGCCGTGGCCTGGTGCGTCGTTCATCCGGGGCGTTCCGACCGAACTCAACCGGAGGCTGCTGGGCGGGTCTATCGACCTGACGCTGGTCTCTTCGGTCGAATTTTTGCGCCACCGAGACGTTTTGCGGGCCTTGCCCGATTTCTCTATCGCCACCCTCGGGCCGGTCTACAGCGTCACACTTTTTCACTGGGAACCGTGGGTGGAGCTGTCCGGTAAAAGGGTCGCGCTGACGACCGACTCGGCGACGAGTGTAGAACTTCTTAAAGTTTTGCTGCGCGAAAGTGGTATCGACGCCGACTTCGTACCCATGACGCCCGATCTGGACGCGATGCTCGGCAGTTGCGACGCAGCCCTGCTGATCGGTGACGCGGCGCTGCGAGAAGCAGTTTCCAAAAGGAGCATAAACGGCAAAAAGCCGCTGATCACCGACCTCGGCAGCGCCTGGTACGACCTCACCAAACTGCCTTTTACCTTCGCAGTCTGGGCGTCACGAAAAGACCGCCCACCGTCCGAACTGATGGTCGCCAAGTTGCGCGCCGCGCGCGAACACGGCCTCGGACAGCTCGCAGCGGTGGCGCGCCCCGAAGCGGCGCAACTGGGCGTATCTGAAAGTGTGGTGCAGCGGTATCTGGGAAATTTTCGCTACTACCTCGAGCCCCCCGACCGCGACGGTCTGCTGGCGTTTGCCGAGCGCAGCGTACCGGGATTTCGGGCTCACGAGCTAAGTTTCTGGAGTCTTTAAGCCAAACCTCCGGGCCGACTGATGAGCTGCGGTAGAGTTGCTTTGTGACCGTTCCACCTAACACCGCCCTCGCCCGCAAACTCACCTGGGTTTTGTTCACCGCACAAGCCTTCGGCTCCGCCGGGTTTATCGCCGCTGCGACGATTGCCTCGGTCGCTGGGGCTGAGCTGAGTGGGCGTGAGGCGTGGGCGGGGGTGCCGTCGGCGACGTTTTTGCTCGGTTCAGCACTCGCCGCTTATTTGTGGGGCGTGGTGATGGACGCGCTCGGACGGCGTACGGGCTTGGTGTTGGGGCTGTGGACGGGGGTATTCGGCTCACTCGTGGCGGCGTGGGCCATCGTGCAGGGATCGTTCGGGCTGCTGCTGATGGGGTTGCCGCTGATGGGCAGCGCGCAGGCGGCGCTCCAACTGGGCCGTTTTGCGGCAGCTGAGATTAGCCCGCCTCTACTCCGCGGACGCGCCATCTCGAACGTCGTGCTGGGCGGCACGGTCGGGGCCATTATGGGGCCGCTGCTGGTCGGGCCGATGGGCGTGCTCAGCTTGCGGCTCGGATTGCCCGAACTCACCGGGGCGTACGTGGCGAGCGCCGGAATGTTCCTCTTGGCGCTTCTGGTGGTCTTCGCGCTGCTGCGGCCCGACCCGCGCGACGTAGGGCGTCAGCTCGAGCTGGACGCGGGCGGAACGCAAACGGATACGCGGGCAGCTAGGCCGCTGACGGTCATCTTCAGGCAACCCGCCGTGATCGCGGCGGTATCGGCGATGGTTTTCGGACAAGTCGTGATGGTCATGCTGATGGTGATTACCGCGCTGCACATGACGCACCACGGACACGCGCTGGGAAGCGTATCGGCAGTGATTTCGTCGCACACGCTCGGCATGTACGCATTTTCGGTCTTGTCCGGTCGCCTGACCGACCGCTGGGGGCGCGCGCCGGTCATCATCTCGGGCGCGGCGACGCTATTGCTGGCGTGCGTGCTCGCGCCCCTGTCGCCGCAGGTGCTGCCGCTGGCGGTATCGCTGTTTTTGCTCGGTCTGGGCTGGAACTTTTGCTTCGTGGGCGGCTCGAGCCTGCTCGCCGACCAACTCTCGCCCGCTGAACGCTCGCGTGCTCAGGGCGTCAACGACCTGCTGCTCAACCTCGCCTCGGCTGCCGGAAGCCTCGGTAGTGGGGTGGTCTTCGCCGGGGTCGGGTACGCGGCGATGGGCCTCGTCGGGGCGACTGTCGCCCTTGTGCCACTCGCGCTGACATTCTGGTGGTGGCGGGGGGTACGCCGTATCGGAGCGGCGGGTGCATAGGGGACTTATAGTTGTCCCTATTCCGTTTTAACTGTATTTTGGTTCAAGCACGTAATCAACGGTTTCAAAATAGGTTTCAAAGCCCGCTGAAGCATAGAGCTTGAAGGCTGCTTCATTCATGGGCTTGTACCCCACGGTCGCTGTTTCCATGCCTGCTTCTTTCATCCGCGCCATCCCTGCAAACATCAGTGCTTTAGTCAAACCGCGCCGTGTGAAACTACTGTGACAGCCTACGGGTTCAAAGTATCCTGTTAGGCTGACACGATCAAACCAGATCACTACAAAGGCTGCAAAGCGTCCATCGGGTGCGACGACGACAAGCTCTCGCTCAGGGTCAAAGCCTGGTGTTCGCATCACTTTGAGGTATTTGGCTTCGGTCCATTTAGAGCCAAATGCTCCGTTATGTACATCTGCTACGAGCTGCGCTTCGTGTTCTCCCGCCACAGAACGGATAGTAAAACCACTAGGCAGACGAGCTTCAGGAACGGTATCAAGGCTGCGCTTCGCCACTACATGATCTGCTTTATGTCCTCTGAAACCTAGCTGCTCGAGGCAATCCCTCCCTGCTTTGTCATCCCTCACGAAATTGGTCGTTACGGTCTTTTTCTCTGTTTGTTTCATCCGATCACGCATCACCGCAATGCAGGCACGATGAAACTCGAGTTCCCACGTACCACCACGCCTACGTGTATCCATCACAGGGGCATAACTTCCTGATTCAGCGTCTACCTCGACAACGGCGAGTATCTGGTCACTTTCTTCAGCAATATAAAAGTAGTGCTCGAGCCTTTTCCCAAGATAGCCATTACTCATCCAGTGGACAAAATCGCCGGGGTGATACTTCGTGAATCTGTCACGCTGCCAGCACTCGCCAATAAAACGCGTAACCGCAAGAAAATCACTTGGTCGATATGGACGCAACATCATGTCTCACTTTCATGGAGAAATTCTATGGCTTTACGTTGACGGCTAATCATGCAAAAGTAGGAAAGCTCTACACAACCCTATAGACTTATCACAAAGGTAAGGCTCTGACTTTCCGGAATTGGTGATTATGGGAAGTGGTGTTACCCATTTCGACCCTCTTTTGCAAACCTGACTTGAAATACTATCTCACCGTGTCGGAGCGCGCCCTACAGACACGCCCGCCCCACCAGCTTAGCCTACGCCATGTCCCTCACCCTCGAGCACCTCCGCACCTTTCTAGACACTTTTCTGGGCGCAGAGCAGTTTAGAGACGACCAAAACGGGTTCTACCGCCCGTCTTCTTGCACTGTCGACAAGTTGGGGCTGGCGCTCGAGCCCTGGCCCGGTACCGCCGAATGGACTAAAACCCAAAACCTCGACGCGCTTTTTTTGCACCGCCCGTGGAAGCTCGGCACCGTTCCCGGAGTCGGTGTGCTGGCGTACCACTACGCTTTCGATGAGCGCCTGACGACCGGCTACAACCCGCTTTTGGTCGACGCCCTGGGCTTTACGAACGTGGACGTACTCGGTCACAAGGAGGGCCGACCGCTGGGGATGATCGGCGACGTAGGAGCCGTTTCCCGGGACGCCTTTCGGACGCAGCTCGAGGCGGAGTTCGGCGGCCTCGAGGGTGTTTATGGCGCGCAGGCAGGGGAAGTCTCGAGGGCGTGTGTGGTCGGGGCGATGCGTCCGGCGTTGGTCTACGAGGCTGCCGAACGCGGCGCGCAGGTCTATCTCACGGGCCAGTACCGCAAGGGCGCGGCGAAAGCCGTAGCGGAGACCGGGATAAGCGTCCTCGAGATCGGTCACGAGCGTAGTGAGGTGTGGGGACTAAAGATGCTGGCGGCGACGTTGCGGGAGCAGTTTCCGGCACTCGAGACCGTCTTGAAGCTGCCCTGATGTGTTTTAGTGCCTCAACCCTTCGTCCCTAAAACCAACGCCCCGCACCGAAAAAGGTAATCGGAAAAGGTAAAGAGTAAGACGGGCAAAACAGCGTCCGGGTCGTAAGCTTTCCTTATGACCCAAACATCCCAAAACCGTGAAGTCACGACCCTCGCCGGAGGGTGCTTCTGGTGCCTCGAGGCCGTCTATCAGCAGCTTCCGGGTGTCGAGCGTATCGTCTCGGGCTATATGGGCGGCGAAATCGAGAATCCCACGTATGAAGCGGTCTGCACCGGTACCACCGGACACGCCGAGGTGGTGCAGCTGACCTTCGACCCCGCAGTGGTCAGCTTCGAGGAGATTTTGGGGGTGTTTTTCAGCATCCACAATCCCACGACGCTGAACCGGCAGGGCGCGGACGTAGGCACGCAGTACCGTTCGGCGATTTTTTACCACGACGACGCGCAACGTGAGACCGCCGAAAAGCTGATCGCTACGCTCGAGCAAGACGACATCTGGACAGGTGTAGTCACCGAAATCTCACCCCTGACGACCTTTTACGAGGCCGAGGCGTACCACCAGAACTACTACAGCAACAACCCCTACCAGCCCTACTGTATGGCGGTCGTCGCGCCGAAGGTGTCGAAGTTTCGCAAGCACTACTTGAGTCGGCTCGAGAGGGTGAGTTAGGGGCAGTGCCTGGAACCGAGTGCCGAGTTCTGAGTGATGAGTGCCGAGGGATAAGCTGAGGGTAGCAATGAGTGTGGAGCAGTGGGCAACGAGTAGAGGGGTCGACCCTCATGGCTCGTTGCTTTTTTACGCATTGCTGCCGCGCCCTACGCCGCTCTGCTCCCTACGTGTATAGTTACATATTTACTCAAGGCTCGGTTCGCTGAGTCCGAAGGAGTCGATATGGGTGTGTGGGTAGCTGGTTTCGCAGGGGCGAGCGGATGACGCGGCTGAGTCTGGAGCTGCTCGAGGAACGTTTTAGCGAACTTAAACCGCCGATGACGGCGCGGGAGGCGCGTGTGGAGGCCAACCGCTGCCTGTACTGTTTCGACGCGCCGTGTATCAGGGCGTGTCCGACGAGTATCGACGTACCGACTTTTATCCGCAAAATTTCCACCGACAACGTAACGGGCGCGGCGGTGACGATTTTGGAGGCTAACTTGCTGGCGGCGACGTGCGCGCGCGTGTGTCCGGTCGAGGAGTTGTGCGAGGGCGCGTGCGTGCTCGGCGGCGACCACAAACCCATCGAGATCGGTCGGTTGCAGCGTCACGCTATGGATCACGTTTACGCCAAACAGAAGCTGCCCTTTACGCCTGAACCTTCAAACGGTCTCCGCGTGGCGGTGGTCGGGGCGGGACCGGCGGGTCTGAGCTGCGCGGGCGAACTCGCCAAACGCGGGGTCGCGGTCACGGTATTTGAGAAAAACCCGTTGCCCGGCGGCCTGTCGACCTACGGCATCGTGGTGATGCGCGAGCCTATCCGGGTGGCCCTCGAGGAGGTCGCCCTCGTCGAGGCGCTCGGAGTAGAGATTCGTACGGGTGTGGAGATCGGGCGGGACGTGACGGCTGAAACGTTGCTGACGGATTTCGACGCCGTATTCGTAAGCGCCGGAATGGGCGGTGTACCGCACCTGGGGATTCCCGGTGAAGATTTGGGCGGCGTAACTGAAGCCCTGCCCTTTATCGCCGAAACGAAACTCGCTGAAAAAGAGGGCCTGGAGCGCCTGCGCGAGCTTCCGGTCGGTCGCTTTGTCACCGTCATCGGGGCCGGAAACACCGCTATCGACGCCGCGACCATCGCCAAACGTCTGGGCGCGGAGCGCGTGACGCTGGTCTACCGGCGCGGGGAAGCTGAAATGACGGCGTACGATTTCGAGTACACCTTTATCAAAAACGAAGGGGTCGAGTGCCGTTTTTACAGCCAGCCGGTGCGGGTAGTCGGGGAGAACGGCCGGGTGACGGGTTTGGAGTGCCTCCGCGTGGAGGCCGGGCCGCCCGGCCCCGACGGGCGTGCGTTGCCGCAACCCGTACCGGGCAGCGAGTTCGTCATCCCTTGTGACCAGGTCATCAAGGCTATCGGGCAGGAAAAACGAGTAGAGCTGCTCGCTCACTTCGGGCTGGAACAGGGGCGTGGTTACGTCAAGGTGGACGCCGATTTGCGTACCTCACACCCCAAAGTCTTTGCGGGCGGCGACTGTATCCGCGCGACCGGCGACGCGATGACCGTCACCGCCGTCGAGGACGGTAAGCGGGCGGCGAAGAGCATTCGGGCGTGGCTCGGCGAAGCTGCCCAAGCCGCCGACTGATTTTGAATGCGTGTTTGGACTACACTGGTCTATGGAACGTTTAACGCTGGATACACCTGCTCAACCCGGTTATGAAGAAGATTTCGTGCTGTGGCTGGATCACCAGGCTGAACTGCTCCGACAAGGGCGAGTTCGTGAACTTGATTTGGAAAATTTAGCCGAGGAGGTCGAAGCCATCGGACGCAGTGACAAACGTGAGGTGCAACGACTCGCCGTGCTTCTGGCGCACCTGCTGAAGTACCAATTCCAAGAAACAAAGCGGTCACGTAGCTGGTTATCGACGATAGACGAACAACGTCGGCAGCTCGAGCTGGTTTTCAGAGACAGTCCAAGTTTACTCAAGAGCTACGCACCGACCGTTTTTGAGGACAGTTACCGCTACGCCAGGCGTAAGGCGAGCAGCGAAACTCGGTTGAGCCTGGAAACGTTCCCCGAAGCTTGCCCCTATACCCTCATCCAAACCCTAGACGAAGACTTTTTGCCGGAGGGCTCTTAATGGCTGACCTGAGTATCGACTTCTGCGGCGTTACTAGCCCCAACCCCTTCTGGCTCGCCTCGGCCCCGCCCACCAACACCGCGTATCAGGTCAACAAGGCGTTTGAATACGGCTGGGGCGGCGCGGTCTGGAAAACCATCGGCACACCCGTTCTGAACGTCTCGTCGCGTTACGGTGGTTGGGAGTACAACGGTAACAAACTCGCCGCCATCAACAACATCGAGCTGATCTCCGACCGGCCTCTGGACGTAAACTTGCGCGAGATCGCCGAGGTCAAAAAGCTCTGGCCTGAGCGTGCGGTAGTCGTCTCGGCGATGTTCGAGTCCGACCCGAAGGTCTGGGCGGACGCGGTGGCGCGTATCGAGGACACCGGCGCGGACGCCATCGAACTCAACTACGGGTGTCCGCACGGCATGAGCGAGCGCGGGATGGGCAGCGCGGTCGGGCAAGTGCCGGAGTATTGCAGCATGATTACCGAGTGGGTGACGAGCGCGGCGGGCATCCCTGTCATTGTCAAGCTGACGCCCAACATCACCGACATCAAAGCGCCTGCGCGGGCTGCGATTGAAGGTCACGCGAACGCACTTTCGCTTATCAACACCATCAATTCGGTCGTCGGCGTCGATTTGGAGTCGTTCGAGCTTCGGCCCAACGTCGGCGGCAAGGGCGGACACGGTGGTTACGCGGGTCCGGCGGTCAAACCGATTGCGCTCAGTATGCTCTCGGAGGTGATGCAGCTCCCCGAAACGCAGAGCTTCAAGGTGCCGATCTCGGGCATGGGCGGCATCCAGACTTGGCGCGACGCAGCGGAGTTCGTGCTGCTCGGCGCGACGAGTTTGCAGGTCTGTACGGCGGTGATGCACTACGGGTTTCGCATCATCGACGACCTGACCGACGGCTTATCGAACTGGCTTGACGACAAGGGCGCGGCGAGCCTTCAGGAGGTGGTCGGCGCGGCGGCCCCGCGCTACTCGCCCTTTAACGAACTCGACTTGTCGTACCGGGTGGTGGCGCGTATCGACGAGGCCAAATGCATCAACTGCAACCTCTGCTACGTCGCGTGCGACGAGGGCGCGCACCAGTGTATCGACCTGACCGTAGACGGTCTTAAAATCGACCCGGCGACGTACCGCGGAAACACCCAGCCCGTCGTCCGTGAAGACGACTGCGTGGGCTGCAACCTCTGTTCGCTGGTGTGTCCGGTAGACGGCTGCATCACGATGGTTGAAATGCCCTCGGGTAGAGACGCCGTGACTTGGGGCGAGATTACGGCGCAAAAGCCCGAGGTGACGCTTCAGTGGGATGAGATGAAGCGCTACCGGGCTGCTAAAGGCATCGACATTCACTGAGGCAAAAGGGGTGCGACATGACTCTGACCGAAACTACGCAACGAGCCATGCAAATACGAGAAAAGTATGCTGATTTTGAGCGATTAAATTATGGACGAGCCTGGACGGATGAAGAGATAATGATTGGATTTGTGGGTGATGTCGGCGACTTGGCTAAGCTCGTCTTGGCGCAAAATAACGTGAGGAACATCGAAGATTTTCGCACTAAGTTAGCCCATGAACTTTCAGATTGCCTGTGGTCAGTGTTGGTTCTGGCTGAACTTTACGAGATTGATCTCGAGCATAGTTTTTTGACAACGATGGACGACCTCGAGGCGCACTTGGTACAAAAAGGTATTACCTAAATGAACCTTCAGCATTCGGAGACGAACCCTACCAAGATCGACGTTTCGGATTTGCCCGAACGAGAACTCATCGTGTCCAAAACAGGCGAAAAGCTTACCCTTGCCAAGTCGCTCTCTGACGCGTTCGGTCTCACCCAACTGCTGGTGCATCAAGAGGTGCTGCTCCCGGGCAGACGCGCCTCGAGCTTTCACTATCACAGCGAAAAAGAAGAAATTTTCTACGTTCTGGGAGGAACGCCCACGTTGCTGGTCGGTGAAGAAGTGACCGACCTGGAACCCGGCGACTTCGTTGGTTTTGCGCCTTCCGAGCGCGCGCCGCATATGCTCTTCAACCGCTCCGCCGAGCCTGCCACGGTGTTGACGATCGGCACAGACCCGCCGACCGATAAAGTTACGAATCTCGAGCAAGCCGTTTTCACCCCGGTACCGGACTAAACCGGGGTGGTACCTTCTTTCTAGCGTTGGAGGACACCATGACCACGACACTTAAACCCAACCCCGACGGCGGCGTCACCATCCCCAAAGAACTTTTGGGCGACGTTGAACCCGGTACGACCTTTCACGTAGCGCGCGAAGGCAAGGTGTTGAGGCTCGAGCCCGCCCCTCGCAAACTTCACGAGATCGAAGACCCGGAGGAGCGTGCGGAAGCGTTTGACACGTTTATGGAAGGATTTGCCCAAAAAACCGGAGTGAACTGGCCGGAAAACTACAACGTCAGAGACGATATCTACGATTAGTGCGCTACCTTTTAGATACGAACATCGTTTTACGGCTTGCCGACAGAGATGCCTCTGAACATGATCTGATCAGGCGAGGGGTCAGGCGAACGACGGTTCAGGGAGATGAACCTGTTCTCGTCCCTCAAGTTCTCTACGAGTTCTGGAGTACTGCCACACGCCCGCGTTCCGTCAACGGTTTCGGGTGGGACGGCGAACGTACCAGAGGCGAAGTCGAGCAGTTGCTTGCGAGCTTCGTGCTTTTGCCCGACACCCCGGAAGTTTTCAAACGCTGGTTGGAGCTCGTCACCACGCATCAGGTTTCGGGCAAACAGGTTCACGACGCGCGGCTCGCCGCAGCTCTCGGCGCGCACGGGGTTGAACATCTACTGACCCTCAACGGCGACGACTTCAGGCGCTTCGACGTTGGAGTCGTTCATCCTTTGGAACTAAAATAATGACGATGCTGGAGAGGATTATATGAGCCTGCTGATCAAAAACGGCGAGATCATCACCGCTGAGACGCGCGTCAAAGCCGACCTCTATATCGAGGACGAAACCATTACCGAAATCGGCGAGAACTTGCAGGTTGACGGTGCCGAAGTTATCGACGCTTCGGGCAAGTACGTGTTTCCCGGTTTTATCGACCCGCACGTGCATATTCACCTGCCGTTTATGGGCGCGTACGCCAAAGATACGCACGAGACCGGCTCGCAAGCGGCGCTGATCGGCGGAACGACGACGTTTATCGAGATGTGTGCTCCGGCGGGCAGCGAGGACGCTTTGGAGGGTTACCATCACTGGAAAGCTCTGGCGGAGGGCAACGCTGCCTGCGACTACGCCTTTCACATGGGCGTGACCAAATTCGACGACACGACCGAAGCGCAGCTGCGAGAGATCGTTGCCGACGGGACGACCTCGTTCAAGGTGTTTTTGGCCTACAAGGGGGCGTTCGGCATCGACGACGAGGCGCTTTTCAAAACGCTGACGCTCGCCCGCGAGCTCGGCGTCATCACCACGGCGCACACCGAAAATGCCGAGCTGGTCGCGCAGATGCAGGCGAGGCTTTTGGGTTCGGGCAAAACCGGCCCCGAGTGGCACGAACCGAGCCGCCCGGAGTACATCGAGGCGGACGGGGTGCATCACTTTGCAACGTTTTTAGAGGCGACCGGCGCGCGTGGGTACGTTGTGCATCTCTCGAGTGAACCGGCACTAGACGCGGCGCTGGAGGCCAGGGCCAGAGGTGTCGAGCTGTATATAGAGTCCGTCATCCCGCATCTGCTGCTCGACAAGACGTACGCCGAACGACCCGACTTTGAGGGCGCAAAGTACGTGATGAGCCCGCCCCTGCGCGACAAACGCAACCACGCCGCGCTCTGGGAGGCTCTGAAGCGCGGCGACGTCAGCACCGTCGGGACCGACCACGCGCCTTTCGATACGACGCAAAAAGCGATGGGCAAGGACGACTTTACAAAGATTCCCAACGGGATTCCGGCCATCGAAGACCGCGTGAACCTGCTCTATACCTACGGGGTCTCGAGGGGTGAACTGGACCTCCACCGTTTCGTCGATGCGGCGTCTACGCAAGCTGCCAAATTGTTCGGCCTTTATCCGCGCAAGGGGACGCTTACCGTCGGTAGCGACGCCGATGTGGTGGTGTACGACCCCGAATACCGGGGCCAGCTGTCCGCCGAAGCGCAGCACATGAACGTCGATTACAACGGGTTCGAGGGTGTGGAGATCGACGGTAAACCCGAAGTCGTGACGGTGCGGGGCGCTGTGCAGGTTAAAGACGGGCAGTTCGTCGGCGACCGCGCGCGCGGCAAGTTTTTGCGGCGTAACGGGCGGTCGACTTGAGCGCGACGCGTACCGACCACCTTCTAGAGCTGCTGGCGCACGCCTACGACCGACCTGCTTGGCATGGGCCGAACTTACGCGAGGCGTTGACCGACGTGGGCCTCGAGAGAGCCCTCTGGCGGCCTGCCCCTAAGCGCCACAACATCTGGGAGCTGGCGCTGCACTGCGCGTTCTGGAAGCGCGTCGTGATTCGCGGGCTCGAGGGGCATAACGACGAAGAGGGTTTTTCTCAGCAGCCTAAAGACTTTCCGGCATTGCCGGACGCAACTCAAGAGAACTGGGTTATGGCTTTGGCGTTTCTCGAGCGGACGCACCGGGCGCTGCTCGAGCGCGTGGCTACTTTTGGCGAGGCCCGCTTGGGCGAAACGACCGCAGCGGGACAGCGAACCTTTGCCGAACTTATCTTCGGCGTCGCCAACCACGACCTCTACCACGCCGGACAGATTCAGCTGTTGCAGGTGCTCCACCAGGACGCGGTGTGAAGGCGGAGCTTCAGACTCAGCATCAGCGCCAAGCGAAGGCCGCCCCGCCCGTCATCTCGGTACGCGACCTGTCGATGGTCTACAAAGCCCGCGCGGGGGAGACGGTGGCGCTACAAAACGCCAACCTTACGGTGCAGGCGGGCGAGTTCGTCAGCTTGATCGGGCCTTCGGGGTGCGGGAAAACGACGCTGCTGCGGCTTATCGCCGACCTCGTCGAACCGACCACGGGCGTGGTGCAAGTGGCCGGGAAAACGCCGCGTGAGGCCAGAGAAGCCCGTGAATACGGGTACGTGTTTCAGGCTCCGGTCTTGTACGAGTGGCGCACCGTCATCAAAAATGTGATGCTGCCTCTAGAGATTATGCGTTTTTCTAAAACCGAACGTCAGGAACGGGCGGCGCGGCTGCTCGAGCTCGTCGGTTTAGAGGACTTTCACCACCGCTACCCGTTTCAACTTTCCGGCGGGATGCAGCAGCGCGTGTCGATTGCGCGGGCGCTGGCGTTCGATCCTAAACTGCTGTTGATGGACGAACCCTTCGGCGCGCTCGACGAGATTACCCGCGAAAGCATGAACGACGAGTTGCTGCGTATCTGGCAGGAGACGCACAAAACCGTCGTGTTCGTCACGCATTCGATCTCCGAAGCGGTGTTTTTGTCGTCGCGCATCGTGGTGATGACGCCGCGCCCCGGCAAGATCGAACGGGTTATCGAGGTCGATCTGCCCTATCCGAGAGACGAAAGCGTCCGCGAATCGCGGGACTTTTTCGAGCTGACGAGCACCGTACGCGACGCCCTCAAAGGGGTGCATTAGGTGCAGGGCAGGGCGTCCGCCTTTCTGCCTATCTTGGCTGTTCTCGTGATCCTGACTTTGCTCGGCTACCCGCTGGCGCTTCTTTTCGGTCTGCCGCTGGCGCTCAGAGATATGCGCGACTTGCGAAAGTGGGACAAGGGGCTCGTCAGCGCGCCCGCGCCGGAGCGGTTGGGACGCACGCTGACCTTCGCCGACCCACCCGAAAACGGTGTGCTGGTCAGGGACGGCGCGCCCATAGACGCGTCCTATACCGAAGCAGACGGAACGGTCACGTTGACCGAACCCGCTCCGCCGCTCGTGACGTGGGGCGACACGCTGACCCCGTTTTCGGAAACGTACCGCTATGGGGGCGACTTCCCCAACCTGCTGACGCTCTATGTCGGCGATACGCTCGCCGTCGGCGGCGCGACCCCGGCGGCTGAAACCCCGGACGACGTACGTTTGAGCTTCTCTTTCGGCGACGCTTCCGGCCTCGTGCTTTTAGACGATGAAGTTTTGGTCGAAGGTACCGACTACACCGAAGAGGGCGACACCGTAACCTTTACCGAAGCGCCGGGCTTCGGGCGCGACCTGCGCCGGGTTTCGGGTGATTATGCGGTTTTGGACGAGGCCGAGGGTACCGTGATCTTCGCTGCGCCGCCCCCCGGAGAGGTGCGAGCAGCTGAGAGCGTGGTCAGGCTGGCTGAGCGGCTTCTCGGGGACGCCGACGGGACAAATCGGCGGTTTACTTTGGCCCAAACACCCGTCGTCGAAACTGAACCGTACGACATATTTGTAGATGACACGCCGCTCCCCAGCGACGCCGAACGCCCCGAAGAGCGGGTAGACGGGCAACGGACGACCTTCACTTTCGAGGGTGCCGGGGGCATTGTCGTCTTAGACGGTGCGCCGCAGGCCGAAGGCGAAGGCTACACGCGTAGCGGCAACACCGTCACCTTTACCCATCCACCTGTCCGCAACGCCCAGTTACGGCAGTATTCGGGGGCATTTCTGAGCAATTTTGAAACGGGTGAGGTGCTTTTAGCGAGCGCGCCGCCCGCCGGTGCCGCCGTCTGGACGGACGCGTATACGGTCTATTCACAGCCGGGGTGCGGGAGCGGGGTGCTCGAGTGTTTTCTCGCGCTGCCGCAGCATCCGGTACCGTTCCCGCACTGGATCGCGGCGCGCGTCGTGCCGTTTTTCAACAAGTTTCCCCTGAGTGATGAACGCAACGTCGTTCGGGCAGTTCTGTACACGGCCGCCGGAACACTCGCCGCGCTCGCGCTCGGCGGCGCGGTCGGAACGCTGCTGGCAGTGCTGTTCGTGCTGGTGAGGCCCGTAGAGCGCGCCCTGCTGCCGTGGCTCGTGGCCTCGCAGACGGTTCCGATTATCGCGCTCGTCCCGGTGCTGCTGCTGATTCTGGGCAATCTGGGGATCACCATTCAGACCTCGCTGCTGCCGACCGCCCTGATCGGCGCGTATATCGCCTTTTTTCCAATCGTGGTCGGAACCGTCAAGGGTCTGCGTTCGGTCAATCCGCTCGCCCTCGAGCTGATGAAGTCTTACGCGGCGACGCCGCTACAAATATTTGCCAAAGTGCGGTTTCCGGCCGCAGTACCGTTTTTGTTTACCGCGCTCAAACTGGCGGCGGCGGCGGCGCTCGTCGGAGCCCTCGTCGCCGAGACCGAATCGAACAACCGGCGCGGCTTGGGCTTTCAGATTTTGGGTCAGGTGCAGTCGGGTAACGTCGCGGACGTGTGGATTTTGCTGCTGGTGTCGGCGCTGCTAGGCGTCGGGCTGGTGGCGCTCGTGGGTTTGGTGCAGCGCGTAGTCGCGCCGTGGGAACGCCTTTGAGGGCGGCGCTGGCGTTTTCACTGACACTTCTCGGTCTGGGTGGAGTGTTCTGGACGGTAACGGGTGAGGTAACACCGAGCTACTGGCTGAAGTTCTGGACGTCTCTACTGCTGGCGGGCGCGGCGGCGGGGCAGGGGGGGCGTTCGCGCCTCGGTCAGCTTTTGCTCCCAGCGGCGGTTCCGTTTTTGCTGCTGCTACTCTGGCAGGGTCTGGTCGTCGGATTCGGCGTCCCCAAAGGCATTTTCCCGAGCGTGACCGACGTGTGGGTATCGCTACAGGCGACCTTTCCGGTGCTCGTCCGCGACGCTTACGTGACGTTCGTCAAGGAAATCCTGCTGGGGCTGGTGATCGGTTTTTTGACCGGTTTTCTGGCGGGTGTCGGGGTGGCGGGCAGCACCTTTTTGCAACGCGGATTTTTGCCGTTGGCAGCGGCGTTCGGGGCGGTGCCTATCGTCGGGCTGGCCCCGGTGTTGGGGCGAGCGTTCGGGGTGGCGTGGGAGTCGAAGGCGGCGGTGGTGGTGATCGTGACCTTTTTTCCGGTGCTGCTCAACACGGTGCAGGGTTTGTTGTCGGTGGACGTTCTGAAGCTCGAGCTACTTCGCGCTTACGCCGCAAAACCTGCCGAAGTGTTCCTCAAACTCCGCTTACCGAACGCGCTGCCGTACCTGTTCAACGCCCTTAAACTCGCGGTCGTAGTGTCGGTCGTCAGCGTCATCGTCGCCGAATTTTTGATTCCGGGGCCGCCCGAGGGGTTGGGGCAGCGTATCAGCTTGTCGGCGCGGCGCGGGGCGTTCGACGTGGTGTTCGCCGCTATTTTCGTCTCGAGCCTCATCTCCATTGCGGTTTACAACCTCGTGGCGTGGTGGGAGCGCCGCGCTACCGGCTGGCATCCGTCGTTTCGGGAAGAGTAGAGCGTGTTCGGGTGTTTGTCTGAGGGGGCTCGAGCAGCACCGTTTTCTTCGACACTGCCCACGTTCACGTCTGAAATGCCCGACATCTCACCCCGCTGATTGCGCCGCGTACGCTCCGACCGATACACTGTGGACACTGTGATGACCTTCACAGAACATGACGAGGAGGCAACATGAAGCGAAGCTCGGTCGGTTTTGGTATCGGTTTAGGTGTGCTGCTTATGGGTTTTGCGTCGGCCCAAAGCCTCATCGACGTGACCTTTCAGTCCAAATGGTTTCCGCAGGCGCAGTTTGCAGGCTACTTCGTAGCGCAGGCGCAGGGTTTTTACGAAGAAGAGGGCTTGAACGTCACCGTTTTGGACGGCGGCAACGTCAACCCGACCGTGCAGGTGGCGTCGGGTAACGCCGACTTCGGTACCGACTGGATCGCCAACATGCTGGTGCAACGCGAACAGGGTCTGAATGTGGTGCAGATCGCGCAGATTTATCAGGCGTCGGGCTACCGGCTGGTGGCGCTCAGCGACTCGGGTATCGAAGCCTTCGCCGACCTCGCAGGCCGCACAGTCGGGGTGTGGGGTTTCGGCAACGAGTTCGTCGCGCAGGCTGTGTTCGCCGCCGAAGAGCTGACCACCGACCTCGACCCGACCGTAACGAATCCCGATGTGAGCGCCGTCGTCTACGCCTTCGACCCGTCTTTGGTATTTCCGAACGAGGTTGAAGTGGCGAGCGCCATGACCTACAACGAACTTGACCAGATCGTCGGTCTAGGCTACGCACTTGAGACTCTGAACGTACTCGACCCCGCTGAAATCGACGCGGCCCTACTGGAAGACCTTATCTTTACCACCCCGGAACTCCTCGAGACCGAAGACTTCAAGGGCTCGGGCGTCTCCGGTCGTGAGGTCGCGGAGCGGTTTTTACGCGCCTCGATCAAGGGCTGGGAGTACGCGGTCGCCAACCAGGAAGAGGCCGTCAGCATCGTTTTGGAGTCGTGCGGCGATACCTGCGCCGGGTCGGGCAGCACCCAGAGCCCGCAGATTCACCAGACCTGGCAGATGGCGCGCGTCGCCGAACTGGTCGCCCCGGAAGAGGGTACGAGCGTCGGCGCGCTTAACGAAGACGCCTTTAACCGTTCGGTCGAACTCTTGAACCAGGTCGGGTTGCTCGCCGAACCGGTCGCGTACGGTGACGTGGTGGACGAAAGCGTGTACGACGCGTTAGGGCAGTAGATTTCAGAACTTTTCAAGGATGTGGCCCCTGCTCGAGCCTCGAGCGGGGGCTTTTATAGTTCTCTCGGTGAGTCTGAATGACCTTCGGGCATCAGCTCGATAAGCCCACGCAAGGCTCTATTGACGGCCTCTGAATCGGGGAAGTAGTGGCGCACGTCCGGGTCTAATGTGATAGGAGCTTGGGTAGTTTTTTCTATAACCGACCCGTCCGGTTGCCGAATCCGAAAGGTGCGGGGCTGGTCGCTGAAGTGGCTATACTTGCCCCTTACGCCATCTGTGAAGTCGTAATCGTCGCGTAAGGTGTCATCGAATTTGCTCATACATCCGCCTCTCTCTGGTGTTTGCTTTCCGGCAACTGATGATGCGAACAGCGTCACGGCGCTCGGCAAAGCTCACAATCAGAATAGTCCCTTTTGCAAATCCTAGAAGTAAGGAGCGTGTTTCGTCTAACGAATGGTCAGGGTCGGCGATCACAAGGTTAAATGGGTCAAAGAAAGCTTCACTCGCTTCGGCGAAAGAGACCCCGTGTTTTTTCTGGTTTGAGCTATCTTTTTCAGTGTCCCACTCAAATACAAGTTCCACATTCAGAGCATACAACCGTTGTCGGGACGTTCTGTTTTGGGACTCGAGCACTTCACCGTGAAAGATGTTCGCTTGGTTGTCGAATACGTGTCCGGTATAGCCTTTGTGGTTCAGCATCATCCCTCCTCGGGAGCGAAACCTGCTTCTGATAAAAAGCGCCTTACAGATTTCAAAGCACCTTTGTCCGTTTCTCTTTGCAGGTGTGGGCGGTGGAAAACGGCCTTAGCGCCCCCCAGAGCAACGCGCACACGAGAACCGCGTTTTTCACTTATCTCTGCGCCCAACGTACCGAAGAGCTTTTCTATATCGGCCCAAGCAACGTCGGCGCGAACGGGATTCTCAAAAATTGCCTGAAGCGTTCCCCTCTGTTTGCTGCTCAGCTTCTTGGTGTCATGTTACGACACCAAAAGCGGTCGTCACGACTGCTATTAGGGGCGTAAGCGTGGGGCGCGGAGGAGGCTCGAGCTGGAGGTCATGCGCCCTCCTAGCTGGACAGGCGTCGAAGACTCTCTTTGCTACTTAATTCCACCAAGCCTTTTGGTGTTTGCAGAACAGCTCGCAGGTGAGGATGCTCGGCCCGAATAACAGATGCGTCTATTTCCAACTCTCGGTATAGCCTTGAGAGCGTTTCGGAATCCGGATGACCGACTGTGAACTCGAGCAGTTCGCACCCTTTCGGTGACGTTTCGGCGGTATGAAGCGCGTTCTGACTCCGGATAAAAAAGGGTAAGCACCTTCCGAACGTATGACCACCGACGACGAGGGTCTCCCACCTCCACATCTCTCCGGAAGGCGTTTGCCGCACGACGTCGTGCCGCTGCGTGACCTCCAGGTTGCACGTCTTTACCAGCTTCTCGACGTAGCCCAGATCAGCAGCCTCGACCCCGAACGCGATGAGCTTGGGTGCAAAATCGGGTGGTGCTGACTCGAGCAGCCCGGCGCTTTCCGGATGATCGGGGTCTAGAGCGATGACCTCGAGGTACACCTCATCACCGAGGGACAGCAGACTGTTGTGCGTTCCCGAATGGGGGTGTTTCCCACCAAAGGCGGGTTTAACACCGGTTGCTTCAGCAAAGCGCGTTTCACCCGCCTCGAGCGTCGACTCTTCCCATATCAGATGATCCAGCGTGTGCATAGTTGACATTTTACCTCG
>JAABUN010002416.1_pt1 | contig 33446 bp, 31 predicted proteins | sample 5559311 | NCBI WGS metagenome assembly JAABUN01 (sample SAMN10711877, study PRJNA513370) | rock metagenome | isolation source: Antarctica rocks | place: Antarctica: Victoria Land, Siegfried Peak sud | reverse complement strand
CCGCGGTCGGCCAGGAGGTCGCGCAGCTCGAGCAGGGCCGTGTAGGTCGGCAGCGCGTAGAGGGGTGCGCCGTCACCGTCTGCCACAGCGCTGTCCAGCGAGCGCCCGAGGTCGCGCTCCACCTCGATGGGCCCGTCGATCCCCGCGTACTTGAGGCGCAGGGCCATCTCCTCGGCCCGGGTGCCCGAGCAGGTCACGCGCCGAACCCGGCCGGCAAGGACCTCGAAGTCGGCGTCCCACACCCACGAAACATCGCGCCCGTCGGCAATGCCATCGTTCAGGGCAAGCCAGAGGTCGAGCGAGCCGTCCTCGAGCGTGAGCGTCCTCAGCACCTCGTTGGCCCCGGCCGGATTCTTCACGAGCAGGATCGAGACCGGCCGGCCGGCGACCACCAGGGTCTCCACGCGCCCGAACACCGCGGCGGTGCCCTCGAGACCCAACCTGACCTCCTCCAGCGACGCGCCCAGCTCGAGTGAGGCCGCCGCCGCTGCGAGCGCATTGTAGACGTTGTAGAGCCCGGGGAGGGGCAAATCCAGGCTCAGGCGGCCGGCGGGGGCGACGATCTCGACGTGCGACCCGCTCATCCCCCGGAGCTCGACCTTCTCCGCGTACACGCTCGGCTCTGGGCGTTCGCGACCGCAGTTGGGACAGTGGTAGCGGCCGAGGTGACCGAGATAGGCGACAACGTAGGTGTAGGCGTGCCCACAGCGGCGGCAGTGCTTCGAGTCCGAGGCGTGCTGGAGCCCAGGAAGCGCCTGCGAGTCGTCGGCCACGCCAAAGTAGACGACGTTCTCACGCTCGCGGCCGAGGTCGGCGATCAGCGGGTCGTCGGCGTTCAGTACCAGCGTTGCGCCGCGGGTGCGCTCGGCCACGACCTCAGCCCAGCGGTCGGCAACGAGCTCGAGCTCGCCGTAGCGGTCGAGCTGGTCGCGGAAGAGGTTGGCGAGGAGGTAGACGCTGGGTTCCAGGGCTCTGGCGACCGTCGGCAACCATGCCTCGTCGACCTCGAACAGCCCGATCTCGTCAGGCGCCCGTCCGGCGTCCAGCAGGGCCGTGGCCACGCCCCAGTGCATGTTCGAACCGGCGCGGTTGTGCACCACCGGACGGCCGCCGGCCTCGAGCACCCCTGCGATCATCGCCGCCGTGGTGGTCTTGCCGTTGGTCGCCGACACCACCACGGAGCCGCCCTCGAGCCGCCGGCCCAACCGCTCGATCGCTCCGCCGTCGAGCCGCAGGAGGGCGCGGCCGGGCAGCGTCGTGCCGCCACCCCGGCCGAGCCGGCGCACCAGCAGCCGCAGTCCGCGTGCCAGGGCGACCCCGACGCGCGTCCTCATCGGGGCACGAGCACCGTCAGCGCGCGTTGCCGTATGCGTACGGTCAGCGGCAGCTCGGCGATCGCATCGCCGTCGGCGTAGACCGTGAACGGCCGGTCGGCGCGAACCTCGACCACACGGCCGGTGGTGAAGGCGATCGAAGGGGCGTCCACGTGAGTGCCCTTGAAGACCTTGGGCAGGTTGATCAGAAAGCGCAGCTTGGAGGCGCGCGCGGAGGTGTACACGTCGAGGATGCCGTCGTTGATCGAGGCGTGGGGCACGAGCAGCATCCCGCCTCCGAAGCGCCCGGAGTTGGCCACCGCCACGGAGTAGCCCGACACCGATTGACGGCGCCCGTCGACATCGACCTCGAAGCTCGCGTGTTTCCAGCCGGCCAGCGCTCGCAGGGTGGCGTACAGGTATACGAGGGACCCGCGAACGAACCGCGTCGAGTTGGCCAAGGCCTGCACGTCAGAGTCGAAGCCGAGGCTCGCGATACCGAGGTAGGGCGTGCCGTTGGCCTCGGCCACGTCGATCAGCCGCTCGTCGCCCTCAACCGCCACCCGCGCGGCGGCCCTTGGGTCGAGCGGGATCCCGAGCGCACGCGCGAAGTCGTTGCCGCGGCCGCCGGGGATCACCGCCAGGGGTGTGGTCGCCTCACGCAGGGCGCCGCCGAGACGCCCGATCAGGCCGTCGCCGCCCAGGCCGACCACCACTTCGCCGGCCGCGCTCGCGGTCTGCGCCTCCTCCGTGGCGTGCTCCAGGGATCGCGTCTCGATTACTCGGGGAGAGGCGCCCAGCAGCTCGAGCTCGGAGCGCACGTCGGCCACCAGCGCGCGGGCCTTCCCGCCCCCCGCCGTCGGGTTCACGATCAGCGCCAGCCGGCGGCTCACCTCGGGGTCGACGCCAACCGCTCGGCGCGCCGAGCGGCGAACTCTCCACGCGCTTCGCCGCGCAACTCGCTGCCCTCCTCGAACTTGACGATGTTCGCGCGGGCCATGGCCTCGTCACCGATCAGGCGCTCGGCGTGCGGCTCCTCGGCATCGTCGGGGTCGAGCGTCAGGAGGACGTCCTGCTGGACGGAGTGCCACGGCTCACGCGTGAGCCTCTCGGAGGCCACGAGCAGCTGCCGAGGCCGCGGACGCCCGTTCCACTGGCCTGACCGCGCCAGCCAGTGCAGCTCGAAGATCCCCAGGCGATAGGCCCACAGCCGCTCGCCGTCCGAGAACAGGAAGTTGATCCCGGAGAGCTCGGATCGTTCGACCGTGGCGAGCACCGCGTGCCTCAGCGATCCGGCGACGTCCGCGCGGTCGAAGTCGCGCATCAGGAAGTTGAAGACGTGCTCCGAGTCGGTCTGACCCCTGGGGTTTGCGACGCCCTCCTCGAGCAGGCGCGTGTAATGGAGCACCGTGCCGTTGTGGCTGAACGAGTAGTCGCCGAGCACGAAGGGGTGGGTGTTCTCGAGGGTCAGCCCGCCCATGGTCGCCCGGCGGACGTGCACGTTGAAGATGCGTCCCCGCCGCTCGGTGGCGCGCTGGAAGTCGGCGTCGGCATAGGCCGCCTCGGGGAAGCGCACCAGGTGCGGCACACCTCCGTCGGTGCGCCCGTACACGGCCATGCCCCAGCCCGAATCGTGCTCCTGCGACTGCCGGATCATCGGGTTCTCCGCCTCTAGCAGCTCGTGCCGGATCGACACGGGCTCCGACGCTACGCAGCCGAATATCCGGCACATGGGGGCGAGTTCTCCGGGGTCACGACTTCGCCATTCTATGAGCGCGGAGACGACGGTGGGAAGAGAGCCCTTGCGCATCTGGTGGGTACGGCCCCGCAAGCTGTGCGCCCTGGAGCGCCCGGGTGGGGGAGGGCGCAGCCACCGACCCGAGCGCCGTGCGGCGGAGATCGAATATCTGCGCTCGTGCGGGGTGCGACTCGTGATCTCGACGATGGCCACGCGCCACAACCTGGCGGATTACGAGGCGGCTGGGCTGCGCTGGCACCATCGGCCGGTGGCGTCCGCCGAAGCGGAGGAGGGGGCGCTCGACGAGCTGCTGCCGGTACTGCGCCGCGAGCTGCGTGGTCGCGGTGCGATTGCCGTGCACGGCAATCGCCAGACGGACTTCATCGCGGCGCTCTGTGCGGCCCACCTGCACGAGTCGACGGGTCTCGATCCCGCCGAGGGCCTCGCCCGCGCGGCGGCCGCTGGACTGGTCGTGACGCTTGAAGCGGCACGGCTGGTGGGGGTGGAGTGGGGGGAGGCCGGTCAATCCTCGGTGGTCGCGGGCACGGCCCAGCCGCGCTCGCGTATCGCGGCCTCCACCACCGCCGGGCGGTCGGTGACCACGTAGGCGTCGACGATCGCACCCTCGGTGTTGATCGTGATCGAGAGCCCCGATTCGGTGTGGCGGAGCTTGGACACCGGGGCCACCGGACGCCCCGAGCCCATGCGCGGCTTGACGCGCCCGGTGGCAACGCTGTGCACGCCGTCGAGTGCCGCGAGGCCGTCGAGCAGGCGTCGGTAGCCCTTGGACGACGAATGCTTGTGGTGGGTCTGGCGGGCCATGGCGCTAACGACCATGGTGGCGCACGACGCCGCGGCCCTGGGCGGCTCGCGGCGGGTCAGGTCGTAAGCAGCTTCGCGAGGCTCTCGGCCACTCGGACCGGCCTGGGCTCCACCGCGGCCTCGGCCTCCTCCGCCGTGGTACCTCCCGTGAGCACCAGGGCGGCGTCGAGTCCGGCGGCGGCCGCCGCGCCCACGTCGGCGTCGAGCCGATCGCCCACGGCCAGCGTGCGGCCCTCGCCGAGGCGCTCGAGCGCGGTCAGGAAGAGCCGCGGCTCCGGCTTGCCGACGATCTGCGCCGAGCGGGCGGAGCCGGTCTCGACAGCCGCGAGGATCGCGCCGGTGCCGGGCCAGAGGCCGTCGGGCATGGGGTAGGTCGGGTCGCGGCTCGTGGCCAGGAAGTCCGCCCCGCCCCGCAGCGCCAGCACGGCGCTCCGCAGATCGTCGTAGGTCAACTCGTCGGTCCCGGCCACCAGGACCATCTCGGCTCGCGTGTCCAGGTCGGTTCCGTTCACCACGCGCAGACCCGCCTCGATCACATGACGGCGCATCGCTGCGGTGCCGATCACGAACGCCGTGCCGCCCGTGCGCGTCTCGGCGAGGAGATGCTGCACCGCGCCCCCCACGGTCACGACGTCGGCGAGTGAGGCCTGGATTCCAAGGCCCCACAGCTTCTGTACGTATTCCTCGCCGCTGTGGCGCGGATCGTTGGTCACGAAGGCCACTCGCTTCCCGGCCGCTCGGAGCGCGGCCAGTGCCTCCACCGCCCCGGGTGTGGCCTCGTGACCGACGTACACGCAACCGTCGAGATCGAGGATGAGCTGGTCGTAGGCGTCGACGAAGGGGGAGAGGGCCATGGGCGCCTGATCGTAGGTCGGCCCCGCCCGCGGACGGCCGATACCCTTTCGGCCCATGGCCCGCCGCTGGCTGCTCCTCCTTTTAGCCGTACCGGTTCTCACGTTGGCCGCCTGTGGCGACGACGAGAGTGGGGGCTCGGCGGGCTCGGGAGACCGGACCGAATCCACGCAGTCCGCTCCGTCGACCGCACCGCCGGAGACCGAAGCCGACGTGGGAGGGTGCCGCCAGGTGGATCAGCCGCAGCCCAAGCCCGACGGTGGCGCGCAGAAGCCGAACAAGGATCTCGATCCGGGCAAGAAGTACCGCCTGACCGTCAAGACCAACTGCGGCGACTTCACGATCGACCTTGATCAGAAGTCGGCGCCGAAGACGGCCGCGTCGGTGGTGTCGCTCGCCGAGCAGGACTTCTTCGACGGGACGATCTTCCACCGCATCGTCCCGGGCTTCGTCATCCAGGGTGGGGATCCGACCGGGACGGGGATGGGCGGCCCCGGCTACAGCACCGTGGACAAGCCGCCGGCCGACGCGCGCTACACCAAGGGCGTGGTGGCGATGGCCAAGACCGCCACCGAGGCACCGGGCACCTCGGGCAGCCAGTTCTACGTGGTCACGGGCGAGGATGCCGGCCTTCCGCCCGAGTACGCGGTGATCGGCAGCGTGAAGGACGGGCTCGACGTGGTCGAGCAGATCGGCGCCCTGGGCGACGCGGCCGAGATGCCGACCCAGACCGTGCTCATCGAGGACGTCACGGTCCAGGCCTCGTGATCCGCGACGTAACACAGGCCGAGTTCCCGCAGAGCGTGGTCGAGCGCTCGCGAGAGGTGCCCGTGGTGGTGGACTTCTGGGCCTCGTGGTGCGGGCCCTGCCGCCAGCTCACGCCGGCGCTCGAGACGGCCGCGAAGGCTCGCGAGGGCAGTGTCGATCTGGCCAAGGTCGACGTTGACGCCAATCAGGCGCTCGCCCAGCAGTTCCAGGTCCAGGGCATCCCGGCGGTCAAGGCCTTCAAGGACGGTCACGTGGTCGACGAGTTCACCGGAGCCGTGCCCCCCGGTCAGGTCGAGCGCTTCTTCGACTCCCTGGTGCCCTCCGAGGCCGACCGCCTCGTGGCGGGGAACGGGGCGGCGCCCGACGAGGCGGCCCTACGTCGAGCGCTCGAGCTGGACCCGCGCCACGCGGGGGCGGCGAAGGCCCTCGGCCGGATGCTTGTAGAGCGCGGCGACAGCGACGAGGCCCTCACCCTCCTGCAACCCTTCGAGCACGACTTCGAAGCGGCGGGGCTCAGAGCGCGAGTGCAGCTGACCGCCGAGGGCGACCGGCTGACTCCGGCCTTCGAAGCCTGGGATGCCGGCGATCCGGCCGCTGCGCTCGAGCTGCTGCAGCAGGCATTTGCCGGCGCGGTCGACGGCGACAAGCGCGACCGCATCCGCCAGGTGATGATCGCCATCTTCACCGAGCTCGGACCGGATGATCCGCTTGCCCGCGAGCACCGGCGGCGGCTCTCGACCGCGCTGTACTGATACAAGCCACGCGCGCGCCGGGCGCGGTCCGCGTCTCGGTGGAGAGGCCTACTTGCCCCCGCCGCGCGCGGCGATCGCCTTGGCCTGCCGCCGTCGGCCAAACACGCTCAGCACGCCGAGCGCCGCCGCAACGATGACGAGGCCCAGGAAGATGCCGCCCAGCAGGCCGATCCCGCCGAAGGGCAGGGCCACGAGCTCGGCCAGCGCATAGCCGATCAGCAGAAGGAGGAGCACCAGGCCCACGACCACGCCGATGCCCCGCGCGCGCATGGCGAGGCTGGCGCCGGGGGGAGGGGCCACGAGGCCCATGAAGCGCAGGAACATCAGCTGGCGGTTGCTCGGCGGGGCCTGCCCCAGCTTGGTCATGGCGTCGCGGAGGTCGTCCGGACGGCGTTCGGCCTGGGCGAGAGAGGCCTTCATCATCTGGCGCAGGTGAGGGCGCTCCTGGGGTTGACAGCCGGCGAGCGCCTCGTTGAAGTAGCGCCGCGCCGTGGGGGCGTCGTAGCGCTCCGCCGCGCGGGCGCCGAGCAGTGCTCGCGCGGCCGCGCGGTGGCGCGACTCGCTCTGGAGCTGCTCGTCGGTGCGGTGCTCGAGCTGCTGCATGGCCGCGAGGCCACCCTGCCGCACCTGCATCTTCACCTGTCGCTGCTTGGCCACGCGAGGAGTTTGGCAGAGGGTCTCGCCGTCGTCCGGCAGGGGCGCTTCCGAACCCCTACGGGCCGCGCGGCGAAGCTGCGTCTAGCGGCGCCTGAGGATGCCGAACGCGTCGATGCGGACGTTGAAGCCGCGTGAGGCCGGCCCCTTCTTGTGGAGCGGCCGGACCACCACCTTGTGCAAGCGGGTCGGCTTCGCCTTCACCCGGAGCAGCACCGCCCGATCGATCGTCTTCGGCGAGTAGGTGTCGATCACCCGCGACCGTCCGTCGAAGGTAACCACTGCCTTGCCCCCGAGCCGGCTCTTCAACCCGATCAGGTAGAGGTCCCGGCCGCGGTAGTTGAACGTGAGGCTCTGCGAGCGGTTGCGCCCGCGCTGGTAGGTGCCGAGCCAAGCGGTGGGGCTGGCCTGCTGGCGGAAGCCGCGGAACCGCGCGGACTTGACGCGATCGTCGAGCGGCACGATGGTGGTGCGCGATACGGCGCGGGACCTGTTCCCAGCGCCGTCGATGCCCCGCAGCCGGAACTGGTAGGTCTTGCCGGGGCGGCCGTTGAAGCGCAGCGCCGTCTGCCGCCTGGCAGTGGTGAGCGCCCGGTACTTGCCGGTGCGGGCACCCAGCTCGCGCACCTGCAAGGCAAACCGTGTGATGCCCGTGCCGGCGTCGGATCCGAGGAAACGAAGCCGGATCCTGCCGCTCCGGAATTGGTCGGAGGCGAGGCGCGGCGCCACCAGGCGCGCGGTGGGCGCCGTTTTGTCGGGACCGGGGAGCAGGCCACCACCGGACCCGGACCCCCCGCCCGCGCCCGCGCCCGCGACACAGCGCGGATCGAGCTTGCCTCCGAACTCGGGGGTATTCGGTGCGGTCCAGGAGAACACCTGTTGAAACTGCGAGCGGGGGAGGCCCTGGTCGAAGTCCGGGTCCCGTGCCGCATCGTTGGCCAGATGGGTGTCGTTGTAGAAGGCGATGGCGTTGCAGTCATTGGCCACGAAGCCCTGGTAATCGCCGATGAACTCACCCGACGTGGAGATCGGCGGGTTGATCCCCGGATCCCACGCGTCGTGCGAGAGCCGGGTGTCGTTGAACGTGTTGCCGCCGTCGTCCGACCGGGACAGGAAGAGGTCGATGAAGAAGTTCTCCGGGTCGAGCCGGCGGTCGAAGTAGGAGACGTTGATCTGGCCCGAGGGCGTGATCCGGATGTACTGCTGGAATTGATCTCCCCGGCCGGGGGTGGCGGAAAGCGCTCGAGGTGTGCTCCACGAGAGGCCGCCGTTCGTCGACTTCACGAAGCGAATCTGTGATCGCATGCCGTCCTCGTCGGCGCGGTCCGAGGTGGGCACGTACTCGGGATAGGTCAGGTACAGCGGCGCGGACTCGCCGTTCCTCTCCGGCCGCGGACCGACGGCCATGATCGGATTCGAGAGGTTGCGGAAGGCCTGGCCGGGAAACGTCCTCGGGAGCTGGTTGACGGTCGTGGCGATGGTGGCCGGTGTGAAGGTCTGCCCGCCGTCCGTGCTCTTGGCGAAGCGGTAGGTGCCAGGCGCTCCGCCGAGCGTCTGCGCGTACTCGAGCCAGGTCGCGTAGAAGGTGTTCGGGTCCTGCTCGTCGGCCACCACGTGCACGCCGATCACGAGCTGCTCGGCGTCCGAGATCGGCTTGGGGGCCTCGGGCCAGCTCCTGCCCCCGTCGGTGGAGCGCTCGCAGACCGTCTGCTGCTTCACGAGGCTCGTGATGTTCTGTCCCCAGCACGCCACCATGATCCCGGGCTTTCCGTCCCCATCGGGCCCCGCGTTGTTCACCGCGAACGTGTTCTTGTCGTCGAGGAAGTCGGACTGCTCGGCCGGCGTGTTGTACTTGTTGATCGGTATGCGGTCGCTCCACGTCTTGCCGCCGGCTCGCAGATCCTCCGGCGACGGCGTCTCCCAGCGGTGGAATGTCATCCCGAAGCCATTGCCGTCGTTGAGCGGGTCGGGGAGGTCGTACGGCGGCGAGTCCAGCACCATCGCGTAGACGTTGCCCTCGTCGTCGAAGTCGATCCAGATATCGGAGGTGATGTACTCCTCGCCGAAGTCCCCGGTGCCACGGTCGTCGGATGGATCCTGCTCGGCCTGTTCGCCCTGCGGGTCCTTGAGATCCTCCGGCGCGCTGCCCCCGAGGTTCGGGTCATCTTCGGGGTAGCAGCGGTTGTTGGGCCAGCTCTCCGGCGGTGCCTGGTCGCGCGGGCAGATGTTCATCTGCCCCATGTCCGACCAGGTCTTGCCGGCGTCGAACGAGACGTAGGTCCCGATCTTGAACTCGTACTCGGCCAGCGAGTCGCGATCGCGGTTGTAGACCTTCGAGCCCGCCACGAGGATGTTGGGGTTGATCGGGCTTTGAGCCATGTGGGGCTCGGACCGCGAGCGGAAGCCGAGCGCGGGGTCGGAGGCAAGCGTGTTGGGCAGCCCGGCCGGCGCGTCGACGTCAGGCGGGATCTTCGAGCGCGTGACGAACTTGGCGTCGAATTGGTAGCTCGAGGCGGTGACCGTGAAGTAGACGGCCTGCACGAGGTAGAAGCCGGAGGCCTCCTTGATGGTGGTCGACTCGGGACTGCCGGCGGTACCCGCCGAGGACGCCACGAGCGGCCCACGGTTGCCGGCGGCGTCGCTGCGATAGATGTACAGGTCGAAGTCGCTCGCCGGGTTGGGCTCGTAGTCGCCGATGGTCACCTGGAGGCCGCCGCCGCGCGTGGCGTAGAGGTCGCCGGCGTTTGCGTTCACCAGCGTCGACTCGCAGAAGTCGGGCGGCGTCTTGCCGCAGGGCGTTCCCGTTCCGGCGTCGTAGTTCGCGTTCGCTCCGGTGGCCATCGTTCCACGGAAGGAGACGGGGGGCGCCGAGGGCTTTACCTCGACGGTCCGGTCGGGCGCCGCGCTTGCGACGGCCGGCGCGAAGCACGCCGAGAGGGCCGCCACGAGACCGATGAGAAAGACGATGCGTTTCAAGTAGGCCCCCGAATGAGATGGGCGCGGCGATCACCGACACCGCACCGAGTGACAACGGTGTTTATCAGCTGAACAGGATCGACGCGAAGGTACAACCGGTCCTAACGGCCTCGGACCGCCGGTCGAGACCCCCGGTTGGGCTGGCGACTGCGGTTTGGATCGGCCCCGTGAGTCTCCTACGCCTGCGGGATCTCCGCACTGGCGCGGGAACCGTCGGGCGCCACGTAGCCGGCCTGGTCGAGGGCGGACTGCAGCGAGGACTCATAGCTGGTGCTTGTGAACGTCGCGCCCGTGACCGCATCCACGGCGGCGGTCTGCTTGGTGAGCGCTCTCTGTTGAAGCTGGGGTTCGGCGAATGAGCTGATCTGCACCGACCGGGGATCGTTGCCCTGCAGGTGGACTGCCTCGATGTTCGTGATCCTCCCGTCCGCGATGGTCACGCGGACCTGGGCGTTGCCGTAGGGAGTGGAGATCGAGTCGCCCGTGGCCGTCTTCACGTCGGTGCTCGACTGCGGGGTGTTCCTCGACGGAGGGATCCCCGATGGAGGTGAAGCTGGCCGCGACGCCGTGGGCCGGACCTCGCTCGAGGCCGGGGAGCCGGTCGGCAGGGTCGGTTCGCGAGGCTTGAAGCCGAGGACGGCGGCGAGGCCGACGGCGGTGGCGGAAAGGACGATCGGTGCGCGGCGCATGGTGGCTCTTGGCTCAGAGTGAGAACGACTCGTGGTGGACACGGGAGCGGGGCACGCCGGAAGCCCTGGCGGCTTCGGCGACGGCATCCGTGAAGCCCCCGGGGCCGCAGACGTAGACGTCGCGCCGACCCACGTCGGGCACCAGTTGCTGCAGTTCGTGTGCATCGAGAGGGATGAGCTCGCGCGGGCCGACGAGCTCGTGCAGGCGACCGCCCCGACGGGCGACATGCTGTGCAATCTCGTCGCGCAGGATGAGATCCGCGCTACTCGAGCCACGCAACAGCACGACCACGTCGGCCGCTGGGGGCAGATCCTCCAGCAGCGCCCGGATCGGTGTGGAGCCGACTCCGGCCCCGACGAGCAGCACCCGGTCGCCCCTGCGGGCGTCGGCGGTGAACGCGCCGTACGGACCCTCGATCGCTACGCGGGTACCCGGCCGCAGGCCGGCGAGCGCTTCGCCGTGGTCGCCGAGGGCCTTGACGGTGATGCGCATGACTCCAGGGCCCGGTACCGCTGACAGCGAGTAGGGGTGCGCCTGCCACCAGAGACCTGAGAGCAGGAAGCGCCACTGCAGGAACTGTCCGCCGGCCACCGGCAGCCGGTCGAGCCGACGGCCCTCGAGCAGAAGGGAGAAGGTCCTCGGACCCTCAGGAAAGACGCCGATCACCTTCACTCGATGCCGCAGCGTCCTCCACACGGGCAGGCCGACGCGGCTGAGCAGGACGACCGCGAGGGTGCCGAGCCAGATCGACGTCCACCACGCCCGCGCGACCGGGTGCCCGACGAAGGACGCTCCCGTGTCGACCTGGTGAGAGAAGGAGACGAGGAGCGCCAGGTAGGTGTAGAGGTGCACGGCCCACCACGTCTCGTGCGCCAGGCGGCGCCGGGCGATCCGGTAGGACGTCACGCCGGCCGCGACGAGCAGGACGAAACCGGCGGTTGCCGCGAGGATGCCCGGGTAGGTCCACAGCAGTTGCCCGAGCTGGTGCACAACGCCGTCACCGGCGGCCCGCGCGTACCCCACGGTGATCAGGGCACCGTGCGCGAACAGGAGGTACAGCGGCCAGGGCCCGAGCCGGCGATGCCAGGCCACGAGGCGGTCCTGGCCGATGGCGCGCTCGAGCGGAGGGATCCGCGCGACGAGCAGGACGACGACGACCATGGCGTACGCGGCAACCAGCCCGGTCAGCCGTCCCAGAGCCGTCGCCACGCCGCCCGGGACTCCGAGCGACCCGGCGCTCTCGGCCGTTATCCCCAGCGCGAGGGTAATTCCGAGACCGAGGCCGGCAAGCCCCGCGAGCGCGTCGACGATCAACGGGCGCTGGCGCGCCGGGCGGCTCCGCACCGGGGGCTCGATCCTCTCGGCCGCGAGCGGCGCGAGCGTAGGCCCACGTGGGCTCACGGGGCGGTCCCATCGCTTGGGAAGCCGGGCGTGCAGAGCACGACGTCGTCGTCGAGAACCGTCATGGCGTCGTAGCCGTCCAGACCGAGCGTCCACGCCGGCCCGTCGGCGCCCATGGCGAACGCGGCAGTGGCGTACGCATCGGCCAAGCCGAGATCCGAGCCGGTGACCGTAACCGAGCGAACACCCGACGGAGGGTGCCCCGAGTGCGGATCGACGATGTGGGCCCCGCGCTCGTAGGTGCCCGAGGTCGCAATCGCCAGGTCGGTCGCGCGGATGACCCCGGCCAGCGTGTTTCGATCGTCGGGGTGCTGAACCCCGATCAGCCACGGCCGCCGTGGCGATGCGGTCCCGCGCGCCACGACGTCGCCGCCACCCGCGAGGCAGAAGTCCGTCGCGCCCGCCGCGGTGAGCATGTCCGCACCGCGTTGCAGCGCCCAGCCCTTGACCAGAGCGGACGGGTCGAGTGGGCCGCGGGCCCTGATGTCGAAGAAACCACCGGTCCGCTGGCGCACCAGCTCGCAACGATCCAGTACCCAGCGCACGTCGGTGCCGATCTCGTGCAGCGACACCGCGCCCCGATCGAGGCTCCGGATCACGCTGTCCTCGCGGTACGTGCTGAAGGTCGCGTCGACTTCGTGCAGCCAGGTGACGACCCGGGCGATCAACCTGTCTGCCGGAGCGCTCGAGCGCACCTCGATCGAGACCACGGTGCCCATTACGTGCTCGACGTGGACCCGGCGGCGGATGAACGTAACGCTCATGACACGCAGCTTTGGCGGTGCGCGTAAGGACGAGCGAAGATTCTGTCCAGTTCCCGCTTTACATAACACCCATTATCGAGCACTCGAAAAGGCGGCCTTCCGAGGCCGGCCCTGCGACCCTTCCCGGTCAGCCTCCACAAGCCCGCGGCAGTCTGACGACCGCCCCCCGCGTGTAGCTGCCCTCGCCCGGACGCCCTGAGACCTTGCAGTAGGTGAAGCGCCCGCTTCGGAGGTCGGCCACGGCCCGGTACGGGTAGCCGATCAGGCGGCCGCCCGTTCCGGATCGTCTCGCCGAGCGCTTCGCAGTCCGTGCGCTGGACGGACGTTTCGAGCTCGCCGATGCGGACTCGCCTTGCCCTCGACTCGTACTCGTGCACGGCGGTCACAAGCGACCTGCCCGAAGGGCCCGACGTCTCGGGCGGAGGCGCACGTCGTCGACGATTGCCGCCTGGAGGCCCTTCAGGACGGGTGCCGACCCGCGTGTTCCCGCGGCTCCACGCCGAGGGCGCTGCTCGGCCTCCAGGGCCTTCGTTCGGTCGCGTAGGTACCGCGCTTCCTCGCGGCGCTCGTCGGCCGCTCGCTCGCGCTTGATGTCGCCTATCCGCGGCACGAGGATCACGGCCACAGCCACGGCACCGCATGCCGCAACAACGAAGGCCATCCAGAAGCGCCTCCGCCTGCGCGGCGAGAGCTTGGCCAGCAAGAATCGGGGCAGGCCGAGCAGGCCGGGCAGCGGCTGGTGGCGATCGATGTCGCCATCAGTGCTTCGGCCGACGGAGCCCACCTCGGCGAGGCTAGTGGCGGTGGCCGCAAAGCCGCCTGAGCATGCATTGCGGCAGAGGCCGCGAAGGGCATCGATTCCAGTTCGCCCACGCCCATCCAGGCAGCTACGATCCCGCACATGGCAACTCAGCAGGTTGGCCCGCAGAACGGAACGCTGAAAGTCAACACGTATCGCGAGGGGCTCGCGCAGAAGATCGGCCACGACCTCGTGATCGAGGTCGAGCAGTGGGACGCGACAGTTGAAGTCGGCTCGGACGGCGCGGTTCAGTCGGTTCAGCTGGATGCCGACTCGAGTTCGCTCCAGGTCCGCGAGGCGCACAACGGCGTCAAGGCGCTCACGGAGAAGGACCGCAAGGACATCCGCTCGTCGATCGACGAGAAGGTCTTGCGCGGCAAGCCGATCGCGTTCGCCTCGACGGCGATCCAGCCGCGTGACGGCGGCCTCATCGTCAGCGGTGAGTTGACGATGGTCGAGACGACGCGCCCGACTACCTTCGACATCGATGCGAGCGAGGACGGCCGCGTCACCGCGACGCTGCCCGTGACCCAGAGCGACTGGGGCATCAAGCCCTACAAGGCGATGATGGGGGCCCTGAAGGTGCGCGACGAGGTCGAGATCGTCCTCGACGTGCGTCTGCCGGCAGCCTGAGCCCCCCTCAGAGGCGGTCTCAGCGGCGCGGGGCCACGAGCGTGAACCGCACGGTGCGTCTCACCGGGCGCTTCTTGCCGTCGCGCACCGAGATGTCGGCGCGCACGAGCAGCTCGCCGCTCCGTTTCAAGGTGCTGAGTCCGGTCTTCGACAGCAGGGCGCGCACCGGCGCGATCGCCGCCGGGGCGATTGTTGCCGAACGCGCTCCGACCGCGGGCCGCCGTCGGCCTGTGGTCGATGGCCGGATCGTCACCGACACCGAGCAGCCGCGCCCGCGAGCGCACGTCGCGAGCGTGTCCGGCACCGTGAACAGACCGGCCCGAGACGGACGGACCGGAAGCTCCCAGAGGGCCGGACCCTCGACGAGGGTCGCGGGCTCGGTCTGGACACGCCACGTGCGCACCGTCCCCACCGGGTCGACGTTTCCGGCGAGGTCTCTCGCCCTGACCCTGAAGCTGTGCAGCCCTGGCTTCAGCGCACTGAATGCGACGGGCGAGACGCAGGACGCCCAGGCCGCACGGTCGAGGCGACATTCGCGCACGAGCCCCCGGCCGTTCGGAGCCGAGGCGTCCTTGGCGGTGAAGGCGAAGCGCGCGGCCGTCGAGCGGGTCACGCGGGCAGGCTTCGCGGTGAATCTCGTGATCGGAGCAGTGGCGTCGACCGTGAAGTCGACGCGCAGCGGGCTGGCGTCGACGTTGGTGGCGGCATCCACCGCCCGTGCCTCGAACACGTGGGCTCCGTCCTCGAGCTCGGCCATCGTGGCCGTCGATTCGCACGGCAGGAAGTCGACGACAGCCGTGGAGTCGACGCGGCACTGGTAGGCCACCCCCTCCTCGGTCGACGAGAGGCTGAAGCTCGGCGTCGTATCGCTGGTGAGGCCGGACGGCGGAACCGCGGCGAAGGTGTCGGGAGCCGTGAGGTCTACGGTGAAGTCGCGCCGCGCCGGACTCAGGTCGGTCTTGTCGACCATGTCGGTCGCGCGCACCTCGAGCGTGTGCGGCCCCTCGGCGAGCGGCTGAGTGGTCAGCGGGGTCGAGCAGGGAACGAAGGCCGTCTCGTCGAGCGGCGAGTCGATGCGGCACGAGAAGCCCTTCGCCGGCTCGTCGGCCGAGAAACGGAAGGTCGGTGTCGAGTCGTTCGTCGGCCCGGCCGGCCCGGCGTCGATGGTCGTCTCGGGGACGAAGTTCTCGAGTGTGAACGTGCGGGAGTCAGGGCGGGCGTCGATGAGGCCGCTGCCGTCCAGGAGGCCACCGGGATCTATCGAGCGCACGGCAACGCGGTGCGGGCCGTCGCCGAGTCCGGGGGTCGTGAAGGGCGGGGCGCAGGGCGCGTAGGCGCCCCGGTCGACCTGGCACTGGAAGCCGGTGTTCCCGTGATTTGGAGAGCTGAACGCCGCGAGGCTTGCGGTGTTGAAGGTGATCGCGGGCTCGGCGTCGATCCGCGTGTCGGGAGGGTCCGGGAACGGTGTGGCCTGGACCTGGTTGAGAAAGTCATCCATCCGCCTCTCGCGCCGGGCGTCCTGCACTGCGTCCTCCGACCCCCTGTCGAAGGGGAGCGCGAGGTACATGCCCGCGACGTTTGTGCGCACCGAGGCGTAGGCGGAGAACAGCTCGTTGAGGTTGAGCAGCCGCCGGTTGTTGACCGGGGTGACCTCGGCGATCACGCTCACGTTGGGGTTCGCATCGGCCGCGCGGGCCTGTTGGGCGACCTCGCGCACGAGCCGCTCGAACTCCTCGAGGTCGTAGCCGAGCAACTGGGACTGGATCCCCGTGATGTCCGCGGTTCTCGCCGCGGCCTTCGCGAACCCCATCCGCAGGTAGGCGTCGTTCTTGTCCTCGCGGCCCTCCTTGAAGCGGATGCCCAGGTCGACGCTCGGCAGGTTGATGCAGGTCAGGCGGCGGATGGCGTTGTCGTGCGCCAAACGGCAGAACTGCTCCATGTAGCGGTTGGGGTCGGCCTGCTCGGGCTCCGGCGTGAGCACCCAGGCCTCCGGGTCGTACAGCACGGCCTGCACCCAGGACTTGATGCGCCGTTCGCCCTCGGTGTCGATCGCGGGGCGCAGGTCGTGCTCGACATCCGCGGCAAACTTCGCGTAGCTCGCGTAGGTCAGGGTCGGCCCCGCCGCGTACCTCGGGTTGAACTGTCGAGGGTCCTGGGTGGCGGACTCGTCGATGGCCTTGCTCAGCGTGAACGAGAACGGGGTGTTGAAGACGAAGCCGGCGGCTGCGGCGTCGCGCTCGCGCAGCCGCTGGATGTTCTGCCCGGTGGACAGCCAGAACGCTCGCGGCGTGCCCTGGCCCGGCGCTGATAGCTCTGACTCGGCGCCCGACGTGTCCACGGCGCGGACCACCACCTCGTACGGCGTGCCGTTGTCGATACCGCCGGTCAGGGCAAAGGTGGTCCCCGTGACCACCTCCCGAAAGGAGTAGTCGCCTGTTCCCGCCAGGCCGTTTGGTCTCGCCAAGCGGTAGCCCACGCGGTACCCGGCCAGGTCATCGACGGCCACCGGATCCCAGGTCACATGCAGCGTCGAGCCGGCCGGTGCGACCCCCCGCAGCGTCGGTGGCGGCGGTGGGCCATTCAGGTCCAGGGTCTGCGCCGAAGCTCCGCTCGGCCAGGCCATCAGGCAGGCGGCAGCGAGCAGCACAAATTCGAGCGCAACGCGCCCAGCGTCCATCCGCTTGCTGCTCGAGATAAGCGTCATAGGCCCCCTGCGTCCTGCCCCTGTCCGATCATTGAGCGTAGCGCCTGTGGTCCTGGGAATAGCCGGTTCCCTCGGGCTGCTAGAAAGCCCCCGTGGCCGAGTCACCCGTCATCGCCATCACCGGGGCCAGCACCGGGATCGGAGCCGCCTCGGCGCGGGCCGCGGTCGAGGCCGGGTGGCGGGTGGTGCTCGGGGCGCGCTCGGAGGACAAGCTGCAGGCACTTGCCGAGGAGCTTGGCGGCGACGAGCACGCGCTCGCCGTGCCCTGCGACGTGACCGACTGGGACTCCCAGCAGGCCTTCGTGCGTGCGGCGCTCGAGCGTCACGGCCGCCTCGATGCGTTCTTCGCCAACGCGGGCTTCGGCGCCAAGCGCGGCTTCCTCGAGGAGAGCGTCGAGCACTGGAGGGCGATGATCGACACCAACGTCCTGGGGGTCGCTCTCTCGATCCGCGCAACACTGGGCCACTTTCGTGAGCAGGGGCGTGGTCACATGCTGATCACGAGCTCGGTGGCCGGCCGCCGCCCACTCCCGGGCTCCCTCTACGCCGCCACCAAGTTCGCAGCCACGGCCATGGGCGAGGGCCTGCGTCAAGAGGTGTCGGATACCGACATCCGGGTCACGCTGATCGAGCCCGGCATGGTCGACACGCCGTTCTTCGAGAACGGCGTCAGCGACGCCCTCGAGGCAGACGACATCGCCCGCGCGGTGATGTACGCGCTCTCTCAGCCTCCGCACGTGGACGTGAACGAGATCCTGATCCGGCCGGTGCGCCAGGGAGTCTGACCCCCGGCGTAGCCTCACGGGAGATGGCTTCCCCCCTCATCGCGCACGTCGATATGGACGCGTTCTACGTGAGCGTCGAATTGCATCGCCGCCCCGAGCTCAGGGGCCTCCCGGTGGTGGTCGCGGGCACCGGGCCACGGGCGGTGGTCACCACGGCGAGCTACGAGGCACGTCGCTTCGGCGTCTTCTCCGCCACCCCGGCCGAGCGCGCGCGGCGCCTCTGCCCCGACGCCGTCTTCCTCCCCCCCGACTTCCCGCTCTATCGCGAACGCTCGCGCGAGGTGATGAACGTGCTGCGACGGCACTTCGAGCGGGTAGAGGCGGTGGGCCTCGACGAGGCCTACCTGGAGCTCACCGGCCTCGACCGGCCGCGGGCGGCTGCGCGTAGGTTGAAGGTCGCCGTGGTCGGCGAGACGGGCCTCGTGTGCTCGGTGGGCATCGGGCCGAGCAAGCTCGTGGCCAAGGTGGCATCGGACGCCGACAAGCCGGATGGCTTTCTGGTGCTCACCCGCCAGGAGGCGTGTGAGCGCTTCGCCGGTGCCACCCCCGGGCTGATCCCCGGCATCGGCCCGAAGACCGTGGAGCGCCTCGCCGCCCGAGGGCTCACCACGCTGGGCGCGCTGGCGGCCGCGCCGGAGGACGCGCTGGCAGCCGACTTCGGAGGGCGGCTCGGGCCGCACCTGGGCCGCCTCGCGCGCTTCGAGGACGAGCGTCTCCTACAGGATGCGCGGGTGGCCAAGTCGGAGTCGCGTGAGACCACCTTCGACCACGATCTGCGTGGCGTGGAAGCCCTCCTCCCCGTGCTCGACCGCCTCTCGACGGAGCTCTGCCGGGCGCTGGGTGCCCAGGGCCGGGCCGGGCGCACGATCGGGATCAAGGTGCGGACCTCCGACTTCGTGACCCACACCCGCGCGCGGACGCTCTCGGAGCCGACCAACGACGCGGAGCGGGTGCGCGACGTGGCCGCCGACCTGCTGCGACGCTTCGATCCACCTCGACCCGTACGCCTGATCGGCGTCCGCGTGGCCGGCACCGATCTGGACGCGCGCCCGACGCCGCCCGTGAGCGACCAGCTCGAGCTGTCGCTGTAGGGCGGTCGACAGAGTGGTGCCCGCGCCTGGACCGGATGTCGATGGACATCGGCCCGGCGGTCCGTACGCTCGTTCGATGTCGCTTTCGCTGAAGGCAGGCTGCTAGCCATGTGTGGCATCGCCGGACAGCACGGCGCCCCCGATGTCGCGGCGGGCGAGCGCATGCTCGGCCGCCTGGCCCACCGCGGGCCGGACGACACGGGCTCGATCCGGGTAAACGGCACGTGGCTCGGCCACACGCGGCTGTCGATCGTCGACGTCGAGGGTGGTCACCAGCCGCTCTCGGCCCGCTCGGGCGGCCTCCATCTCGTCGGGAACGGCGAGGTGTACAACCACGAGGAGGTCCGGCGCACGCTCGAGGACGGGTCGATGGCCACCGGCTCGGACAACGAGGTGGCGCTGGAGCTGATCGACGAGCGCGGGCCGGGGGCCCTCGGCGAGCTGCTCGGCATGTTCGCGTTCCTCATGGCCGGTGATGACGGGCGCTTCGTGGCGGCGCGCGACCCGGTCGGCATCAAGCCCCTCTACTGGGCCTGCCGCGACGGGCACATGCGCTTCGCCTCCGAGCTTGCTGCCTTCGACGCCGATTGGCAGGCCGACGTCGAGGTGTTCCCGCCCGGGCACTACTGGACACCGGAGACCGGCCTCAGGCGCTTCGCCCACGCGGTGCCGCGTGGCGCTCTCGAGCGCTTCGACGGTCCCAGCGAGCCGGGCGCCGCCATCCCTGCCGAGATCCTCGCGCTCGTGCGCGAGCGTCTGGTGCAGACCGTTGAGCGCCAGATGATGGGTGACGTGCCGGTGGGGGTCTTCCTCTCCGGCGGGCTGGACTCGAGCCTGGTGGCGGCCATCGCTGCGCGTCACGCCGAACGCCACGGGGAGCGCCTCCCGACGTTCGCCGTGGGGCTCGCGGGCTCGCCGGATCTCGCGGCCGCGCGTGCGGTGGCCGCCCACCTCGGCACCGACCACCACGAGAGCGTGTACACCGCCGAGGACGCGCTCGCGGTCCTGCCCGACGTGGTCCGGACGATCGAGTCCTTCGACCCCTCGCTCGTGCGCAGCGCGGTGCCCAACTTCATCCTGGCGGAGTTCACCGCCCGCCACGTGAAGGTGGTGCTCACCGGCGAGGGCGCCGACGAGATCTTCGCCGGTTACGAGTACCTCGAGGACTTCACGACCGAGGACGAGCTGCACGCGGAGCTGGTCAGGACGATCGAGGGCCTTCACAACCTCAACCTCCAGCGCGCCGACCGTGTGACGATGGCCCACGGCCTCGAGGCGCGCGTACCGTTCCTCGAGGTCGACATGATCGAACTCGGGCTGTCCCTGCCCGCCGGCTGGAAGCTCGGCCGGCCCGAGAAGCGGCTGCTGCGCGAGGCCTTCCAGGGCTGGCTGCCCGAGGAGTTCCTGTGGCGCAAGAAGGCCCAGTTCGGGGACGGCAGCGGCGCCGCGTCGGTGCTGCAGGAGCAGATGGAGGAGAGCGTCAGTTCCGGTGAGTTCGAGCGCGAGCGTTGCGCGGTCGATCCCCCGCTGCGCACACGCGAGGAGCTCGCCTACTACCGCATCTTCGCCGAGCACCTCGGCGGCGTCAGGCCCGAGCAGACCATCGGGCGCTTCGCTACGGCCTGAGGGGCCGGCTACGCCACGGCGCTGAGCCGAGGCGCGGGTGTCGCCTCGTAGGCGTCCGGCAGCCGCTCGTCCAGGTGCGACAGCGGGAACCGGGCCCTCGCCCGCATGGCGGCGAGGTCCACATCTGCGAACGCGGTGCCGGTTCGCACGCCGGTGCGGCGCAGCACCGTGCCCTCCGGATCGACGATCTTGGCGTGCCCGAGGAAGTTCAGGCGGCCGAAGGTCCCGGTCTGGTTGGATGACACCCACACCAGCTGGTTCTCGGCCGCGCGCGCCTGATCGAAGAGGTCGAACTGACGAAAGCGCCGAGATCCTCGCTGCAGGGACGCCGGGTCGGCGCGGTTGACCGGCCACGCCGACAGGCAGGCCACGAGCTCCGCCCCCTCGAGCGCGAGCGATCGCGCCGCCTCGGGGAAGAGCTTGTCGTAGCAGATCATCATGCCCATCCGCCCGAGCGGAGTGTCGAAGGCCTCGAAGCGATCCCCGGGCGCGTAGGCGCCGCGATCGCGGATGGGGAGATGCACCTTGCGGTGGCGCCCGAGGACGCCGTCCCCGCTCACGCACACGGCGCTGTTGAAGGGGCCGCCCGGGGCGTCCTCGCAGTATCCGGCGCACACCACGGTCGGGCCGGCGAGCTCGATCAACCTGGCCATCTCCGCCCCGTCGGGGTCGAGCGCGGGCGGAAGGTCCACGTGGTCCTCCCCGGTCCGGTCGTACAGGTAGCCCCCCAGGGTGCACTCGGGCAGGACGACCATCGCGGCGCCGCAGCGGCGGGCGTGGTCGACTATTCCCTCGACGCGCTTGAAGGCGGCATCGATGTCACGACCGAACGGTGCGGCGACGGCCGCCACGCGAAAGCTCTTAGTCTCACCCCCACTCCGGGAACGGTCGTAGCCCATTGGGACAGCTTCGGGTAAAACGGGTCCGGGGCCTACAGCAGTCTGTCCAGGATTTTCGGGCCGGCGCTCGACATGCGGTCCTACGGGCCTATCCGCTCGCCCACCTCCACCGGCTCCGGGCATACGGGCAGTGGAACGTCCGGGGTGCGGGTCAGCGCGGCGGCGATAACCACCAGATGAACCCCCGGGGCCTGCGGAGTACCGGACGCGCCCAGCGCCGCAAGCCGCTCGCGGCGGTCGAGCAGGGCGAGCACCGAGCGGCACACGTTCGCCTGTGGCGCCTCCTCCCCCACCTCGCACGCCAGCCGCGCGAGCGCGAGCGGCTCATCGGCGTCCTCCCCGTGCATCAGCCGGTTGACTGCTATGACGAGGAACGCCTCCACGCGCTGCAGCAGCACGTCCACTCGGATCCCGTCGGTACCGAGCGCGGGACCGAGATCGAGCGGCTCGCCACCTTCGAGGAGCCGCTCCAACTGGCCCCCCAGCACCCCCGCGGCCTGCTCGGCGTCGAGGCCGGCCTGCAGCCCGCAGCGCAAAGTCATCACCGCGGCTTCCAGCGCGGTGCCGTAGGGGGCGTCGCTCGCCCACAGGATGCGGCCCGGCGGCACGAGGGCGAACAGGGCAAGAAGGTCTGCCGCCGACCACCAGGCCGTGTCGAAGTACAGGTTCGGGTGATCGTCGACGCAGCGCCAGATCCAGCCCAGGTCGGAGATCCCGGCGTGGGCCAGGATCAGCCGCACACCGGGGTGCCGCCGGCAAATCACGAGGGCATCACGGCCGAGCGCCGGGATCCCGCGCCCGGCGTGCACGAGCACCGGCACCTGCCGCTCGCCGGCCAGCGCGAAGATGCCGTCGGCGTGGCGGTCTCCCAGGCCGAAGCGCTCGGCGCGCGGATGCAGCTTGATCCCGCGGGCGCCCGCGGCCAGGCATCGCTCCGCCTCCCGGACCGGGTGGTCGTGGGGGTCGAGCCGGCAGAACGGCACGAGGCGCCCGCCGGAGGCCTCCGCCTCCCGCAGCACGCGAACGTTTGCCGCCGGGTAGCCGTTCGGCTCCTGCATGGGGAACATGACGGCGCGAGCGTCGACCTCGGCCAGCAGCGCGGTCAGCTCGGCCGCGGAGCTGCGGAACCCGTCCGGGTCGCTCTCCCCGATGTGGGTGTGCGCGTCGAACGGACGCATGCCCGGGAGGTCCGCCTCGAGCCGCTCCCACCACGGCCGCAGCAGATCGTCGACGTTCGCGGAGGGCACTTGGCGGACCCTAAAGTAAGGTCCTGCTCGGAGAAGGCGACGCCCGCCTTCAGGGCAGATCACAGCTCGGGGAGGAGTTGACCATGGCCGGAGACGCACTGAGTCCGCTCGACACGTCGTTCCTCCATCTGGAGGACGAGTCGACGCACATGCACGTGGCCGGGATCATGATCTTCGAGGGCGACCCTCCGCCCTACGACGAGGTCCTCCGCAACATCGAGGGCCGGCTTCATCTCGTGCCCCGTTACCGGCAGAAGCTCGCCTTCGTGCCGCTCGGCCAGGGCCGCCCGCGCTGGGTCGACGACCCGCACCTCAACCTTCGCTATCACCTGCGCGCCACCGCCCTCCCCTCGCCCGGCGGCGAGGATCAGCTCCGTGAGCTGGCCGGAAGAGTCTTCTCGCAGCCGCTCGACCGCGACAAGCCGCTGTGGGAGATGTGGCTCGTCGAGGGCCTCGAGGGCCCGCGGTTCGCGATTCTCAGCAAGACCCACCACGCGCTGGTCGACGGGGTATCCGGCGTCGACATCGCGAGCGTGCTGCTCGATTCCGCCCCGGAGCCCGTGGCTCCGCCCGATCCAGGTCGCCGCTGGCTGCCGAGCCCCATGCCCTCGGGGTCCGAGCTGCTCGGATCGGCCCTGGCCGAGCGAGCGACCGCACCGCGGGAGATGGCCCGCACGATCTCGAGCGCGATCGGACGACCGCTGACCGTCGCCAACCGGGTACGGGACGCGCTGGTCGGCCTCGGCGCGCTGACCTGGGCGGGCATGCGTCCCGCGCCGCCGTCGCCCTACAACGTGCCGATCGGCTCGCACCGGCGCTTCACCTGGGTCCGCACCGAGCTCGAGAACGTCAAGTCCGTCAAGGACCAGCTCGGCGGCACGGTGAACGACGTGATCCTGGCCACGGTGGCTGGGGCCCTCAGCAAGCACCTCAAGCGCCGGGGCGTCGATACCGGCGGGCTCGAGCTGAAGGCGATGGTTCCCGTGAGCGTGCGCACCGACCTCGAGAGCGGCACGCTCGGAAATCGCGTCGCGGCCATGATGACCACGCTTCCCGTGCACTGCGAGGACCCGATCACGCGGCTCGACCTCGTGCGCGAGGAGATGCGTCACCTGAAGGAAGGCGGCCAGGCGGTCGGTGCTCAGGTGCTGACCGACCTCACGGGGTTCGCGCCGTCCACGATCATGAGCCAGGCGGCGCGGCTGTTTGCGCGCCAGCGGATGTTCAACCTGGTCGTCACCAACGTGCCCGGCCCGCAGTGGGCCCTCTACCTGATGGGCCATCAGCTCACCGACGTCTTTCCGATGGTCCCGCTGGCTCGAAATCAGGCGCTGGGCGTGGCGATCATGAGCTACAACGGCCGCCTGAACTTTGGCCTCGTCGGCGACTACGACGAGATGGCCGACATCGACGAGCTGGCCGAGGACTTCAGGGAGGCCCTCGAGGACCTGGCCGACGCGGCCCAGATCAAGTCGCGGCTGAGCGAGCGGCGCGGGGGGCGTGGCGGCACCGGCCGCTTTTCGAGGACACCGCGCGGACGGCGCGCAATCGCGGTGGCCGAGCCCGACGTCGACTGACCCGCTCGCGGCGACATACTGAGCGGCGTGAGCGATCGCCCTCAACCGCTGCGCGTAGCCATGGCGCAGATGAACGCCCGCGTCGGCGACATCGCCGGGAACGCCGCCCGCATCGCGGAGCTTGTCGCCCGGGCACGGGACGGCGGGGCGGGCGTGGTCGTCTTCCCCGAGCTCGCGTTGTCGGGCTACCCGCCTGAGGATCTGCTGCTGAAGACCCACTTCCTGGATGCGGTTGGCGAGGCCCTCGACGGTCTGGCGGCGCGCACGGAGGGGATCGTGGCGCTGGTCGGCTTTCCCGAACGAGACGACGACGTTTACAACGCCGCGGCGGTGCTTGCCGACGGGCGGGTTGCCGCCGTGTACCGCAAGATCCTGCTCCCCAACTACGGGGTCTTCGACGAGCAACGCTACTTCCAGGCAGGGGCCGAGCCCGCGCTGATCGAGGTGGGCGGGATCAGCCTGGGGCTGACGATCTGCGAGGACATCTGGGAGCCCGGGCCGCCGGCCATCGCCGAGGCCCTCAGCGGCGCGCGGGTGATCTTGAACCTGTCGGCCTCCCCGTACCACGCGGGCAAGGGGCTCGAGCGCGAGCGGATGCTCACCCAGCGCGCGCGCGACAATTTGTGCGCGGTCGTCTTCTGCAACATGGTCGGTGGCCAGGATGAGCTGGTCTTCGACGGCCACAGCGTGGCGATCGACCAGGACGGGCGGCTGCTCGCCCGCGCGCCGCAGTTCGCCGAGGCGCTCACCTTCTGCACGCTCGATCCAGGCGCCGTGGCGGCTCGGCGACTGCAGGACACGCGCCATCGAGCCGCGGTGAGACGCGCGCGCGAGCCCTCGCATGGCCCGTGGCCCGCCGCGCCCGTCGTGGCCGCAATGGAGTTGCCCGCGCCCGACGGGCATGGCGAGGTCGGTGGCGAGTGCGCACCGTTGATGAGCCCTGAGGAGGAGGTGTACGCAGCGCTCGTGACAGGGGTGCGCGACTACGCCGACAAGAACGGCTTCGAGCGCGTGGTCTTCGGGCTTTCCGGCGGGATCGACTCGGCGCTCGTGGCCCTCGTGGCGGCGGATGCGCTGGGCGGCGACCGTGTGACCTGCGTCGTCATGCCCTCGCCCTACTCGTCCGAGGCCACGCAGTCCGACGCCCGGACGATCGCCCGGAATCTCGGCACAGATGTCGTGGAGCTCCCGATCGCGGAGGCCATGGAGGGCTTCGAGCGACTGCTCGCCGAGGCCTTCACCGGCACGGAACCCGACCTCACGGAGGAGAACCTGCAGGCTCGGATTCGCGGGAACCTGCTGATGGCGCTGTCGAACAAGTTCGGCTGGCTCGTGCTCACCACCGGCAACAAGTCAGAGCTGTCGGTGGGCTACGCGACCCTGTACGGAGACATGGCGGGCGGCTTCGCCGTGCTGAAGGACGTGTACAAGGGCTGGGTCTACCAGCTCGTGCGCTGGCGAAACGAACGCGACGGCGGGAGCGGCCTCGTGCCCCCTGCGGTGATCGAGCGCGCGCCCTCGGCCGAGCTTCGCCACGATCAGCGCGACGACGAGTCCCTTCCCCCCTACGAGGTCCTCGACGCGATTCTCACCGGCTACGTCGAGGGCGACCTCGATGCTGATCAGCTCGTGCACGACGGCCTGCCCCCGGACGAGGTGGCGCGGGTGATCGGCATGGTCGACCGCGCGGAGTACAAGCGCCGCCAGGCCCCGCCGGGAATCAGGATCTCCACCAAGGCCTTCGGCCGTGATCGGCGCCTGCCGATCACCAATCGCTTCGGCCGGTAGCGGTGCCGCGGTCGTTGGCCGACCCGCGGTCGTAGGCTCGGGCTCCGCGCGGCCCGAGCGCTCCCCCGGCGTAGACGCCGCTTCTTCGAGGACTACGCCCCGGGCCGCGGGCGTACCGCCATGGTCACGCGCGCGAGCGCGCACAGGTGTCCCTCCTCGTCGGTGAAGTCGACCTCCCACACCCACGTCGTGCGGCCGCGGTGTCGGCACCTCGCCTCGGCGTGCAGGGTCGTTCCCGTCGCCGGCCGCAGGAAGCTCGTGTGGTTGGACAGCCCAACGGCGATCATGCCGTCGGCGTAGACAGCCCGCACGGTGGCCTGCGAGGCGAGCGACTCGGCCACGGTCGCGTACGCCCCGCCGTGGACCAGCCCGAACGGCTGCCGGGCGCGGTCGGTGATGGGGAGGGTTCCCGTGGCGCGCTCATCTTCGATCTCGATCACCTCGAGCCCGATCAGGCCGTCCAGAGTCCGCTCGGGGGGGATGGGAGGGGTGGGTATGTCCGGCATGGCCTCAGGCTACCCTTGCTTCCGCCATGCCCACCCTTGACACCCTTCCCGCCGACCAGCGGGCGATCATCGAGTTGGTCATTCGCCGCGGCCAGTCCTACGACGATCTCGCCGGGATGCTCGACATGCGCTCCTCTCGCGTGCGCGAGCTGGCCCGAGCGGCCCTCGAGGCGCTCAGTCCGGTAACCGGCGAGCGGGTCGATGATCAGTGGCGCGGCCAGGTGGCCGACTACATGCTCGGGCAGCAGTCCGGGCCCGAGGCCACCGCGACCCGCGGCCACCTCAAGCGTGCCGAGTCCGCGCGCACGTGGGCCTACTCGCTGCTCGACTCGCTGGACGATTGGTACTCGGAGGAGCGCTATCCCCAGGTGCCCGAGCCCGAGGGCGGGCGAGGCCGCGCCAGGGAGCGCTCGCGCGAGCGAGAGCGGGGGCCCGAGGCCACAGCGGCTCCTCCGCTCCCCGCCGGCCGCCCGACCTCTGACCTCTCTCCGGCCGCACAGGCCGAGGTGCGCCGTCGGCGAATCTATGCCGCCGCCGGTGCCGCCGCATTGCTCGCCGCGATTCTCATCGGCTTCCTGTTGCTGCGCGGCGGCGACGAGAAGTCGGGCGACAAGGCGGCCGGCGGCCCGACCAGGACGACCTCGAACGCCGACGCGCCCCAGGGCGCGACCAAGCTGCTCGCCCAAGCTGCCCTCACCCCCGTGGACAAGGGCGGGAAGGGCCAGGGCGTGGCGGTGGTTGCGGAGAATCAGGGCCGCCCGCAACTCGTCGTGCAGGCCGAGCTCGCGCCCTTGAAGAACGGGCAGGCCTACGAGACCTGGCTCTACAACGACCAGGAGGACGCCGTCTCACTCGGAGCGCAGCTCCCCGACGCTCAGGGCCGCTACCAGGGGGCCGCCCAGAGCCTGCCCGAGAACTACGAGCGCTTTCGCTTCGTCGACATCTCGGTCGAGGGCACAACCGATCCGATCGATCCGGCGCACTCGGGGCAATCGGTGGTACGCGGAGAGCTCGCGCCGCCGACCGAGGGGGGCCAGGCCGGAGGCGCCGCCCCGGGAGGCTCCGCCCCGCAGGCTCCTCAAGGGCAGCAGCCCTAGCGACCGACCAGCTAGGTCGTACCGGGCGGCCGGCCCTCGGCCGCGGCGGGGAGAAGCTTTCCCGGATTCATGATGCCGGCTGGGTCGAGTCGCTCCTTGGCGGCGCGGAGCACGTCGAGCCCGAGCGGGCCGATCTCGGCGTCCATCCACGGTGAGTGGTCGCGACCTACCGCGTGATGGTGTGTGATCGTCCCGCCGCCTGCAACGATGGCCTCGCTCGCGGCCGTCTTGGCCGCCCTCCACTGGTCGAGCTCGGCGCCGCCCTCCTGTCGCGCCAGGAACGTGAAGTAGAGGGAAGCTCCGCACTGGTAGAGGTGCGACACGTGGCACAGCACGAGCGCGGGCGTGCCCCGTCCCCGGAGCGAGTCGCGAAGCGCCTCTGCGACTGCGGCGTGCAGGCTCGCAATGTTGGTCCACGAGGTGGCGGTCTCGAGGGTCTCGGCCATGACTCCGCGGTCGAGCAGGGCGTCGCGCAGGTAGGGACCCGCGTAGCGCCCGTGAAGCCACGCGCGGCCGGGGCGTTTGCCCAGCGCGAGCCCACCACCCCGCTTCAGGGCCTCCCTCGTCCGTGCGCGCCGCCGCCCAACCTCCTCGGCGCTGCCCTCGTGCCCGATGATCGCGATGCAGCCGCCCTCGTGGCCTCGTGCGTGCAGATAGGCGCGACCGGCGCGCTCGGTGGCCGACCCCGTGGAGGCCATGGCCATGGATAGCCGCGTCTCCTCCTCGTCGGACAGCCGCGCGACGTCCGGGGAGGCGTCCGACTGCTCCATCGCCCGGAAGGCCTCGGCCCCCTCCTCGAACGAGCGGAACGACCAGCCCTCGTAGTGGCGCTCGACGGGTGCGGGGCGCACCGCAAGGGTCGCCTCGGTGATCACCCCCAGCACCCCCTCGGAGCCCACCACCAGCTCGCGCAGGGCGGGCCCCGCCGCCGAGGCCGGGAACGGCCTGACCACGATCTCTCCGGCGGGCGCCGTACATCGGACGCCGAGCACCAGCTCGTCGACGCGGCCGTAGCCGGTCGAGGCCTGGCCGGCGGAGCGTGTGGCCACGAAGCCACCGATCGTCGCGTACTCCCATGACTGGGGGAAGTGGCCGAGCGTGAGCCCCTGTGCCGCCAGCCAGGCCTCGGCACGCGGCCCCGTGAGCCCCGGGCCGAGGGTTGCCGTCAGCGAGCGGTGGTCGGCGGCCACCAGTCGGTCCATGCGCCCGGTGTCGAGCGAGATCACGGCGTTGAAGCCGTCGCGCACGGGATCCACCCCGCCGACGACGCTCGTGCCGCCGCCGAAGGGCACGACGGCCACGCCCTCGTCGGCGCACACGGCAAGCACGGCCGCAACTTCTTCGTGCGAGGACGGGTAGACGACGGCGTCGGGGGCCTCGAGGGCGTCGCCGGCCCGCACCCGCACGAGGTCGGGGTAGCTCTTGCCCGCCGCGTGCAGAACACGCTCGAGGCGATCGGTGCGAACGCCGGCCGTGCCGACCGCCTCTTCCAGGCGTTTCCGCTGTCCGTCGCTCAGCCGGATCTCCGGCAGGCGAACGTCTTCGAGAGTGACAGTCGGCCGGCCCGGCGCGTCGGTCCATCCGAGCTCGTCCCGCAACAGGGCGGCGGCTGCCTCTGGGAGGGCGGCGTCGTGGGTGTCGTCCCCCCAGCCCCACCAGCGCATGCGTCCCTGAGGGTCGGCGGTCACGGACGGCGCTCGGCTATGTCGGCGAGCCCGTCGAGGGCCTCGCTGAGTTGTCGTCGTGCGGCGCGGCGCACCATGAAGGCGCCGAAGCGGGCCGTGCCGCGCAGCCGCTGGGTCTGAGCAACCTCCACCCGCGTCGCGGCGTCCCCGACGGACTCGAGCGCGAACTCCGTGACGGCTTCGCTGAGTATTCGCTCGAAGGGGGATTCCTCGACCTCCTGCCGCCACACGAGTGAGTGCGGACGTTGCGCGCGGACGCGCGTGTAGTCGGCCCGAACCGGCCGGCCTCGGGGAGTGGTCAGGACCTTGGTCCAGGCGGCGGCTGAGGCGTCCTCCACCCGCTGCACCTGCGGCCACCAGCGCGGCAGGTGATGCGGATCGGCGATCAGGTCCCAGAGCGCCTCGGGGTGGGCCTCGATCGTGCGTGCGCGGCGGATTCGAGGCATCAGAACAGGCTCTAGAGCTCCATCAGGGTGAAGACGTCGCGGCCCGCGAGCCGCTCGCGGCCGCCCAGTGCGGGCAGGGCGGCGAGGAACGCGCACCCCACCACCTCGGCGCCTGCCCGCTCCACGAGCTCGCACAGCGCTGCCGCGGTGCCGCCGGTGGCGAGCAGGTCGTCGTGCACGAGCACACGCGTGCCGTCCGCCAGCGCGTCCTCGTGCACCTCGAGTGCGTCGACGCCGTACTCGAGCGCGTACTCGACCGATGCGGTGGTGGCCGGAAGCCGGCCCGGCTTGCGCGCCGGCACGAACCCGGCCCCGATGCGGGTCGCCACGGCGCCGCCAAGAACGAAGCCGCGGGCCTCGGCGGCCACCACGAGATCGGCTCCACGCTCTGAGCCGTAACCAGCGAGCCCGGCGACCGCGTACTCGAGCGCGGAGGCGTCGAGCAGCAGCGGCGTCAGGTCCTTGAACACGATGCCGGGTTTTGGGAAGTCCCCGACGTCGCGGACGAAGGCCGTCAGGTTCATGGCCGCCGCGGCTCCCGTAATGGTCAGTGCGCTATCCGGCGGAGATCCCGCACGAGCAGCAGGTGCTTCAGGTGGGCGGCGATGCTCGCCAGGTTCTCGAGCGCCTCGACGGCCTCCTTGCGGCGCTCGGGATTGCGGGAGCGGAGGGCGGGCGCCAGGATCTGCTCCAGCAACGCGGCCTCGCGGTCGGCCGAGGTACGAAAGACGCGCAGGTTGCGCCCCCCCACGCCGAATCGGGCCAGCTCGCACACGGCGCGCACGATCTCGCGCTCGGTCTCGTCGTAGAACACCTCGCCGTCACGCCGCTCGCCGTGGATCACCCCGTAGTCCTCGAGCTCCTTGATGAGCCCCGGCTCGGCACCCGTCTCTTCCACCACGTCCGCCGAGCTGAAGTGAGAGCCCTGGCTCTTGGCGGACACACTCGGACGGCGCCGTGAGCGCACCTCGGCCGCCCCCGCGGCGGCGGCGTTGGCACTCGTGGTGCTGGTCTCGGAATCGCCGCGGCCGGACGCGAGCTCCTGGCGGATCACCCGCAGCGGCAGGAACTCGTCGCGCTGCAGGCGCAGGATCGTGCGCAGGCGGCCGACGTCTGTCGGCGAGTAGAGCCGGTAGCCGCCCTGGGTGCGCCGCGGCGAGAGCAGCTTCTGGTCCTCGAGGTAGCGAATCTTGGAGATGGATATCTCGGGGAACTCCCGCTCGAGTTGCTTGCAGACCGTGCCGATCGTGAGCGCCTTGTGGCCCGCGACGCTCTCTCCCGGCGGGGGTGTGCTCGCGCTGAGATCGGGCCCCGGGACGGGTGCGCGAGTATCGACCTCCATGCTCATCGCTCGAGGTAGGAGAGCTTGTACTTGCCGACCTGCAACTCGTCGCCGTCGGCGAGCTTGTGCGACTCGATCCGATTGCGGTTCACGTAGGTGCCGTTCAGCGACCCGAGGTCGTCGATGTACAGCCCGTCGCGCCGGCGGACGAGCAGCGCGTGGTTACGTGACACGGTCACGTCGTCGAGGAAGACCTCGGCCTCGGGACTGCGGCCGATCGTCATGCGTTCGCCGCTCACGTTGAAGCCCTCGCCGGCGCGGCCACCGCCCGCACGGATGACGAGCGCGCCGCCCTCGGCCCCCACTCGCTGGGGGTCGGTCGGCTTGAGCTGACCGGTGTCGCCGAGCTGGAATGCGACCGTCGTGTCGCGCGAGACCACCGTCGGCGCCGTGAGGAACACGCCGCACTTCTGGCAGTAGTTGGCGCCGTCGCTGTTTACGTGTCCGCACTCGGGACAGTGCATGGCGTGCTGGCTACCGGCCCTCGTCGTCGGCCGGCGCGCTCTTGCCGGAGAGGATGTCGGTGAGCTGCTGCACATCGGCGCCCGTGATCACGGGTTCGCCCTGCTCGTGCTTGTGACGGAGGCGGTTCACGAGCTCCGCCCGCAGGATGTCGATCTTGCCGTGCAGTATGCGTCGCTGATAGGAGAGGTCCTGCTCCTCCTCGGACAGCTGCTGGATGAGATCCTTGAGCTCTTGATCGGAGAGCGCTCCGAGGTCGGGAAAGGTGTCCATTGACTCCACTGGGGCCCTCCGGGGGGTTGGGTTGGGGCAGGCGAGGCGAGTATAGACGGCCTCAAGCGAAGGTTGAGGGTCAGGTCGAGAGCTGCGTTCGCGCGTCGCGCACATAGATCGCCGTGGCCCCGAGCGTCATAGCCAGGCCGACGTAGAGCAGAGCGTCCGCGAACCAGGTCACCGAGACCATCGCCAGGAAGATCGACGACATCGTGGGGAAGACGGCCAGACGGCCGAGCATGTTCACGTTCAGGTCGAGTCCCCGGCGCAGCCCGATCTGAGTGAGCGCGAGCATCCCGAGCTCACGCGCGGCGAGCACCGCGAGCGCAGGGCGCGGCAGCAAGTCGAAGTGCCAGGTAACCACCACGCCCGAGACCACGAGCATCCGGTCGGTCAGCGGGTCGAGCAGGGCACCGAGGCGGCTGTACTGGCCGGTCAGGCGCGCCGTGATGCCGTCGAGGTAGTCGGACCAGGCGACCGCCGTGTAGACCATGGTCGCCGAGGCCACGCGTCCGTCGCCCGAGCCGAGCGCCAGGACCAGGAAGACCGGAATCAGCGCCAGCCGGACGAAGCCGATGGCGTTCGGGATCGTCCACGGACGCAGCGGCTGCCCCTTGACCGTCTGCGGCGGGGGGCCGCCGGAGCGGTCGATGCCAACCAGGCGGCGCTTGGTCAGGGAAGTTCGCGCCACAGCTCCATCCCAACGCGAGCCGCGGAGTCGATCGGCAGTGCCGAACGTGCTCCCCCCCGCCTGACCTGCGCCTCGATCTCGCCCGCCTCCACGCCGCGCTTGCCGACCGTCAGCCGCAGCGGACAGCCGAGCAGGTCGGCGTCAGCGAACTTCTCTCCGGGGCGCAGCTCGCGGTCGTCGTAGAGCACCTCGGCTCCGCCTTGCCGCAGATCGTCGTACAGGCGGTCGGCCGCTTCCCTCGCCGGTTCCCCCTCCCCCCCGAGCGCCACGAGGTGGATGCCGAACGGCGAGATCGCGCGCGGCCACGAGATGCCCTGGTCGTCCCCATGCTGCTCGACCGCGGCGGCGAGGATCCGCGCCGGTCCGATGCCGTAGGAGCCCATCCAGATGAGCTGCTCCTCCCCCGACTCGTCGAGGTAGGTGGCGCCCAGAGGCTCGCTGTAGCGCGTCCCGAGCTTGAAGATGTGGCTCAACTCGATGGCGCGCTCGATCCTGATCTCGCCGCCCGCCGGGCAGGTGTCGCCGGCCTCGACCGAGCGGAAGTCGAGCCATTCGGGCTCGAAGTCGCGACCGGGCTCGACCCCGCGGAGGTGCTCGTCGGGACGGTTGGCGCCCGCCACCAGCCCGCTGAGGCCCCGCAGCGCCTCGTCGGCCACCACCGGCACCCGTGCATCCACCGGGCCGATGAAGCCGGGCGGAGCGCCGAACAGCTCCGAGATCTCTTCCTCGCGCGCGAGTCGCGCGTCGGCGCCGAGGGCGTTGCGCAACTTGATCTCGTTCAGGCGGTGGTCGCCGCGGAGCACTGCGAGCAGCGGCCCGCGCGTCTCGCTCACCACGGGCATGGCCTTGATCAGCGCGCCGGTGGGGACTCCCATCATCGCCGCCACCGCGTCGATGGTGCGCGCTCCGGGGGTGGCCTCCCCCTGGGGCGCGGCGAGCGCCTCCGGAAGGCTCGGAACGGCAGGCGGCGTGCCGCTCGCCACCTCGACGTTGGCCGCGTACCCGGACCCCGAGAGCGCCACCTCGTCCTCCCCGGCGGCACACGGGGCCATGTACTCGTGGCCA
>JAABUN010002415.1_pt1 | contig 33447 bp, 38 predicted proteins | sample 5559311 | NCBI WGS metagenome assembly JAABUN01 (sample SAMN10711877, study PRJNA513370) | rock metagenome | isolation source: Antarctica rocks | place: Antarctica: Victoria Land, Siegfried Peak sud | reverse complement strand
AGTAACGCGCCGTCAGCAGCACCGGATACCCGCCGTTGCCGTAGAACATGGCGTAGTTCGCCGCGGCATCGGTGCCGTCCGTGACCCGCACGCACCGGAAGCTCTGCGCCCCCTGCTGCACCGCGGTCGCCACCTGCGTGCCCATGTCGAACCGCCGCGCCTGGATCACCCCGAACCCCCGGGCGTAGTCGGCCATGCTGCCCACCGTCACCGGCTGGTTCACCGGCCCCCAGCCCGCGCTGCCGACCACGCCCACGACGTTGGTCGGCACCCCGTTCAGCACCAGGTTCTGCGGCGGCACCACCTGCACATACAGGTCCGGCACCACCAGCGCCGTGGTGTTCATGCTGCCCGCTTGCACGATCGGCATGTCAGCTCTCCTGCGGCGTGGGGTTGCGGACGCTGGCCTCGGCGCCGGCTGGACGCATGGCCTCCTCAGGGCACTCAGCGTCCTCAAGGGGCGTCGAGCGCACGACATGGCCGGCGTGCTCGGACGCCAGGATGCCCGCGGCCTCGTCCGGATCGGTGATGGCGTCGCCCGGCCGGTGCGGCCCGAAGGGACGCACGACAATCAAATGCTGCATCGAATGCTCCTCGAAAATCACCCGGACCCAAAGTAGAAACCAAGTGCCCGCCGCGCTGCGACCGGCTGCCGTCGCAGGAAAGGACCCGTCATGCCCCGACGTGCCGTGCCGCTTGCCCTCACCCTGCTGCTGTCCCCGGCCGTGCCGCCGCTCTCAGCCGGATCGGCCCTCGCCGCCAACGGCGCGGACTTCACGCTGAAGAACCAAACGGGCCGCTAGATTGACGAGGTTTACGTCAGCGCCCAATCCAGCAAGCGGTGAGCGAAGACGTGATGGACGAAGATGCACTGGACGCCGGGTAATCCGTGAAGATCACCTGCCACGGCAGCAACAGCGCCTGCATGTTCGACATCATGGCCAAGTATTGCAACAATGTCGCGAAATCCGAATGAAGCAATGTTGACCTGTGTCATTAGTCGTCTATCACTCTATACATGGACAAGCGCAACAGGGTCACCTAAGCCATATGCGAATAGTCGAGGCCACTTCCCCCTCTCCCTCCGGGAGAGGGTCGGGGTGAGGGGGTCTCGCTCGCCGACCAGAAAACAAACACAGCCGCAAGAAAGCCCCAAGTCACCCCACCGCCACCCGGTCTCCAGCCGAAACCGTCCCCCAAAGCATCGTCGGCAGCGCCTTCGCCAAAACGGTCGGATACTCCACCGAGTACACCAGGTCCCGCCGCCAAACCCCGGCAGCGGCCCCTTCATCCGTCGTGACCCCACCCGCCGCCCGCACTCTGCAAGCCCACCCGCCCACATCCAGCATCGGCGACGCCGCCGCAGCCAAGTCCAGCAGCGCCGCCAGCCGGTCCCGCACCGCAGGCACCGGGCACCAAAGGCTCATCCGCATCGGTTGCACCTGCCGCCGCAGTTCCGTCCCTCCGGCGCCATCCGCCACGACCCGAGCCAGCAACCCGCGCCCGCCGGGCAGCGTCACCGCCGCCCCATGCAGTTCCACCGGCCGGTCAACCCGCACCAGCCCGGCCAGCACCGCCGCCACCGCGCCCGGCGTGTCGCCATCCCGCAGCCGGCAGGCATACGCCACCCCGTCCACGCGCAGCCCCGCCACCTGCCCCGGCCCGGCCACGCCGCCGAACGTCACGGCTTCCCCGTCCACCGCCGCCTGCAACGTCGGCGCCGGCACGACCCCCTGCCACTCCGCCGGGTACCGCGTCGCATCCCGCGCCGCCCCGCCCGGCGTCACGGACAAATGCGCCCGCCCAGCCTGCAAATCCGCCTCCAGCGACGCCGCCCGGGGCCAGCCGCGATACACCCGGACCTCCGCCGGATCGTCCCGCAGCGCCTCGGCGCCCAGCGCCGCCAGCGCCTGCTCGATATCCGCCTGGTCCGGCATCACGTCCCCACTTGCCGCGCTTGCAGCCGCCACCCCAGCTCGCTCAGCTCCACTGCGCCCACGACGTAGCCACGCCCCGCGTCGTCCCGCAGCGCATCGCCCGTCCGCACCGTCGGCGCCCCCAGCGGCAGCAGCACATGGAACCCGGCCAAGGCGCCATCTTCCGGCAGCCCGAATCCGCGCCCGCCGCCGCTGCCCGCCAGCACCTGCGCCGGCCAGCCGTCCATCACCGGCACCGGAGCGTCCGCCCCGCCATACCCGCCCAGCCCAGCCCCTCCTGGCCCAGCCGGCCGCACAACGGACACGGTCGCATTCGCCAGCACGCACAGCGGCCGGTTCAGCGGCGGCAGCATCGCCACGAACAAGGTCCCGCGCGGCCCCTGCAACAAGTCGCCCACCCGCAGATAGACCCCATCGAACGTCCCCCGCAGCGCCCGCTCATATCCCGCAGGCCGCCGGAACCCCGGGTCCCCGCCGTCGAACGCCGCCGGCAGGCGCAGGAACCGCCCTTCCGCCCGCAGCGGATCGGTCGCCCCGCAAGGCCGGTAGGCATCATAAGCCTCCCCGAACACCCGAGCCGCCGCCCCCATCCCCCGGCTAAGCCGGTCCGCCAGCAAAGCACCGTCCACTTGCTTCTCCCTCTCCCTCCGGGAGAGGGCCGGGGTGAGGGAAGCCCAGCAGGACCAGCCCTCACACCCAAGCACCCTCAATCCCGCAGACCGCCCTCGCGGCCTCCCTCACCCCAACCCTCTCCCGGAGGGAGAGGGAGAAGCGGCAGCCAGCCCTAAACCACCAGCGCCACCCCGCCGCCCCGCCGCAGCTCCGGCCCCGGCACCAGCCCCAGGAACCCGCACATCCGCCGGCGCCACCCGTCGAACAGCCGCTCCCGCTCCTCCAGCTCCCCGGCGTTCCGCACCCATCCGGCAGCGGTGGCCGTATCCAGCCCCTCCGCCACCGCAGGGATCGCCGCCTCCATCGCCGCAAGCGTCTGCAGGTAGCCCCGCAGCACTCCCGCCTCCGACTCCGACAGCGCCGCCAGTCGAGCATCCGCCGCCGCCGAAGCCTGGTAGAACCACGCGCTCGAAGTCACCCCCCGCATCGCCCCCCGCGCCGCATAGCCCAGGAACCGCCGCGCGTCCGTCAGTTCCGCCTCCGTCAGCACGGCCCCGCCAGCCATGCCGCCCTACCCCACATGCTCGATGATCGCCGCCCGCTTGAACGCCGCGTTCGTCGCCGTCGGCACCACGCTCGGGTTCGTCAGCGTATCGGACGGCGCGCAGAACCCGCCGATCCAGTACCAGCTCTGGGCGATGATCTGCTGCAGCCGGTCAATCGGCTCCCGCGTCACCATCGCGATCCCGTCCACCATGCTCACGATGCTGTCCGGCGGCGCCACGTCCGGCGCCGCCATCCCGGCAAAGTCGCCCTCGATGAGCGCCCCCTGCCCCACCACAATCGGCCGCCGCACCACCGCCCCCGCAAGCGTCGGATGCGGCTGCACGAACGCCTCCGTCGTCGGCACGAAGCGCAGCCCCAGAAAGTCGTTCACCATGCCCCGGCGGAACACCTGGTTGGCGCTCGTCGCCCCCGTGAACAGCCGCTGGAAGTCCTGGTCGGCGAACAACTGCCGCGCGCTCACCGGATCGAGGTAGCAATTATAGGCCCCGTCAATCTCCGGCACTGCGTTCATCCGCAGCTTCGCGACGGCATCCAGCAGCGGTCCCATCGCCAGCGTGTCCCCCGCCTGTAGGGCCGCCGTCGTCGCCCGCCCACCGGGCCGCAGCACGACCGAGGCGTTGGCCGCCTGCACCGGGCTTCCCAGCGCCCCGTCCCCCACGCTGACGTTGCCCGACAGCGTGAGCGTCCCCGACACCCCACCTGGCGCCGTGCTGGCGTTGGTCCCGTCCATCGTCGTGCCCACGATGACATAGACCCCGGCGCCGATCGTCGCCGTCAGCGTCGTGGTCGCCCCCACCGGCGACTGCACCCCGTTCACGAACGCCGCCGTGAACCCTCGCAGGTCGTCCACCGCCACCACCGGCCCTGCAGACCCCAGCGCCACCCGCACCCGCGTGTTGCCGCCGAAATACGGCGCGAACAGCGCGTTGCGCGCCAGCTCGTCCAAGGACCGCGAAGCCTGCTCCCCGTTGATCGCCGCGTTCTGCAGGAACTGCGACCCGATTCCGACCCGCGACGTCACCACGTTCAGGTCCGTCGTCGCGGCATAGTGGTTGAGCGTGATGGTATACTGCTCCACCCCCCATCCCGTCGGCACCAGCTCGTTGTCCAGGTTGGTGTTCATCTGCGGCGGCATCGGAGTGGTCACGGAAGGCTTCAGCCCCGCCCGCGTCTTGGTCAGCGTCTCGCCGATCCCCACCGCGAAGTCCTGCCGGTCCGCGCAGGCCCGGTAGCCCAGCCGCGACTGCATCGCCTGCTGGAACTCGCGCTCCAGGAAGCCCTGCTGCAGGATCGGCTGCAAGATCGCCGGGAAGTTCTGGATGCCCATGGGGGATGCTCCGTTCAGGTGAAACGCCAAACCCCGGCGCAGCAGGTGCCAGGAAACGCCAAGAAAAAACCAACAAAAAACCCGGCACAGCAGGCGCTGGCCGGGAGAGGATCGCGGTCGGAAGAGCCTGCTGCGTCAGCGGCGCCACCATGGAAAAGAGGTATCGGTTTCCTGGGGCGCATGGTCAAGGATTATTTTCCTGACCACTGTATTTTCTGACAGGCCCCGTTTGCATCAGCCGCCCGGCAGATCAACGGCCATCCGCTCCGGCAGCCTCTCTCCCATCATTGCGAGCCGCCCTTGCGGCATGGCAACCCAAGGTAGCAAAGATCGTCCTTGTTGCCCTCGGAGAACCGCGCCGCAAGCGGCACGCAAGAACGGCCGTCAGGTCGGCAGCCAGGGCAAACGCGGAACCGCCACCGCCGGCATCACCCCGCCCCGCCCACCCGCAACCGGTCTGCCACCGCCGCGCCGACAGCCGCCGCCATCCCGGGCGCTGCCGCAGCCGCAGCCGGCGCCAGGAACGGCCGCGGCGGCAGATGCACCGTCCCCATCTCCTGCGGCGCCGCCGCAGGATCGCTGCTGCCCACCGCCGCCTGCAGCCCCTCCGCGCTGTGCCCGATGCTGGCCTGCAGGGCGCCGGTCTGCGCCCAGGGCCGGGCATGGTCGCCCCCGGGCAGCGTGCCCAAAGCCGCCTGCACCGCCTCCGCCAGCGTTCCGGCCTGCCCGTCCAGCACCGCCGCCATCGTCCCCGGCGGATCGGCGGCGCGCAGGGCGGCGATGGCCTCCGTCAGCCCCGGGATGCGTATCATCGCCTAGCCGCCCCGCCGCAGCAGTTCGGCCCGCGCCGCCCGCCACTCCTCCACGCCCATGTCCATCGCCGAGCGCGGCGCAGCCGGAGCCGCCGCAGGAGGCGTCGCCCCGCTGCTGCTGCTCCCGCCAGCCCGCCCGAACAGCCACGGCTTGTCCTGCCGCAGCCGCGCCATCAGCGCCGGCCCGCCCTCCAGCGCCCCGGCCTCCGTCAGCCGTATGGCGCCAGGCTCGATCAGCCGCACCCCGTCCAGATCCACCATCCCCGCCCGCAGCGCCTCCGTCCGCAGCTCCGCCTGCACCAGCCGCGCCCGCAGTCCCGCGTTCTCCGCCGCCAGGTCAGGACCGGCGCCTCCGCCATCAGCCCCACCAGCAACCACCGTCGGATCGTCCGTCATGCGTCCTCCTCCTCGTCCAGGTCAGTCCCGTTCCAGTCCGCCGCCAGCAGCCGCCGCGCCGCCTTGCGGCCCAGCAGCCCTCCTTGCACCAGCGACAGCACGGTGGCCGCGTCCCGCGCCCGGTCCTCGCTGGTTGCGGGATACCAAGGCGGCCACACCAGCCGCAGCGCCGCCGCCGGGTCCAGCGCACCCAGCAGCCGGCCTCCGGCCCGCAGCGGATAGACCTCCCCGGCCCGCAGGATCAGCCGCAGCATCTGCAGCATCCCGCCCTCGCCGTATGAAACCCGCAGGTTGTCCGCCAGCCAAACCAGCCCCTGGTTCATCAGCTCCAGCGCCCGGCCCGACTGCGCCGCGCCCAGCCGGCTGGGATCGGCCCGGTTGCCATGCACCCCCTCCAGCGCCAGGTCCCGCAGCACCCGCACATAGTCCAGCACCGCCCCCGCAGCCGTCCCGCCGATCTCCAGCAGCCGGGCGTCGCCCTTCTCGCTCACGATCAGCGCGTTGCCCGCGCCCCGCACCAGCTCCCCTTCCAGCCCCGCAGGCTCCTTGATCAGCAGCGTCGGGTCACTGGAATACTTCAGCCCCCGCCCAGCCTGGCTGAGCTGGTAGTCAATCTCGATCCCCGTCTCGACCGCGCTGCGAAAGGTGCAGGCCCCATCCGGCGCCGCCCCACCCGGCAGGTTGCGTATCCACACCAGCGGCACGAACCCCAGCCCGTGCCGCACGCTGCGCCCCGCATCCACGGCAGGCGCCCCCGCAGACCCCACCGCCTGCGGCACGAACCAAGTCTCCTCGACAGCGTCCCACCGCCGCTGGAACCAATAGGCCGCCCCAGGCTCCACCACCTCGTACCCAGCCGCCTGAAGCTCCCGCCCCGGCACCTTGTAACGCTCCGTGACGCTCGCCAGCACGTCCGGCGCATCCGCCTGCCAAGCAGGCGTCAGCCAAGTCGTGTCCAGCACGTCCACGAACACCCGCCCCTGCAGCACCCGCAGCAGCAGGCAGCACGACCCCACGCTCCCGCGTATCGCCGCCTCCGTCATCACCTGGTTCAGCCGGCAATCCCGGGCCACGGCCTCCAGCGCGTCTCGGATCGCCCCGTCCGGGCTGGCGATCTCCGGAAAATGCCCCTCGCTGAACAGCAGCGCCACGCTGTCCTCCACCACGATCCGCGCCAGCGGGTATCGCACCGAGGGCCGCCGCCGCCGCAGCGGGATATACTCGCCCGACGCCGACCGCTCGTCATGGAACTCATACGGCAGCGCCTCGTACAGCGTCCCGTCCAGCACCCGCCGCATCAGCTCCAGCCGCCGAGCGCGCGGGGACGCATCGGCGTCCCATGGAATCTGGTCGCAGATCGTCTGGAACATGCCGGTCCTCCTTGTGGTGCTGGCCGCTGCAATGGTGTGGCGACGGTCGGGTGGACCGCGTTGCCGCGCTCGGCCCACCCCGACCCTATGACTGAGGGATGGACTTTCTGGGGCTGCCAAGCAAGGATTATTTACCTATGTTTGTCGCCTGGCTCACCCTGGCATTCACCGGCCTCGACCATCATGCCGCCGTTCCCCGTCGAAGCCGTCATTGCAAGGAGCGAAGCGGCGCGGCAATCCACAAGCAGCCCAAGAGCAGCCCAAGAGCAGCATGGACGGGTCCTGCCGCTCCTGAAGTGCCAAGCTGCAAAGGCAGCCCGCGACGACAGGTGGAAAGGGATCAGAGCATATGGCCGCCGTCAGGACCGTCCAGCCAGGCCCGGCTCACCCCCGGATCACCCCCGGCTCACCATGGACTGCCAACGCCTCCATCTCCCCAACCGCCAACCCCAACTCCCGCGCCATCGGCCCCGGCAACCGCCGCCCGAACACCTCCGCCAGCGCCCGGTAATACCAAACCGCCCCGCCCGGCGGCGCATTGAACCGCGCCAGCATCCCCGGCCCATGCGTCCGCAGGTCCACGGCGATGGCCCGCGCGTTGTGCAGCTTGTCCGCGCAGCTCACCAGCAGTGTGCCCCCGTCCGCATGTTCCAGGTGCGCCAGGTACGCCTCCTTCCGCGCCCGCCAAGGCGGCTTCGGCAGCGCGTCGGTATCGCTGCACGCTCGCACGACGTCGGCGACCGCCGGGCCGAACCGCGCTTCGACAGCCGCGCCATGCCGGGCGCCGCAATCCTCGATCACATCATGCAGCACGGCGGCGCAGGCCAGGTCCTCGTCCCCGCCAGCCTCCAGCACCAGCGCGCACACCGCCAGCAAGTGGCTGGCATAGGGCACCGCCGTTCCCTTGCGGACCTGCCCGGCATGGGCCGCGCAGGCATACGCGATGGCTGCTTGCAGGCGGGGCAACCCGGAATCAGCCGCAGCCTGCGGCTCACGATCAGGCATGATGGCCTCCTGATAGGGCGGTAGCAGGTTTGTCATTGGACCAAGCCCGGCCGGCACCATACCGAAAGCCGAACAACCGGGAAACGCCCATGCCCAGCCCCGAGGAAACCACCATCCGCATCCAGGTCCAGGGCACGACCGTCATGGCCGTCTATGAGATCCAGGGCAACACCGTCATGCTGGCCAGCGCCGACTTCGGCGACGCCCAGGCCCCCCTGGACGGCGCCCCGCCCGATCAGGTCGCCGCAGCCCTGCTGCAGACCTTGGCGGAAACCGCAATGGCCCGGAACGAGGACCAGTATATGCGCGACGACGGATCGCCCAGCCCCAAGGCATAGACGCCGAGGCACCCCTACCTCCGCGCCCAATCCACCCGCGCCACCCGCGCCGGCCCGGCGCCGCCCTGCAGCATCCCGAACGCCCGGCTTAGCGCGTCCACCTGGTCGTCGCACCGCCCGGCCGGAAACGCCGCCAGCTCCTCCAGGAACGCCCGGTTCCACCCTCCTCGCAGCAGCGTCAGGTTGCCCGCGTTCGCTTGCGACGCCACCGGCATCGCCCGCACCATCTTCGCCCCCGTCTCCGGCCCGCTGACCACCCGCCATCCCGCCAGGCGCCCCGCCAGGTAGCCCACCTGCGCCCGCCCAGCCTGCCCCGGGTCCTGCGGCAGTCCGATTGACACGCCCAGCCCGTCCGCCTCCGCCGTGCGCCGGATCGCCACCACCACCGCCTCCGGCCCGCCCTGCAGCCGCACCACGTCCGAGACCTGCCAGGCGCCCTCCCCAGCCACCAGCCGCACCCCAACCGTCCAGTCCCCGCCGCCCTCCGTCGCCGCCAGGTCCCAAGCCCGCACCGCCGGCCCGGCCAGCGCCTGGTCCGACACCGCCACCCGCCCCACCTGGAACAGCCCGCCCCCCGCCCGCACCGGCGCCTGCTGATACAGCGCCGAGAACGCCCGGTCCCCCAGCGCCAGCCGCCTGCGTTCCAGCGCCGCCACGCCTTCCCACTCCGGCCACAACGCCTCGCCGGGCTGCCGCCCCATCGGATCGCCAGGCTCCGCCAGCGCCGGCAGCCGCAGCACCCGCCAGCTTTCTCCCGCCTCCAGCAGCCGCCCCCCCAGATCGTCCGGGTGCCACCGCGTCATCACCAGCACAATCCGCCCGCCCGGCCGCAGCCGCGTCACCAGGTCCGAGCGATACCAGTCCCAAGTCGCGTCCCGCACCCGCGCGCTGTCCGCCTCCGCCTGCCCCTTCACCGGATCGTCAATCAGCAGCAGGTCCGCCCGCCGCCCCGTCACCGGCCCGCGCACCCCGGTCGCGAAGTACGACCCGCCCCGGCTGGTCCCGAACCGCCCCGCCGCCCGGCTGGCCGGGTCCAGGCGGTATCCCAGCCGCGCCCCATGCTCCGTCACTAGCCCGCGCACCCCGCGCCCGAACCCCTCCGCAAGCCCGGCCGTGTGGCTGACCGCGATCACCTGCGCCCGGGGGTGCCGCGACAGGAACCAGGGCGGGAACAGCAGGCTGGCATACGTGCTCTTCGCCGACCCCGGCGGCATCAGCACCATCAGCCGGTCCACCGAACCGGCCGACACCGCCTCCAGCGCCTCCATCAGCAGCAGGTGGTGCCGCGCCGGCACCAGCCCCTGCGGCGCTAGCGCCAGCCGCGCCCACTCGCCCAGGCTCGTCCGCACCCCGCGCCGCAGCCGCAGCTCCGCGTCGCGTGCCTCAAGGTTAAGCGGCTGCGTCCAGTTCGTCATCGGATGCCTCGGACAGGTCAAAAGGTGCGCGCGACGCCTGCGCCCGGGGATGCACGAACGGCGCGGCCAGCTTGGCCAGCGCCACCGCCGCCGTCTCCTCCTTCGCATCCCAGTGGCGCCGCATCAGGGTCAGGATGATGTCGAGCGGGCTGATCAAAGACGCTTCCATGTGTGTCGCTCCATGCTAATCAACGGTTTCATCGAATAAGGATGTCCCAGTGCTCCGCCCCGGCCCGTCCCGGCCCGGTCCGGGCGCAACGGCAAGCGCGCCGATGCTGACGACCCGCCTCCCCGACCTCGCCGACGCCCCTGCCCTCGCGGCGCTGATGACGCCCGGCGTCAGCGCCTGGCTCGGCCATTGGCCCGTTCCCTTCACCCCCGCCATGGCAGAGGCAAAGATCACCGGCGCCCTGGCCGCCACCGCATGCGGCACGGCACTGGTGAACGTGCTGCTGCACGATGGCGCAATCGCCGGCTGGATCAGTGGCAGCGGGCCGCCCGGTGGCCGGGCCGGCTTCGGCTATTGGCTCGGTGAGGCCCATCAAGGCCGTGGGCTGCTGCGCGCCCTGGCCCCGGCCTGGGTGGACCGCCTGCAAGACGCACTGCGCCCGCACACGGTATGGGCCGCAACCCAGCCCGGCAACCGCGGCAGCCGCCACGTCCTGGCCGCCTGCGGCCTGCAGCCGGTCCGCCAGGAGTGGATGGACACCCCGGCCCGCGCCCGCCAGGAGTGGGTCGAGGTCTGGGAACGCACCTGGCCATCCTTGTGCAGGACATAGCCTTGGCCGGGTCAAACAGTCAAGGAAAACTTTCCTTTACAATGCCTTGCCGACCCGCTGTGAGCTTACTAACATTACTTTACTATCAGGCGCAGAACCTTTAACACACCGGTATGGGCACTCATCAGATCCTGATCGTCGAAGACGACTTCAACCTCTCGGAAACCCTGGCCGAGCAGGTCGGCTCCGGCGGCTACGAAGCCACCACCGTCGCCACGCTCGCCGCCGCCCGCGACGCCTTGGCCGACCCGGTCAAGGACTTCGATCTTTTGCTGCTCGACGTGGGCCTGCCCGACGGTGATGGCCGTACTCTCTGCGCCGACCTGCGCCGCAATGGCCAAACCCTGCCGGTGATTATCCTCAGCGCCCACGTCGAAGAGGACGATGTGGTCCAAGGTCTGGAGGACGGCGCGGACGCCTACATGCGCAAGCCGTTCCACACGGCCGAACTGCTGGCCCGCTTGAACCGGTTGCTGCCCCGCCAGCCTGATCCCGCCTAGCCTGGCTGCCGACCAAGCTGCCGCCGGAGATGCCTGCTGCCCGGGCCGCTCAGCCCGGCCGGCGCCCGGCTAGGTAATCGGCGACGCGTCCACCCCGAGCGGATCATGCGTGCATACCACCTGCACGTCCCCGCCGGCGTCCCGCACCAGCCCCCGCAACGCCTTGAGCGACCGCCGCCGCTGCCGCTGGCTGGTTTCCATGAACCACTGGTAGCCCCGCGCCGCCGTCGGCATCCCGCCCTGCTCCCGCAGCTCGGACCGGAAGAACACCGCATCTCCCGCATGGAGCAGCCAGCCCGCGCCCTGCCGCACCGCCACTCCGCAATGTCCCCGCGTGTGCCCCGGCAGCTCCACCAGCAGCACGTCCGCCCCCAGCACCTCCGCCGCCGGCAGCCCGAACCAGGTGCGCCCCGGCACGTGCGTCCGCCAGCGTCCCACGCTGCCCCACTGCTCCGGCCGGTAGCGCGCAGCCGCCTTCGCCCCCTCCGGCTCCGTCGCCGCAAAAGCTTCCGCCTCCGACAGGTGAACGGCCGCCCCCGGAAAGTCCGCCAGCCCCGCCGCATGGTCGAAGTCCAGGTGCGTTATGACGATGTGCCGCACGTCCTCCGCCCGGTGCCCCAGCGCCCGGATGCGCTCCGCCGCGCTCTCCCGCGGGTCGAGCCGCATGTTGTCCACGGCCAGGAACGCCGGGCTGTGCGCCGCCCGCGCCTGCCGTTCGTCCTGCCCGGCAACCCCGGTGTCCACCAGCACCAGCCCGTCCGGCCCCTCCAGCAGCAGGCAGTGGCAGGCCAGCGTCGCCGGCCCGAACCCCGGCGTCACGCCGTCGAACAGCGCCCCGCCCAGAGGCTGCATCGCGCCGCAGTTCAGGTGATGGATTTGCACGGTGGCTGTCTCCCGCATCGTCAAGGCCGTGCCAACGAGTTCACGGCAACCCGGGTTGCACCAAGGCCGCCACTGCCTGCGTCACCCTCACGTCATGCGGCCCGCCATGGCGGGTGCGCCCGGCTGCAGCCATCCAGCATGGTGCAGGGAGGCCAAAGCTTAACTCAGTCAACGCTCATAGTGCCGCGGCAACCTGCTGAATATAGCCAATATATCCCAAAGCTAATACTGATCTCTTCATGCAGGACTACTCAACAACCTAACGGCGGCAATCGTTTTTCCTATGCTGGCATGGAGCAAGCCCTTGATATCGCACGAGGGTCTGCTCCTTGCACTCATCCATTGAGGCTGACCTGCCCATCCCGTCAACGGTCAGCCCCAATAGGAAGGCAGAACCATGAAGAAGCTCCTCGCAACGACCACCGCCGTCGCCGGCCTGGCCCTGGCCTTCGCTGCACCCGCCTTGGCGGTCCCGCTGACAGGCACGTTCCTCGTCAACGTATATCAGGGTAACAACTCGTCCCACTCGCAGACGGATGCAACGCAGCAGGCCCTGCCCTCAGCCATCGCGGCGATCACGGCGCAGGGCACATACATTTCACCGCCGTTCACCTACACCGGCTCCATTGATCTGACCGCGCCTACCGAGCCGACCAGCCTGAGCGCGTTCTTCCTTTCGGCCGGCGGCGTGACCAGCATTGGCCTGCCCAACACTCCGCTGAGTTCAGGTAATTTTACAAACGAGACATTGATCAAGTTCACCTTCACGACGGGTGCCATCGCGGGCAACATCCTCCACGATGACGGCATCAGCCTGTTCGCCAGCGGCAACACGACGGCCCCGATCCTGGACTCGTCGGCGCCGACCTCCGTCGTCAGCACTCCCTTCGCCCTCGCAGGAGGAACCTACGACCTCTACTACTCCGAAGTGAACGGTGCTCCCGCACGGTTGACCTTCGACGTTACGCGCGGCAACCCGACGACGGTGCCGGAGCCGGTGAGCATGGCGCTGATCGGCGCCGGGCTGCTGGGCGTTGGCCTGATGCGCCGCACGTCGCGCCAGGGCTGATGCACGCTGGTTGGGGGCGCCGGAGCATGGCGCGCCCAACCAGGCCACCACCGCCCCTTACGGCGCGCTGGCGGTTCCGATTAGCAGGTGCAGCGGCTGGTGGGTGTCGCCGGAGACGAACCCGCCCGGGGTGGCCGACGCCGCGCCGTTCAGCGTCGCGCCCTGCACATACAGGTTGCGGTCGGCCCCCGTGGCCGGGTTCCAGAAGTCGTTCAGGAACGTCACCGCCAGGTCGTGCGTGCCCGGCCCGAAGCTGCCCGCGAACGTGAACGCCTGCGACGCTCCCGCCCCGTGCAGCGCCGTCACGGCCTGCGCCGGACCCAGCACCTTGCCGTCCACGCTGGCGACGAACTGCGCGTCGCCGCCGTAGGCGTCCTCGGACAGCCGCAGCACCAGCGTGTCCGACGTGATCGGCGCGGGCGCCGGATCAGGCGTGGACACCGGCGCCGGCGCCGGGATTGGAACGGGCGTTCCCGCAGCGGGCGCCGTGACGGTGAAATACCGCGCTTTCCGACGGGTCCTCCAACCGGACGATGACGCTCCCGAAAAAAGCCTGCAGCCCGCCAGGATACCCCGTGCTGCGGTAGCTGGTCACGCCGGTGGACCCAGTACCAAGCGCTCCGAAGCCGATCCGTATGTTCGCCGAATGCGCGGCGTCGGCACCGTCCACGACCTCCTGGGCCGCCAGCCCGGACACCGACGTCCATCGCGCGAATGCCGAGCGGACCACATCCTGGTAAACACCGCCGATCGGGTTGCTGAACGCCGCCGTTGCGTCGTTGGCAAAGGTCTGGGCCGCGAAGCTCCAGGAAACAGCGGCATTGTGCCACTTCGGCCCCTCAAGCGTGTATTGCGGCAAGACCAGGCTCCTTTTGAGCAATCACCGCCGTGCCGCCACGCCCGCCTCACGCGAGCGTGAGCCGCACGGGCCAGGTAGCGGCGATTATCACCCCGCATTACCCCGGTAAACCCAAATCAGTAGCTTGGAATGAGCGCACGCAGAGGTCGCCCACAGTCCGCATTCAGCCGGGCCGCCCGCCCTATCCTTCCCCCGGCAGCGGCAACGCCGTCGTGCTCTTCACCCGCTCCATGCTGAACCGGCTGCTGATGTTCTTGATCGGCACCGCCGCGATCAGCCGCTTGTAGAACCCGTCATAGGCCGCGATGTCCCGCGTCACCACCCGCAGCATATAGTCCACGTCCCCCGCCATCCGGTGGACCTCCACCACCTCCGGCAGCGCCGTCACCGCGTCCGCGAACCGCCCCAGCCACTCCGGCGAGTGGTCCCCCGCCTCGATGGACACGAACACCGTCAGTCCCAGTCCCAGCGCCTCCGGCGACAGCAGCGCGACCCGGCGCTGGATCACCCCTTCCGCCTCCATCCGCTGGATGCGCTTCCAGCACGGCGTCTGCGACAGCCCCACCCGCTCCGCCATGGCGGCGATGGACAGGGTGCAATCCTCTTGCAGCAGCGCCAGCAGGCGCAGGTCAATGCGGTCCAGGTCAAATCTCCTAAGCAGATACGCCACAGCATGGACCGGCACGCTCCCAAAGTGGGTTCAACCTCTCTGCCACGAGAAGCCGCCTCGCCCGGACATCTTTGTTCCGGAGCTGCCACCCCAAACGCCCCTTCTCCATCGGTCGCAGCAGGAGTGCGCTGCCTACCAGGGACACCAGCCCTCTACCCCGCCGCAATCAGCCCGCGCTCGCCCTGGGTCAGCCCATAAAGCTGGAACGTCAGTTCGTCCAACCGCGCTTCCACGGCGCCGGTGTCGCCCTCGCACGCCGCGAGCTCCGCGGTCGCGACCACGACCTGTTCGACGACGACCGGATTGTCCGCCACTGCCAGCGTCCGCAACAAGGCCGCCAGCTTCTTGCCGCCCGTCCGCTCCGTGACCTCGAAAGTCGAGGCCACGACCCTCCACTGCGCCAGCACGAACGCCCCCTCGCCTGCCGTCACGAACACCCGGTCCAATACCGCCACGCCATCCGCCAGGAAGCGCAGCTCGCCATCGGCCAGCGCCGCATCCAGCGCTGCGCCAGGCCGCACGGCGGCGCCCAGCGCCTGGCACCGTGTCGCCAGGTCTGCCTCATAGGCCGCCCGCGCCCGTGCCCGGCGCTCCGCGGCGTCCAGCCCGGCCGGCATCCTCGCCTCCCGCGCCTCCGCCTCCGCCAGCCCGGCAAATAGCCAGGAGAACCGCCGTGCCCGCCGGGCCACCGTGCCGAGCCGCCGTGCGATGCGGGCCAGCAGGTCACGGCGCAGAGTATGCAGCCGTTGCAGTTCCCGCGCATCGGCGGCCACGGTGGCGCGCTGTCCGGCAGTTGCCGGCGGAATCGGCAAGGGGGCGATGAACTGCTTGTTGGCCGACAGGTAATCGCCCCGGAACGGCTTGGAGATGCGCCGGAACACCCAATCCGCCACAGGGGCGTTCAGAATGCCCGCAAGGAACCACAGGTCCTCACCCTCCGCAGCCAACACGCCGCCCACGTCCACGTTGTCCAGGTAGTACGCGCCCTCCTCGTCCACGATGCAGCCCAGGTGGGCAACCAGCCGGGGAATGATCAGCTTGGGCAGCGAATGCTTGTCCAGGCTCTTCGGATAAACGTAGCGGTAGTACCGCTCGTCATAGACCGGACCAGTTATGGTCCCATCCTTGTCCCGCTTCGCTTCCCGCATCTCAAGCGTGCTTCTGTAGGATTGCAGATAGGCCCGCGCTTTTGGGAACTCATTCGACCCTGCGCCGATGTCAATAAGCTCCATCCGGCCATCGTCGCTGGGCTGGTAGGGAAACAGCAGCCATGTATCAGTTCGCGGATCGCAATAGCGCTTTGCGTCCACTCCTGACACCAGCGGCCACATAACCGCATCCTCGATCTCGACTTGGTACGCCGCCGGTCTTGGTTTGCCTGGCGGCGAACTCAGGTATTGCCCAGCGCCACGACGCTTCAGGTGGTAGATGTCATCCGCACTCGTTTGCAGCCCCGTGAAGATTGCGCTGGTATGCACCGCATCATCCAGCCGCCGGCATGTCGCAGCCAGCCGGTCCACCAGCGCGCGTTCCAGCCCGGTCAGCAGCAGCCATCGGTCGCCGAACCCCTCCCTTCCCCACGCCAGCCGCTGCCCGGCGTTCCCCCAGGGGTCCGGCGGCACCACCCCGCGAGGCGCCTGCGCGATGCGGACCGCCGCTGTCGGCGCCTGCAGAAATATTGCAGCGCCGTGTAGGTCGTCGCCTCCTCAAACACTTGGAAGCTTTTAAAGTCGAGCCATCGGTCCAACGTTTGCCCCGCCGCCACGACCCCACGCAGCCCGGTGCCATACTCGTTCACCGTCCACAGCGACGGCGCAATGTAGCCCAGCCGCCCCGCCGGCCCCAGCATCGCCAAGCCCTTTTCGATGAAGGGCAAATAAAGGTCGAAGTTGCCCGTCCGCGTGCTCTCGTACGGTGCCGCCACTACACCCGGCCGCCCCCGCACCAGGTAGTCTGCGACCTCCGGATACGCCGGACGGAAGTTTTGCAGCTTCACATAGGGCGGGTTGCCCACGACCGCATCGAAGCCGCCCCGCGCCGCCACGGCCGGGAATGCTGCCCGCCACTCGAAGGCGTTGACGCGCTCCTTCGCCTCATCATCGAACCCAAGCTGCACGCCGCGGTAGAAATCGTCGCCCACCAGGGTGTTGCCGCACAGCACCGTGCCGCCCAGCGACGACAGCGGCTGGTCCCCGCGCGCCGTGTGCAGCCAGAGCGCCAATTGCGCGATCTCCAACGACGCCGGGTTGATGTCTATGCCGTAGATGTTCTCCCGCAACAGCCGCGTCACCAGGTCCGGCCCTGTCTCCTCGTCTGCGCCCCGCCCGGCGATCAGGGCGCGCACCGCCCGCGTGCGCGTCCATTCCGCCGCCAGGTGGCGCAGCGCGGTAATCAGGAACGCCCCGGACCCGCAGGCCGGGTCCAGCACGCAAAACCCCTGTAATCGCTCCAGGTAGGCGTCCACGGCATCCAACGCCGGCATGTCAGCCGCCGTGTCCTGCCATCCGCACGTCCGGCGAAGGTCGGCGAACGCCGGCTCCAGCGTGCCGCCGACAACTCGCTCCACGATCCATTCCGGCGTGTAGTAAACTCCGTCCCGCTTGCGCTGGCTGGCCTTGTTGACCGAGGGGCGGCCGTCCGCCTCCGCTTCCAATATTTCCAGCTCGGTGATGCTCTGCTCGAAGATGCGGCCCAGCGTGTAAAGCCCCAGGCTCCGACGCTCGTCGCGTTCACCGCCTTCTCCAAGGTCGGCCGCATAGTTGTAGGTGGCGCACAAGTACAGCACCGTCTCCGGATGCTTGGCGATGCACTCCTCGTTCTGCCCCTGTAAGTGCTGGCAGAACACGCCGTTGGACACCTCCAGCCGCTCCAGGTCCGGGTCGGCCTCGAACAGGCCGCCGTTGAACCGGTGCATAGGCCGCCCGCCGAACGGGGTGCCGGCGTTCATGGCCCGGAACAGCCGCAGCAGGTCCTGCCAAATCGTGACCTCGCCCGCGTCGAAGAACTGGTCGTTGGCGCGGTTCGTCAGCAAGGTTTGCAGCAGCTTGGCAGGATAGGCGAGCCGCTGCCCCATGTCGTCGCAGAAGAACACGAACAGCAGCCGGTCAAGTATTTTCTGCGCCAGCCGCACGAGCCGCCCCTTGGTGCCGGGGAAGCGCGGCGTGCCCTCCCCGTTGCGGGCCAGCAGTTCCGTGTACAGCCGGTCGCGCAACGCGCGATACTCGGCATAGAACGCTTCCTCGATCCTGCGGTCCCGGAACCGCCGCTCCTGAATTAGCCCGAGCAGGGCCGAACGCCCGCTGCGGGTCAGCAGCGTGTCGCGGTGAAACAGCTTGGCGAACAGGAACCGGTCGAAGCGCGCCGCCTCCGTGTCGGCCAGCAGCCCGGCACCCTGGAACAGCGTGCGCGGCTGAATGACGAACTTAAGGGATTGCTGCCGCCCCCGGTCATACCAGTACAGCCTGAACTCGTTCATGTCCGAGACGATGGCCCAGGTCGGCACCATCGGCTCGCTCCCCGCCATGCCGCGCCAGGCATAGCTGAGATAGTCCAGCGCCTGCTGCTCCGGCGACCGCGTGTTGCCCTTGCGCTTCTGCGGGGCGTCCAGGTCCGTGCGGATGTCCTTGTACTCGCACAGCACCTGTGCCACGGCTGGCTGCCCCGCCCCGAAGTGCCCAAGCGCCAGGTCGGCCGCCCCCGTCCCGCCGCCAGCCCCAGCACCGGGCACGCCAAACTTCGGCCATAGGGTATAGCCCTCCCCCGCTGCAGCCTGCCCGGTCTGCACATAGCCCCAGGTGTCTTGAAAGAACTGCATGATGAAAGCAGGCTCGGCGCTGGTCTCGCGCAAGTCGTCCCGCGCCGCCCATCGCTGCAACCGATCCTGCAACGCCGCCTCGGCAGGGCTGCCCTTGAACGCCTCGTAATCGTCTGTCCAAACCGACCGCAGGAAGGTCGGGGTTACGAAGGCATTCTGTGGATCCAGCATGGGGACACGATCAAGACCGGACGCAGCGAGGTCAAGCAGCAGGTTGCAGCCAACTGCTGTCCCACGGTGCCGGCCTGGACTGTTAAGGCATGTTGATGACGCGGCGGGCAACGGGTATGGCCCACGACTCCCGCAAACGGTCCCGTGATGACATGAAGCATTTGCCACCCATGCTGCCGCTGCCAACCGACCTTGAGTCGGTCAAGGTTCTTAGGCGGCTCAGCACAGCGCATCGGGCGCTTGCAGAGCTGAAGGGTGTGACGCGCATCATGCCCAATGAGGCCATTCTGGTGAACACGCTGGCGTTGCAGGAAGCGAAGGACAGTTCGGCTATAGAGAACATCATAACCACGCACGATGACCTTTACAGGAGCGACGTTATCGCGCGCGAGTTTGCCAGCCTCGCCGCCAAAGAGGTTTACAACTACGCTCGCGCCCTTCGCGAAGGATTCGAGAACGTGCGGCAAACAGGCTTGATCACAAACAACGACATCCTTGCGATGCAGGCCACCTTGGAAGAGAACCAGGCAGGGTTCCGCAAACTTCCCGGGACGGCCTTGAAAAACGACCAAACCGGAGAGGTCGTTTATACACCCCCGCAGCACCATCATGATATCGTCCAGCTTATGGGCAATCTGGAACGGTTCATCAACGAACCCGACATGAGCAGCCTGGACCCGCTTGTGAAGATGGCGGTCATCCATCACCAGTTTGAGACGATCCATCCGTTCTATGACGGAAACGGCCGGACGGGCCGGATCATCAACATTCTTTACCTTGTCAAAGAGGGACTCCTCAATACTCCTGTCCTTTATCTGTCACGCTATATCAACCAAAATAAAGCGGAGTACTACCGCTTGCTGCAAGCTGTCCGCCTCACCGATGCTTGGGAGGAATGGCTCCTGTTCGTCCTGGACGGTGTGCAGCAGACTGCCGTGCAGACAACCCGACTCATAAATGCGATGCGGGAACTTATGCAATCCCACAAGCTCCGCATCAGGGGAGACTTGCCGCGTATCTACAGTCAAGACCTGCTCAACAACATCTACAGCCATCCATACAGCAAGATTGCTTTCGTCCAGCGAGGCCTGGGTGTGACCCGGGTGACGGCGACCCGGTACCTTGATGAACTCACACGCATCGGCATCATGCTCAAGATGAAGGCCGGGAAGGACAGCTACTATGTCAACCGGGACCTGGTCACCCTGCTCAGCAACGTCCACTCTCTTTAAGGTGTCAGCTTAAGGTGCCGGCCCGACATGCATAGAAACAGGCCAGTTTCTATGCATGTCCGTCGCCACATGCATAGGCCGCAGCAGGATGTGGATAACTTGCTGGACCCGCAACCCTCACCTTCTGGAGACGCACCGGCGTCTTCCGGCCCACGGCAGGAAGCTTGGAAGCAAGCATGGTGCATCCGGCAGCGCAGTCGCCCGCAGCCCGCTGGTCCATCCCTAAGCCGCCTCCGCCCGCACGTCCTTGATGTCCCGGAACACCAGCCCGGGATGCCCCTCCTCCGTCCGCCGCAGCATGAACGCGCTGCTCGCCAGGAACACCGGGTCCCCGTCCACGTCGTCCGCCATCCCTGTCCGCTGCTCCGCTACGAACCGCTCCAGCAGCCCCCGCTCCCCGCTCACCCACCGCGCCAAGGAATACGGCACCGGCTCGAACCCGATCCCCACCCCATATTCCCCCGCCAGCCGCGCGATCAGCACGTCCAACTGCAAGGTCCCCACCACCCCCACGATAGGCTGGCTCCCATCCTGCGGCCGGAACAACTGCACCACCCCCTCCTCCGCCAGCTCCTGCAGCGCCGTCCGCAGCTTCTTCGCCTTCATCGCGTCGTCCAGCCGCACCCGCCGCAATATCTCCGGCGCGAAATACGGCACCCCCACGAAGTTCAGCCGCTCGTCCTCGCTCAGCGTGTCCCCGATCCGCAGCGTCCCGTGGTTCGGTATCCCCACGACGTCCCCGGCGAACGCCTCGTCCGCGATCTGCCGGTCCCGCGCAAAGAAGAACTGCGGCGCATGGAGGGGTATCAGCTTCCCCGTCCGCACCTGCACCAGCTTCATCCCCCGCTGCAGACGCCCCGAGCACACCCGCGCGAATGCGATCCGGTCCCGGTGGTTGGGGTCCATGTTCGCCTGTATCTTGAACACCAGCGCCGTCAGCTTGGCCTCGTCCGCCGCCACCACCCGCGTGTCCGCCGGCTGCGCCCGCGGCTTCGGCCCGAAGTCCACCAGCCCGTCCAGCAGGTCCGAAACCCCGATCTCCTTGATCGCGCTGCCGAAGAACACCGGCGTCAGGTGCCCGGCATTGAAGCTCTCAAGGTCGAACTCCGGCAGCGCTGCCTGCACCAGCTCCAGCTCCTCGCCAAGCTGGATCATCCGCGGATCGCTCTGCTCCAGCGCCACCGGCAGGTGCAGCGCCCGCGTCCGCACGTCATACGTGCCCGCGAACGTCGCCGCCCGCCCGATGGGCCACGTCACCGGTGCCGTGTCCAGCGCCAGGGTGCTCGCCACCTCGTCCACGATCTCGAACGGGTCCCGCGCCTCCCGGTCCATCTTGTTGATGAACGTCAGGATCGGGATGTCCCGCAGCCGGCAGATCTCGAACAGCTTGCGCGTCCGCGCCTCGATCCCCTTGGCCGCGTCAATCACCATCACCGCGCTGTCCACCGCCGTCAGCGTCCGGTAGGTGTCCTCGCTGAAGTCCTCGTGCCCCGGCGTGTCCAGCAGGTTGAACACGCACCCCCGGTACTCGAACGTCATCACGCTGGTCACGACCGAGATGCCCCGCTCCCGCTCGATCCCCATCCAGTCCGACCGCGTCCGCCGCCGCTCCCCCTTTGCCCGCACGTTTCCCGCAAGCTGGATGGCGCCTCCTGCGCGCAGCAAGCGTTCGGTCAGCGTCGTCTTGCCTGCGTCGGGGTGGCTGATGATGGCGAACGTGCGCCGCCGGGCGATCTCTTCGGTGGGGGTCATGATGATTCCGGATCAGCGAAAGGGGTAGGCGGAAACAAGGCGGCACGACCTTCCGTCCCGAGCCTTGATCCAGATGCTCCGGATGCAAGGGCTGCTCCCGTCTGCTGCGGCTATGGCGCACTCATATACCAGCTTGTGCCCCTCCTGATGCAGCGACCGCATCGTCAAGGTTGCCTGAAGCGGATGCCGCAGCAATGCGCTTGCCAATTGATTCGGACGCTCCGGGGAGAAGCCACGTCCAAGGAAGAACTTCGCCTTGGACCCGCCTTTGGCATGATTGATATTCAACAAATACAAAGACAGCTTGTCGGCCTGGATGAAGTGCCGCATCCGGCCTCAATAGGTGATCTGTTCGGCCGTCATCGAGACCACGCAGGCGAACGGCATGGCGAACTCGACCTCGTAGTAGCCGGGAACCTGGCTTACGTCCACGATCGTGCCGATGCTGCCAGCAGGCACTGTCTCACCATCCTCGATCACGTCCACCAGCGTCCGGACCGCCTCGAACTCCTGATAAGGATGCGGCGGCACCGGCCCGCCCTGGTGCAGACCAAACGCATCTGGCACCGCGCGGTCCGGAACCCCGTCAAAGAGGCGGACCGATCCGGCTTTCAGGAAGGCCGAGCATTGGAACGGCTCATCAAATCCTACCGAATGCCATCCCGATCCACGGTCGGCGTACGCAACCCGGCCAAGGCTGCCGGCGGGTAGCATCCGCCCATCCATGACTGTATCTGACAAGGTCTGCACGATGTCATCCGCACGGATCAGCCGGCCAGCAGCTTCGGTGCGCGTCTCAACCGTATCCGCCATCGCACGCCCTCCTGCGCCATCCTACCACAAACGCAAAGCGCCGGGGTCCAGCCCCGGCGCCCACGCACGAACCAGGTGCGCCCCGCGTTACCGCGAGTAGAACTCCACCACCAGGTTCGGCTCCATCGTCACCGGATACGGCACGTCCGTTAGCTTCGGCGCCCGGCCGAACCGCCCCTTCATCGCCCGGTGGTCCACCTCCAGGTAGTCCGGCACGTCCCGCTCTCCGGACTGCGAAGCGTCCAGCACCACCGCCAACTGCTTCGACTTCTCCCGCACCTCGATGGTATCCCCGTCCCGCACCAGGAACGACGAGATGTTCACCTTCTTGCCGTTCACCATGACGTGCCCGTGGTTCACGAACTGCCGCGACGCGAACGGCGTGATCGCGAACTTCATGCGATACACCACCGCATCCAGCCGCCGCTCCAGCAGCTCGATCAGGTTCTCCGAGGTGTCGCCCTTGCGGCGCACAGCCTCCTCGTAATACTTGCGGAACTGCTTCTCGCCGATGTTGCCGTAGTAGCCCTTCAGCTTCTGTTTCGCCATCAACTGAATGCCGAAGTCCGTCGGCTTCTGCTTGCGCCGCTGCCCGTGCTGGCCCGGCCCGTATTCGCGCTTGTTAATCGGCGACTTCGCCCGGCCCCAGAGGTTCACCCCCAGGCGGCGGTTAATCTTGTACTTGCTTTCGGCGCGCTTGGTCATGCGCGGCCTCCTTCATTCTATGTGCGCCGCCCGGTTCAGGCATGGTCGGCTGCTTGTTGCACCGGTAGGCCGGGCCGCCTTAAGAACGGCAGCACGGCGGGCGCACGTCCCAGTGGGCGCGTCCACGTTCCCGGCAATGCGCCGGACCTAGCGTGGGCCGCCCAGCCTGTCAACCAAAGCGCCCCGCAACCAAAGCGCCTGGCAGCCGCAGCGCCCAGCAGCCAAAGCCCCTGCCGGACAACCGCCGTCACCCCAACAGCCGCAACGCGATCAGCCCCGCCGCCGCCAGGCCGTTGTTCACCACATGCACCATCAGCGACGCCCGCACCGACCCGCCTAGCTCCCGCGCCAGGCTCAGCAGCACCACGACCGGCACCAGCGCCGCAAGCTGCCGCCACTCGCCCCCCAGCCCATGCACCAGCAGGAACAGCAGCCCCGTCGCCCCGCCCGTCCGCCACGCCCCCCACCGCCGGCGAAGCCCGGCCCACAGCCAGCCGCGGAAGAACAGCTCCTCCGCCACCGGCGCCCCGATCACGACGGTCGCCACGATCCAGGCGGCGTATCCGGCGTCCCCCGTCCGCGGCCCGCCCAGCGCCGGGACCGCCTTGCCGTAGAACTCGCGCATGTCCGCCGACGACACCGACAATCCCGCGTGCGCCGCCACTACCAGCAGCGTGCAGCCTACCAGTCCCGCCACCAGCCGCCGCCGCCGCACCGGCAGCCAGCCCAGCCCCGCCCGCAGGTCGCCGCCGCCCACCCGCCGGCCCCGGCGCACCGCACCCAGCGCCATGAATGCCTGCTGCAACGGCAGCGCCAGCAGACCCGCATCCTCCGCCAGCCGCCCCGGCGCAACCCACCCGAGCCACGTCAGCACGCCGACGGCAACCACCGCCGCCACCGCGGCCCCAAGCGTGGCCAGCACCAGCCAGGCCAGCGCGACGCCCAGCAGCGCAGCAGGCCCTCCTGTGCCGCGCCGAGGCGGCGCATCCCAGGACGGCACATCATGGACGGCCTCGTGGCGGGTCGCATCCGGCAGGTTGGGATGATCGCTCAAGCTTCCCGACTAGACCGGCGCGGCAAGGTCAGGCAAGCACACCCGGCTAGGCAGCCAGGGCGGCGCGGCTCGTCCCGGGCAGGCGCCGCCAAGCCGTTGGCAAGACCGGCAGCGGTGCCCCGCCGCATCGCGCGCGTGGTGGAAGCGGCCCTGCCCTTGGCAGCCAAGTGCCGGCCGGCACGCAAACCTTGCCACAGGCGCGAACCCCGCCGCAGGAGTGTGCGAGGCGATGCCGGCCGGCGTTCCGGCATCACGCCGCAAGCGTCCCGAGCGCCTCGGCGTGCAGCAGGCCGGCCCGGCTGCCCACGCCGAAGTATTCCGCCCGCGCCAGCCTGCCCGAGGTCAACGAAACCACCGCATAACCATGATCATACGTCACGCCGTCATCCCCCAGCCGCACGCCCAGCAGCCCCGGCGCCGAGCGCAGGCCCGGCAGCGGCGCATAGGGCCGGTCGGCCACGAACATCGGGATGGCCCCGCAGCCGATGCAGCGCCCCCGCTCCAGCCCGGCGAACGGCGCATACAGCGCCATCGTATGCTCGTGCCCCCAGAACCAAGCGGCAATCCGCCCCGCCGCAGCGAAACGCCGGAAGCTCGCCAGCAAGTGCGGGTTCCACGGGTCCGGGCCGCCCGGCCCGATGCGGGCCGCCGCCGAGAACAGCGGATGGTGCGACAGCAGGATGGTCCGGCCCGGAAACTCGGCGATCCGCGCCGCCGCCCAGTCCTCCTCCGCCGGCTCCAGCGACGTGAGCGGATGCTGCTCGAACGGGTCGTAGGCGTGCAGCCCGGTGTCCATCGCGACGAACTGCCATTGCTCGTCGCTGCTCCGCAGGCAGAAGAAGCTGGCGCGCTGCCGCCACGGCCCGTCGTTCAGGCGCCCGATCAGTCCGTAATAGCCCTCCCCGCCGCTGTACATGTCGTGGTTGCCCGACAAGGCATAGACCGGCGCATGACGGCGTGTCCGGTCCAGCGCCGCATCCATCGGGCGGCGGAAATTGTCCTCGCACTCGGCGGCGGTGCCGGCATAGTAGATGTCGCCCAGGTGTACCACGATGTCCGGTTGCCGCCGGGCCAGGTCCTGCAGCACGGCCGCGGCGGTGCGCCGGCCGGTGCCCCAGTCGCTTAGCAGCGCCACGCGGGCATCGGGTGCGATCTCGATGACCCCCGGCCCGGCCGTTTCGGGCCGCACATAGGGAATGCGGCGCCGGCGCCCGTCGGAGCCGAAATAGCCGAGGTAGCTGACCAGCGTGCCCGCCCAGCGCGGGTCGCAGCGGCTGCCGGCCAGCGCGTCCTCCATGCGGATGCGGGCGCGGGCGTCGCCGCCCAGCTCGGCCCGCAGCAGGTCCAGGCCAAGCCGCGCGCAGGTCCATGCGTGCGGCCCGATGTCCGCCGGACCCGTCTGCGGCACCGCCATGCCGGCGGCGTCCAGGGACGCGACGGCCGCGGCGGCACGCTGGAGGCCGGGCATCGGGGCAGCCGCATCTGGCCGCGCGGTGTCTGCCGCGGCGGCCTGGAAGATGGACAGGCGGTGGCTGCGGAAGGTGCGGAACGGGTTGAGCGGCATGTCATGGGTTCCCTGGATGCGCCGAGGAGGCCCGGCATAGATGCGGCCCGGCGCGCGGATAGGTAGTTTCCGAGCCTGATCGGGGCTGTCCGTCGCCGGCTACGTCTGGAAACGAGGCGATCAGCCGCCTACGTGGCGGTGCAGGCAACTGGCTTTCACAAGCAAAGGCGACGTGATCCATGGGAACCCAGCAACGGCACCGCGCGATCCAGGCATCCGGCAGGGTATCGGCGCTCCAGCCCGCACGGGCCGACATGCTGCGGACCTTCGGGCTGCCGGCCCTCGCCGTGGCGCTCGCCTGCGCCGCCCTCATGGGGTGCGCGGGGGAGCGGCCTCAATCCTCGACGACCCCCGGCCTGGAAACCGGGATTACCAGCAACAACGGCGGCGGGGAGCGCGCCCTGGGCAACCAGGTCAACCAATCCACCACCGTCCGGACACGGTGACGCCGGGGCGCCCGCCTAGCTGGTTCGCTTGATGCGGACGCGCCATCGCAACCCTCCCCCATTGCCCGGCCTGGCACCCGGCCTGACGCGTCCCACCGGCATCGGGCTGCCGTCGCGTCCGGCGTTAGGACCCATGCTCGGTTCCGGCGCGGCGCAGTCGCACAAACCCTTGCTGCCGCGCAAGCCCTGGGCTGCGCGCCGGGCCGCCGTTGCCGGACTGCTCTTGCTGTCGGCGTGCCAGCCTGCCGTCCTGGACCCTGCCGGTCCCGTGGGGCAGGCCCAGAAGACGATCCTGATCGACTCGGTCGCGATCATGCTCGCCATCATCGTGCCCACCATCCTGGCGACGCTGGGCTTCGCCTGGTGGTTCCGCGCGTCCAACCCTCGTGCCCGCCGCCTGCCGGACTGGGCCTATTCCGGCCGCATCGAGCTGGTGACGTGGTCAATACCGGTGCTCACGATCATCCTGCTGGGCGGCGTCGCCTGGATCGGCTCCCACCAGCTCGACCCCGGGCGCCCGCTAGGGTCCAAGACAGGAGACTCCAAGACGGGGGCGCTAGAGGTCCAGGTGGTGTCGCTCGATTGGAAGTGGCTGTTCATCTACCCCGGCCAGCGCGTCGCCAGTGTGAACCGGCTCGTGATCCCGGCGGGCGTGCCCGTCCATTTCTCGCTGACTTCGGCCAGCGTGATGAACGCGTTCTTCGTGCCGCAGCTCGGCAGCATGATCTATACCATGAACGGCATGGCGACGCAGTTGTACCTACAGGCGGACCGGCCCGGCACCTTCCGCGGCCTGTCGTCCCACTACAGCGGCGACGGCTTCTCCGACATGCACTTCGAGGTGCGGGCGCTGGATGCGGCCGGGTTCGCCGCCTGGGTCGAGGCGGCGCGCGGCGCTGGGCCGCCGCTCGACGCCGGCAGCTATGCCGAGCTGGCCCGGCAGAGCACCAAGGTCGGCCCGTTCACCTACCGCGACGCCGACCCCGGGCTGTTCGGGCAGGTCGTGGCCCAGTCGCTGCCGCCGGGTCCCGGACCCACCAACCAGATGGGGCAGGCTGCCCCCCGCGCGTCCGCGGGGGCATCCGCCAGCGCCTCCGCCAGCACGCACCCTAGCGCTCACCCCAGCGCGCACCATGGGATGGAGCACTAGCATGTTGGGCAAGCTCACCTGGGCGGCCGTCCCGTTGGACCAGCCGCTCCCGTTGTTCGCCGGTGCCGGCGCCGGGTTGATCCTCGCCGGCGTGCTCGGCCTCGTCATCGTCAAGGGATGGTTCCCCTATCTGTGGCGCGAGTGGATCACCAGCGTGGACCACAAGCGGATCGGCGTCATGTACTGCATCCTGGCGCTGGTGATGCTGCTGCATGGCTTCACCGACGCGATCATGATGCGGCTGCAGCAGGCGCTCGCGTTCCAGGGCGACGGCTACCTGCCGCCCGAGCACTACAACCAGATCTTCTCGGCCCACGGCACCCTGATGATCTTCTTCGTGGCGATGCCGTTCGTCGTCGGGCTGATGAACTTCGCCGTGCCCCTGCAGCTCGGCATCCGCGACGTGGCGTTCCCCACGCTCAACTCCGTCAGCTTCTGGCTCACCGCCTCCGGCGCGCTGCTGGTGAACGTCTCGCTCGTCGTAGGCGAGTTCGCCCGCACGGGCTGGCTGCCCTACCCGCCGCTGTCCGAGCTGACCTACTCGCCCGGCGTCGGCGTGGACTACTACCTGTGGGCGCTGATGATCGCAGGCGCCGGCACCCTGCTGTCCGGCATCAACCTCGTGACCACGATCCTCAAGGTCCACGCGCCGGGCATGACCTACCTGCGGATGCCGATGTTCTGCTGGACCTCGCTCGCCTCCAACCTGCTGATCGTCGCCGCCTTCCCGATCCTCACCGCCACGTTCTCGATGCTGCTGCTGGACCGCTACCTCGGCTTCCACTTCTTCACCAACGAGGCCGGCGGCAACGTGATGATGTTCATGAACCTTATCTGGGCCTGGGGGCACCCGGAGGTCTATATCCTGATCCTGCCCGCCTTCGGCATCTTCTCCGAGGTGGTCTCGACCTTCTCGCAGAAGCCCTTGTTCGGCTACCGCTCCATGGTCATGGCGACGATGGTGATCTGCGTCCTCGCGTTCAGCGTCTGGCTGCACCACTTCTTCACGATGGGCGCCGGCGCCGACGTGAACGCGATCTTCGGCATCCTGTCCATGATCATCGCGGTGCCCACGGGCGTGAAGGTCTTCAACTGGCTGTTCACGATGTACGGCGGGCGCGTCACCTTCGCCCCTCCCATGCTGTGGGCCATCGGCTTCATGGTGACGTTCGTGATCGGCGGCATGACCGGCGTGCTGCTCGCGGTGCCGCCGGCCGATTTCGTGCTGCACAACAGCCTGTTCCTGGTGGCGCACTTCCACAACGTCATCATCGGCGGCGTGCTGTTCGGGTCGTTCGCCGGCTACACCTACTGGTTCCCCAAGGCGTTCGGCTTCCGCCTGCACGACCGGCTCGGCAAGTGGGCGTTCTGGCTGTGGATCAGCGGCTTCTACGTGGCGTTCATGCCGCTTTACGTGCTGGGCCTGATGGGCATGACGCGCCGGATGCAGAGCTACGACGTGGCGGCCTGGCGCCCGTGGCTGCTGGTGGCGGGCGTGGGCGCGCTGCTGATCCTGGCGGGCATCGTAACCCAGGTGGCCCAGCTCGTCGTCAGCATCCGCCAGCGCGAAGCCTTGCGCGACCTGACCGGCGACCCCTGGGACGGCCGCTCGCTGGAGTGGGCCACGGCATCGCCGCCGCCCGCGTTCAACTTCGCCGTGCTGCCCAACGTCGAGGGCGAGGACGCCTACTGGAGCATGAAGCAGCGGGCGCGCGGGCAGCAGGGGCCTGGCTCGGAGCCTGATTACGCCGAGATCGAGATGCCGCGCAACAGCGCGACCGGCGTCATCTGCGCCTTCTTCGCCACCGTCCTGGGCTTCGCGCTGGTCTGGCACATCTGGTGGATGGTGGGGGTGGGCCTGCTGGGCGCGTTCGCCACTTTCGTGGCGTTCGCCTGGCGCGACAGGGCCGAGGACCTCATCACGGCCGAGGAGGCCGGGCGGATTGATCGGGCAAGCCGGCACGCGCACCGGATGCCGCCCGCCGGGTTGCAGGCGGCAGAATGAGCGTCGAACCGGCCAAGCCCCCCGCCGCGCCGCAGGTGCCGCGCCGGGCCGCGTCCCGCACCGGGCTGTGGGCCACGCTGCTCGCCGCCGGCACCGCCGCGGGGGCGCTCCTAGCCCTGCGCCCGGCGCAAGGGGGCGCACTCGCGTTGCAGGCGGCGGACGGACCCCGCCCCGCGCACCCGGCGGGACAAGGGCGCGCGGACCCGAACCAGCTCGGGCACGGCGGCTCCGCCCCAGCTCGGCAGCACAGGACGGAGCACGCGGAGCGCGGGCCGGCGTCCAAGCGCATCATCGTCGGCTACGGCTTCTGGATCTTCCTGCTCAGCGACATCATCATGTTCGCGGCCTTCTTCGCGTCCTATGCCGTGCTGATGGACGAGACGGCGGGCGGGCCTGCTGGGCGGGACCTGTTCAACCTCCGCACCGTCGCAGCCGAGACGGGATGCCTGCTGCTGTCGAGCTTCACCTGCGGCCTGGCGTCCATCGGTGCCCAGGCCCGCCGGGCCGCCTGGTTCTACGGCGCGATGGCAGCGACCTTCGTGCTGGGCGCCGGCTTCCTCGGCCTGGAGGTGCGGGAGTTCTCGGACATGGTCGCTCATGGCGCAGGCCCGGCGCGCAGCGCCTTCCTGTCGGCGTTCTTCGCGCTGGTCGGCCTGCATGGGCTGCACGTGGCCGCCGGGCTGCTGTGGCTGCTGACAATGGTGGCGCAGGTCCGGGCCAAGGGCTACCGGGCCGACATCCTCCGCCGCCTACTGTGCTTCAGCCTGTTCTGGCACGCGCTGGACATCGTCTGGGTCGCCCTGTTCACCGTGGTTTACCTGATGGGAGCCGTGCCATGAGCCATGCCGAGCGGATGGACGACAGGCACCCCGCGGACATCGCGCCGGGCGACAAGCGCGAGGCCGGCGAGGCGGACCAGGGCATTGGCGGCTACCTGGCCGGGCTGGGCCTGGCGGTGCTGCTTACCGTCGTGTCCTTCACCGTCGCAGGCACCTCCCTGGTCTGGGCGCCGAGCGTCCCGGTCGCCCTGTTCGTGCTGGCCATCGCGCAGATGGGCGTCCATCTCGTGTTCTTCCTGCACATCACCACCGGCCCCGATGGCGTCAACAACGTCATGGCGCTGGCCTTCGGCGTGCTGATCGTCGTGCTGCTGATCGCCGGGTCGCTGTGGATTATGGGTCACCTGAACCACAACATGCTGCCGATGGAACGGGTCATGCAGATGCAGCGGTGACTCGGGCAGGCCCGTTTGGTTCGGCAACAGCCTAGCCGGGGCGTCTCTTTGCCAGCGTAGGTATATGCCGAGCCTGCTGCTGCAATCTTCGGTGCATTAAGTCTGCATCGGGTTGATGGCGAGAGCGGGGGCACTACAGCCAAGCACGCGCGATCAGGCCCTTCGATGAACCAGCCCAGGAGGCCAACATGCGTATCGCCATTTTACTGATGATGCCGGTGCTTGCCGTTGCCGGATGCGCTGCAGAGTCGCGCCTGACACCAGTCTCGACTGCCGGCAACTCGTCCGGGTCGTCCATGAGCGAGCCTGAGCCTGCGAACAGCCTACCCCGAGGATCGTCCGTAAGCGAGCCGCTCACAGGTCCCGTGGGCAACGTCGGGACCACGCGGGTTGGTCCGGCCGCAGCGAGGAGAGTAGGTTCGACACGCACCGCCTACTGATCCAGGCACTTGACGCCACATGGCTCTGCTGCTTTGCCGGTCATCAACTGACAGGTGGACGCCTCTCAGTGTGCTGGGCTTGGCTGGTCGTGAGTTGCCGTGCGGCTTTGACCTGTGCGGCATTGCGCCGTTTCCCCGGGCTGCAACTTAACTGCTGAACATTCCCGGCGGTCCAGCGTTGCCGGTGCCATGACGAGGCACCGGCGGCGGCGCATTGTCCTCTCACGCGCCCGAGATGCTTTCTCGGGCAAGACTTTGGCATATATGCGCTTTAAAACGACCACGCTTCGCAGTGGTGGAACGGTCGTCACTCCCCCTCCCCCAGGGACAGGAACCGCGCCGCGAACCCCCGCACCGCGCCCCCCACCAGGTCCCCCGCCGTCAGGTCCGCCACCACCGCCCCCCGGTTCAGGATCACCACGCGGTCCGCCAGCGCCAGCGCCTCCTCCTGGTCGTGCGTCACGAACAGCGCCGTGATGCCCAGCTCCCGCTGCAAGCGGCGCAGCCCGCCCCGCAGCTCCTCCCGCACCTGCCGGTCCAGCGCCCCGAACGGCTCGTCCAGCAACAGGATGCGCGGCTCCACCGCCAGCGCACGGGCCAGCGCAACACGCTGACGCTGCCCGCCGGACAACTGCGCCGGCAGCCGCGCGCCCAGCCCCTCCAGATGCACCATCGCCAGCAGCCGCTCCACCGTCGCGCGCACCGTCCCCCGGTCCCGCCCGCGCACCCGCAGGCCGAAGCCGATGTTGTCCGCCACCGTCATGTGCCCGAACAGCGCATAGCCCTGGAACACCATCCCCACCCCGCGCCGCCCCGGCGGCAGCCCCAGCGCCGGGCGCCCGTCCATCCACAGCGCCCCGGCGTCCGCCTGCTCCAGCCCGGCGACCACGCGCAGCAGCGTCGTCTTGCCCGACCCGGACGGCCCCAGCAGCGCCACGAAGCTGCCCGCGGCCACGTCCAGCGTCACCCCGTCCAGCGCCCGCGTCGCGCCGAAGCCTTTGGACAGCCCTTCCATCCGTATCATGCCAGCACCGATGCCTCTCCCCGCGCCAGCACGCGGTCCCGCCGCCATTCCAGCAGCGCCTTGGCCGCCATCGTCACCAATGCCAGCAGCGCCAGCAACGCCGCCATGCCGAAGGCCGCCGGCAAGTCATACTCGTTATAGAGCATCTCGATATGCAGCGGCATGGTGGTCGTAAGCCCGCGTATGTGCCCGGACACGACGGCGACGGCGCCGAACTCCCCCATTGCCCGCGCCGTGCAGAGCAGCACCCCTTGCAGCAGCCCCCAGCGCAGCCGCGGCAGCGTCACCCACCGGAACATCTGCCAGCCAGACGCGCCCAGGGTCAGCGCCGCCTCCTCCTCTTCCGCGCCCAGCGCCTCCAGCAGCGGGATCAACTGCGCCGCGACATAGGGCAGCGTCACGAACACCGTCGCGATCACCAGCCCCGGCAGCGCGAACACCACCCGCATCCCCATGGCGTCCAGATGCGGCCCGAACCAGCCGGACCGCCCGAACAGCAGCACCAGCGCCAGCCCGGCGATCACCGGCGATACCGACAGCGGCAGCCCGACCAGCGCCCGCAGCAGCCCGCGCCCGCGGAAGCGGTGCCGGGCCAGGCACCACGCCGCCGCCAGGCCGAACACGGTGTTGAACGGCACGGCAATGGCCGTCACCAGCAGGGTCAGGCGTATGGCCGCCAGCGCATCCGGCTCCCGCAGCGCCGCCGCGGCGGCGGCCAGGCCGGGCGACAAAGCCTCGGTGAACACGACGGCCAGCGGCAGCACCAGCATGACCGCCAGCACCGCCAGCGCCAGCAGCACCAGCGCGGCCCGCGCCCAGCGCGGCTCGCCGATGCCGCGCGCGGCCCCGGCGTCAGCGCGCACGGTTCCACCGGTCCAGGGCCTGGATCAGCACCAGCAGCAGCACCGACAGCACCAGCATGGCGGCGCCCAGCAGCGCGGCGCCGGGGATGTCGAACCCTTCCAGCCGGATCACGATCAGCAGCGGCACGATCTCCGACAGGCCCGGCCGGTTGCCGGCGATGAAGATGACCGACCCGTATTCGCCCACCCCGCGCGCCAGCGCCAGTGCCGCGCCCGTCAGCACCGCGGGCCACAGCGGCGGCAGCACCACCAGGCGGAACACCTGCAAGGCCGAGGCGTCCAGCACCATCGCCGCCTCCTCCTGCGCACGGTCCAGCCCGGCCAGGACGGGCTGGACCGTGCGGACCACGAACGGCAGCCCGACGAACAGCAGCGCCACCCAGATGCCCGCAGGGGTATAGGCGACCTGGATGCCCAACGGCGCCAGCAGCGCGCCGGCCCAACCGTCGTCCGCATACAGCGCCGTCAGCGCGATGCCCGCCACCGCGGTCGGCAGCGCGAACGGCAGGTCCACCAGCGCGTCCAGCAGCCGCCGCCCCGGCACGTCGTATCGCGTCAGCACCCAGGCCAGCAGCACCCCGATGGGCACGTTGGCCAGCGCCGCCAGCGCCGCCGCGCCGAAGCTGACGCGGAACGCCGCCA